>Ga0208151_100052_pt1 | contig 63849 bp, 64 predicted proteins | sample ECH_Bhost_MetaG_FD_187130 | JGI IMG/M metagenome (GOLD analysis project Ga0208151, IMG submission 187130) | Hot spring microbial mat communities from Yellowstone National Park, Wyoming, USA - ECH_B host_MetaG (SPAdes) (version 2) | ecosystem: Environmental > Aquatic > Thermal springs > Hot... | reverse complement strand
ATATGTAGAGCCCTTTTTGAGCATGCCCCTGGAGACGTTTTACTTCACATTACTTTAAAACTCTTTAAAATTCTAAAACTTCAAGGCCTTCCTTAGAAGGGGAAAGGCTTGTCGTTAATTTTGTCAATAGAATTAATTAACTAATGTCTCCTAATAATATTAGAGAATAGATCGAAAGTTACCATATATTGCAATGTTTCTTCTTCCCTCTACTCCTTTTTAATCTAACAAGAAAGTAATATATTCTAATGAGTACCACTTAATATAAATGAGTATCATTTAGTAATGAGAAAGTTGAATAAGGAGATAAAACTTCCAATTAATCTCGCGAGCTTGATCTAAACTTCAGTTGAAACACAAGGGCTGAGGTTTGATAGCAAATAGTGTGAAGTAAAGACCCCTTTAAGGGTTACCTCACTTCACTTATTATCAACTCTATTGTAGTAAATGCCAGAGTGCCATTTAATACAATAAAGTTACTAGAACTTACTTCCTCTCCTTCCTGGAAGGGTTTCTTTCCAAGGGGATCCTCTGGATTAGGGGTTTTGTTAGTGGGCAGTAGAGAAGGGCAGAGAACATATGAAGACAATCATTGCCAAGCTCAAGTCCCTGCGGGAAGAGATGGTTCTTCCTCCCCTAGTTATTAAGCACTAGAGCTAGGGAAAAAGCTTCGTTAGCGTTTCTAATAGATATTCTAAAAACTTATTTAAATGAGGGGGCTATTCATCCATGCCATAAACAGTAGACCCAAAAATAATTTCCTTAGAAATGCTTTAATAACCTTTCCAATTGATGTGGATTTTTGGTCTGCTGTAAATGGCGAGGCTTTTCGCCTCTTAACCCTCATTTTTGTAAAAAACTCTATTAGTAGATAGGGATGTTAAGCAATATCAAAAACATAAACTTCACTGCTATTAGAAATCAATCGATGTCTTAGTCAAATTTTTAATTGAAAATAAATCAACTTCTTTTTTATGGTAATAAGTTTATTACGGATTTAGTTGCGTCCCATTATTTAAATCTAACCCGAATATATGCGGGATAAAATTAATAAGGAATAACAAAACATAATACTATGTGAGAAAATGGGAATAGATCCTAATTTCAGAACAAGTAGACCTGTAGTAGGAGATCATTCAGGGCATAAAGTATATGGTCCTGTCGAAACCCCTTCGAAACTTGGAATACATGGTACAATCGTGGCTGTTGATTTTGATATTTGCAATGCAGATGGGTCATGTATAACAGCTTGCCCAGTAGCTGTATTTCAATGGTTTGATACGCCTGGTCATCCAGTATCAGAGAAAAAAGCTGACCCAGTTAATGAACAGGCATGTATTTTCTGCATGGCATGTGTTAACGTTTGTCCTGTAGCAGCTATAGATGTCAAACCTCCATAAACAGTGTTTTTCCAAACCTTTTTTCCTGGATATCTAAATATCGAAAGATGGAGGATTTACTAATTGAGGCTTTTTATGGAATACTTCTATCCTTTTGGGTAGCTATTGTAACATTATACATTTCAAAGGTATTTGAGAAGAAATATAGTTCCTATGTTGCAAGGAAAGTAATTCATATTCTAGGGGGAGGAGTAACAGGTATAATAATCTTAATGTTCTTTCAGACACCTTATATTCCCATTATTGCATCCTTGTGTGTTTTAATCGGGTTACTTATAATGAGAATTAAGAGGACTGCCCCGTGGTTTCAGGAAAGTCAATCTAGAGGAGAAATTTATTTCGCAATCTCCTCACTTTTCCTTTTTTCATTCATGTGGTATATTTATCCAGAGAAAATCTTATCAATAATTCCCTTTTTATACATGTCAATAGGTGACGGTGTAACAGGTATAGTTAGATATATATTTTATAAGAAAAGAGTTAAGGGTTATATAGGAACTATAGCTATGATAATTACTTGTGTTCCTATAGGATATTATCTATTATTACCTTATGGATTGCAAATGGTAGGCATACTATCAGCTATTATTGCATCACTTGTTGAGAAAGTTAGTATAATAGATGATAACATATCTGTTCCATTAGTTTCTTCTGTTATCTTAATAATTGGTGCGAAGATTCTGTAAATAAGAATTATTTACTAATAAAGATATTGTGAAGATAAACAAAACCATGATAAATGATAAGCGAAGTTATTGGTTAACTCAATGGAGGTAATCTTGTCCATCGTCTTTTAGCTGTATTGGTAAAAACAAGAAACTTAGTATCCCTTTATTCTTAAATAGTATTTCTGCATATTTTTTAAGATTTTCTAACGAATTATTCTCAGTTATTAGATCCTTATTTAAAACAAAAATTGAACCGTTTATTGATCCTAGTGCAGATAGCTCAGTTAAACTAGCTCTTTGCATTATTTCGAGTATTCCCTTTTCATCAGAAAACACATCTAAGCTAGGCAAAGGCAAAGAGCATATTGCAAATGAGTTGCATTTCTTATTGAAGAACTCCTCATAGATAGATAATATTGTATCTAATAATTCTTCCATTACAATCTGAAAAGTTATTCCGATTTGCGGATATACTTTTACTCTTCTTAAATTTATAGGAAAATATAGGATGTTACTTCCTTTAACCTTTTTCATAAAGTTTATTGCATTCTTAATGTCATCATACATGAAAATTATTATTGCGCCTAATTCCTTTCTCCTCCTTATGGCACTGTTTATGCATTCATCTATGTTCTCATTATCTACTATTATTACAACTTTCCTTGTCTCACCCATCATTATTGCATCAAGAAATTTCTCTACATTAGTACCTGGAACACATTTTATTGACTTAAGAAAAACCCTACCATTGGTTATTAACAGAGCTTCTGGCAGTAATATATTTAATTCCTGCAGCATCAACTCTTCCACGAGTCCTCACTTAAAATTCCTTATTTTTAATACATTTAATTCACGATCATAAATAAATGCATTATTTAACTTACTAATTATCTCGAAAACAACTCTTCCATATTTATCCTTCAGATATATATCAGAAGGTTTTATTACATTCTTATAGCTAGCTTTCTCCTTTATTATATCGAAAAACACGTCTATAACCAAATATATTCTCTCGACAATTCTCTCGAATTTTATTACTTTATCGACCTCTTCCAATAAATTTAAACATTTACCTATTATCTCCATGCTAACTTCCTTATTCCTTTCTATTTCTCTATATAAAGACCTCAATTCCTCTTCAAGCCTTTTTCTCTCCATATTTATTTCGCTAATTTCCACATTTAGATAGCTTCGCTTACCCATATCTTCAAAGTTATTTAAAGTTTCCTTGAGAGCGTCTCTTAATTTACTAATTTTTTCTTTTATCTTATAAAACTCTAAATAATTATTAATTAACTTAAATTTTAATAAATTAGGAGCATAATGAATTAAGTAATCCATAACCAAGTTATTTGCCTCGTTAACTGCTGAAATTGCCTTCTTTAGCTCAGGGAAATCTTCTAAAAATTGAACATTTATTTTAAGGATAGTTTTTATATTAGTAGCGGCTGCATTATGTAATTTTGATATTAAGTTTGAGATGTTCAGTTCGATGTTATCTAATTTCATTTTCATTACCTGGAAAGTATCATAATTTTTTATATCAAAATGGCCCTTTATATCAATTTCATAGTCTATTCCCATCTCCTTAAGCTTATTTGCTGCAATCATTATTTCAGCTACTTTATTTCTCAGATAATTAGAGTATTCAATATTGACCTTTTCTCTTAATTTCTGTAATTTCTCTAGATCATAATGAGAACCCATACAATTGGATCTAATTTCATGAATTAGGTTATTGTCGAGAAATTCTGATGCCAAATCAATTTCCATTAATAATTCTTGGCATATGGGGGGATGAGATAGCATAATTATCAACCAAATAGGAAGTAAACAAGGAAATTCCTCAAAAAAAGTTTTACATGAACGTTAATAATATTTGCTGTCCCTAAATGATCCATTAGGTTATTTCTTTAATAGACTTTAATTAAGATATGATCACTTAAAATGACTAGGTTTCAATCATTACTGTCTTATTACTCTTTGCCGTCTTGCACTTCTTTTAAATATTTACTTTTCACGAATCGACATTTGCACAAAAAACTTTAACTCAATAGATATGTATGTAATATGAATGAAGAAGCAATATATAATCTCTTAGAAAATTCAAAAAGGATGGGAGCAGAGTACAGTGAAGTCCGTTACCATGAAGTTCTAAATACTAGCATAGTTATTAACAATTCCATGCTATTGGCTGCAGCCACTGCTAGATCAAAAGGTTATGCAACAAGAATATACAAGAAAGGTTCATTGGCTTTCACTTCAGTCGATTCCGAGGAGAAACTAGGCGAGGCATTTACAAGCACTCTTGCGTTAACAAACGTTAGGGGTTTTGAAGAGGGAATGTCGAAAGAAGAAGTAAATATAGATTCCTATGTGATACCAGAGAAGAAAAAGATAATGGATACCCCTATAGATGTTAAAATAAAGTATTTAATTGATTTGAGTAAGGAGTTGTTATCTCTCAAAACTAGAAATAGAATTGTTAATATTTACTTGGCATATAACGATTCTATTGAAGAGAAAAAGTTTTACTCCTCTGAAGGATCAAAAATACATTCTAAGATTCCTAGGGTATCAATTTTTTACAATCTAGTATTAAGTAATGGGAGTCAAGTAATTCATAAAGATGGAATGTTAGGTAATTCAGGAGGATTGGAGTTATTAGACGAGTGGAATTTACATGAAAATCTTGGAAATGAAATAAAAATACTGGATAAAATTCTTAGTGAGGCAAAAGAAACTCCTAAAGGCGAAATGGATGTAGTAGTTAGCGGCGAGATTTCAGGAATAATAGCTCATGAATCAATAGGTCATCCATTTGAAGCTGACAGAATATTAGGTAGGGAAACTGCACAAGCAGGTAGGAGCTATTTAAGTCCAAGTGACTTAGGAAAGAGAATAGGGAGCGAAGTAGTCAACGTAATTGATGATCCAACAATTAACGGTAGTTTTGGTTATTATTTATATGATGACGAAGGAATAAAAGCGAGACCAAGATATTTAATAAAGAATGGGGCTGTGAATGAATTTCTTCATAATAGGTTTACGGCAAGGAGGTTTTCAATTTCCAGCAACGGTTCTTCAAGAACCATGGACTTTGAATCTGAACCAATAATTAGGATGGCAAATACATACTTTGCCCCAGGCGATCATTCAATTGATGAACTAATAGAGGGAATAAAGTTTGGAGTCTATATTAAAAGCTACATGGAATGGAATATAGATGACATTAGATGGGGGCAAAGGTATGGAGGGCTTGAATCATATTTAATAGAGAACGGAGAAATAAAGGATTTAGTGAAATTCCCAGTGCTAGAAGGAACTACAGGAGAAATACTTTCCTCGATTGATGCTGTGGGAAAAGATCTGAAATTCAGCCCAGGGCTATGTGGTAAAGGTGAGCCTATGCAAGGGGTACCAGTATGGTTTGGTGGTCCCCATATAAGAATTAGAAAGGTGAGGGTGAAGAAGATTGGAGAATGATACTTTAAATGAAGCTAACAAGATCGTAAGCGAGGCAATTAATAGAGGTGCTGATGAAGCTGCAATTATAATATATCATAGAAGGGAGTTAATGATTAAGATAGCAAAAAGCAGGATTACAGTAACTCAAAACTGGGACAATAATTATTATGGTATCTACTTAACTAAAAACAAGAGGAAAGCTATAGGTTATACATCTTCAGATCCAAAGGGGTCAATAGAGAACTTGTTAAAAGCTATAAACGTTATGGAAGAATATAATTACACTCCTTTACCTACTAATGAGAAGACTGTTAAAGTGAATAGGGAATATAAAAGCATTACTAATCTCATGAAAAACAGAAGTGATTTAATTAATAAAGTATTAGACGTTTGCTCAGACAAGGAAGTCTATGGAACTCTATCTCTCGAGAAATTCGAGAGAACGCTTGTAACTTCAAAGGGATTCGAAGGAAAGGAGAGTGGAACAAGGTATTTCCTAAGTTTTAGAGTATTTAAAGGGGAGAACAGTGGTCATTGGGTCTCAAGCGGTAATGATATAAACTATAATATAATTAGCAATGCAATAGATAAGGCTACATATTATGCAGATATATCTAGCAGTAAAGTTGATCTAACAGAAGGAAAATATGAAGTAGTCTTATCCCCTATAGTGTTTGGCAACTTAATTGATAATCTAGGTTGGATGAGTTCTGCATTAAGTGTGGAAACAAATCGTTCAATTTTCTCAAAGTTTAATGAAGGAAGTAAGGTAGTTTCGGAGAAAATAACGCTCTCAGATGAACCGCGAAGGGAATCATATGGTTTTGCCTTCTTTGATGATGAGGGTTTAGATACCAAAAATAAAAACGTGATAGAGAACGGAATTTTAAAAACACTACTATATAATTCATCACTGGCATTTAAAAGAAACAAGGAAAGTACTGGAAACGCGGGTTGGATCTCCCCCAGACCTTGGTTTTTAACAATCAGGGAAGGGGACATTTCTGAAGACTCACTGATAGGAGGAGTTAAAAATGGGATATTCTTTAATAGTAATTGGTATACTAGGTGGCAAAATTATGTAGAGGGTAACTTTTCAACAGTTGGTAGAGATGCAATATTAATTATAAAGGAGGGGAAGATTATTGGATCTACAAGCAGGTTAAGAATAGCTGATAACATATTATCGATGCTCAATAATGTTGAAGGAATAGGGAATAAAGGCTATCCAATAAGGTGGTGGGAAGTGGAGACGCCAGTATATGTTCCTATGATTCACATTAAAAATGTAAATATTTCAAAGGCATATATTTAATTATTTTATTATTTTTATATATTTATAAATTTCTTGATTTTTTGCTTTTCTTATTAATTGGTCAAAATATCTTCTAAAAGATTTATTATGTGGCCTTAAATTCCCACTAAAACTGAAAGGAATATGGGCAATTTCATGTATAAGAACTTCAATTTTCTCTTCCTTACTTAATGAATTGAAGTTCCTTTCAATTATTTCTATTACATATACCGGTTTTATATTTAAGATTAGTTGAAATTGATATGGGAGACCAAAAATCCTTGCATATGATTTGCTTTTGCTATTACTATTAGATATGCAAAATACCCTTTCATCATCTATGTATTTCAAATCCAAGAGGTTTATGATGAGTTTTATAGAACTTTCTATGTCTTCTCTTCTTTTTAGAGCGTTAAGCATTTTTAATCATCTTAATAAAAGCAATATTTAAATGCTAGGGTTTATCTATTAAATGCCATAACTTTCCATTTACAATAAATTAATAGCGCCGGGGGCGGGATTTGAACCCGCGCGAGGTTTCCCTCATCGGCTTAGCAGGCCGACGCCCTACCAGGCTAGGCGACCCCGGCATTAATGATATTGTATATGGGTTTTAAAAATCCTACTATAATCCTAAGCTAAGGAAGCCGATCCCGGCTTGGGCAAGCTGCGAGTCCTCTCGGACCTCACAGCTATACCCAACGTGATCGGCTTAACTTCCGGGTTCGAAATGGGTCCGGGTGTTTCCCGATCACTATGGCCGGGTCGGCGTTTATGTTATTTTACTTTCGGTTTTTAAAGTTTATCAATTATGTAGATGTAAAGATGCAATACATATTTTGACCACATTCCTCATACATCATTATCGTTGGCTTGTAAAGAAAATTAATTACTCATTAAGTTACTTTATTGTCCTTCTTCAAACCTTTCTTTCATATACCCTTTAGATTTTTTTTTATATAATATGCCATAACAACGTTTTAACAATGGAACCCACTTCGACTTCTACAAATTAGAAAATTAATACTTAAAGATTCAATTCGTTGTTATTAATAGTCGCTTTTAAGTAACATTTAATTATCCATCCAAACATTTTCCAATAGACTTTGGAGTTATAGCATTTAATATATTTATTCTAATCCACTAAAGTTAACCATTCATTGCTAATATCTACCTGTAGGGAGTAACTATGAACTCTTGCATATCCAAGCATTACCTTTTGCCCCTGAGCTTTCGCTTCAATAATTTCACTCACTATCTAGCATTGATCAGTCCCAACCGCCTTAAGGGAGTTTCCCTTATCTCCTTTAAGTGGATTTCTCGCCCTTAACCTCCTTTTCTCCTGATGTGCCCTTTAAGTAATCAAATGAAGTGGACTAAAAGCTTCTTCAGAAAAATCTCAACCTTTTTCTTGATAATAAAACAAAATCCGTAAAAATGTAAATAGAGAGAAGATAAGTTTCTCTGATCTATGTTTTTTATATTAGGAAATTTCCATCTATGTATGCGACAATATTATCTAAATAAATAGTAAGTTTATCCAATAAATTAGAAATACACAAAAATTCTTATTTTTATGCTCGACTAATTTACAGAGGTAAGTCATGAAATAGAAGCGTGTAGGATTTGTTAGCGAAGATTAGTAAATTTGTAAAAGATGCTTAATATTGTTTACTAAGCATGTTAAAGAGGAATGTAGTAATGATAAAATTAAACATAGGTTTATGAAATCCATTAATGTCCTGTTACTTATTTTAAACCCTTAAACTTCATCTGATAACAAGTAAATTCTTATATGAACTGTTAAAAACTTTATAGTTGTAAACGATAATATTATATTATGAAGCTTAGCCCATTAATAATTGGGATAGCATTAATCCTATTTGGATTTATTTTGATGCTATCTTCTCTTTTCCTCATGACTCCATACTCGCAAGCACAGGTTTCGCCAATATTAGGAGGAATTATATTAATTGGTCCCATACCTATACTTATTGGATTTTCACCAAGTAGTTATTCCAACATTTTACTATTGATTCTAATCGTTCTTAGCTCTCTTCTTCTTTTTCTTTATATTTTTCTTTATGCTTTTAGAAGGAGACAATAGTGTAAATTCGGAGCTAACTTTCTCCTCGTCGCTATTAATTATAATATATTCTCCGTTTTCAAGGTAAATTATTAAAGGATATTTAGAGGTTATCTTTGGTCTGCCTATTAAGTATAATGATTTCTTTATCTCTAACCAGTTTATTAAACACTCATTATTATCTAAAAGTCTCTCACAATACCCAATTTTCAGAACTCTCATAGGAAAAGAATCTACAGGGGAATTCACTTCTCCGACATAGATAGAAGCGTTTCCCACTTCAGAGTGGCAGACGTCACATAAACAATTTTCCTTCAATTTTCTTTCTAACCCCTCCAATTCTCTAGAGTTGGTATTAATATAAAGGACGTCTTTTAAGGAAAACAATTCTAAGCCTATTCCATTTACGTTTATAGTATTCTTTGAAAAACACTGGATTTTCATATTTCCCTGTTTACCTCCATTGCTTCTTTGCTCACTCATCGTATTCACTATTTATACTTCTAATAAAAATTTTTTAAGGTATACCTGATAACGCACTAAAAGTTAGGTAGTAATCAAGATCCATACCATATCCCTTATATATATATTTTCACCAATGTTCGCTAAAAAGTGTTTGTATTAAACATGTTAGACTCTAGTCTAAAATAATAGCCTTTTCTTTTGTGAAAAAGTATTAAAGAAGTAGGAACTTTATATATTTATTATAAAATAAAAATTCTTTGCATGTTCTTTTCCTATAAATAAATATTGTAATTTATTATTATCAAGTTTCCAATGAAATTCAACAATGAATTAGGGAGTAGTATAAGTATTCTATTAGCTTAATTTTTATCCCTTTAGTAATAAGCAGAGACTGGATTTTCTTGTTTAAGTGATATACCTTTATCAGGGGAAACTAATGGAGCTAAACCCCTTTTCACGGGAAATGCCTTTTATGTTCATTTAATATTTATTAAACTAAGTTGACTTCCAATGCAAGGCTCGAAAAGGGTTTGAGGATGAAAATGATATGTTACCTCCTTTAAGCAGAAGGACTTTATGCGCTCAAGGAGTATAGCCTTTGGTTTAAGGATAACCCCTTCTTAATCAAGGATGAAATGATTAAGTGAAAGCGCAGGGACAAATAGCAAGTACACCTTCACATTGTAGCCTTAAAGATAATCATATCATGTTAATGTCCTCTACTTTAGAGATATCAAGGTTTATACAAAAATCTTGGAGATAGGGATTAAACTCATGTATTAGCATTCCTTTAATCTGTGTTCCCTCTTTTAATTCATTGAAAGTAATTCTATGAGAATAAACCTTTAACTTCTCTCCTTTATCATTTACCCCATAATATATGCTAGGCGTTGTATATGGAGATATTGCTTCGATAATTTTAATTTCCTTAATAATACCTATGGTAATTATTGGCTCAGTGCAGACCTTTTCATCATCACTTATTATCCTTATGGAATAATCTAATTTCCCCTTATATCTTCCTTCCAAGAGTCTATCTTTAAGGAGATAAGCATAAGCTTTTTCGCTTAACCCTCTATCTCCGTAATTGTCCATAGATATACCTCCTTTTAGCTCTCCTCTCTTCTTCAGTGTTTCAAGGATTTCTATTACTTCACTGGGTTTTTTAGTGTAAATAATTATATCGATGTCTTTTCCCTCATGAAATATACTTTTTGATCCAGTTAGCCCTAATTCTACCTTTTCATTAATAAAAAAACTCACAAACTCTTTTTCAGTTGAATTTAGTTTGCCGTAATTATTTGTAAATAAGTCTTTTGCCAATAAGGGTTTAGCTAGATTATTCTTCATTACTGGTACTGCTCTTCCAAAACAGTCATAATTAAGCATAAACCAATAGTTATTGTGCATAAAACCCATTATATCTTTTAAACTTTTTATTTTAATACTACCTATGTACCTAGGTATGACTACGTGCCAATCTTTTCCATGTAGTAACCCTTTAACTAACCAAAATATTTTTCCAATCCTGAAGAAGTCCCCTTCAATCATAATTCTATATTTGCGTGAACCATCATTAAATCTTCTTCCTTTTTATTCAATTTAACTACTAATTCTGCTATAACACCGTCTAGGAAAATCTGAACAGTGTCCTCGAAGAGAGTCCCCAAGGGAGCTAATGGCTCAGAAATGCCTAATATTTGCCTTGCAAAGTAATCTTCATTCCTTGAATACTTTGTCCTTCCAGGAATTTCTACTACTATATCAGCCATTTTGGCTAGTGGACTATCAGAATAACTAGTCAAAGCCACCAACTTTGCATTAGTGGCTTTGACAGCTTCTGCAGCAGTAACTATTAATTTTGTTTTTCCAGAACCAGATATTGCTATCACCAAATCATCTTTCCCTATAGCTGGAACAATTGTTTCACCTAAGACGTAAACGTCGTATCCTAGATGTAACAAACGCATGGCAAAAGATCTACCTACTAATCCGCTTCTCCCAGCTCCCATTACAAGTATTTTTCCATTTTTATTATTATAAAAATTAATTAATAAACTAATTAATTCCTCAACTTGTTTATGCTTTATTAAGGATGCCATTCTAAGGATAAAATCAGCAATGTCATACATTGTTTTAATGCTTATAGGTATTTTTACATCGTATGAATCTTCTTCAAGATCCAATTCTACCTTAGAATATGTATTGCTTTGATTTAAAAAGCTTCCTAGAATTGACTTAAAGTAATCTAGCTGTTTAGATCTGATAAATTCAAATGTATAAGGTGCTAATAGTTTAAACATGCTTGCTAAACTAAAAGCACTATGTTTGATATTGAAGAGTAAGATTATAATGAGAATTAATGAAGACTATAACTTTATCTGAATAACTTCTAAGTACATCTAGATTTTCAATATTATGGATAGAATAATATCTATTTACTGGATCTGCTAATGAGAATGATTTACTCTAGAAATAAACAGTTATATATATATTATAAATCTTTTTCGATATAAGGAGTAAAGGGGATTTCATATGAATCCTGTGAAGTTCGAACAATCTTTTGAGGCGCTAACTAACCTAGTTTGGTTTAATACTTACCAAAAATGCGTTAATCTTAATCATTCTATATGATGATTAGTAGTGAAATGATGAAATTGATGGAGTAATAAACGGATATATTTGATCTAAATGTTGTAAAAACCGATTTCTTTTTAATAATTATAATAACTTGTATAAGTATTATACCAAAAAAATAAAGTAATATTTCATGAAAACTTATTTTCCATAATTCATATGTAGAAAATAGTGAAGGTTTAGTTGGGCAGAACAAATCTTGCAGTAGATGATAAGTTAGCTGAAGAGTTATCAAAGGAAGCTAAGAAGAGAAATAAGACTTTGTTTGCAATAACAAATGAGATTATTAGTGAAGGTCTGGAGGTTTTAAAACATGACATTGATTATACAAAAATTTCAAGCGTGATTAACCTCTATACAATAATAAAGGACTTAGAGGCAGTTCCTATTCCAGCTAGGATTATTGACAAAATGATAAGTTTACTATATAAAACCAACAAAGATGAATTGCTACAATTATGGTACTCTGCAGGGAAAATTTTAGGAGATTATTTAGCATTTAGGTTAAATGATGTAGGTGAATTCGTTAAATTAGTAAATAAGGTAAAAGATGTTTTATGGTTAAGAAAGGTGGAAATAAACATTAAGAATGATGGAATATATGTTGAATTAGTTGGGACTGGATTTGGAATAGAATCAACAGAATGTACATCGATGGCTTTAAGGGGATTAGTAGAGTCATTTGGTTTAAAGGTAATAGAAACAAAGCTTTCACCAGGTATAGTATATTCAAAGATATCATATCCGAAAAAGATTTAGTCTATTTAATATTTTGAAATTTATGGTTGTTGCATTAATTATTCATGGAGGGGCCGGCGAGTGGAGCAAGGAAGATTATGAGAAGAGCATGTTGTTTTTGAAGTCAATAGCAAAGGAAGGGATCTCCATGCTTAGAAGAGGAGATTCATCACTTGATGTAGTTGAGTATTTAATTTCGTTAATGGAAGACTCAATGATTTTTAATGCTGGCTTAGGAGCTGTGACGCAAGCAGATGGGGAAGTTAGAATGGATGCAAGTATAATGACTAGCGATTTAAGGGCAGGTGCAGTGGCCTCTGTAAGAAGAATAAAGAATCCCATAAAACTTGCCAGGAGAGTCTTAGAATGGGGAAGACATGTTTTACTAGTGGGAGAGGGTGCAGAGTTATTTGCGTGGTCCCTAGGTTTTAAACCCTACTTAGTGAGAAATGAAGAAAGAATTAAGAAATGGATGAAAAATCAAGCAAAATACTTTGGGAAGACATATGGAGAGTTAATAATTAGCTCAAAAGAAGGGGATACTGTTGGAGCAGTTGCAATAGATAAAGGTGGAACTATAACTGCAGGAACTAGCACAGGAGGAATAGTTCTCTCATATCCAGGAAGAGTAGGTGATACACCGCTAATAGGCGCTGGTACTTATGCCAATGCTTTTGCTGGAGCATCAGCAACAGGAATTGGAGAGTATATAATTAAGATTTGTATGTCAAAATCTGTTGTAGACAAAGTGAAAAATGGAGAAGAGGTTACTAAGGCTTCAATATCTGTTGTCAAGGAACTGGAAGAGATTGGAGGTAGAGGAGGAATAATTACATTAGACAAAGATGGGAATTGTGGATTTCATTACAATACTAGTTACATGCCAACTGTATGCGAAAAATACTTGTAATCTGTTGTTATCCAATACTTTAAATATATATGATATTTGCCCTGAGAGATTTTTATTAATTGATTATGGTTTATTTTTCCCCCTTTTGGAAACGGATAATGTAAAAGTGGCTTCTCTTACCCTTAACTAAAAGTAAAAAGCCCTAATTTTTCTTAAAGTTTAGATGAAAATTCCATGATGTGGGCATAATATTATAGTCATGTTCTCTTTACATCCTTAGGGTTATAATAACATTAACGACTCTTAGTAATAGGAGGAAACAAACGCCTAACTTTGGATTTACCTATTGCTGTAAGAGAATTACTAGTTTTCTCTCTTAATTTAAAAAGCTAGGCGTTAATAATGCTAAGGATACATAAATCTAGCAAATATAGTACTTTATTCCGATTATAAGGATGATTCTATGTTACATTGTAAATTCCCTCTATCTCTCAATTTCAATATAATCCAATATGAAGTTCCTTAAACGTCTTGAGGAAGTTCATTATACAATTTTTAGGGATAAGATCAAATCACTATAGATCAGTACATTGTTAGAATTTATTAAGGTTAGTTACTATAAGTATTATTTATTAATCTAGGTATATTTTAATTAAAAAATTCATTTAATCAAGAATTTTATAAGATAAAAAGTTTTATTATATCATATTAAATTACCACAAGACGCTGACCTTAAGATTTTACGTGTAACCATTTTTAGGAAGTATAATGAAAGTAGAAATATTCATTCATAGAACATGCTTTGAATGTAATAGAGTATTAGAGTTTCTTAATCAGAATAATTTGATTAATGAAGTTGAAATAATTGATACTGAAAGAAATAATTTTGAGGCAATTGAAAGAGGGGTTTTATCGACTCCTAGTATATTTGTTGATGGTGAACTCATATTCGCTGGAATTGTGGATTACGATAAGTTACTGCAAATTCTAAAAGAAAAGAGAGTCCCAAAAGAAGAGGATTATACACTTGAGGAACTAGTTGAAAATCTTATGAATACAATACTGGATTCCTTTGCAGTAGCCTCTTGGATATATGTAAACATGGATTTTGAGAGTTTAAAGAATATTAGGGAATTTATTGAAACTGGTTCTGGAATAAAGTATATGAAGGAAGAGCAAAGGGAGAGAGCTTATGAGAAGTTAATAAATTATGTAATTGAAAATGAAAAGGAGTTAATAAATCAAAGAGCAGATCGTTTCCATAGGTTAATTACTTCTAACTTCCTAAGGGAAATTTATTGGTTATATGGCGAACAGGCTAAAAAGGAAAAAGTACTTTCTCTATATCCTCTAGAGGTGTTTTCTCATTGGTTAATGGTTAGGAGTGCAATAGGAAGAGTAGGGTTGAGGATGCATAGATTAACTGAGGTTAGTGTAATCGATAGAATAAGAAAGGCTTATGAATACTTAATAAATAACTATGACAGTCTATGGAAAAGAGTAGTCATAGAGCAAAAGGAAATATGGGATAAAAAGTTTAGTCACCTTACTGGTTCCTCTTAACGAATTCAATCAATTTTCTTTTTCTCATTTGGTATATCTCCAAATCTTTTTCTAGCCTAACCTTTGCGTTTTCAATATCTAAAGTCGTTTTATCTCCTATTAATTTTTTAATTGGCGTATATGGAGACTCTCTGAACCTCTGTTTTACCTCTTCTATTTTTCCGTCCTTTTCAATTTTTAACGGACTCTTATTTTTTTTAGTTACTTCCCCAATTATATCAGCCCTTATATTATTTTCTCTCAATTTAGATATTATTTCATCCGCTTCTTGCTCCTTTGAAAAAATTAAAATGGAATCCAGAGATATTCCGTAATAATCTATATTTAATTCATTTAGCATATTTAGTACTTTTCTATTTATTAGGCTTTTAACTTTTTCATCATGTATCAAAAAAGATACTCCAGCGGTATCTGAGATCTCCCTTGCTTCTCCAACTATTCCACCGTTAGTAATATCAGACATTGAATTAATCCTTTTAGCTACTTTGGAGGATATTAAAATGCTTAACGCCTTAAGTGTTTTAATATTCAGGGTTTCAATTACTACATCAAAATAGTTATTATAAATAGAAGTAGCAGCTATAGTCCCTCCTCCGCTTCCTTCAGTCATTATAATTACATCTCCCTCCTTAACTCTGTTCCTGTAAAAAGGTTCACTTTCTAAGAAACCTATAGCTAAAACTGAGCCAGTAAGTCTAGAACCAATGACCATATCTCCGCCTATTCTCAGCGTACTTCCTGCAATTATTTGTATATTCATTAGTTCAGCTACAGTGGAGACGCCTGTCTCGAAGTCCAGCAAGTAACCTATATCTCCATCATCTGCCATCCTCAAATCAATAGCTAACCCTATTGGTTTGGCTCCTTTAACCATTATATCTCTTAAAGAGGCCTTAGCAACTTGGAAGCCAGCTATTAGTGGAAAGTAACTTAACCTAGAATGTATTCCGTCTATGGAACAAGCTATTATTATGTTATCTTTAATTTTCACAAAACCAGCGTCTTCAAAATCCTTTTCACTTTTGCCAATTAACTTCAATAGCAATGAGTGAACTAAATGATCACCAGAACCTCTGGATCCAACTCCCATTTCCCCAACTCTATATCCTGTTTTTGGAGTATTTAATAACTCGAATGATTTCTCTGCATTAATTGAAGTAATAACTTCGTTGTAAATCGTACTGGCAAGTAATTTAGCTTTGTCTTCAGTGAGCTTTTTATATAGCATAAGTGTTTTTGTAATATTTTCAATAACTTCGTCCTTTGTAATTTCCTTGTTAGTCGTCCTAATGTAATCTTCCAGATCCATTTGTCTGATTTTATAACCGTAAACTTTATGGTTTTTTGTGCATCAAAGTGGCATTTCCTGTTCAACCTGTTGGAGAACCTGAGCCAATAGAGTTTGAGACAGAAGGAGAAAATCCATGGATAACTATAAAGCTAAAAGACGGTGCCATATTAAAGCTTAAAGTGGAAGTGACAGGTGTAATAAAGGTTGGGCATGATCCAAATACTGGAATTCCTATTTACGCAGTTCAAACTCAGAATGTACTAAGAATAGATAAAATTCCTAAGGAATTAATTAGGAAGCAAAGCAGGGGACATTCTACAGTATAGGGAAAAGGTTTTTAATTATTTAAATGATTAAAAAGGTTTTTATAGGAGTTAAAGATGGTAGATTTTGCGATAATTGGAGGTGGACTGGCCGGAAGTATAGTCAAGAAGTTAATAAAGGACGAAGGAACTGTCCTATTAATTGATAATAAAAGTTATGAAAGGCCCCTACACTTCATACATTCTTGTTTGCTCAGATATCCTGAAGATATAGAGTCTTCCTTAAGATCATTAGAGATTTATAAGAATTTAGGGATAAAAATTAGTAAGTTTCAAACATTTACTTTCTTTAATAATGAGGAGAAAGCAAAGCTTTATTTAAACTTATGGAAAACTCATGGAATTGGAGTGGAGGAAATACGTGAGCCAAGGGAATTTGGATTCCACGGAGATGGCTTCCTCATACCATATTATGGAGATGGTTTAATAAGGAAAAGTGAGATCTATGAAAAAGAAGACATAGTTGGTAATGCCATAATAAATCAAAACTCAATAATCGTTAATAACTATGTGATAAAAGCTAATAATATCATACTATCTGCTGGATACAAAAACGAACTGTTAGCCAATCAAATTGGTTTTAAGTTACCTTCTAAACTGTATTATTGTTATGGTTTAATATTTATTTCAGATCCTTTGCTTGATAAAATTATCATCTATGATTATGTTTACGATTATTACTCAAGACCATTAACTGGTTTTGGGCTTCCATTATCTTTTGGTGGAAATGGGGGAGAATTATATGAAGAAGAGAGATTTAATTTACAGGAATACATTATTTCAATAAGCCAAGGAATTCTTAAGAGAATTGGTAAGCAAGCAAGGGCCCTAAAATTAGTAAAAGGTATATGTGATATAAGCTTAGATTCTAAGCCATTTTTCGGTAAAATAGCTGATAACATTTATGTAATTGGAGGTTTAAATGGGTATGGAGCAGAAGTTGGTCCTGCAATTGCCGAATGCTTAGTTAATCAAATGATAGGAAAAAAGCTAATGACGTATTGTAATGAATACGAAATTTCAAGGTTTAATTACTATAATTTTAGCGGGAAAATTAAAGAACCACACGAGCTCTAGAGTGATGATCAAACCTTTATTATAAGAATATTAAGCAATTATAATAATTCAGAAACTTCTTTAAATCTTTTTATCAGTTTTCCATATAATTACATTATAGTATTCAAAAGATAGAGAATAAAATAGGAGAAATTAAAGATTAGATAAACATTACATGTATCTTATATTCCTCTTAAGATTAATTAATTAAGATAATGGGAATTAATGAATTATGTTATATGAGAGATTTTAAATAAGTCTAGTCTATGATTCATTTAGGAGAACCTTAAAGAATAAAAGCTATAATTATATTTTACCTTATGCAGTCTCAAAAAGATCAATTAAGGATAGTTTATTGTGTACCGTGTGGTTTTTTGCCAAGGGCAATTTCTCTATCTCAAGAAGTTCTAGCTAGATTAGGACCAAGTAATATTGGAAATTTAGAATTAGTAATAGAGCCAGGTAAAGACGGTGTTTTTGATGTGTATTATAACGGGAAATTAATTTTCTCAAGGTTTAAAGAAAAGAGATTTCCTGATATAAATGATATACTTTCTAAAATCTTACATAATACATAAATTTTATTTAATTCTTATTTAAATAAATACCAGATTTTAGAGTTCTTTCCCAACTCATTTTCTTGCCTGTAAGCAAGTTTAATAGTGCAATTCCCTGAATCAAGGTTGATATATTCCAATAAAGATAAGTTAATGGTACTGTATGCAAACCCATGGAATTTTTAATAGTAATATATGTTATATTAAATAAATTAATTATAATAGTAAACGCTGAAATAAATAAAAGAATAAAAATTATGTTATTTAATGTAAATAAAGTTATATAAACTAATGTAATAGGATAAATGATTAACCATAGTGCATTTATAGCAGGTGACCAAAATATTATCGATTCAAGTAAGTTCTTGTTGCTTATTGCCACCTGTAAATATCCGTAATACCATCTTAATCTCTGCTTGAAAAGTACCAATATCCCAGAAGGAACCTCCCTCCATGCTTTAATATATGTAGTATATACTATCTTCATATTTAATTTCCTTAATCTCATCGATAGTTCCGCATCTTCAGCTAATGCGTCCTCCTTCCATCCATTTAATATGTTTAAAGCTTCCCTCCTTATAAAGAAAGCAGTTCCATGAGAAGTGACTAATAGATTGAGCCTACTCTTTCCTGCAACTATGTATTCATATAATAGTTCCTCTATTGAAGCTAGTTTACTGATTAAATTTAGGTTTGCATTAGCAGGTCTTAAAGAGCATTGGAGAGCCATCAATTCATTATCAGAGAAAAATTTAGAAGCCTTATATAAAAAGTCCCTTTCAATTATAGTGTCTGCATCTAAAATTGCTATTACATCTTTTTTTGCAAAAGTCAATGCATAATTTAATGCACTCGGTTTTCCATTAGAATTATCTCTATGTATACATAATACCTTTGGAAACGATTTGCAAATGGCTAATGTGGAATCTGTTGAACCGTCTTCTACGACTATGATTTCTCTTAAGTCCTCAGGATATTCTTGTTCCTCTAGTAATTTCAATAACCTACCAATAGTCCTCTCTTCATTTTTAGCCGGTATTATTATCGAAAAGGAAATTCTTTTTGGGTAAAAAGCAGTGGGGGCTCTAGAATAGTTTGTTATTCCTGCAATTGCTAATACTCCGTTGTAAAGTCCCCACAGATTCATTAAGATTGTAAAAGGTAAAATAATATACTCTAACCAACTCATTTCGAGCTTTAGTTTATTTCTATCATTTTAAATTTTCTCTAACTGATTACCACTTTCTAAATCTTAAACATGTAAATAGAGGAGGGAAATGTTAATTAGGGTATTTTTAATCTAAATCAAAGGAAATTTCCCTTAAATATTTTCATTTAATACACGAACATCTTGTGAAGACTTATTCTAAATGAATATAAAAGACATGAAAAATGACTAACTCTCATTAGGATTATTTAAGATATAAGCTAAGGTTTAAGAAATTCTTGCTCTTCATGTTTTTAGATTTCCATTGAATTTCCAATAATATTATATTTAATCTTTAATCCCTTGGCATTGTGGAAGTCAAGAGGATCTTTTTACTCCTTTATCTGTCACTTAATGGAATTCCTACTCCGAGGGCTGAATACTTTTACGTTAACACGTTTTTGTTCGTTTAACTGAATTCTCATGACGATAAATTCCCTCTCACGTAAGGCAAAAGGGGAGATGGAAAAGAAGGTTGGGTAAACCCTTTTGCTTGAAGGTGTTTCATAAACCACCTACCTTAAAGGATGATAGGTGGTTATGGCTAAGTCCCTGCTTGATCATGATTGAAAATGATTGAAATGGAAGTGTAGGGACAAACGGAAACTTATGTGGGAATGTAGCCCAAGGGAGAGGTATAACCAACTAGTCTTGAATGGGTATTAAAGCTAATTCCTTTCTATTATAAGAGCAATGAGACTTAAAATAGAGTACAAGAACGCAGACTGAGTAACTTTTTTAATTATAGATCTAAAACTTATATTAGAACGGAATATTTTTCTAAAATGAGAAAGATTTTTGATTTGATGTAGATCTCCTAATAGCAAATTAGGAAAAAGTTAACACCATAATAGGTGACCGCTTGATGGTGAAATTACTTAGGTGGGCTTAGAGCTCTTCATTTAATTATAGGACATTATTTTAAAACTTCTATATTTAGCTTCTAACCATAACTACAATATTTATCATAAAGGATTATGAACAAAGTTCCTAGATACGTTTTCCTGAATATGCTATGAAGATAAGTATATTATGTTAACACTTATACTCTTAAAGATACATCTAAGATGTATTTAAGTTCGATGTCTTAGATCAATAATATCAAACGAAACAAGAGAAAAGTTGGATTCATATTTAAAAACATTAAGAATGATATAAAGTAGGAGTATGATCTCAGAAATCATGAATATAGTAAATAATAGGGCGATTTTCTCAATGATATTAGAGAGAGCTGAGGAATTCTTGTTGCGCAATAGGGCAGGCAATGAGGTTTGGTTCGAGGAGCTCATTCTATGTTTATTAACTTCAAATACCTCCTTCATATCTGCTTATAAATCATTTTTGCAGTTAAGGGAAAATAACTTTTTTAATTTTAATGAAGCAAGAATAGCAAATGCTTTAAGGTCATATGGATACAGATTTCCCAATAGAAAAGCAAATTATATAAGCTCTTCAAAGTGGCTGAGAAAGATTCTAAAAAGGGAAGTGAATAAAAGAATTAAAAATGGATTAGCTAGAGATTGGCTAATGAATAATGTTAAGGGTTTAGGATTAAAGGAAGCCAGCCACTTTCTAAGAAATGTTGGAATATTTGATTATGCAATTATAGATAGGCATATAGTTAAGTTTTTACGGAATAAAGGTTATATAAATTCATGGAAGGGATATAAAAGAGAATATTTAGAGGTTGAAAAAATATTAAATGAAGTTTCCAGTATTATAGGAATTAAAGTAGGGATACTTGACCTAATTATATGGTATATACAAACTAAAAGGATACTAAGGTAAGCTATCCATTCTTCACAGCAGATCCAAAAATTTCCTTAGAAATTCTTCAGAGGTTTTTACTTGGGCTGAATCCCTTTTCACGTGAACAGAAATCATTTTAATTTAATTATGCTTAATTTTTTATCAAAAAATGATCTCTCACGTTAATGTAGGCTATACCCAAAAGGATGGGATTAAGAAGATGTGAGCTGAATGCCGTTTGGCTCTAAGGAGTCCTATTACCCATTTACAAGGTGGTTGAGGGCTAAGTCCCTGCTCGATCATGATTGAACATAAAATGATTGAAATGAAAGTGTAGGGACAAACGGCCCGATCTCTACAGATACATGCCTAGGTTCTCAGCCAGTGTTTTTCGAAATGTCAAAGGAAGAGTTGTAATCGCTATTTCCTGATCCAACCGCAAATGCTAATTTTACCTAATAAAAATGTTCCTAAATGAGTCAATGCCATCCTATATTCCATAATGACTTGAAAGTTAAAAGACTTAAAGTCATCCAAGACTCTTGAATTCTCTTTAAGTTACTGATTAAATATAACACCGAAGAAGTTAAATATTAGTATATCGCTATTAATTAAATTTAATACGGTGTAAGTATGAAGTTTTGTCCTAAATGTGGGGGAATGATGATACCTACAAAGAAGGAATCAAAGAGGTTATATGTATGTAGTAAGTGTAAATACGAAGAGGAAATTAAAGAGGATTTAAAAGGATACAAATTGGTGGAAGAGAAGTCACCTGATCAAAAAGTCTATACTACATCAATTATAAGTGAGAGCAATTCCTCAGTAAGTTTAAAAGAAGAATTAGAGCATGAAAGAGAGGAATATTATAAGGAATTTGGATACGACCTTATCGGTTCTGAAGAGGAAGAGGAGGAAAGTGATGAAGAGTAACCATTATTTGGTATCTAAGTAGTATTATGTTACATTAAATAAATCCGATCTCTATTTCAGAAATATTATCAATATATCATCGAAGTCACAGATCCAATCTATTAAGGCAAAAGTTTAAACGTGATTTCGTGGAGGAAGCATAAAGAATTGAAAGCAGAAACTTAAGAGATTAGGAAAAGATAGAATAATTATCCTTCTCCTTTACATTTTCAGAATGATCTGAAGATAGAATAAAATTTAATAATAAATGAAATTTCCCTTATTACTACATAATATACCTTAACATAGAATAACTGAGGAAGCAGGGAAAATAGTTTGCTCGTGACTTAATTTATCCTTACTTTCAATTATTTCTAATTCCATCAAGGCACTCCTCTTAAAGGATCACGTTTATCTTAATTGGGGCTAATTAGGAAACTTTATGCTCCTATCCAACTCACTCACAAACCTCTGAAGCAGGCCCTTCACCAGTAGGGAGCTTAATGATAAAAATATAAGTTAATATTATATAAACGTAACTCACATGGAGATGAGTTTTAGAAGTAATTGGAAGTATTTAAAAAATATGCAGAAATATTACAATCAACATTTCATCTTAGGGAGTTAGTACCGAAGGAGAAAGGAGGGAAATAAGGGATAGAGCACTATAAAGGAGTTTGCCTCTGAGCTCTACAAAGCCTAAAGAATGAGGATCAAATACAAATACTATGAAATCCCCTGAACCCAAGCCTATTATTAAGATCTATTTACTATTAAAAATCTTTAATAATTTTATATATAAATATTTTTATAATTTTTTATCTAATCTTTAACTTAAAATACCTAATTCATTAACATTTAGACAGTAAAAGCAACCTTTTCTAACGTTTGTCCTTGCAAGGTTATCATAGTAAACAGAAATGTAAAAAACTTCTTTATGGAAAAGGTTTCAGCCCTTCAGCCTCTTAAGAGATATTTGGTATTTAGTATCTTTAATAACTCCTTAATTTACTCTTTTTATTTCATAAAGCCATTTAGGTGATGATAAGCTTGATCTAGCACATAAGAAGGGAGGACATTAGAAAATAACTATAACCTTAAGAATGTTTAACTTAACGTTTTTAATAGTTAAGGGTAAAATTAAGAGGGAAAAATATGTCTTCGAGGCGAAGGAAGAGGGAAAATGTGCCCGTAATGAGTATGGCAGGCTTAATTAGATATTATGAAGATGTGAAAGAAAAAGTTAAAATAAGCCCAACGCTTTTAATAATAATTAGCATAGCTCTGATAGCTGGAGTGATTTTAGCAAGTAAAATTGTTCCTCCTCCATGATATAAGATGGGACTAATAATTGATGGAAAGGAAATAAAGAGGCTCAGGGAGTCTCTTAGGATATCGCAAAGGGAGTTAGCTAAGAAAGTTGGAATATCGCAATCTTATATAGCAAAGCTCGAAATGGGATTGATCGACCCTAAGTTATCGATTGTCGAGAAAATTCTAAGTTATTTAATGTCAATGTTAGGAGATAAGGTTGATGCGGTTATGAGTTCTCCAGTTATAACCGTAAATGAAGACGATCTAATTAAAACTGCATTTTATAAAATGGAGATAAATAAAATTTCCCAAGTCCCTGTTTTAAGAAAGGGCAAAGTAATAGGGATCATTTACGATTCTTCAATATTAAGTAAGATACTAAAGGGAGATGAAGACGTTAATTCGATAAGGGCCAAGGAAATAATGGAACAACCACTAATCGTTAAAACGGGATCTCTAATAACAGAAGTAATTAATTTGTTATCCAGAAATCCTGCAGTTATAGTAGTAGATGATGATATGTATCCTCAAGGCATTATCACTAGGAGCGATATAATAAGGTATAAATTATCAAGATTTGGGTTTGAATTACTGAGCGGTAAAAGTTTAGATAGTTAAATCAAATTGAACTAGCCTTAAAAGCTATTTTTACCGCTGCATGAAGATCTATATCTTTTCTACCTTTCGGGGCTTTGGAAGTCCCCCATTCATTGACCAATATATAATTTAATCCGAATTTCTCTAATGAATTCATAATCTTATCCAAATTGGGACCTTTATTTCCTATACCTATTGAGAGCCTTTCATATTTAATCATTTCTAGAAATTTAACGATATAATGGCCTGTATCTTCTGGATTACATTTAATAGTATTATATATTCTACCATCTAAAATGAATACTAATACAGTTTCATTTAAATTACTGTCTATCCCTATGAGAACTTCGTTTACATGATTAAGTCCTAATCCTAACAGATTTAAGTAGCTTACTACTTCCTCCTTTTTATAACGATATATTAAATTGTCATTTCTGTTAAATATATAATAATCTGTAATAAAGAAATCGTAATCTAGATCCATTGGTCCAACAATCATTACATTTAATCCCCTCAATGAACTCAAGATCGTTTTTAACAGCCAAGGATCTTTTATCTCAACTTTAATCTTTCTCTTATCCATATGGGATTGTAGATAACTTTAAAACTTATTATTTTTTTAGTATCAAAAGTATTATGGAACCTAGTGATGTAATAACTATACTAATAGTTACTGTTGAATATTATATGCCTGCAATGGCCGCTAATGGTGGTGCACTTTTCGTTAATAGAGGAAATCCTATAGATAAAAAAATAACAATGAGAGATGGTAGAAGAGTACTAGGAGATGGAAAGACGTGGGAAGGGTTTTTCGTGGGCATGACATTCGGTACTTGTGTAGGAATAGGTATATCTAATTTCCTTGGAATATCGTGGATCTTAGTAGGTTTTTCATCCTCCTTAGGGGCACTTTTAGGAGATATCATGGGAGCTTTTATTAAGAGAAGATTAGGAATGGAGAGAGGAGCAAGGGCTCCGATATTAGATCAACTAGACTTCGTTTTTGGCTCCACAGTTTTATTATATATACAGTCTTTATATACAACACTTTTTCCTAGTATTTATAATATAATAACTGAGATAATACTAGCTTTATTATTACACGTATTAACAAACAAAATAGCATATAAAATGGGTTTAAAAGATGTCCCTTGGTAAAGGGATTAAAGTACAAGTTTATTTAGAACTTATTAGTGTATATCAGGAAAAAGTGAATAAGTTTATTGTAATTAAGATTTAATCTGATCTCAGCGCGTATAAGAGATGTTTTGCCTTTTTATTTAAACAATGAATTGTCCTGATTCTGATAGCCACTTCGTCTCAAAAACTTCTTCACGCTAAAAAGAATACATACTAACTTTTAGGAGATCATTGATAATTTTGAACCGTTTAAGATTAACGTAAAAATTCTTTCATTTTACAAAGAAGATTCCCAGTATATTACATACATTAATAATGTAGTGTTAATAGTAGTTTGATTTGCTAAAGACTTTAAAATTTAAAGGGTTTTTATTTCCTCATGGGAACAGTATACACTCATGACATAAAGAGGATAGCACAGGAAATATATGAAAGATTCAAAGATCAAGTAACACTAGATTTCACTAAAAACAAGGAACTAGTAAACAAAGTTCTTGAGATTAAATCTAAGAAAGTTAGGAACAGAGTTGCTGGTTATTTGACCAGGATTGCAAAGCTATCTAAAGTCCAGAAGAGTCAAGGAGAAATTCAAGAAGAGGTTCAACAGTAAATAGTTGATTGAAAATGATACATGCTAGTGTAAATTTTTTAGGTCCCTTAAATGCGAAAGAACAGGTCAGGATATTGAACTTGTATGGTCTTTTGGAATTCATTTCCAAAAGAGTTAACAGACCAGTAGTTAATGGAGCTATCCCAGGATATTTAATCTTAGTTAATGGCACAGATATTAGAATATACCCTAAGAACATGGAAGATAACACCATAGAAGTTGTTGTTATACCAATAAATCATGGTGGATAGCTCCTTGGATTTAAAAGTATATGCTGATATATTTAAAATTCTCAATAAAAAGGAAATAGAATTAATGAAATCTGTAATTAAAAGTGATTGTGTATTTGCTTTAATGGGAATTAAGCTAGATAAATTAGCCGTAAGGCAAGCATGTTTCATTTCGAATTATTCACATCGCACTAGAAGAACTATATCGAAGGACTTAAACACAGAGTTCATATTATATTTAGCTAAGACAAGACAAATAAAAAATGCATATAAAAAACTGGAAATTGAGAGAGAGGAATATTTAGCCTTATGTTGTGGAGAAGAATCTCGATTCAATGAAATATTAAAAATTTTAAAAAATAGGGGATTGATAACCGATATTAATGATAGCACATATAATAGAGTAGATTTGTCTGAAAGAGCGTTATTATTTGCTATGAAAAAATGAAGGAAACCCCCTAAGGAGTTTTCTAGGAGATTTGATGCTATATTTAAGGAGCTTTTTAACTACTGCTCTAATATTCTTAAGTGATCTAGTATTAAGTAACCCTATTAGTTATAAAGTAAAGGTTAGGGCTTCATTGGGTTTCATGAATTCAACTTTTCATTCACACTTCATTAAAGTTAAGGGTAAGCCCCTTCATGCACCCTTAACTTTAACTAAATAACCTAAGGAGTGTTGAGCCCAACGAGAATACTAGTATGCACTTCTCCTTACCTAGATTACATTCCTTTTGCGTGAGTTAGGCTTCAAAGTAACGTAAACTTTACTATTTGCTATAAACTACTGTCAAAGGCTTAAGGTAAAGAAGATAATTATGCGTTTAACTTAGAGAAGATTAAACTGCTATTACCTAAGTTCGTTGCATTATAATGACTTTCAACCTCAAGAACTAGTAACATATGCTTAGTTGGATTTTAAAAGAAAATTTTTATAAAGCAACGCTATTAAACAACTTAGACCATTTAAGGATCTTCTTAATAGTGTAAACACTACATCAATCTATGTTATGGATTTCCTTAATTTTAGAGACTGTCTCCTTAACTTTATTATATATATTATTATTAGTAAAAGTTGTTGTTTCATCATGAATGTTTGTTGGGATGCTGTTTATTCCGGCTAATTCCATATATCCAAGAGCCCATGTCCTTGCAGTAGCATCGTAATTATATCCTCCACCACCCAATAACACTAGTTTACCATTGCTTATTTCATGAGCAATACTGTGTATTTTTTTTAAAACTTCCATATATCCGTGACTGGATAACTGTAAATCCACTAAGAGGTCTCCATAATGAGAATCCCCACCAAATTGCACTATAATAAATTGAGGTTTATATCTTAGCAATGAAGGAACCACGACTTCGTTAAAGGCATATAAATAAGCATCGTCAGCAGTATAAGGAGGGAGTGGAACGTTTAAAGTATAACCCTCACCTTCACCTTCCCCATACTCATATAGATCTCCAGTACCTGGATAAAAACCTGGGTAATATTGATGTAAAGATATCTTTAAAACTCTCTTATCATTATATAGAATAGATTGAGTCCCATCTGCATGATGACCATCTACGTCTATTATTGCGACTCTTTCATATCCTAATTCATTAGTAAGATACCTGGCTCCTATAGCAACATCATTAAACACGCAAAAACCTGCAGCCGACGATTCTTTTGCATGGTGAAGACCACCTCCCACGTTTTGTGCATGGTTTACATTTCCATTATGCACTAATTTAATTGCTTTTATTGTAGCGCTAACTCTAGCTAAAGAAGCTTTATATATGCCCTTAGTAGCTGGAGTATCCCCATAATCAAGAAAACCGTTCCCTCTCTTGCTAGCCTCCTTCACGAAATTGATATAATCCTCTGTATGGGCTAACTTTAATATCTCCTCTCCCTCATTCTCTATTGAGATTAATTTTAAGATGTTCAATTCTTTCAGTATCTCCTTAGTTTTTAGCTCCCTTATTGGTTTAAATGGATGCCAATCCCCAAATTTATAATTCAAAAATTCTTCGCTCCAAACAAATGCTACGTTTTCCATCAGTTAAATTATTATCCTAAAAGTTAAAATATTTTAATAATTAGATAGGACTTCCCTTATGGAATTGAATAACTGTTCTTCTTTGTCAAACTCTTTCCCGATCCAGATTTCATCAGCCTTTAATGCTTGATATATGAGAATTGAAATGCCATCTACTATAAATGCTCCTTTTCTCTTAGCTTGGATTAAGAAGTTAGTTGGATTTGGCTTATAAACTAAATCTACAGCAATAGACCTTGGTCTAATACATTTAGCATCTAAAGGGACATCCTCACTTTCAAAACCTACTGGAGTGGCATTAACTATTATATCGGACACATTGGCTTCCTCACATACCCGCGTTTCTCCAAATTTAATTATGTTTGTCTTTAACCCTAAATTATTAGAAAGCTCAACTAATTCTTCCGCTCTTTTCCTTGATCTATTAACTATAGTTAATTCCTTCATCCCCAATTTACTTAGGGCATATATTGAAGCTCTAGCAGCTCCTCCTGCTCCTATTATTAATCCTTTATTAATAATTAAATTTTCTCCACATGTTTTATAAATAGCTTTAATGATTCCGTAAACATCCGTATTAAAGCCCTTGAGTTTTCCATTTATATTTAACACAGTATTAACTGCGCCAGTTACTTTTGACGTCTCATCTAACTCATTTAAGTATTTTATTATTTCGCCTTTATATGGAATAGTTACGTTGAATCCATTAACTATCTCTCTTAATCCCTCAACTAAACAGTAAAGTCTTTCTTGACTAATCTCCATTATTACATAAACACCATCATAATTTACTTCCTTAAATACCTTATTATGAATTATTGGTGAATATGAATGTTTTATTGGTTTTCCGATTAAACTATATAATTTAGTTTTACTAGTTATCAAAGAAGTACATCCCTAATCAATTCCTTAAATTCTCCTAAAGGTAACCTAATCAATTCCCATTCCCCTATTTCCTTAATTATAGGTAACCTAATCATATTACCTGACCTCTTTTTATCAGCCATAATATATTTAAATGCGGTTTCAAGATCTAAATTTAATCCGATATCTTTAAGACTAGTTGGCAATCCAAAATCGTTTAAAGTGCTCTTAATTTTTAATAAAGTTGAGTTATTACATAAACCTTTTTTAACACATATAATTGTTTCATAAACCATCCCCACTGAAATCGCGAGGCCGTGAGGAATAGTAAAGGAAGAATGAGATTCTATTGCATGGCCTATTGTGTGTCCAAAATTCAATATAGATCTCACTCCTTTTTTCTCCATTTCATCTTGCCTAACAATTGTTATCTTATCCTCGTCGCTTCTATAGATTATTTGCTCAAGAACTTCCTCATCAAATTGAAATATTCTATTTCTGTTAGTTGCAACAAAGTCCAGAAGTTTTTTGTCCATTATAAATCCATATTTAAGGACTTCTGCAATTCCAGAAAGTATCTCTCTTCTAGAATTCGATTCTAACATTTTTATATCATTAACAATCAATTTTGCCGGATAAAATGATCCTATTATGTTCTTTATCTCCGAAAAGTTGACCGCAACTTTTCCTCCTATTGATGCATCAACCATTGAGAGCAAAGTAGTGGGAACATAAACTAGATTCATCCCCCTCATGTATATTGAAGCTGAAAAACCTGCAGTATCTAGAACAGAGCCTCCACCTATAGAAATTAAGTAATCCTCTCTTGAAGCTCCATTTTCTCTCAACCAACTAATTATTCTTAAAACGTTAGATATATCCTTAGCGTCTTCTCCATCTGGTAACGTGAACAACGGATTTTCTTCTATTTTTAATATTTCTTTTAATTTATTAGAAGTGATGAAGAATTTATTACCTTCTAACTTGCTAGTAATTTCTTTGAATATGTCCTTTCCTATTTTAACTTCTATTTCTCCATAACACTTACTTTCATATTTTATCTCCCTCAAGCTTCTCTACCCAAGGCTTTTGCTAAAGCTCTTATCGACTCCATCAGTTTCTCGAACATTTCAAAGTTTAATTGTTGATCGGAATCGCTTAAAGCCTTTTCAGGATTGGGGTGTACCTCTATTAAAATCATGTCGGCCCCTGCAGCTATTCCAGAAAGGGCAAGAGGTATTACATAATCCCTCTTACCTGCAGGATGACTTGGATCTACACATATAGGTAAATGTGATGCCTTTTTTAGGACTACAACAGCCCCTACATCTAGCGTAAATCTTGTAGATCTCTCAAATGTTCTAATTCCTCTTTCACATAATATTACATTTCCATTTCCCTCTGATAGTATATACTCCGAAGAACTTAATAGCTCTTCTACAGTGTTTCCAAGACCCCTTTTAAGCAATATAGGTTTCATGGTTTTGCCAACTTCTTTAAGTAATGAGAAGTTTTGGGAATTTCTTGCCCCAATTTGAATGATATGTGAGTTCTCCCTAAATAATGCTACATCTCTAGTATCCATTAATTCACTCACAATTGGTAATCCAGTAATTTCATAAGCCTTCTTCAAAATCTTTAACCCTTTTTCTCCTAACCCTTGAAAAGAATATGGACTTGTTCTAGGCTTAAATGCCCCACCCCTTAATAAGGATGCTCCTGCTCTTTTTATAAACTTAGCAGTTTTGATTACTTGCTCTTCATCTTCAACAGCACAAGGCCCAGCAGCTATAACTATTCTCTTACCACCTATTTTCACCCCCTCAATTTCTATTTCAGTATTTTCTCCTTTAAATTCTCTAGTTGATAAATAGTAACTTGACTTGACTTCGACTATATTTATTACTTCCTCTCTAGGAATAGGTAAAGATTTAACAATGTTATCAGGCCATGCTATTATAAGATTGAAATTATATAAATTAATGAACTTATATGAAGCTGAGGAATTCTTAAGTGTTTCCTTAATATTTTGTGCTCCCTCCCTAACGAAAATTGCTATCATTTTTCACTCATCTATTTAAACTAGCTAGGTTTTTTAGCTCTTCGTTTAATTCGATGAGGTACCTTATAATCTCTTCCCTAACCTTATTGGCATAAGGATTTTTCTTTTGTATCTCTATAAACGTATCATCATCTATTTTTGATGAAGTTGAAAGTGTTTCCTTTAAACTGTGTGTAAAGAAATCATTCAAATTAATATTGCTTTCCCTTGACACTTTATCTAAGAATTTACTTAGGCCCTTAATTACAAAGTGGTGAGCTACTTGAACTAACGCCATTATTCTATCATGGTCATCTCTTGTAGTTAAAACAACTTTGAACCCGCATCTTAATAGGAAAGTTTTTATGTGGTTCACTATAGCTTCGTTTCTTGTGTGAGGAATTAATACCATTGTTTCACCTATAGGATTTCTGAGAGGTCCAAATAAAGGATGTAGACTAATATAATCAAATTTAATCTTATCAGCTAGAGAAGCTAGAACGTCGTAAAACTCTCCTTTCACTGAAAAAATATCCATAACAATTTTTCCCTTACATTTGTTTATAATATTATTAAAGAAATCACTGAATAGAGCAGACGGTCTAAGAGCTATGAAGACTAAATCGGCCCACTCAATTCCTTCTGAAGGGGGAAGAGCTATTCCTTTAGCATTCAAAGCAGACATCTTAGCCTTATTTATATCCTTTCCAGTGAAGCCTACCTTATAGCCTATTGAGGAAAAAAAAGATCCTATATTAGTTGCCATCTTACCGTAACCTATAAATAAAATTTTAGGATCTCCAAATTTCTCCACTTGTTTAAGCCTTGAATAAATGAATATTTGGGTTAGTATAGCCTCAACTAATGGAACAGGAAGACCAAGTCTTATAGCTTCTTTGATCCATAAATTCTTTACCTCCTCCTCCCTATGAGTGTCAATTATTGATTCGTTGTTTTTCCTCTTAATTTCACCTATTCTAAATGCAATATCAAGTCTTTGAGCTAATATTGAGAGTAATAAATTATCCAATTGCGTAATCCTCTCTCTATAATCATTTTTAATGCTCATCCTCTTCTCTTCACCAATTCTAATGCCTTTTCTATTATAGCTTTCGATGTAATTCCGTATTTATCGAGCAATTCTCTTTGCGACTTAGCCGACCTACCAAAAGAATTAGTTCCGATGAAGCCCATTGGAACAGGGTACTTCTTACCAGTAACTTCAGATATAGCAGACCCTATTCCCCCATAAATACTATGCTCTTCAATAGTAATTATAGCCCCTGTTTTCCTCGCGTAGTATTCGATTAGATCCTCGTCTATAGGCTTAATAGAAAGCACATTAATTACCGCACAATTTATTCCTAGATCTTTTAGTTCTTCCGCAGCCTTTAGAGCGTCCCATAAAACTACTCCAGCACCAGCGATTGTAATGTCCTCACCCTCTCTTAACACGTAACCTTTTCCAATCTCAAACTCATAATCTACATCATTAGTTATGGATGGAGAATAGTCTCTCCCTATCCTATAATATACTGGTCCATTTGAATTAATGACTTTCTCAAGGCTTCTTTCAATATCCTTTGCATCTGCAGGGACTATTACCTTCATGTTCGGTAAAACTCTCATCAATGCAATGTCTTCTAGTACTTGATGGCTTGAACCGTCCCCTGCATCACTAAAGCCTGCATGAGTTACTATGAACTTAACGTTTAAATTCATCCTGCACACAGTATTCCTAATTTGTTCCCAAGCCCTCATTAAGAACATAGCAAAATTCACTACTAATGGTCTAAATCCTGCTGCCGCCATCCCTGCTGAGAATCCAACCAAATCCTGCTCTGAAATACCTATATTAAAGTATCTGTCTGGAAAAACTTCTCCAAAACGTGAAGCTCTTGTTGAGTCGCCTACATCAGCAGTAATTACTACTAAATCACTTAAACTCCTTCCAATTTCAATGAGTTTATTTCCCAGAGTGTTACGCATCGATAATGAACTTCCTTGCATCTTCAGGATCAACCCTTTGTTTCTTAGTATTCTCTATTGGATAAAGGCCTTTCCCTCTTATTGTTTTAGCTATAATTACTTTTGGCAATTCAGTTATTTTCGTTGCTAAATCAATTATATTAATTAACTCCGAAATACTATGACCATCTACTTCAAATACTCTCCATCCCAATGACTCCCAAACTCCTTTTACATTTTCTTTACTCTTTATAGATCTCGAATCTCCGTCTAGTTGGAAACCGTTGTTATCTATTATGGCTATTATATTACTTAATTTTCTATGAGCAATATTAGTAGCTGCCTCCCAAACTTGTCCCTCATCAAGCTCTCCATCCCCTAATATGACGAAAACTGTTCCCTTACCTTTCTTCATTTTAATTGCGTTTGCTACACCTCCAGCAAAACTTAACCCCTGACCTAAACTTCCTGTTGACATATCTACACCTGGAATAAAGATTTCAGGATGACCCTGTAACCTACTATCTATGCTCTGAATTCCCCACAATTCATCTTCGCTTATAACATTTGTTTCCGCCAAAACTGCGTAAAGTGCTGGTGCAGCATGACCTTTACTTAGAATTAACCAATCCTTATCATATATGTTTTCCGATCTTCTTATAAACTTAAAGTATAACACTGACAATATTTCTACGCAACTTAAGGAAGAGCCAGCATGTATAGTTGGTTCATAATACATCATCTTTATTATTCTCTTTCTAACCCTTTTTGTTATTTCATTTATTTTATCTATTTCCCCTTTAGAATTTAATGATATTGGCGATCCATTACCTCCACCCTCGTTTTCCATTGGAACAAGGTAACACCACAGAGATATAATGTTCGTGTTTAAAAACTTTAGCTTCTATCTTTAATTATATGGAAGGACTAGAATTCCTTGAACGCTACTCAAGGCAACTATTATTAAAGCAATTTACGCCAGAGAATCAAGTTAAATTATTGAGAAGCAGAGTTTTTGTTGCAGGATGCGGAGCCTTAGGTAGTCTAGTATCAGAAATCTTAGCTAGAACTGGGATCGGAAACATAATAATTGCAGACTATGACTTCGTGGAAATTAGTAATCTACATAGAACGTCCTTATTTGATGAGGAAGACGCTAAATTAAATAGACCTAAGGTTCTAGCATGTGCCGAAAAATTACAAAAAATAAATAATAAGATAAATATTAAACCTATATTTACTAAAATAGATAATAGTAATGTGGAAAAAATGATAGAGGGTGTGGATTTAATTATCGATGCTTTGGATAATCCCTATGATAAATTATTGTTAAATGAGGCAAGTTTTAAAACAGGTATTCCAATGATATATGCAGGTATTTCTGGATTTTACGGTACTTTAATGATAATAAGTGGTAAAAAAGGTCCTTGTCTTGAGTGTATATTAAGTGATCACAATAACTTAAATCAATGCAATATGTTAGGTACAACAAGAATTACGGTAGATATCGTTGCCTCAATTGAGGCGTTGTTAGCAATAAGGTTACTGTTAGGAGAGGAGTTGTATGACCAACTAATATATGTAGATGCTTATAACTTGCATTTGGAGAAGTTTAAAGTTCAGCAAAATCCCTTATGCCCTACATGTTCACTAAGGAAATTTATGAGGATATATAGTACAGGAAATAGTTATGAATGTAGATCGAATATTCATGAGTTTAAGATAGACAACGAACTAGTTAAAAAAATATCTAATAACATTAAGGGCTTTACTATAATTAGTGAAAATGAATTCTACGTTTTTGGCTCAGTAAACGGAATACAAGTAATACTTAATAAGAGTGGTGTCCTCCAAGTTAGAACTAACGATGAAAGGGAAGCGAAGAAAATTTATGATCTTATAACAGGCTCATAATTGTATGAAAAAAGGACTTTCTAGAGTTTCGGCATATTTAGCATCTTTAGCGTTTATATTATTAATTATGTTTATTTATATAACTTTTAATAAAATATCCATCAATTTTTCTTATTTCTCCCCACTAAATATAATAGTTTTCCTTGTCACATACTTAGTAGCTAACATAATACTGTCTATCAGAATAAAGATCTTGGCTAAGATATTAGGTAGCCAAATAAGCATTAAGGATTCTCTATATATTAGACTGTTCAGTAATGGGCTAGGTACTCTTTTGCCTGTAGCTGGATACGACTTAGGAAGGATAATTTATCTTACTGGCTCAATTAGGACTGGCGTTAATAATGCAATCTCGATAACATTCATAGAAGCGGTATTTGATACACTAGTAAATTCTTTATTTGCTCTATTGTTTGCATTACTTCTAGCCTCTAAATTCATTATTTCTATTTGGATATTTATCCTCTCTTTAGCTCAATTAGCTTTTTGGATTGGACTATCTTTATATGTTTCCAACTCAAAAATTTCACTCATAAAAAAAGAAGTGGATTTCTTGGAAAGAATTCCGATTATCAAGAACTACGTGGAAAGGTATTTGAGCATAAGGAACAGCGTTGCATCAGTGTTCGGGAAAAAAAACTTTATTTTAATAGGTATTCTCATGAGTGCTTTCTACATATTATTACTTTCACTTCCATTTTCGATAATTTTAGGCATTAAGTATTTTGTTTCAGTTGGGATCATGGCTTCATCTTTAGAAGCTCTAACACTCCCATTGCCGGGTGGCTCTGGGGTGTCTGAGTTATTCTTATCAGCATTCATCGCTCCATCGCAGGTAGTAATTGTTAGGCTTTATTTTGTACTTGTACCAATCGTTTTAGGAATGCCATTAATTGCTAATATAAATTATAATATAAGTTTCAGAGATATAATTAAGAAGATGAGCGGTGAAGGCAGAGACAAAAATTAAATGCGGAAAAAGCTATTTGATAGAGTCTATAAAATATGATAATATTAATATTCCAAAAGGCATGGAAATAGATATTGAAGAAGGAGGAATTTCCTTTAAAATGAAACTTGGAAAAGCTAGGAATTTACTTACCTTAAGAAATACTGTTGATGAAGTACTAGAATTGCTAGATATGATAAAAAGCATCTTAGAAGAATAAAATCTTTAAATTTGTATTTTAATGTTAAATCTAGTAATATCTCTCAAAGTTGTTTGATGGATTTAAACCATAAAACCCTATAATTCTATATATCGATTCTAGTAGAAATAGTTTACCGAAGAATAGTGAATAATTAGCTCATCGTTTAAATTTTGACTGTGAAAAATGAAAATATCATATAAAAATCATAACTTGTTTATGTAAGTATTAATTCCATGTAATCATCATCATGATTTTTAAGCTTTGGGCGTGACCTAGAAAATAGATGCACTATGCCGAAGAAGAAGAAAGAGGAAAAACAGCAACAACAGCAACAACAGGCTAAGAAGTAAATATATGGATTTTAATGTTACTAAAAGGTATTTTTTTTATCTCTTGCTTGTAAGTTTTCTAGCTTCTCTCTCTGTTTCCCTAAGGATCAATATGTCTCCAATTCTAACAGCTCCTTTGACATTTCTAGTTAATATTCTTCCTTTATCCCTCCCTTCAAGAATTCTAACCCTCACTTGCGTTACCTCTCCAGTTATACCTGTTCTTCCTAATATTTGTATTACTTCTGCCGGAAAACCGAATTGTTCAATTATTGATTTCTTACCTTCACTCATAATACGCTCGTTTTATTAACTCACTGGTAGTTTAAATAATCTAACTAGTGATAAAAGATGCCAATTGCCCATAGCTGTAGTTTTTGTAATAGTGAGATTAGCCCTGGAAAAGGAATGATGTTTATTAAAACAGATGGAACAATTTTATGGTTTTGCAGTAGTAAATGCAGGAAGAATATGCTCAAATTAAATAGAGATAAAAAGAAGTTCAAGTGGACAAGGGCTAAATAGGTGGGTTAAGTGGTAATCCAAAGAGAGTTCGTTATGATAAAGCCAGACGGTGTTAAAAGGGGACTAATAGGGGAGATTATAGCCAGATTTGAAAGAAGGAACTTCAGAATTGTTGATCTAAAGTTAACTAGAATAACACGCGATATGGCAGAGGAACTATATGCTGAGCATAAAGGAAAGAAATTTTTTGAAGAATTAATCTCTTATATAACCTCAGGCCCTGTAGTAGCTATGATTTTGGAGGGAGAGAACGCAATAGATGTTGTTAGAAAAATGATTGGCTCGACAGATCCTAAGGAAGCACTGCCTGGAACTATAAGAGGGGATTACGCATTAACTATTAATGAGAATGTTATACATGCGTCTGATACTCAAGAAAAGGCAGAGAGGGAGATAAAAATATTCTTTAAATAGAATGCTAGTGGATATTTCGCGTTTCATAAGATTTAATGCATGTTGTTCTATTAACTTCTCATGAAGTTTACTGATAAGGTATTTAACCATTTTTCCTGGGCTTTCATTCCAATTACTTCATTGTATTATGACTAAGGCGAATTTCCTTCAATCACCCTAATCAGTATGAAGTTCCATTCAAACTCGCTGACTAACAGTATACTAGCATTTTAGATCTTTTTCTACATTTAGTCACATAAATCAAGTTTAGGAGTTAATGTAAAAAGACATGAAAGCGTCATATGGACACTTTAAAAGTTACTCACGTATCCATAAAGAGATATAATCAGAGAATGAATTGGGGCTAAAAGAGGACAATATAATTCTCCTTCCTGTTCAATTAATCCTCAGCTTAGTAGAAGGTTGAACCTCACAGGATTTCATAAATTTAATATAATCCTCACCACTTGTGCTTCCTCAAAGTTAAAGAGCAAAGCACTATTAGTGTGATAATCCAACTATTGGATCCAATAAGGTAACTTTCAGGTCTTACATTCTAGAGCCTTGCCATTCGCCATACCTGCCCACATTTATGGCAAGTTCAATCAGGCTAGGAAATGTATTCAAAGCATAAAACTTCAAGGTTTATTGAAAACTGTCAACAACGACTTCCAGAGCATCTTTGATCCTCCATCGATTAGGGTTATATCTCTCTTTATATTTTTATATTAGTCCAAATATATTATAAAAATTTATTTTTAAAAATTTTCTATAATTATCATATATTATTATTAGATAGTTGAAACATGATTATTTGAGAACGTAGATTTAAACATTTAATACAATTAAAGTAATCTTTATAAGGGGCAACTAATATAATAAAATGATAAAACATGGTAGATATATTATCTACCGTTTGTCCCTACACTTTCATTTCACTCATTTTATGTTCAATCATGATCGAGCAGGGACTTAGCCCTCAACCACCTTTTAGGTGGGTCATGGGACTCCTTCGAGCCCAACGGCATTTGGCTCACATCCCCGCAATCACTCCCACCCTTTTGGGCAGAGCCCACATCTAGTGGGAGGTCATCCTTAATCAATAAAAGTTGATATAACCAAATATAAAAAGATTTCTGTTAACGCGAAAAAGGATTCAGCCCTGCTCCTTATATATTAGCCGGTCTAATACTGTACTACTTGGGCTATAGATTCTATGCAAAGTGGATAGACAGAGGAGTATGGTCACCAGATCCTAAAAGACCTACACCTGCAGTTATGTACATGGATGGCGTGGAGTTCTTCCCTGTTAACAGATACGTTCTTTATGGATTTCAATTTAAAAGCGTAGCAGCTCTAGGACCAATAGTAGGACCAGTTTTGGCTGTACAATATTGGGGATGGCTTCCTGCATTACTTTGGATTGTCATAGGTGTTATATTTATAGGATGGACTCTGGATTACAGCTCAATGTTTTTATCAGTTAGAAATGAAGGGAGGTCTTTTGGACCTATAACGTATAATCTAATTGGAAATAGAGCTAGAACTATATTATTAAGTTATTTATTTACTTTTTGTTGATTACTGCAGCTTTTGTTTATACTTTAGCAGCTACAGTTAATGGCTTTCCTGGATCTTTCTACGTAATTTTTGGGATTCTTATTTCTGGTATCATACTAGGACAATTAGTGTTTAGAGCTAGGTGGAATATACTTTATGCTACTGCTGTAGGCTTGGCTTTAGTGGTAATAAGCTATATTGCGGGATATTATATCCAATTTCCATCATCTAACTTTTTAGGTACTTATGGTTCAATAATGTTTTGGTCTATAATATATTCTGTTATTCTAGCCATAGCTGCCATAATTCCATTACCCACATTAATATTACCTTTTAATTATCTAGCCTTTTATCCCGCTATTGTATCTGTTGCTCTTATTATACTATCAGCTTTATTGTCACCATTAAGCGGAGTCACAATCACTAGACCAATGTTTAACGGTTTTATAGGGAACATAGCATCTTTCCCCCTATGGCCTATGTTATTTGTTACAATAGCGTGTGGGGCAATTTCTGGATGGCATAGCCTAGTAAGTAGCGGTACAACATCTAAACAGCTCGAAAGAGAAATAGATGCTTTACCTGTAGGTGGTGGAGCTATGTTTACTGAATCGATAGTTGCTCTATCTTCTTTTGCTGCTATATCAGTTATTACTGCAACTCTTCCAAACGCAAATGGTTTCGTTTTTGGGGCAGCGACTTTGGCTTCTAGTTTAATTGGAAAACAATTATATAATGCCTTTACTCTATTCTTTGGCGCTTTCCTGCTTATCATGGGAGTCACTGTAGAGTCTCTAGTTGTAAGATATTGGAGGTTAGTGTTATCAGATATGGTTTCAGACAAAAAAGGCGCTATAAGAATTCTAGGAAATAAATACATATCAACAGCCATTGTATTAATACTTGCATTAGCGTTAATTGCCACATTTACTTTCGATTATGTATGGGAATATTTTGGAGGAACAAACCAATTATTTGCTGCTTTCGCTTTATTGTTAGTCGCAGTGTATCTAACAAAGGTCAGAAGACCTAGCTGGTACACGTTAATACCTGGCTCATTTATGATATTAACTACAATATCTGCTATAGCTTATACTGCCTATGTTTTCTTGATGCATGGGTTCAATCCTTCGAAACCATTAACAGCTCTTCAAGGATTATTCTATAATTATTTGAATAGCATTGGTGTAACGCCTGCGCCTGTAGTTTCAGCCTTCGATATAATAGCATTTATAATAGGTATAACACTTGTAGGGTTAAGTATAACTATGGGATATTACTTATTTAGTTCTCTAATTAAGTACAGAAAAGAGAGAGGAATATCAAGAACTAGTGGAAATCCTCCAAAAACTATGATCACTAATGATAAGAATAAATGAGAAAAAATTAAAGAGAAGTTTTTTATTTTTCCCCTCTAGACTATTAACTAGATAATTATGGTATTTGGAAAGAAGTCTGAAGATAAGAAAAAAATCTAATCCTCTAAAGGAGTTTATGTACGGTTTTGCCTTACATGGTAATGTGACTTACATGTTAAGAACAAGAATGTATATGGAGCACCTTTTCATGCTTATGACGCTAGGAGATATGCTAGGTTTTCCAATATTACCTCCCTACTACTCATTAAGATTACTACCTTACATGGTACCAAACATAAAGTCATGGAAAATGAGAATGCTCAGGGATAGGGATTTCACTGACCTAATATCAGGGTGATCTATTGAATCTTAAGCAATTCCTAGAGAGGAACCAAGAAATTAAAATAATCATATTTGCTGGTAAGGGTGGTCTTGGAAAAACTACTAGTAGTGCAGCGCTATCATACTATCTTGCTTCAAAAGGGAAAAAAGTTCTATGCTTTAGCACAGATCCTCAGGCTTCATTAAGTGATATATTTGAAATTGATGCTTATGGTAAGGGAATAATAGAAGTTACAAAGAACTTGTACTTAATGGAAATAGATGCAGATAAGAAAATTAAGGAATATCAAGAGGAAATAAAGAGAAAAATTAAGGAAATGTATTCTATTGAGAAAATTCCTGAGGAAATTGAGAATTACATAAATTCTGCTTCAGCGGAACCGGCTATGTATGAGTCTGCGACTTATGATGCAATGGTAGATGTGGTTAATAAGGGGGAATTTGATTACTACGTTTTTGATATGCCACCTTTTGGGCACGGAGTTAGAATGATATCGATGGCTGAAATTCTCAATACATGGATAGATAAAATTTCTCAAACAATGGAAGAGGCAAGGAAATACGAGGAAATTATAGCCAAAATGAGGGGGGAACAGGTGAAGGAAAATGAAGTTTTAAAGGAGCTCAATTACATTAAGGGAAGGATTAATGCATTCACAAACCTAATAACGAATAGAAGAACCACTGCTTTCTTCATGGTAATTACACCTGAAAAGCTAAGTATAGATGACACTGAAAAAGCGATAAAGATGTTTAAGGACTTGAAGATGGATCTTTCCGGGATAATAGTTAATCAAGTTTATCCTCCAGAGCTGATAAACAAATCAATTCCCGAGTTCCTTAAAAATAAAATACTATCCCAATCACAATACCTATCTGAGATAAAATATAAATTTGGAGACAAAATAATTGCAATCATACCAATGCTTGAAAAGGAACCTAAAGGAATAAAAATGATTGAAGTTGTTTCAAGACATTTAATTGAATCTCCTTACATGGATTTACTAAAGGTATGAAAACAATGACAACTAAATTAGAGCAGGTATTATCAAGAGGAAGCGAGTTCATATTTGTTGGTGGCAAAGGAGGAGTAGGTAAAACTGTAGTAGCTTCTGCAATTGCTTATTACTTATCTAAAAAAGGGGAGAAAGTGCTCCTAGCGTCCTTAAATCCAGTGCATTCGCTAAGCAATTTATTTAATGAGGACTTGAGCTCTGGAACAATAAGAAGAATATCTGATGAAACATATCTTTATGCAATGGAGGTTGATATAAGTGATGCAGTGGAGAAATACAGGGAAAATATCTCCAATAGGTTAAAGGAGTTTTTAAAGTGGGCTGAAATACCTTTAGATCCAACTCCGTTCATAGATATTGCAACCACAAATCCAGCTTTTCAAGAATCAGCAATGTTTGATAAAGTAATGGACATTATACTTAAGGAGAGAAGAAATTTTGATAGGATAGTGTTTGATACAGCTGCTGTGGCTAATGCAATAAGACTTTTATCATTAAGTAATGTATATGGACTATGGCTAAAGAGGTTAATAGAGAGCAGAAGAGAAGCACTAGGGCTAAGAGCTCAGCTTTCTTATAGGAAAGAGGAAGTCATGAAAGAGATTCAGAAAGACCCAATAATGAATGATTTACTAGACTTATATAATAAATTCTCCGAGGTTAGAAGAATTCTGACAAGCCATGTTCACACTCAATTCATATTCGTAACCCTTTTACAAGCTCTCCCAATTTCCGTTGTAATAAGATTTATGAACTCAGTTAAATCATACAATATCCCAGTAGGGGGTGTGATAATTAATCAAGTAATAACAAAGGAAGACATGGAAAAAGATGAAAGCAATTATCTGAAATCTAAATATGAGGAGCAGATGAGGTATTTAGAAACGCTAAAATCTAGCATAGGCGAAGGAGATATAATTGGTTACGTGAGGCAATTCCCTAGAGATATAATAGGTATTGATGGAATAAATATGGTTATGAAGGACTTACTGAACTTCCAGGTGATATAGTGAGAGCTTTGGAGAAGGTTAAACTTTTCTTGTATGGAATGCTGTTCTTTGATTTGGAAATGGGTGTTAGAAAAGCTATGAATTCTTATAATAAATCTATAATGGTTGCTCTTTATGCAGATTTATTGGGAGTGCCAATTTTAACTAATTACTATTCCTTCAGGCTTCTCCCATATCTGTTAAGGGATTTAGAGGAATGGAAAAGGGAAATTTCTAAGGAATTTGATATACTTGAGGAAGTCGCAGACATTCACTAGATATAAATATAGTCAATTTATAATTCTAAGTAAACTATATTATAATTTAAATCTATTAGTTAATATATTTAATTATTAATAATTTACTTATTCCTCTCATAATTTCTTTTAGTTTACCTTTAATAACTCATGACTATTTATAATAAAACAGTGCCACAGCTTTGAGTCAGCCAAAGAGAAAAGAGGAAACTTTAGGGAAGGAAATGAATGGAGCAGAAGCAATAGCAGTTATACTGCAGAAACTAGGGATAGATAAAGTATTTTGTGATTCAGAAATCAACCCATTAATTAGGGAAAAACTAAAGGAGCAAGCGATTAAAATAGAAGAGGGTATTGATTCATTAGCTGCTGCATACCAAGCAATAACTTTTTCCCTAATTACAAACAAACCTGCTGTTTTACTACTAATACCAGGGAAAAAAGCCATTGAGGCCATTCCAGCAGTAACACAAGCATTTATCGACTCAATCCCGCTATTAATTATTTCCTCTATAAGATCTTATAGGGATCCAAGCAAGGGGAGAATAGGAGAACTAAGAAATTCTGAAAACCAAATGGAGATGTTTGAACAAGTGACTAAGTTTTCTGAAAGATCAACAAGTATAGAAGAATTATCTCCCACTTTAGAAAAAGCGCTTAAAGAGGCTATGAGTAATAGACCTAGACCTGCTTATGTTGAAATCCCTGAGGAAATCTTGAAACTTAAAGCCTATCCTTTGGCATTATCAGGTCAAAAAGTTGAAAAGAGGCTTCCAGATAAGAATACTATCGCTAAGATCTCTGAACTCTTAATTAATTCCACTTCTCCAGTTATAATAGCGGGTAGAGGTATAACTCTTTCTGGCGCTAATAAAGAATTAATGGAATTGGCTGAATTAATAGATGCTCCAGTCGTCACCACAATTAAAGGAAAAGGCGCTTTCCCAGCAAGCCATAAACTCTATTTAGGAACTGGGACAGGTATTATAGGAGGACCAATAGTAAGCGAGATTATAGAAAAAGCTGATGTAATATTAGCACTGGGAACTAGATTGTCGCAGTTAAGTACTGGAGGATATACAATGAAATATAAAGGCTTGTTGATTCATAACTCCATAGATGGTGAAGATATTGGTAAAACTTTTATGCCCCAAATAGCAGTTGTAGGAGATGTATACTTTCTACTAAAGGAGTTAATAGCGATTTTAAGAACGAAGATAAAAGATAAAAGAGCTTCGGAGTCTACAAGGAAAATTAAAGATCTTAAAATTATGGATAAAAGATTTGAGAATGTAAAGGGATTCTGGCCAATAAAAGTCGTTGAAGCTATCTCTGCTTTTTCTAGGGATTTTAATTTCGCTGTTGACATAACTGCTACTACTCTTGATTCTATTTATCTGCCAATAGATAATCCTAGCCAATGGATTACATCCACTGGATTTCCAGTAAGTGGATTCTCAATAAATGCCCTATTTCAAATGAATAAGGTAATCGCCATAACGGACGCTAGAGGAGTTTTAAGAAATCTTGATAAAATTTACGCACTTAACAGAATGAAAGGGGAAAGGATTATCATAGTAATTGATGATGGAGGTGTTTCATATTTGGATTACTCAATCAAAGAATTGCCTGAAATAGTTAAAAGAGGGGAAATAGTTAATGTGGAGCAAATTATTAAACACACTGAAGTCAAAACTTATATAGCCTTATCACAAAAAGAGCTATCTGAGCAATTAATGGAAGCTAAATCATTTGAGAGGCTTTCAGTAATTGATGTGAAAGTAGACCAAGAATTCGTCCCCATATCCATAATGAGGTTTTGAGCTTAATCCTTCCCCTCAATAATCTTTATTAATGAAGAAATTGCAAAGCTAATTAGCAATAAAGAGAAAGAGGCTGGTAGAGAATATTTAAGTCCATAAATTTCAAACAAATTCCAAATCAAGACAGGTGCTGGGTTTATACCATTAAAAGGGGGTTGAGATACATAATAAGCCACTATTGCAATAGAACCGAATTCGCTGGTGGCTCTAGCGAAAGTTATAAGAAATGAACTGAATATATTATTTCTTATCCTTGGTAATACGACCCTTAGAAATATCTTGCTTATAGGAACTCCTAATGTTAAAGCAGAGATCTCGGGGCTTAAATCCATTGATTTAAAAGTATTAATCAATGCCCTTATTGATATGGGCATTGAAATGAGTGTTTGAGCTATTATTATTCCTTGAATTGAATATAACACTTGGAATCCCAAAAGATTAGATATACTACCTAATGGCCCAACTTCACTAAATATTAATAATATAGCTATCCCGATGATTGGATGTGGTATTGATGATGGCAAATCCAAAGCCCCCTCAATTATTTTTTTCCCAAAAAAGTTAACTCTACTTAAAAAATATGCACTAGGTAAAGCTAGTAAAATCGAGACTAAGGAAGATAAAAATGAGGTAATAATTGTTAAGGCAATTGATTCCAGAACCAAAGAGCTAAAACTAAGCGATAAATTAGAGAACTGACCTAAAGTAGAACTATAAAAAAGATAAATTATTGGAAGTAATAGAAATATTATTGTTATTATCAACAAAGCAATAAAGAAGAACCAGCTTGACATTATGAAATATTATATCACATTAAAATTAAAAGTTTATTTGTTAACTTGTAAATAGACTACATATATGCTGATTCTAAGGGACTTAAAGAAAACAATGGGCAGACTAATGATTGAAATTAATCTTGAAATTAAAGAAGGGGAAATAATAGAATTAAAAGGGCCTAATGGATCAGGCAAATCAACTTTATTAAAAATAATTGCTGGCATAATAAAACCTGATGCTGGAAGAATATATTATAACAACGTTGAAATTACTTCATGGTCTCCTGAAAAGAGAAGATTTCCATTAATCTCAGGACCTAATGACATTTTTAAACACATGAAAGTGATAGATAACATTTATTTTGCAAATAGGATAAGTAATGAAGAATTAATGAACATAATTAATATATTAGATTTAGAAAAAATACTACATAAAAATGCTGGAGAGTTAAGTGATGGAATGAAAATTAGGGTTCTTTTAGCAAGAGCAATAGCATCAGGGGGAAGGATATTATTAATTGATGAGGCCCTAAGTTACTTGGACAATCAATATATAAATAGCTCCCTGTCAAAACTATTTAATTATCTCAAGAAGAAAGGAATTTCAATAATAAACGTCACTCACTACGAGTTTTATCACGACAGAAAAATATATCTTGAAGGCGGAAGAATAAAAGTGTAGACTAATTTTGATTCCAAGTAGATTTCTAATTAAATTGAATAACAAGGAGGTTGAAATAAGTCAAAAAGCTCTAGAGTTACTAGCCAACATAAAATACAGCGGCTCAATAACTAAGGCAGCTAAAAACGTAGGTATTTCTTACAGAACAGCAATGTGGCATATAAGGAAAATGGAAAATTTAACTGGTAAAAAGGTTGTAATTACAAGAAGGGGGCGTGTAAGTTCTGGAAGTAAGTTAACAGAGTTTGGAGAAGAGCTAATTAATGAATACTTTTCAATAATTGAAACTCCTAAGTTAAGCGCTAGGAACAAATTGGAGGGGATGATTGTTAAGATACAGAGAGAAGGAATTATAGCGAAAGTTGTTGTGCATGTTAAGGAGTCATTGGTTACTGCAGTAATAACAAATGATTCTGTGATAAATATGGAATTAAAGGAAGGAGATAAAGTAAACCTTTTAATAAAGGCTACTAGTATAATATTAACCAAATAGCCCAAAATGAAAGTTTATATTTTTGAATTACAGGAATAAAAGTGTGAAAGCTAGAGTCAAAATCATTACTTCTGTCCCTCCAGAGCTAGGACATTGTACTCAATGCGAGATTCTTATGAGAAACTTTAACATAAGGGACAATCAGCGGAAAGAAATGCCTGAATTCGTAATTAAAGAGTCTGAGGGAATAATAAAAATTTTAGAGAAATTTTATTATAAAAACCCAAAAGAAGTAATACAACTTATCTCTATTTATTCTATAGAAGGGATATTATATAGTTTAAGATATAGAATAAAGAGAACGCCTGCTATAATAATTAATAATAAGAAGGTTCATGAAGGGGAAATAACGGATGATTTACTACACATTATTAATGAACTTATATGATCTAATTTGCATTCACAGCTACTGAAAAAATAGGGGTTAATATTTTCTAGTTCTTCTCCTTTATTAGTTTTAACGAGTTTCATGTATGGAGAGTGTAGTCAGTAAGTCATAACTTTTTAAGTGGTCCGTTACTTAAGAAGGAAATATTTTAAAAATTATGTTACTTGTTAAAAATAATTTATGTCAATAATAAGACCAATATGATCTACATAAGAAAATGAGTGATTAACAGTTACGCTTTTAAAGAAAAAATCCAACTTTTAATATAAATGAAGAGGGAGGAGTTAGAACATTATTATGTGGTAAGGGAAAAAGACTTGAAAAGACTAAAGTATATTGTAGGTGAAATATACAACAATACTGGTGATGTAAGGGCATTAGCAGCTCTTTCCATAATATTCAAGATCTCTGAAAGAAGTAAGGTTGAAAACAGCATTTAAATAAAATAAAGATCTTACTTAGTCCAAATAAACATAAGAGTTTTATAGCAACGCTATAATGGTTTACTTTAACTCTTGTGACAATTAATTACAGAAGGTAAAGTATTACTAAAAGTTAAGAATGACATTTCCAAAAATCCTACCTTAGAAGTCCTCTAATCTACGATTAAAATTTTAAAAATTTATAACGCTTTAATCTTTTTGATAATCAAATTGAATCCTGTCATTCATCACGTAAAAATTTCCTTAGGGATTCCAATCAATTATTTTCTAAATTTGTAAGGAAGTAATTTATTGGATTTCACAATTTCCTCAAACTCTTTAATTATCTTTTTAGGAGCACTTAATCCTCTATAAATAATACTCGTGTAAATTTCGACTAAATCTGCTCCCTTATTTAACAATAAAGCCATTTGCCTTCCACTAAATACACCTCCGCATGCTATTATTGGTATTTCATAATTTTCCCTTATTTTAGTAACAGTTTTAAGCGTTAATGAGAAAAGAGCAGATCCTGAAAGACCTCCATATCCAGTTGAGAGTCTATCGTCTTCAATTGGATAAGTATTAAAAACTGTAACTCCGTATCCTTTCTTGGAGCAAGTGTTTGAGATACTCAAAATCTCCTCATCACTCATAATAGGAGACAGCTTTATAAATGTTGGTTTATTACTGTTTATATTAACTATTGTATCCTTTAGTTTATTTAACCAAGCACCCCTATAAGTAGGGGAACTTAAATTAATTTCTATTCCCCATGCCCATTGCTCCTTTGATATCTTTTCAGCTAGCTCAATTAATTCCTCATCAGAAAACCCAGCTATATTAACCAAAATAGGTTTACCGTTCCAGTTATTTAAAAGCCTTTTAACATAATTAATACCCTTGGATGGCAAACCAACGCTATTTACTAATGTTTTTTCTTGCTTATTTCTCGCAATTATAGGTCTGTTGTTTCCTTTTCTTTGAGTTGCCAAAACAGAACCAACAGTTAAAAAACCGAATGCCATACAATTTAATTTCCTTAACAATTCGCCGTCTTTGTCTAAACCAGCAGCGTTTCCTATCGGTGGGGTAATATATTTATTACCTATATTTACTCCTATATCGCTAGAAAATGAGTAAAGAAGTCGCAAAATTTCACATGGAATTCTTGAAATGATATACCTTGAAAGTGAGTATGACACTTCAGGTGGAAGCAAATTCACTATTTTCTCTAACAACTTAAATTACTTGCTTACTTCCCAGCAAATAAAATTTTATTAATGCCTTGTTGCTTTTTACAATTAGTATTGAAAAAGGAAAATTAGTCTTTTTACTTAAAAATATCTAATATTTAACTCTAAAACACTTTAAAGAATCACAAATACATTGCACAGAATAGTCTTTAAATATTCCTATTAACTCTTGATAATTTCTCTCTAGTGTTTCACTGTGGTCTATAAAGGCTACCTTCCTTTCATTATCTATAACTATTATACTTCCCTCAGTTATATAAGGAAAATTGATTGTGATAACCCCTAATTCGCTTAACTTATCGACTTTATTCCTCAATGATAAGGTAACCCTTGATGGATAAGGCTTATAGTCTATGTCCGCACACTCAACCCTCTCTCTAGAAGATATATCAAAGGAGTCTGGTTCGTGGGCTATTATGGGTAATCCAAGATTAGAAAAGAAATAGTCTCCACCGGAGTTACTATAATGGCAATGGGTATTTATTATAGCCTTTAACTTTTTTATAGATTTGATAATCTGAAAGACATTACTTAATATTTCATTAGTTGAAAGACCTGATCCAGCGTCAACCATATAAGAATAACCGTCCTTTTCTACCAAATAGCAATTAGAATCTAAGGGATTAGTTATCTCTTTACCACAGACAGTATATACACCGCAAATGTTTCTAAGCATTACATTTTTATTAACGTAAATACTTTAAAATTGTCCGGCAGAACCCTTTTCCATTCGTTTCCTAAGCACACTATTAGGCCTGCTCCGACTACTATTCCTTTTTGCTTGTTGACTAGCGATACAAGAGTGGAAAGCGTTTTACCAGTTCTCATCACATCATCTATGATTAATATTTTGTCTCCTTTTCTTATGGAGTCCTTTCTTATGTACATCTTAGTTATTAAGGCATTTCTTTCCTCAATGATTTCATCAGTATATTGAATATACCTGCTATCCATGTATTTCTTGGATATAATGATTTTACTCCTTGTGATTTGCGAAAACAAAATGGCAAAAGGCAGTCCGTTAACAGAAGGAGTTAGTATCTTATTAAATTCCTGTGGAATTATAGAGAATAATAAATAAACAGTAACTTTAAGTATCGATGGATCCTCATATATCTCGCTTAAATCCACAAATCCGTCTTCATAAACCTTCACCTTTTTAAAAATGAAATCCCTTATAAATTTGCTATTCCTTAATGAATTGGCTATATATTGGCTTTGGCTCAATGATGGTAAAATATCACCTCTTACGTACCTGCATAATATACTTTCGTTTATATTAAGTATTTTAGATAATTCCTCATAAGTGAAATGTTCCTTTAAGCTTTTTATCATTTCAATTGCCATAAGCTTTAGCTGTATCTCTTTTAGCTTATCAAACCTATCCAAGCATATCACTTTATTAATCTAATGCACTAAATATCTTTGATGAGCGAGGTTTTAAGCGCTGATTAAATGATGACAAACCCACGCTGCGAACTCATTTCTTTATTATTTTTTCTTTTATTAAATTGAAAACTAATTTAGGATCCGCCCTTTTCCCTGTCCTCTTCATTACTAAACCGACTAAATAATTTATAGCTTTTTCATCAGCCTTTGCGTCTTCAACGGCTTTTGGATTGGATGAGAAGACTGAATCTATAATTCTCTCTAATTCCTCTTTATCCCTTATAGCTGTTAATCCTAAACTTTCAATAACCTTTACAGGATCTGTTCCAGAATATATTATATCTCTAAGTATAACTTCTTTAATGATTTTCATTGTTACTACGTTTTCGTCCAACAACTTTAAAATACTTGCTATGTGTTCTGGTTTTAACTTTGATTCGCTGATCCTAATATTTTTATCATTCAACCATCGCTGAACCTCGTTAATAAGTAAATAAGCTATTTTACTTGGGTCATTGTAAAGTTTCACGGTTTCCTCAAAGAAATCTGCCATTTTTTTATCCATTACTAAAATTCTAGCCGTCTTTAAATCAATGCCATAATTTTCTGAAAATCTTTTAGCCCTTGCATCAGGTAATTCAGGCATTGATAACATTATGTTTTTTATCACTTCTTCATCTACCTTTATTGGAGGTAAATCTGGATCTGGAAAGTATAGGTACTCTTCTTCTTCTTCCTTTTTCCTAAGTGGTACAGTAATCTTCCTTTCAGAGTCCCAATGTCTTGTTTCTCTTTCTACCTTTAATCCTTGAGATAAAGCAGCTCTCTGCCTAGCAATTTCATAATTTATTGCAGCTTCTGCCTCTTTAGGAGAGCCTACATTCTTAATTTCAACTCTTTGACCTCCAGGGATAGATACATTTAAATCGGCTCTCATAGCCCCTTCCAGAGAAGCATCTGTTACCCCAAGGTGTTCCAATATAGTCCTCATCTTGTCTAATAGAACTCTAGCCTCCTTTGCCTCCCTAATATCTGGTTCAGTTACTATTTCAAGCATTCCAATACCCGATCTATTGTAGTCTATTAATGTATATTTGCTGGTCAATATCGATCCAGTAGGATAAGTTATCTTAGCTGGATCCTCCTCAATGTTTATCCTTCTTATTCTTGTCCTTTTTAGAGAATTATTATATTCATACTCAATAAAACCCTCCTTTGCAATTGCCATGCTTCCAGGGCCATCATATTGAGATATTTGATAGTTCTTAGCCATGTCAGGATAAAAGTAGTGTTTCCTCGTAAACAGGAGATATGGACTTAATTTGCAGTTGAGGGCTAGAGAAACCATTATAGCCATTTCAAGGGCTTTTTTATTTGGAACAGGCAATGCACCTGGTAATCCTAGGCAGGTAGGGCAAACGTTAGAATTTGGTTCCTTATCATAATAATTTGATGGGCAAGAACAAAATAACTTAGTATTTAACTTTGTTAGATGTACATGGATTTCTAAACCTATTAGCGGTTTGTCCTTTGTCATTATTGATGACTCCTTAATTAAGTATTGAATCTAGGGAATTTTAAATCTTGTCTAGCTTTGAGGTTGGTTAAATGTAGATATAATATAAATCACAATACCTTATAGATTTTACTCACACTAGGGGATTTTATTGTGTATTAAATTAGTATTCATAATACTATCCAGAAAGTCTAGAACATTAAGGCATTAAACGGGGAAAAAATAGTAAACAGTGTATTTGAGTTATGGAAAGTTTTGGGTTTTAATATGCCCTTTTGGAAATTAAAGAACTATGGAAATCAGACCAAAACACATTAAAGAGTGAAAAATGAATTAATTTATAGTCATAAAATTTAAGGTGTCAATTCTTGAGTTCTGGAGAGCATAGGCTTAGACAACCTATAATAGTTGTTTTAGGTCATGTAGATCACGGAAAGACAAGTTTACTTGATAGAATTAGGGGTACTGCTATTGTCAAGAAGGAGCCAGGGGAAATGACACAAGAGGTAGGAGCTAGCTTTGTGCCAAGTTATGTAATAGAGAGGTTAGCTGAACCACTTAAAAAGATAATTCCAATTAAGCTCGTTATCCCTGGTTTGCTTTTTATTGACACACCAGGGCATGAGCTTTTTTCAAATCTTAGAAGAAGGGGAGGTAGTGTTGCTGACTTCGCAGTATTAGTAATAGATATAATGGAAGGACCTCAAAAGCAAACATATGAGTCGATAGAGATACTAAGGTTAAGAAAGGTGCCATTTTTAATTGCTGCAAATAAAATAGATAGACTGCCAGGTTGGAAGCCTCAAAATGATATGCCTTTCTTGGAAAGCCTTAAATTACAATCAATTGCTACACAGGAGCTTTTAGATAAAAAAATATATGAAATTGTTGGCAAGATAAGTGAATTAGGTTTACAAGCTGAGAGATTTGACAGAATTAAGGATTTCACAAGAAATTTAGCAATAGTTCCTGTATCTGCTAGAACAGGGGAAGGAATTGCCGAACTACTAGCATTAATTGCTGGACTTACCCAAACATTCATGAAGAAAAAACTAATCCCCTCATCTGAAGAGGGGAAAGGAGTGGTACTAGAGGTAAAGGAAGAACATGGAATTGGAAAAACGCTTGATGTAGTACTATATGATGGAACAATAAGGAAAGGGGATACAATACTATTGGCAGGTTCAAAAGGACCAATCATTACTAAAGTTAAATCTATATTAGTTCCTAAACCTTTAACTGATATAAGAATTAATAAGACGGAATACGGACAAGTTGAGATAGTTTATGCAGCGGCTGGAATAAAAATAGTAGCAAACAATATAGATGAGGCATTGGCAGGTTCTCCTTTAATTGTTATAAGAAGCGAAAACGATTTAGAGAAGGAAATATTGAAATTAAAAGAAGAAGTGGAGTCTATAAGAATTAATAGAGATGTAAGAGGGGTAATAGTTAAGGCTGATAGTTTAGGTACTTTAGAGGCAATAGTGGGTGCCCTAAGTAATAGGGGAATTCCGATTAGATTAGCCGATATAGGAGATGTAAGTAAAAGGGACTTCTTGGAAGCTCAAATATCAGGTAACGAAAATAGAATATACGGTGTTATTCTAGCGTTCAGAGTTAAAGTAGATAGCGAACTTGAATATCAGTTTCCCGATGTTAAGATTTTTAGGAGTGATATCATATACCAACTAATTGATGATTACTTGAAATGGGTAGAAAAATTAAAGGAGGAGGAAACGAAGAAGACTTTCTCATCTATTATCTTACCTGGAAAATTAAAAATACTTGAAGGATATGTATTTAGAAGGAGTGACCCCGTTATTGTAGGAGTTAAAGTATTAGGCGGAATTATAAAACCAAAGTATCCACTGATTAATATCGATGGAAGATATATAGGTGAAATAATATCAATACAAGACAGAAAGAAGTCTTTAGAACAAGCGAAATATGGAGATGAAGTGGCTATATCGATTAAGGGTAACATAATGGTTGGAAGACATATAAACGAAGGAGATTTACTTTATACTGATCCAAAGGAGGATGATATAAGGTTGTTAATAGAAAAATTCAGGGAAAGGATAACACCTGATATGTTAGAAATCATTAATGAACTAGTAAGAATAAAATCAATTAATAATCCAATTATTTTAACTACATTAAAAGACCTTATAAAGAAGAAATTATTTTAATAAATTTTTAGATATTTTATACTTAATTATTTTAACAGATACAAATTATTTAGTTAATCAAGGCCTTATTAAAGTTTTAAAATCGCATATCTTCATCTTTATGCGATGTAAGTTGGTGGTATTACCAATATTGAGATTCTCCTCTAAAACCCTTTCATTGTTGGGAGAAGGTACATTGGAATTTCAGGATTTGGCAGACCAAGAAAAAAGAAAAGGGAGAAAAATAATAAACTTTGGAATAGGCCAGCCAGACTTTGTTACTCCGAAACATATAATAAATGAGGCCATAAATGCATTAGAGCAAGGTTTTACAGGTTACACGCCGTCATCTGGGATAGATGAGTTAAGGGAAGCAATATCTAAATTCCTTAACGAAAGGTATAATGCTAACGTAGTAAAAGGAAATATTATAGTAACACCTGGAGCTAAAATGGCATTATATTTGGCACTTCAAAGTTATATAGATTATGGAGATGAAGTTATTATACCAGAGCCTTCGTACTATTCGTATGCTGAAGTAACAAGAATGCTAGGGGGTAAACCAGTATTCTCACCATTAAGCTTTTCCACAGTGGAAGGCTTTAAGTTAAACTTAGAAGACATTGAAAACAAAATATCTGATAGAACAAAAGCAATAGTACTTAATAATCCACATAACCCTACAGGTGCTGTATTTGATAAGAAAGAAATAATTAAGTTAATAGATTTAGTTAAGGAAAGGAATCTCATACTTATCTCTGACGAAATATATGATAATTACGTCTATGATGAAGATTTTTATAGTGTGCTAAATGATAATGATTGGAAAAGTAATATTATTTACGTGAATGGATTAAGTAAGACCTTTTGTATGACTGGATGGAGATTAGGATTTGTAGCAGCACACGAGGAAGTAATAAAGAGAATGAAGGTAATAGCGGCAAATACATATACATGTCCCAACAGTTTTTCTCAAAAAGGAGCCCTAGCTGCATATTATGGGAATTGGGACGTAATCAAGGAAATCATAAATACGTTTAAGAAAAGAAGAGATGTTATATATAATATGCTAACAAATATTAAAGACATTACTTTAACTAGACCTAAAGGAGCATTCTATATTTTTCCAAACATGAGTAAAATTATGCAGAGAGTAGGATTGAATTCTAGGGAATTTGCAATAAAATTGATAAGGGAAGCAGGGGTTGTGACTATTCCAGGTACCGTTTTTCCAGATAAAGCAGGAGAAGGTTTTATTAGGTTAAGTTATGCAGTTAATGAAGGAGATATAGAAGAAGGGATGAAAAGGTTAAAAGACTGGATAAATGAAGTGATGAGTTAACGTAATTTGATAGGTGAAATCACTCCCATGGGCTGATATTAATTACTAGCTCTTCTCCTCCTACTTTTTCCTCTTTAATTTCTAATTTATGCGTGTTAATTATATCTTCCTTCAATTCCTTATATAAATGGCTCAATTTAGCAGGTATTTGTATTCTAGCAATAGCTTTAGAGGACATTGGAATTTTGTTTTCCCTTTTCTTACTCCTTATTATGGAATTTGCTTTCAAGATGAAAGATCTTAAACTTTGGGTAGTTTCTAGATCTAGAGGTGGGATACCTTTCTTGATTTCTTCAAGTTCTATACTTATTTTATATCCAAACATTTTACTATATATTTCCTCTGTTATGTGAGGAGCAAAAGGATGTAGTAACTTACTTATCTCTAATAGTACTTTGCCCATGGTGGATGTAGCTGCTTGATCCCTTTTAAATAATCTATACTTTATCATCTCAGCATACTCATCTGCAAGTAGTTCCCAAATAAATGCCTTTATTTCGTCAAGGGCTTTTCCTAGTTCATATTTTTCCATGTAATTTATTACCCTACTTTTCAAATTCTCCAATTCGCTTATGATCCACTTATCAATAAACCTGCTACTATCCCCTGGGTTTTCTTGCATATTATCAAGTTTAATAAAGGGATAAATTAATCTACATAAATTCCATAGTTTTTGTAGTGTAAGCCTCATAGCTTTGATAACGTTTTCATTTACTGGGAAATCCTCATAAACTGATGATGATAATAAAGCCATTCTCACTGAATCAGCTCCGTATTTCTTTGCCATTTCTAAAGGATCTATTACGTTTCCCTTACTCTTGCTCATCCTAGTTCCATCTGGCCCTAAAACCCAGCCATTAACTAAAACAGATTTGAATGGTATTTTACCTGTTAATGCTAGAGATCTATAAATAGTGTAGAAAAGCCAAGTCCTTATTATTTCATAACCTTGTTCTCTTAAGGAGATTGGGTATACCTTTTCGAAATTTTCACTTCCTGAAAAGTAACCGCTAATGTATAAAGCCGTTATACTTGAATCCACCCAGACATCAGCTACATCACTAACAGGCTCTAGTTCGGAATTACATGATTCACAATACCTCTTCTTCCTCTTCATCTCTGAGGGATCATTAATAGGAAGCAAGTCTTCATCTACGGGATATAACCTTTCGCAATTTTTACATATTAAAAAAGGAAGAGGAGTACCCCAAATCCTTTGCCTAGATATTGTCCAATCCCATTCAATGCTATTTATCCAGTCCTCTAATAACCTTTTAGCTCTTATTGGATACCAATCCATTTCGTTAATAATTTCGAAAAGTTTTTGTTTAAATTCTAAAGTTTTCAAATATATTTGTTTTTTTACTAAAAACTCAATGGGAGTATTACAATCGCTCCTCTCTGTATGAGCCACTACGTTATGTGAAAACTGAGAAACGTTTATTAAATAGTTTTGTTCTTTTAATAATTTAATAATTTTCGTTCTTGCTTCTTTTATCGATAACCCATCTAAATATTTTGTGTTCACCATTTTGCCTTGCTCGTTTATAACTTGCTTAACAGGTAATCTATGCTTTAACTGCCATTTGACATCTTGAAAGTCTCCATAAGTGCAAATCATTGTTGCGCCAGTTCCAAAAGATGGATCAACACTTTCATCTTCTATAATCTTGACTTCGTTCCCATATAATGGAACTTTAGCGCTTTTCCCAATTAATTTTTTATACCTTTCATCATTAGGGTTAACTGCAATTGCTTGTATCGCTGGTAACAATTCTGGTCGAGTAGTGGCAATTATTATCTCACCATCTGATAATGGAAATCTTATTTCCGCTATGATTCCTTCTTTATCCTCTATATACCCGACCTCGCTTTGAGCTACAGCTGTTTCGCATTTTGGGCACCAATATACTGGTCCCTCTTTTAAATATATGTAACCCATTTTGTACATTTCAATTAAGCTTTTTTGTATTGCTTTCCTATAATCTTCTTTATAAGTTATATATTCATATTTCTCCCAATTAGGTCTATATCCCAATCTTATCATGGAGTTCTTCATCTTTGAGATCATTAAATCCGTCCACTCCTTGCATTTTGCAATGAACAAATCTTTGTTGGATTTTGGTATTTTCCAGATGTTCTGAACCTTCAATTCTGTTGGTAGTCCAAGTGAGTCCCATCCTTGAGGGAGAAGTACAGAATAACCAGTCATTCTTTTATATCTTGCTATTGAGTCAACTATTGAGACCCATCTGGCATGCCCCATATGTAATTCACCGCTAGTAAAGGGGGGAGGAGTGTCTATTGAGAAAATTGGTTTATTATTTACATTGAAGGAAAAGATTTTTTCATAAAACTCTTTTTCCAACCATTTACTTTGCCATTTCTTTTCTATCTCTTCATGGTTATAATTTTTATTCCATTGACCCATCAATATTTCAATTTTCTTTTGCCATTCCTCACTCATTAAATTGATAGAAATTTAAAGAGTATTAAGGTTAATCTGTTAACAGCTCACATAACAACCTAAAGTTTATGGTTTCTCATTTTGGATAATATGTTATTATTGTTCCCATGCACTTCCATTTCAAATATTTCATCAAGTAATCTAGTGAGATTATCATTTATTAACCCTTATGTGAAAAGGGTTGAAAAACGTTTTATTGCATTTCTGAATTACTTTCCTTTACACCTAACGTTAATTATTAATTTAATGAGAATATTACTAAAATAATCTAAATTATATTAAATATTTGATGGCTAAGCCTTATGGGATAATACAACAGCATAACAAAAGTGCGGGGGGTGGGACTTGAACCCACGCAGGCCTACACCATCGGGGCCTCAGCCCGACCCCTTTGACCATGCTCGGGCACCCCCGCACCAATTTCCTACCTCTTCTAAACCTTTAAGTAATTTTCCTCTGTGGTTATTAGTATATGTTTAACGTTTATTTATATTCTTCGCTTTTCTGAGAAGCTATAGTAAAACAATTAATATGGGAGTTTATTTTGTAATCATATTACATTAATACTACTAAAATGTTTATAAAATCACAGCATACTAATCATATCATGAATGTTGCAGAAGCAATGGTTAGGGTTTTATTAAAATATGGAATTAATAAAGTATTTCTAGTCCCAGGAACAGATTACCCTGCATTCATAGAAGCATTCTACAAACTAGGGATTAACGTTATAACTACACCTCATGAAACTACTGCAGTTTCCATGGCAATGGGATATTCTATATATGAAAACTTAGGTGTAGTAGCCGTTCACACAGTTCCTGGATTAGTAAATGCGTTAGGAAATATTATATCTGCCAAAATGAGCAGGATCCCCCTTTTAGTTCTAGCAGGGAAAAGTCCTTACACTGAAAAGGGGAACAAGGCGTCTAGAGATTTAAAAATTCATTGGAGCCAAGATTTAAACCAAAGTATTATAGCGGAACAGGCTGTTAAGTGGCAACATGAGATAAGATCTAAAGAAAATGCAGTAAGAGCTATAGAGAGAGCTATCCAAATAGCATTAAGCGAACCTATGGGACCTACTTTAGTTGTAATTCCAAGAGAGATAACTATCGAGAATATAGAACCTACATATAGCCCAATACAACCATCTACCCCTTATCCATCATATAGAGACTTAAGGAAAGTTAAGGAAATCATAAAAAAGAGTTATATGCCAGTTATTATAACCTCTAGAGCTGGAAGAAAAGCTGATGCTTTTTTAAAGCTTAAACAGTTTGCAGACCAAAACTCCATTCCAGTTGTGGGCTATGCAAGGGAATTCTTAAATTATCCAACAGATGGAGTTATGGCGTTAGATAGAATTCCTAAAGATGCAGATTTATTATTATGTATTGAATGTGACATTCCATTCGTCCCAAAGAAAGGGGACATAGATGCTCCATTAATAATAGTAGATGCTGAACCAAATAGAATGGAACTAGAGGTATTTGGGTTTAGGAATGATATTACTATCACTTCCGATACATTAAGCTTTGTCGAAGCTTTATCTGATGAAAACTTTTATAATGAAGAGAGGGAAGAGGAAGTCACCAAGTTAAGAAAGGAAGAGTGGAGAAGGAAGGAGGAAAGGCTAAATGAAGCGGGAAATAAATCTACTATCGATCCTGTATACTTAAGTAATTTGCTCTCGAAAACTGGGGCTGTAATTATAAATGAATACGATTTTAATCCAGCATATGCAATATTAAATAGACCATTACAATATATAGGTAACTTATTCTTTGGTTACTTAGGTTATGGGGCAGGTATAGCGTTAGCTTCAAGAATGAAAAATGATTTGGTAATATGCACTTTAGGTGACGGAACTTATCACTTTAATGTACCCAATTCATTCCACTACGTTTCGTCCGTTTATAATTTACCTATATTATATGTGATTTACGATAACGGTTCTTGGTTTTCAACTGAAGAGGCTATAAAGGAAGTTTTACCAGAATCTGAAGCTTTAGCTAGGGGGAAAACATTTACAGATATTGTCAGGTTTGAGTTATATAAAATATCTGAAGTATTTAATGGAAGAGGTGAAATGGTTGAAAAAACCAATGAATTAAAAGGAGCAATTCAAAGGGGACTGGAATCAATTAAATCGGGTAAGCAATATGTAATTCACACCATAGTTGAGAAGAAGAGGTAAAATTTAAACTAAGATAGATATTCTCTTAATAGGTATTTTGTATTTATTCAATACTGCTTTAATTAACTCAACCTTTTCTTTATTTATATTCCCCTTTATTCTCAATTTCAATTTCTTATACTTTCCCTCTGCCTCTATCTTTCCATCATTGATGATTTTGGCCTTTCCAATTACTCTACCCCTCAAATTACGAACAAACCATATATATAAAAACTCTCCCCTATCAGGAACTTCTATAATGTTGCACTTTCCTTGAGAGTAAGTCCCCTTGCTTGCTGTTTTACCGCTAAGCAAAGAAAAATCCTTTAAGTCTATTATGATGGAAATAGCTATGTGTTTGCCAGTTCTACTCTTTGTATTCTCAATTGTTAATTTGATTGGCATTAAGATAGTAATAATTATAGCCTTAAATAATCACCAGATGCTATCAATATTTGATTAAAAAATTATAATAATACTAATATAATTAAAATGGAAGATTATTTACTATTTATATAATTATTCTATGTAATGAAAACTTCATAGTTTGACTTTCCAAAAATTTTTAATGTATCTCAATACTAATCTATTACTAAACCGAATCGAGTCGAGATCAAATGTCAGAAAGAGAGGAAAAAATATCTGAATTGAAACCGAATATGGAAAGTGTAAGTGTCAAAGTAAGAGTCCTAGAATCAGGAGAGCAAAAGGTAATAAACACAAGAAGCGGGCAAAGAACAATTAGTGAGGCAATAGTTGGAGATGAATCTGGAAGAGTTAAATTAACTTTATGGGGTCAACTAGCAGGACAATTAAAGCAAGGTCAAGTAGTAAAGATAGTGAATGCATGGACGACTGTTTATAAAGGGGAAGTGCAATTAAATGCGGGATCTAAAAGTAAAATAGAGAACCTTAAGGAAGATAAAGAAATACCTGAGGCAGAGGCTATTCCACAGGAGACCCCCAAAGCCCCAGAAGGTTATGTGCCAAGGAGGAGGCAAATGGGAGGAAGAGGGGGCTCTTATAGAAAGGGAGGTTTTAGAAAAGGATATAAAAGCAATTACAATCAGGAGGATGATGAATAATGGAGAAAGACTTATCAAATAGTAAACCTATGAGAAATGGAGAATTAATTAATCAAGAAGGGGAAAATTATTACATAAAAATAAGCGATGATAAGGTATATGAAGTAGCGCCAGTAGCATATTATATATGGTATATGTGCGATGGTAATAGTACTGTGGATCAAATAATTGAAAGAATAAGTAAGGAGGCAAACCTCAGCATTGAGCAATTACATGATCCCGTTTACACAATAATTAGAGAATTATTAAAAGCGGAATTAATATCTATATAATTTTTTTTATATAAGAATTCTTTTTTTCTCTCAGATTTTTTCTATTTCTGGAAAAAACTTAAGCACACTCTCATTAGTTAACGGTAAATAATGAAAATTAATATTAAGGGCGCAGGCGTAGGAGGATCATTGCTGGCTAACTTGTTAATAGATGAAGGTTTAAATGTCACCTTAATTGATATAAAGGAATCTTACTATAAACCATGTGGCGACGTAGTACCCACTTCATATAATCCTCCTTATAAATGGAATATATTGAATGAAGTTATACATTTCAAATTTATAGTCAATAATTCGACTATTAATGAAGTGTCATATAGAAGACCTAAATGGGTAGTTATAGATAAAAAGGGTTGGATTGATTGGCTAAGGAATAGGTTTATAAGGAGAGGAGGAAATTGCGTAGTAAGCCAAAATTATTGGATAGGTCAGGAAGGTAATTTTACTGTATTTGCTAATGGACCATATAATATGGATAGAAAAGTAGTGTACGCAACAAGAGCAATAATAGAAGGAGAATCTGTTGAAGGTGCTGTATTAGAATTCAATACAAAACTAACAGGTTTTTATTGGATATTTCCCGATACTGATAATTCTGTCAATGTAGGAGCAGGATTTCTGGAGTTTCCAAACTCCAGAGATTTACTTCTTAAGTATATTTCAACTAAGATAAAAAGAGGTAAAATAATCGATATAAGAGGAGCCCCAATAAGCATATCAAAACCTAAAAAGGTGGAGTTCTCAATTGGAGAAGCTGCTGGTTTAGTGTTTCCATTAAGTGGGGAAGGGATAAGACCAGCTGCTATAAGTGCAGAGGAGTATTTTAAGTATATCAAATTGAAAAGGACTTTGCCTGAAAGTATTTATGCTATTGGAAGTAAGGAAATTAACAGCCTATTGAGGAAAATCAATATACAAAGAAAATTGCTAGAATTTTACTTAAGGCTAAACGAGGAAAGGAGATTCACGTTTTTAAGAACGTTATTAAATAACGAAGTCCTCATAGATTCATATTTAGGAGATGAAACGGATTATAGGGGGATATTGGAATCCATTAAGGCAATTAAGACCCTTAGTTATGATCGCAATAGGGAGATATGACTGATTTGAATTTCGAAATTCTCAGCCTTTAATTATTTAAAGCTGTTACTAATACTATGACCATTAATTTAGAGGATATTTATGGTAAAATAGAGATTGCTAGGGATAGAATAAAAGATAATATACATGAAACGCCAATAGATTACTCCCATACCTTATCAAGAATGACAGATAGCAAGTTCTTCTTAAAGTTAGAAAACCTCCAAAAAACAGGTTCCTTTAAAGTTAGGGGTGCGCTAAATAAATTGATGTCTTTAAGCGAAGAAAAAGTAAAGAAAGGTGTAATAGCGGCATCTGCAGGCAATCATGCTCAAGGAGTTGCATATGCAGCTTCAATAGTAAAAACTAAATCTATAATAGTCATGCCAGAAAACGCACCTTACGCTAAAATAATGGCAACTAAGGGTTATGGAGCGGAAGTTATTTTGTATGGAAAAAACATTAATGAGAGTCTGGAAAAAGCATTGGAGATATCGAGAAGCAAGAACTTAACTTTTATTCATCCTTATGATGATTTAGAAGTTATATGTGGTCAAGGCACAATAGGACTAGAGCTTATTGGTATTTCTCCAGAAGTAGTAATAATTCCAATAGGAGGAGGGGGTTTAATATCTGGGATCTCAATTGCTTTAAGAAAGAGATATGGTTCAAAAATCAAAATAATTGGAGTTCAAAGTAGCGCTTCCCCCTCAATGAAAAAATCAATAGAGGTTGGCAGACCCATTAGCGTAGAAGTGACAAACACAATTGCTGACGGTATTTTAGTGAAATCAGTTAGTGAGTTAACATTTAAAATAGTAAGTGAACTAGTTGACGATATAGTTTTAGTGGACGATGATCAAATTGCAACTTCTATGTTCTTATTAATGGAAAGAGCAAAAACTGTTGCAGAAGGAGCTGGAGCTGCAAGTGTTGCAGCAGCTCTAAGCGGTCAAATCAATTTAAGTTCTAAAAGAGTAGTCGCACTAGTCAGTGGAGGAAACGTTGATTTATCTCTTCTAGCTAAAATTCTATATAGGGAAGAAGTTAAGCAAGGCAGGATAATTAAACTTAAGGTTAACGTTCCAGATGTTCCAGGCTCCCTAAATAGGGTTATTGAGAAAATAGTATCAGTGAGGGGAAATATTATAGAGATTTATCATGATAGATGGGATCCAAGTCTAAGACCTGCTTATACTTGGATTTATATATTAATGGAGTTACCAAGTAAAGATGAAGTAAATAAATTAATGGAGGAGCTAAATAAAATAAATGTATATGCTCATATAGAAGTTCCAACTAATGCTTAACCTATTAAGATTATTAAAAGTAAATGAATATGGTTTTACTTCATTAGTATATTACTATAATTTCCATTTCCAATGTTAGAGTTAACCCAAGGCTCTTATGAATTAGGTAATGAGAATGAAAGTGTATGAAAATCGAGTAAAGCCATACTTCCCTCACGTCTTTAATCTCTGACTTCCTCCCCTCCATAAATTGCTGGGGTCCCCCTCATCGATTAGGGCATCATTTGAGGGGCAGTTGAGGGGGTAGAGAACCCTCCTCCCATTTAAGTTATTGCAATAACGTAGCAA
>Ga0208151_100029_pt1 | contig 81268 bp, 99 predicted proteins | sample ECH_Bhost_MetaG_FD_187130 | JGI IMG/M metagenome (GOLD analysis project Ga0208151, IMG submission 187130) | Hot spring microbial mat communities from Yellowstone National Park, Wyoming, USA - ECH_B host_MetaG (SPAdes) (version 2) | ecosystem: Environmental > Aquatic > Thermal springs > Hot... | reverse complement strand
TTTTTTCACTTGCGACGAAATCTTTTGTTTCCGACGCAAGTTCACGATAAGATCTAGTATTTTTTTCACTTGCGTCGAAAGCGTCGGATTTTCCGGAATAGTTTAACCACTCTTGTTTTTTGCCTGCTTTAGCCGGCTTATTTGAACCTCGGCTTTGAGTTTGTTGTTTTCCCGTCGCAATTGCGACGGGTTTCGAGTGTTTCTCTGTTAACGATTTCTCTACGTTTTGTGGAATATTTTCTGTGTCGTCTTTATGAGTCGAGCCCGGTAAAGCGTTGACTGAAACTCCCGTTTTCACTTTCTTCTTCTTTAACGCGTCAGCGAATATGCCCATTAAGTTCCGCCCTTTTCAGCTACTAACACTTCGTCATCGTTATAGCCTAACACGACTAACTTCCTTCCCTTCAACGCGTCAGCATCTTCCTCATTCACGTTCAGGATTACGTAATACTGCTTCAGTTCTTGGACGCTCATCTTTCGCTTTAACTTCGCTACATAGTAATAGCCGTGCAACGGGATAATGGGCACGCCGTAGGAATAAACATCGCCCTTAATTACGGGACTTACAACTCTGTTCCAGCGTGGATATTCTACTTTGGGGACGGTTCGCCTGCTACCACTGAGGAGTTCATCTACTTCGTCCAGGGCAACACAGTGTATGGAGTTCTCCCCAGCGGTACAGTCGTATACTCCAAGACCTTCACTGGTCCACTAAATCCAGCTCCATCTACAGCTTCGTCGGTGGGGGGCATCTCTCCAGACGTCGCTCTCGAAGTCCATGAATCTTCTCTAGGCGCTTTCCTCTCCGCTAATCCTTACTTCAACGTGTGGTCTTCTATGTTAATACAGGGATCGGTGACCTATAACTTGACCTATGAATACAGCCTCTCCACTCAGTTCTCTTTTGGAGGAAGCTCCACGCCCTCTAACGTATACGCAAGCGGTCTGACTCTCGTATCTTCAGCGACAGGAGAACTTGTGGACGCGGAGGCGGGGTTCGGTACAAATCAAGGACTGGTATACTACTTGGAGGGAGCGAATGCCCTGAGTTACAATACAGTACAGGGAAACGCTGGCACGCAGCTGTCTAACCTCAACTACGCATACGTGTGACCGCAAACCCGTTGAACACAAGTGTGTACGTAACCTTTTTTCTCCCTCCCCGTGAGGGTTAACTGTGTCCGCCAACACTTCGGTGAATACGACCGAATTACAAAGCGAATTACAAAGTATCCTCGAACACCTCACCTGCCAGTGCGTGGTTTCCTCGGCTCACCACCCCCCTTGGTACGTCACGTGGGAGCCGGTCCTCGTAGCAGCGGGGGCGGCCTCAGTCGCCGCGTTCCTAGTGTTGAGGCGGGTGAAGCGACCAACTAAGCGTCTCCCTTCCTGAAACCCCCCGGTATTTCCGGTATCGTATCGTCAACTGGAACCCCCCGGGATTCCGGTATTTCCGGTAAAAGTTTACCGGATTTACTGGAATCTCCCCGGGATTCAGTTGACGATTTCACTTTCGTTAACTGAAACCCCGGTCCCATTTTCTTCTTTTTTAATTCTCCATTCACGCATCGCATATGAAGTGGATCCTCGGAGTTCTAGTGTTACTGGCGCTTCAGTCAGTCGCGTCAGCAGCGCCTATCTTCTATCTTTCGACTTCGGGCGGGGTGCACGCGTTCTACACCGTGCCTAACCCCTCCTACAACTCAGGTACAGGGTACTACTATCAATTCGCTAACGCGACTTACAATGTGGTAAACGTGGTGTATAACGAACTGGGGTCCAACACTTTGCCCTACAGCATGGTGAGTACCGTTTCCGGCTACCCGTCCTACAGTTCTGGGTTAGTTTTGTTGCCCTCAACCTCTTACGCCGAGACGAATGGCACAGTGGGACAGCCCCCATCCTCAGGGCCAGTGGGCTTCAACGTCACTTTCTCTGCGTCCTCCGTAGTGGGACCTGGAGGAACTGTGGGAGTTGGGTACGGTTCCGCTTACACGCCCAACGCCATTGGGGCAGGTTTCTCGACCCCTCCCGCTTCAATCTCACCGCCGAACGGCGTCTGGGTGATACTGCAGTCCGGCACGCTGGCTGTATACGAGAACGGCAACCTCCTAGTCACGTATGCCGTGGGCACGGGTTACACTGCAGCAACAGCGTTCGCAATGGGCCTGTACCTCTCTGGCAACACCCTAACCGTTTACTGGTACAACGGCACGTGGATGGTGAGGAACGTGGGGTTGCCAACCTCAGTTTCTGTGGCCGCTAACGTGTATCAAGTGGCCGTGGGCGATCACGGACCTGGCTACGGTTATGCAACGTGGACAGTGGATGGTGTTTCAGCAAGGGAGAACCTCGTGATTGACGTCTACAGCCTGGAAAGTGGTAACTACATGGCCCTATACAGCTTCGCTATGAATGAAGTGTGGTTCTCTTACTACGTCCCGGGAGCGGCAGGGTATGCGACTTCAATGACTGCGGTGCAGGTGTACAACACCTCTGGCCCTGTGATCGGACAGTTCTTGATATCGGGTGCGTGGAACTTGACAGTCGTGGGTGCGCCCCCCTCCCCCTCTCCCCTGTATCTGCGTTTCACGGTGTCCACACCTTACGGGCAGGGCGTGGTGTGGGCTGCCGCGGTAATCATAGGTTATCCCTTTTCCCTGAACGGCCCTATACAGCCATACACTGTTTTCCTGTCAGGTTCCGTGCTGAACGCGCAGTACACAGCGGAGGAATTCTCTCTGAGTTTCGTTGTGAGCACGGCAATGCGTGCCTACGTGGCAGGGGTTGGCACGCCGTATGTTCAAGCCAACGCTGTAATGGTTGGTAACACGCTTTACAGTGCGACGAACGCGACTGTGAGTGGGACGAACCCGCTTTTCACGCAACTCAACGTGCAGTTCACACTACCCGCAGTCCAGGCGCCTTCAAATGTGATGTTGACTGCGACTGGGGGCGTCCTCTACAGTAATCAATATTACCCGCTCTTCCGTTCCACGATCACGGTGGCGGACTACCCGCTAACAACTAGCCCCAGGATCACTTACTCCTACACCGTGGGAGCGCGAAACGTGAGTTTGCAATTCACCTTCCTCTCCACTACCCCCAACTTCACTGTGTCTTTCCCTTCTGCGCTTGCGGAAGCTGTGATCCCAACTGTCCCATCTAATTACAGCCTATTCATTGAAGTGTCCGCACCTACCACACTACAGCTGTCTTACAACGGTCTACATCCTGCCTCCTTTGCGTTGCTGAACACGCCGGCTATAGTGAACGTGATAAACGGCTACGCGTGGGTGGTAACAGGTACGTCGTCGCAGAACCCGCAGATCGTGGGCACTGTGAATAACATAACGCTCGTGAACGTCCCAGCGGGTACTACAGTCACAGTGTATGGGGAGGCAAACGCGCAATACGGACAGGGCGTACCTTCACAGGCGTGGACTGTGTCCATCTCAAACGGCAGTGCGTTTACACAGGTCGCTTCGGGTTACACGTCAGCGAATGGACAAGCGTCCGTCGTCGTCCCCGTGATCTTGTGGACGACGACGCAGTATATAAACGTGTATTGGGCGGGGGTTACACACGTCACGTTCCCGGTGAACGTGCCTTTCCTGACTCCATCTTCTACTTATACGTCCATCTCCACGCCGCCGTCAGCAACGTATAACTACACGTCGCCTTTACGTAACACGCTTCCCCCTAACAGCGTCCTGTATACGTGGCCCCAGCCGTGGGCTACGCTGACGGGCGTAGTCGTAGTCGCGGTTATAGCAGTATTGGGGTTCAAGTTCGCTGGAGTGCCGGGATTAGGTGCTCTCCTCACGCTAGGCGTCGCAGTAGCTGCGTATGTTGGAGTCTTCCCGTGGTGGGCGTGGTACGTGTTAGTTCTCGCTATTGCTCTACTAACCGCAAAAGCTGTGGTGGATCGGATGGTGGGAGAATGACGGACGCGATCAGCCTCGTGCTTGCATCAGGTTTAAGCCCACTCGTCGCGTTAATTGTTATCGTGCTAGCCGCGGGTTTAGCTTACAAGTTCGCGGGAAGAACTGCAGCAGTGATCGCGATACTGTTCACCACATTCGTTATGGCATTCATGGACTTCCTGCCGGTCTACTGGGCGATTGGGACGGTGTTGGGGTTAATCGCGTTCCTCGTGGTGGCCCGCAGTGGGAACTAAACTTATCATCTACACAATCATGTTCGATATATTCTTGTCGCTCCTCGTCGGCGCTTATAGCAGTATAGCGCCTCCGTCGTTTCCCCCCATTCCCACAGAAAACGCCGCGATACAGATCGTCAACGTAACGTGGGTATTCGGGTGGCCCACGCTTACCGTGTGGCCGCAGTTCACGCTTATCCCCAGCTTCACGCTTATCCCGCAGTTTGGCTTCCCGGGCGGGCCGACATTCGGACCAGTGGTAACACCTGCACTGCAAATACCTGCGTTCCAGATCCCAGCGGTCACCTTCTTCACACTGAACTGGGCGTTCCTGTGGCCTGTCATACTTGTGTTCATGGATGTGGGCTGGATATTCGCAACAATAGGCGACGTGGTAGGATATCTGCTTTCCATATTCACGTCTTCAATAACGCTGCTAACGAACGCCCCCATGTTGGGGCCTTTCCTTACAACCTTGGTGTTGATAGTGAACTTCGTGCTCGTGTGGGAACTGGTGAAGCTGATACGGGGGAATGAGGGATGACAAACGCCCATACGCTGAGGAAGAACGTGACGAAGCGTCGTATCCTGCAGCTCATTGTAGAAAATCATGCACTTTCCATAGCGCTCATAATGAACACGCTGAACTTATCATATGCGACTGTGTTCCGTTACTTGAAACTGCTGTCGGAGGAGGACGTGATCGAGGTATACAGACAAGGGAGTCTCATTTACGCTAAGATCAAAGAGAATTCAGAAACTCAACGGCATATAAATCAGCGAACACAGCAAAGTCAATGACTCGCCTCAAAGCCGAAGCAGGGATGAACGTAGGCCTTCTGATCGGGTTGTTCATATTCATACTCATCGGCATAGTGCTGCTTCCTGTGATCCAACAACAAGTGACGAATTTGACGAGCGGAACTACGCCCTCAGTGACTGGCTCCACTGCAACGATCCTTACACTCGTGCCGTTCTTCTACGTGCTCGTCCTGCTAATCGTCCCCGCCGTGGTCGCGTATAAAATATACAAGAGTTGAGCGGGATGGAACTGAAGACCTTGATCGCACTTGTTATTTTTCTCTTAATCGGGATAGTCCTGTTAGGGCCAGTGCAGTCTTATGTGACACAGGTAACCACGCCATCCTTCACGACCGTTTCTGGCACGGTCACGCAGACTGTAGCTAACCCGCAGTATGTGGGGTCAACAAACGCGACTCTCGTCTCCCTGGTGCCGTTCTTCTACGTGCTCGTCCTGCTAATCGTCCCCGCCGTGGTCGCGTATAAGATGTATAGGGAGAGGTGACCAGATACAACACGCAATCACGCTGGGCGTGAGAACGCCGCACGGAAACCTTTTTTAAAACTCCACCCCCCAACACCGTCATGACGGCGTTGGGGGACGTGCTTTTCACGACCTCATTGTTGGTACCGTTGTTCACTCTCGTGGTAAAGAACTACGTGGGGTACCTTTTGGGTTTCGTCCTCGGCACCGTGGGCTTCCTGGTGTTTGTGCAGGGGTATACGGACATAGCGTTCTCATCATCCACGTTCTACTTAGCGTTCCTGCCTCTCGCTTTCGGTTTAGTGAACTTCGCGTTCTTCTTCAACTGGGTGAGGGAGGAGAGGATTTGAGTGGTCTTTTACTTCGAAATCGGTCTGCTTTTCGATTTCGCCGTATTGATTATTTACTTGCTGTTAAGGCGTCCACATCGCGTCGTGCGTTCTCCGCACCCGCGTGCGGCGTGCGTTATAGGCGTGGTAGGGTGGGTTCTGTCCGTGATTATTTACGCAGGCTTCACGACTTACCACGGGGACTGGGTATTGAGGGCAGTGGACTGGATGGAGGGGTACGCTCTATTGCCGCTCCTCTTGGTGGTGAGGAAAGGTGAGCGTAGAGGAAGCGATAAGGAACGCACGTGACCTTGAAGAACTGAAGCAGCTGTGGAAGCAAGTGGAAACGTTGGACGAGAAGACGCGGCATCGTCTTTACAAGGTGTATAGGAAACGCGAACTGGAACTGAAGTTAGAGGAATACAGAAAGCTGAAAGCTGAGATCTCGGGCTGGAAACGTTGGGTGAAGAAGGACAAGGTTGACGTAGCGGTTCACGTCATCCACCGCCACTTCAAGACTAACGTAATTACAGCGACGCACTTCGTAGCCCTCCTCAGCCAGAATAAAGAGGGCATAAGCGTGATACAGTTGAAGAGAGTGAAGCTGAAAGAGAGGAACGGTTACCTTATGTTGGAGGACAAGAAACGCAGTTGGATAGTCACCGCGGACCCAGTGCTTCTACAACGTGCGACATGGTTCGGGCAGCGTCTTGTCGCGTTGCACTTCGTGTTACCAAACTTCCCGTATACATTGAACCTCACGGTGGACGAGAAGGTGAAGGAGATGACATTACGTGCATTGGACGCGACTTCGATCCTCGGAAGCATCATCAGAACTAAATTCTTTGAAGCTCTTGCACGCATTGGAAGCGGCCCAGACTACGTGATGCTGATAATAGGCGCTGTCATGGGAATCGGGATAGGGGTTGCGGTAGGTTTCGGCATAGCAAATGCTAACCTGACTCATCTGTTGACCCCGTCGCATGTTACAAACACTACCACGCTTAAAGGTTAGCGGAAATGGCTAAGAACCAGGAACTGAAGAAGAAGCTAGAGGCGTTAATGAATAAGGACGACGATTCAGTTTCGAAGTTACAAGAGATAGAGAATCCTTACACAGTAACGAATAGAGCGATTGACGAGTTAGTCAGTCCTAAGGACACAATGTTTTACCTTAGTGGAAACCAGATATCGCTCATATTGACCGCGTTTGAGTTTGCCAGGTTGCCTATCCTTTTCGGCGAAGACCCAGTTGACGAGTTAGCGCAGTTCGCGGATATGCTGAAATACTATCTCGTTTCGAAGGGCGGGCGTGGAAGAAGAGACATACTGAGGGTGTTGAGAGTGTCGTCTGGTCAAGTAAGGGAAAACGTAAACAAGTCGATGTTCAAACAGTTATTAGGCCACGGTGAAGAACATGAAGACGAATGAATGGTTATGGTTGGGGACAAGAATAGTCAGCGCCCACAAGACGAACGGTTTTGAAAGTGCCATAGTATTTGGCAAACAGGGCGCAGGTAAAACTACATACGCATTAAAAGTAGCGAAAGAGGTTTATCAGCAATTAGGACATGAACCGGATGAAGCGTGGCGATATGCTCTCGATTCTTTATTCTTTGAGCTTAAGGATGCCTTAAGGATGATGAAAATATTTAGAGAAAACGATAGGACAATTCCAGTCATCATTTTCGATGACGCTGGGATCTGGTTACAAAAATATTTATGGTACAAGGAAGAGATGATAAAATTCTACCGCGTTTATAATATAATAAGGAATATAGTGAACGGGCTGATATTTACAACGCCAAGTCCTAACGATATAGCTTTCTATGTAAGAGAAAAAGGATGGAAACTAATAAAGATCACAAGAAACGGAAGACAACCGGACAACACACCCAAAGCAATAGCCAAAATAGCGGTAAACAAAATAACTGTCGTAAAGGGAAGAATAACAAACAAAATAAAATGGAGGACTGTGGACGATTATACTGTTAAACTCCCCGATTGGGTTTACAAAGAATATGTTGAACGGAGGAAGGTTTATGAAGAAAAGTTAATGGAAGAACTTGATGAGGTTTTAGGTAGTGGAAATGAAGCGGGAAATACGTCAAATCCATCCCTATTACGTGAATCACGCGACGTAAATAGACAGTGAAACGGGGTTCGCTATGCCGAGAGGAATGGTTTCACGCTTTCGAACACGCGGGGGTACTCTTTGTCTGCTAAAGCAATGAGGTCGGTGTAATGCACTGCACCGACTGATAGACCTGATATCCTTCCTTCAAGAAACTCAGCTAAATCCCTATCCTTCACGGTTTGTCTCACTTTCTGATTAAACCATTTCCTCAGATATTTCTCACAGAGCCCGGAATCGCAAAAAGCTTTTTGCACAGTGTCTTCATGAGCATGCAGCTGCTTTATACTCTGAAAGACTACTTTAGGTAAATAACACACCAGAGCATTTTTGCTCTTCCTCATTAAATCTAAATGGACCCTGACAAATTCGCCTAAGTCCACTGCCCTAACTTCATCCTTATTATTTAATAAGTAAAGCACTTCAGTCATCCTCAAACCCGTGCAGACCAACACATTATACACGTCTGTATACTGTGAAGGTAACGAATCGCGTAACTTAAGTACTTCAGAATCTGTAGGCACGTAAGTATCGACACCTCTCTTCACTTTTTCGGGTAAGCCCTTCCTAAGCTTTGTCATTAACTCCTCTGAATCATACTTCCTCTCATACCACGAGAAGAACCTGGACAAAGATTCCTTCCACATTCTTTGAGAACCGTTAGCCCATAACCGCCTAACATCTTCAGCGTTACAAAGCCTTTTGCCTGCCGCCTTCTGCAAATAGTAGAGCCAGCCTTTGAGCGTGCTCTCCTTCACGCCCTCTTTCGAAAGGTCTATTTTGAATAATTCTATTAACAATGGACTAATTTCTAGACAGTTACCACGCCTTCTCCCACCGTCGTCCGTGATAACTCCCGTGTCCTGAAGGGGGGTGTTGAAGAGGGGGAAACCCTCTTCCGAGGCTGATAACCGAGAGGTCCGGGGTTCAAATCCCCGCGGGCCCATTATAAGGGTTCCCTTAGGTCCATATTTTTATCTTCCTGGGGGCTTAGGGGGTGTAAGACCCCCTCTGCTAGGTGGGGGATTGCCCCCAGATTTTAAAGACCGTGACGTTTTGCGCAACGATTAGTTCTGTTAATCACTTCTAAATGTCCTTGGTGTGAGTTACGTTTGTATAGCATCACCAGGGATTTCCCGTTGATGACCTCCAAACCGATGAAGGGTTCTGCCCAGGAGGTCCTAGGGGTGACGAAAGGTGGATGGGGGGTAGTGCATTCCCCCCGGCCCCAAGGAGTTGGGGGGTGGGGGTGCGTGATCCCTCAGGAGGGGTGCCGCGGCGGAATTAAGAGTGAGGATAAGTTACGTTATGGGTAAACACTGCTCTCAAATACCTACCTCAACATCAGTCACGGACGGGGTAAAGCCAGAGGCACTCCGGTTGAAGCGAGGGTCCATGAAGTACACCCTGCTCCATCAGCCACGCACCTATGTATCCATTTCCCTACATGCGGGGTGTGGACTTAGAGCCTGTGGAGCCCTCCACCCTTGGGCGAGGTGGGGCAGTAAAGCGGGAACCCGTCCGTAAGGGCAGGGTAGTTCACGTGATAGGATACGCTACTCTCCCTTCTCCTATTCATGATCGCGGCTCGACTCCCTCCATAGCTAGGAAGGCGCTGAATATGCCCGGTAAGCCGAATTCCGTGACGTTGAGTGCCCTTTCTGGATCGTGCGTCAGGTAAAGTGAGGCACCACCTGCGGGAAACCCTCTTCACCTCTTTCCGAACACGTCAGAAATTATCAACTCAACGAAGTCTTCTCAGAGCTGCAGTGCTCTCTTCATAGATCCAGCCGCCCATCGCTCATCATCAGGCATTCCGGATCATTATCAACAATCCAGATTTTATATTTGTTTAACTAATCTCCTCTCCTCCGTGTATGGTTCTTTTCAGGGATCGTAGCCATTCCCACCGTTGGTTCGACGCCTCATCTTGCATCGAGGCAACCAGTAAGCCTAGCATCGTCTGGTTTAACGATTCGGAAGGGAAATGTCTGGGTTACTCTCCTTGCAGGGATTCGGTGTTCCTCCCTAAGTCCAGTTGATTGCTAGAGGCCGAGTTAGGGAAGTGCCTCACCGTCACGTTTAAAAACTTTCAATAGAGAGTCGAACCTCTCTAGAGCCTTTAGGTCTTCACTCTAAACTTTTTGGTTTGTGTAAGGTAAATGAGCAAACATGGAGTTGGAATCGTTGAAGACAATTATCACCGCTAAGAATAATAGGGCACGACTTTGCATGATTGAAGTATTGAACCTAATCCTCCCTAAAGATCCTGAAGCAAGGGTTTCAGAGGTAAAGAGGAACTTATTGGCCCTATATTCCTCCCTCACTCCGAATGAAGTGTACGGTTTAGTGAAAGCCCATCCTCCAGCTCATTGCGTTAAGGTCTTCCCAGCTCACCTGGTGATAAAAGGGGGCGAGGGGGAGATCATACGTAAGGTAGTTCATTATTTCTCGTATAATTATCGGAGCCCCTCAGTTTACGTTGACTGCGAGAGGAGGGGCTCCAGACTGAACTGTAGGCAAATAGAGATAGGAATCGGTATGTCCTTAGCGAAGTTGAGCGCGATCAGTTACCTTTCCCCTCACTTGGTAATATACATCAACCTTATCGATGATAACGCTGTGGTATCATTCATGAAGAAAGGTCAGGAAAAAGTTTCGGTCACCCCTTCCGATCTTAATATATAGTATGACTTTAGGCAGTACATACGTGACCGTAAGTGAACTTCAGCAATAGGGACCTCATAAGCAGCGCATTGCAGGGATCTAGTGTCTTCAAGGACAGGAGTAAGCTATCGCCAGATTACATACCGCCTAAACTTCCTCATCGAGAGTTGAAGTTAAGGGAGTTAGGGTTAGCGTTCAGACCCCTCATTCAAGCGCCAGGCTCGTCATCTATCAGGGTAGTCCTAGCTGGAAAGACTGGGGTTGGGAAGACTGCCACCGCCAAGTCTTTCGGGAGGGAGATCAAGGAGATAGCTAGGGGCATGGGTCTCAAACTCGAGTATATCCACGTGAATTGTCATCGTCACAGAACACTTTACCTCCTCACATTGGAGTTAGCTAACTCTCTGAGACTCCCTTTGCCGAATAGAGGGTTATCCTCGCAAGAGATCTTTCAAGCAGTCCATGAATACTTCGATAAGAGAGGGATCAACGCCATAATCACGCTGGACGAGTTCGACTACTTCTTGAACACTTCCCCATATGAAGATGTTTACTTCTTGGTGAGGCTTTATGACGAAATAAACTCCCAAGTTAAGAGAATTCATTACGTTTTCATCGTAAGGGATAAGACCTCACTGGACTTAGTTGATAAGAGCGTGAGGGATCACATAGTGAGACAAATAATAGAGTTCGAGCCCTATACCTCCTTGGAGCTCTTTGATATACTATCCGACAGGGCCAACGAATCCTTCAAACAAGGGGTTGTGGAGGAGGGTGTGCTCAAGTTCATATCTGATATACATGGAGCAGATAAGGGTGGGTCAGGAAACGCTAGGGTTGCAATAGAGACGCTGGAGGTTGCTGGTGATCTGGCGGATAAGGATTATTCAAACGTCATTACCGTTGAACACGCTAAGGTGGCTAACACTAAGGTCAACCCTGAGATGACTAGCGTTTTCGAGAACTTGGGGAATTTAGATCTAGTTCAATTACTACTACTCAAGTCCTTAATTCGTCTTCTGCGCAGATTCAAGGTTGATAAGGTTACTATGGGGCAATTGGAGGAGGAGTATAGGCAACTCTCCCTAGATCTGGGGGAAGAGCCCAGGAGACACACACAGATCTATGAGAGCATAAGAAGAATGAGGTTCCTTGGAATTCTGGACACCTCCCAGAGCGGGAAAGGGATGAGGGGAAGGACCACGTTGATCTCCCTAAAAGTCCCTGTCACGGACGAATTAGAGAGGATGGTGGACTCAAATATAATGACGGGGAATCAGCCACGTGGATAACTAAACCAGTAAGGCTTAAGGTGCTCCTTTTCCTCTTGAAGTATGGCGATGTTAACGTAACAAAGCTATCGAGGCTAACTGGAGTTAACTATAACTCACTTAAGAGGGAACTGGATTACCTCCAGGATAAGGGATATGTAGAAGTCCTACACTTAGGAAGAGCTAAAGTTGTGAGGCTGAACTTAAGTAACAGGAAAGTATTGGTCCTACGCAGTTTTTTAGAGGAAATGGAAGACTTCTGATCCCACTCTAAACGTAATTCTCCAACTCGAGAGAAGAGAGATCGCTGGTCAGTAGTCGTTACAATGATGGGGGTTAAGGGGCGTAAAGCCCCGCCGGCGGAGGCGGACAGTCCCTGTATGTTGGAGTTTTTAACCGATACGCTAGTCCTCGCTTTAACAGAGGTATCTCGGTGGCGCTTACCCCATTGGTGACAGCAATTTAATTAAGTGTTCGTGAGGTGCGCCTCTGCCCCCTCATGGGTCCATATGGGCAACGTGGACATATCACTCATTACTGGAGTTACCGTAGGGCCTGTGGGGCCCTCTATCTTGATCAAGGTGGGGCTATGAATCAGGAAGCCGCGCCCTTTAGGTGGCAGGGTAACTCACCTACAGAGCCGTAGTCGGCGATTTCAGTTAAACCGTGAAATTATTTGAACACACTGAGTTCTTTTAGTCCAACACCTGTGGTCGACTGAAGAGGTCGCGGGCTCTGGTTGTGCAGCTCCCCCCAACCTCTTTTTCACTCCGAGGAGTGGGTTGGGTTTACCCTGGAGGCGGAGAAGAACGGGCCAACCCGACTCCGTGAGGCCCAAGGACTGAGGTTGAACACATCGTGAGAACTTCAATGAATCCCTACCCTCTAACCTATTAGCTCTACTCTAAGCACTCAACCTTCTTACCCACTCTGTTCTGTATTCTATATTTCACGTACCTATCTATGGGGGAAAACCTGGGCGGATGTGGGACCACTGTCTCACCTCCACAGGTGGGACATTTGAGGGAGAAGGTGTAAGTACCGTCGAGCTGGCACTTCCTCATCTTCCATTTCATTGTTCCACTACCTTGAAGTCCATATTGTTTGACTCAGCCGCTTTAGAGAGCCTCTCTAATATTTCCTCTAGAAGCTGGCCACCCTCTTTAGGTTCTGGCCCTATTACTTCTATTCTATATCTGGGTGCTCCTATTGTGTATACCTTGACTTTGTAATCCTCATTCCCATATTGTAGGGCCTCCGATAGTACCTTCACTATGTCATTGATCCCTTGCTTTGAGAAGGACCTGAGGGTAACTGTCTTGCTCACTTTGACCTTTCTCTCTTCAGAGTGTTTCGATATCTCCTCTAACAGAGGTTTGATCCAGGCCTCTGGAACGCCCGCCTCCACCAGGGCTTTACCGCTACTCTTGAGCCCCTCCTCCAGTCCAGTCATTACATCGCCGTATCTGTCCTCCAATTTCCACCCCACTTCAACGTATGCTTCCTCCTCTTTCTTGTTGAGCTTAGAGGCTACGAGCTCTAGGATCTTATCCGCTTTCTGTTCCCTCTTCCAGTGAACTAACTTCTTCCTTCTCTCGTCGTCATTCACCTTCTTGAGCGAGACGTCCACTGTCCCTTTCTTTCTGTCCACCCTTATGACCTTGACTACTATCTTCTGCCCTTCCCTCACTAGGGATCGTATATTCCTTACCCACTTGCTTGCTACTTCGCTCCAGGGTAAATAGGCCTGTAAGTTCCTATACTCGTCCAGCTTAACGTAGCTCCCGTAATCAAATACCTTATCCACCGTTGCTATTACTAGTTCTCCCTCAGAGGGTAAGGATGCTCTCTTGAATATCATGCAACGTCAAGAGAGTACTCTTACAATCTCACCTAAAATCTTTGCCTGCCCACCCCCAGTTTCCACTAGCGGTGTGGCGCAGGACAGGCACCTGGAGGGAAAGGTGGAGTGGCTGAAAACCACTTGCTCGTTGCTGCAGTTAGGGCACTTCACTCTATAGAACTTACTCTTGGGCTCTGGTATGAGGATCCTACTCCTCTTCATTAGGACACCTCTACTATCTCCAGTTTCTTAAGTCTTATTCCCCTCCTCATCAATGTGTAGCCACACTTCTTACATTCTAGAACGAGAACCTGTTTCTTAGTCACCTTGGCGAACCTCTTTTGCTCAGGCTTCCTCTTACTGCCATAACCCTGATTTTTCCTATCATACCTCCTCTGTCCTTCGGCTAGGGTCCTCCTTTTACCTGATTTGTAAAGCGAGACGCTATGTTCCGTGTGGGTTTTACACTTCGGGCAATAGGTGTTGATCGCCTTCGGTACCTTCATTGTATCTCTCTCCCATCTCTGCAAACCACACTTAAATATCCAGCGATCATGAGCGTTAAGGCCTGCCAGAACTCCATTACAACAAGGTCTCCAGTTTTGACCCCCTTACCCCCCTTAAGGTTTAAGTTGCTTTTGCACCTGCACAGTACTTTACCCCCCTTGATCGGGACGTCCCCAGAGATCAAGGCGACATAGGCCCTCTTAATCCCGTTTAGGATTTGGGAGAGCCTCTCATCGAAACCCTCTATGCGTTTATCCTCTAGCCCTTTGGCTAACCTTAACTCGAAGAGGGACTCAGCTAAGCCCCTTAAGAGCTCCATTTCCTTATCGTGGATTCCGTCCCCTGAAAGGTCTGAGATCCTCTTTATAGATGTGATCACCTTCTCCACCTCTTCCCAATTCATGGGAACGGGATCCCGTTCAGTTAACTCCATTTCCACGATCTCACTCAGAGTACGCAACGATCTCACCTAGCATCTTCAGGTGCAGATGTAAGGCTACGGGCAATTCTAAGCTCATCTTGTCACCCTTGACCAGTTTCAATTTAAACCCTAATGGCGCGACCTCCGCTGTGATCCAAGGGACGAATAAAGCTCTACCCCTCATTTTCACCATGGAGAAATCTGGAGAGAAGTTCACGGGGTCTTTCACCTTAACCACAGGTAGGCCTGCTTTACCGTTGAGTGAACCCACCATTCTCACTAACCTCCTTACATCCACTGTGACCTGCGTGTCGATCTTCACGCCTGATTCTCCCCTGGCCAGTCTTCCCGCCCATCCTGGATCCTTGGTCGATCCTATCACCTTAACGCCCTCGCCTGCAACATATTCGGCGATCTCCTTCCTCTCCCTCTGCGTTAAGGTTGCGCACTCGTAGTCACACTTTACTAGTACGTGGAATCCCCTGTTCCCAGAGAAGTGGACTTCAGGGGAGAGGCCTAAATCCTCCTCTAAGATCTCTGATAGAAGTTGGGCATCTCTCGCGGTTTTCCTCATGCAGTCCTTATCTACTTCCACATAGCTTATCTTGACGCAGTCCCTAGAGAAAGGGGCACAGAACTCGAAGGACCTGAGCCCATCGCAAAGGTGATCCGCGTCTATATCGAAGAGTAAGTCGGAGCCGAGCCATCCCTTGTTTTCCATTTCGGTTTCCGAAGGTCTCTCGTATTTGGCCGAGGAGTAGTAAAGGTGAAGTGGTGGGTTAGATAGGACGAATTTGCGCAGTTCCTCCGGCGTGGTGAGTGATAGGTGCCTTACGTATACGTCACTGTCTACAGGCTGAATTGAGAACTCCCTGAGTTCCATGTCCTCAGGCAACTCTAACTCAGCGTAAGAGTAGTATGAGGAGAGGATCGATTTAGCTAGACTCCTCCAGCCTTGGGGCAACATAGACGTCGTAGTAACCCCCTTGAGGTAGCTCGAAGTGAAGTCTACAGGGTAAGTCTTTACCTATGTAGAGGTCCATCGTGTCCGAGGCCTTCCTCATCTTACTCGTTTTGTCGATGTATTCAATGCTGTGGGAGGATGTGGTCTCTTCCCCTTCAGCCTCAAGTAGGCTCCCCTTATCTACTCTAAGCTCAACCCTAGCTCTCCCCATGTCACCCTTGACCTCTACGTCGAGCTCGTTTTCCTTTGACGAGAAAATCACTATATCTCCTAAGGATGCCATACCGGAAACGACCTCACTGAAGACAGTGGTGAGTAACTTTGCCTTAAATGGATAGTTAAGGGCTATCCTGTTCTCAGTGACCTCGGCCTCTATGGTCTGAAATTTGAAAGCCCTCTCAAAAACTCCTGAGTAACGCAGTGTGACGCTGGACTCCTTAGACTCTATGATCAGTGAGTCCTCCTCTGTGAAGCGAGACAAGAAGTCCGTGAGTTCCTGTAACCTGAACCCAAGGACTTCCTTTTCCCCATCTACGTTGAACTCCTCGAAGTAAGCCGAGGGAAGGAATAACTCAACGTACGACACCCTCCCTGGGTCTATTCCTGCCACCCTCAATCCCTCCTTTGTGATCACGAATCCCGCCTCTTCAAGGAACTCGCTTAGGCTCTGTATTACCACAGCGAAGGAAGATGGGTTTGATACTCTAACTCTCACGAGTTAGAGTTTTTGACCCAGAACATATAAAAGGTTAGACCGAGTCAGTAAGAACATTCCTGTTAACGTGAAAATGGATCCAGCCCACTCATTACTACTGCCTCCACTCACGGATCCTGGCTCAGGATGTGTGGCGTGAGCCCTCACGGATCACGTGGGGATGCTTTCCTCTGAACCTCCCCTGAACCCTTTAGGTGTGGAGGAGGCAAAGGGAAAGCACTCAGATCCCAGGTAGACGGGAGATACTCACTCCGTTTCCTCGCCTTCCCACTGGTCCTCCGCATACATCCTCTCCAGAGCTGAGTAAAGAGAGTCAAGGCCTCTTTCCGCCTTGGCTGACACGTATACGGGCTCTCCCCAACTGTAGTGAGACAGTGTATTGATCAGTTCGTAAGAGAACTCGTCTATTCCAGTTAACGCGTCTATTATCTCCTCGCCTTCACTCCACGACTTTATTGCCTCCTCTTGATCCCTGTTTAATAGATCTGACTTAGATATCACGTTTACTTGAGGCACGTTTAGTCTGAACTTCACCGAGCTGGACAGTAGGATTAGGGAGACGTAGCTCCTAGGGTCGGTGCAGAGGAAAGAGTCCATGAGGAATACGTTAGCTACTTTGTGCGGTTGGGAGAGTAGTTTGATTAAGTGACGTCCCGAATCCCTATACGCTATTAACTCGATCTGGCCAGGCGTGTCGACCAAGACGAAGTCCGCTTTGATCTCGTCTATGGCTTCTTTCAATTCCCTGGCTCTAGTCAAGAGTAGATCTGTGGCTGCTATAAGAGCTGAGTTAGGGCCCAACCCATACTTCGAGGCTAGCTCTTTAGCGTCGACCACTTCCCTGACGTCGAAGTCGGGCTTGTAGGGAACCGAATCCACTGCTGGGTCCAAATTTATTATGGCCACTTCCATTCCTGCTGAGGCTAGGAAATCGGAGAAGGCCCTGACTAATGTGGTCTTACCGGAGCCCGCAGTACCCGTGAAGAAAACGTAGTACATCTCTTTACTTTACCTTGAAAAACTTAAATGTTTAAGGGGATTACGAACTCCATGCTGATACTAGGAGGGACTGCGACCAATGGTATAGACCAGAGGTTATCGGAGAGGACTGGTTATAGACTTTTGAAGGTGGAACACAAGGTATTTCATGACGGCGAGTCCTACATAAGGATCCCAGCGAAGGTGGAGGGAGAGGACGTAATAGTGGTCCAGTCCACATATCCACCCCAAGACAAGCACCTAATGGAGCTTTTCCTCATGGTAGAGGCCCTCAAGGACCTCAAGGCGAGTAGGGTCGTAACTGTAGTACCTTACTTAGCCTACTCCAGACAGGACAGGAGGTTCAGGGACGGAGAGGCGGTGAGCATAAAGACAGTTCTGAATTTATTGCGCTACAGCGGTGCAGATAGTCTAGTCGTGGTTGAGCCCCATAAGCCCGAGGAGCTTCACTACTTTAGGGGTGAAGTAAGGGTAGTAGATCCTATGCCAGTAGTGGCTAGGGAGGTGATGCGAGTGGTCAGGGATCCTCTGGTAGTAGCCCCTGATAGGGGAGCACTGGACAGGGCTAGGAGGCTAGCCTCCTACTTAGACGCTAAGTATACCTATATGGAGAAAGAGAGGGACAGAATAACGGGTGAGGTCAGAGTGAAGGAACTTCCGCGCGAGTCCGTCCAAGGAAAGGAGGTCGTATTAGTGGACGATATAGTGAGCACAGGTTCCACCATGGCTATGGCCTCTAAGTCCCTGTTATCACTGGGAGCCAAGAGGGTAATAGGAGTGGTTATCCACTCCCTGGCTACTGGGGATGTGATCTCTAAACTGAGAGAGGCCGGGCTCGAGGAGTTCTTGTGCACCAATACAGTGCCCAGCGAGGCAGAGAGGATTGTGGACGTCTCGGATCAAATAGTGTCCAAGCTATGAACTATGCTCTCCTTAAAATGGATTGGCCTTCTTTGAGCCTCGAGGAGTTAATGGCTTTGATAGACGATACGCCTCACGTACTCTCGGGCGTAGCACTCTTCAAGGAGGACTACAGAGGAGTGGCCAGGAAGTCTGCCTCAATTAAGGCAGCAGGGCAGCTTCTGGGAGTTTTCCAGGAAGGGGATGAAATAATTGAACTCCTCAGGGGTCAGTGCTTCACCATTAAACTCGATGTTATAATGGGTGACCATAAGAGGAAGGCCTTGGAATTTTACGAGAGACTCAGGGATTCAGTGAGGACTTCGAGGAGGTGCCAGCCCTTGGACCTGGTCTTCACCGATGGGGTGATAGTGGCAGGGCTGAGGAAGGAGGAGAGGGACGGCAAGAGCATACTAGCTCATTCTAAGAAACCCCACTCCCAATCAGGTTCCTTGGAACCTAGTCTCTCTCGAGCCTTAGTGAACATCGCTAAACCCAGGGGCACTTTTTACGATCCTTTCTGCGGCTTGGGATCCACCTTAATCGAGGCCTACTGGTTGGGTCACGGCTGTGTAGGTTCAGATATAGACGACAAACTCCTGGACAGGGCAAAACACAATCTAGGCTACTTCGGTTACTCCTGTGACCTAGTAAAATCTGCGATCCAGGCCTCACCTTTTCGAAGGACCGGGGGCATAGCCACAGATCCTCCATACGGGAGATCCAGTAGACCCTTCGGGGAATTGATGTCTGTTTATCTTTCCCTTTTCTCTCACGCGGCTGAATGCCTGAAATCCAAGGGAAGGCTCGTCTTCCTAACGGACTCCAGGATGGACTGGAGGGATCAGCTAAAGGGGACAGGTATGAGACTCCTTCGAATGCATTATATATACGTTCATAAAAGCCTCACGAGGACCGTATACATTGCGGAGAGGCCTTAGAGATGATGGAGGTTTACTTCATAGGGACCGGAGGTGGTGCTCCCTCCCCTCACAGGGGATTACCAGGCCTCTTGGTTAGACGGGAAGGCTTTTCCATCCTCTTAGACGCAGGTGAAGGAACTCAGTTACGTATGTCCTCAGGGAAACTTAGCATCACTTCCTTGGACGTCATTGCAGTGACTCACATGCACGCGGATCACGTGCTTGGTATACCAGGAATAATACAGACCATGAGTCTATTAGGAAGGACCAAGAAGCTGTTCCTAATGGGTCCTAAGGCCTTGAGGGACTTCCTAGAGGCCAACTTCAAGTCCACTAACTTCTATCCATCCTTTGAACTTGAGTACACTGCGCAGATCTCCAAGCCCTTGGAGGTCGTCCCTTTTCCCACTTGCCATACCATAGAGTCTCAGGGCTACCTGGTCAAGGAACCTGACTCTCTTAATGTAGACGTTGAGGCTCTTAGGAGGACAGGTGTGACTGACTGGAGGGTTATTAGGAGGATCAAAGCAGGGGAGAAGGTCAATTACGCTGGACTTCAACTAGATCCAGCTGACTTCGTTAAGAGGAGGAGGGGTAAAGTGCTAGCATACACGGGGGACACCAGACCCTGCGATCAGGTGATCGAGAGAGTTAAGGGAGTGGACCTTCTGATCCATGACTCCACTTTCTTAGAAGAGCCTAAGGCCTCTGAATACGGCCACTCCACGAGTAGGCAAGCAGCCGAGGTAGCCTCGGCTGCAGCCGTATCAAGGTTAGCCTTAATTCACATAAGCTCCAGATACGTCGATCCCTTCCCTCTACTAAGGGAGGCTAGAAGAGTGTTCAGGGAGAGCCTATTACCAGGTGATATGTCTAAATATCTACTCTAATCGTCTCACTCCACCGGCACGGGCTTCTCCCAAAGGGGCTTACCTCTAGCTGTTTTGGGTGCTAGCCAGTCTATGAAGTCCCTGGGATTCTTAGTGTGGACCGTGAACTTTATGGGACCTAGTGGGGACTCTGAGTAACTGTCACTGAATGCTACTATTCCCCTATAGGCTGCTTGCTTATTGACCATGAAAGTCACTACGTTGACCCCTGCTCCCTTGAAAAGGTGTTTCCTGGCAGAATCGAGTATCCTCTGTTCCATGAGTAGCCTGTGCAACTTGACCAAACTACCTAGGGACTCCGACGACGCCACTAAAACGTAGCCCAGCTCCCTAATCTCCCTACTCATTTTCTCGTAGGAGAACAGGTTATTTAAAGCTATTATGACCCTGTCCTCGACTTCTGAGGGCCTAACCTCTACTTCTGCCACTACCCTCGACATCGAGCAACACCTTCACTATTCTCTCGGAGCTCCTCCTAAAATCCTCTACCGTACCATCGTTCACTACCACGAAGTCCGCCAATGCTATGACACCCCCAATTCCCAGCCTTATCTCCTCCATGTCCCTCCTCCTCAATTCCTCAAGGGATTTGGCGTCATCCCTCCTCCCCCTTTCGGTCATCCTGGAGTACCTGAGTTTGGGTGAAGAGTGGACCGCTATTATTACCACGTCTCCTACATTGGAGAAGACTTCCACTTCCTTGAGGCTCCTCACTCCGTCCACAACCGCAAGCCTCTCCCCCTTTATCCTCTCCAAAGTGGCCCTGGCCACTACGTCCTCCCCCCTCTCGGCCCTTATCCTCTTAGCGTAATCCATTAGGCTTTCCCCTTCCCTCCCCTCCCTTGAGTACATGTCCCTAACTACATCGCCCATGGATACAGCCTTAACGCCCCTCTCCACGAAGAGGGAAGCCAGTAGACTCTTACCTGAACCGGGCATTCCAGTTATACAAAATATTTTAATAGCGACCCCGGGTTCTCATAGAATTCACCTGGGTTTAAAAGGTGATCAACCTTGAGGACTTTCATAGCGGTAAAACTGCCGCGCTTTCAGAGAATAGATGAGCTCATGGGACTCCTGAGGTCCAGCGGTTCCGATCTAAAACTAGTGGAACCTGAGAACTTGCACCTGACCCTAGTCTTCATAGGGGAGTTACCCCAGACCGAATTAGAATCCGTAATAGAGGCAATGGGGCAACTCAAGTTTAAGAGGTTCAAGGTTAGGCTAAGGGGAATGGGGGCTTTCCCCAGCATGAATAGGCCCCGCGTGATCTGGGTGGGAGTGGAGGATGGGAAAGTTGAGCTCCAGGCCCTTAGGACTAGACTAATGGCCGAACTCAGGAGGAGGCATGTGAGGCCTGAGGATGAGAAGGAGTTCTCGCCTCACCTTACCCTAGCCAGAGTCAAGGGACCCTTCAATGCGCAGAACCTGTTTAAGGTCCTCATGGACAACCTCAACGTTGAGGTGGGGGAGTTCGAGGTCTCAAAAGTGACACTCTTTAGGAGCGACCTTAGACCCTCAGGTCCCATCTACACTGAGATCTCAGAAGTGAGAGCCCTTGAACCTCAGTGAGGTCTTGAGCAGGATTAAGCCCACAACTGATGACAGGGAGAAGGTGAATAGAGTGGTGTCAAAGGTCCTCGAGAGGTTGAGAGGCCTCGACGCTGAAGTCCATGGCTCCTTCAGGAAGGACACCTGGCTCAGGGGGGATGCCGACGTTGACGTCTTCGTCTTCTTTCCCCAAACCATGGGGAAGGAGTGGATGAAGGGAGAGGCCTTAACGCTCATAGTCCAGAGATTCAGTGGGATGGATTACGCAATTTCCTACGCTGAGCATCCCTACCTCACAGTGAGGATCGAGGGAGTGGAAGTGGACGTGGTTCCGGCCTTCAGGATCCCACGTGGTCAAAGGCCCATTACAGCGGTGGACAGAACCCCCTTCCACACGGAGTTCGTCCTGGCACACACCGACGAGAGAACTAGGGACGAGGTGAGGCTGCTGAAGCAGTTCATGAAGGGTATAGGCGTTTACGGAGCGGAGATAAAGGTTCAGGGATTCTCAGGTTACGTCGCTGAGCTACTGGTAATAGCTCACAGCTCCTTCGAGGAGACGCTAAGGGCTGCGTCTTCGTGGCGACATCCAGTGGTCGTGGACAAGTTAGTTAAACCCCTTAGGGAGTTCTCAGAGCCCTTAGTGATCCCTGATCCCACAGATCCTCTGCGGAATGCTGCCTCTGCTGTCTCGGTGAGGAGCCTGGCCACGTTCGTTTTAGCCTCCACATACTACCTCAAGTCTCCCTCACTCGAGTTCTTCTTCCCATCCGATCACTCCGGGGGAGAGATCAAGGGCGACTTGATCCTATTCAGAGTGGATTTGGAGCGCCGAGTTCCACAGGATCTGCTGTGGGGGCAGATAAGACGTTCTTGCAAGAGGGCTGTTTCCCTATTGAAGCAGGCAGGATATGGGGTCATTGATTGGGGAGCTTGGGGTAACGAGGAGAGCGTGACCTTGGCTTTCCAGCTCGAAACCTTGAAACTCCCCAAGTATTACCTGCACAGGGGTCCGATGTATTACCAGAGGGACAGCGTTGAGGAGTTCGTTTCAAGGAACGACCAGGTGTGGATAGACGAGGAAGGGAGGATGTGCACAATCAAGCAGAGAAGAGAGGTGGAAGCTGAGGAGTTAATCAGGAGTTCCATCACCCTTAAACCCAAGTTCAGGATCTCTAAGATCGAGAAAGGGGATGAACCTTGGGTCTCCAAGTTCTTAAGGAAGACGCCCAGTTGGTTGAAGTGAGGCACTTCATCTACCCCAAGTATTCCGCAGAGATCGAAGCAGAGCTGAGGAGCAGTGGATTAAGTAAGGTTTACTCTGTGGGCCCTGTGAGCTTGGGCAAGTTCAGGGCCTTAGGCAAGGGTAAGACCGGAGTAGTTGTCCTAACCGAGGAGTTGAGGGCTCTGAAGATAAGGAGGACTGACTCTCCTAAGGACGATATGAACATGGAGGCTTTCTTCCAGGAGCGAGCCTACCCAGCTTCCCCTAGGGTTTACTCCCACGGGAGGAACTTCATAGAGATGGAGTACGTTGAAGGGAGACCCCTTCAGAGGGGGGAGGGAGTGGAAGTGGTGTTGGACCTCCTGAGGAGGGCTAAGCTACTGGACGACCTCAAGATACAGCACAAGGAGATAAGTAGACCTTGGAAAAACGTTCTGGTCAGTACCAGGAGGACTTACGTAATAGACTACGACTCCTGCACGTTCTCCCCCTTCCCCACTAACGTCTCCACCTTAGTATCCTCAGTGTTAGGAATGGTGAGTGAGGCCAAGGCCTACGCAAGGGCTACACTCTCGTTCGGGGAACTCATGACACTCATTCTTAGGAGATCGTAAGTCGTCCTCTTCTGTCTATATCGAATGGTGATCTTTGTTATATCCGGCGTTGTCAGGGTTTTGCCGCACCTCGGGCACCTCCCTCCATACTGATTCTTAACCTCGCTGGAGGTCTTAATACCCCAGCAATCCTGTCCCACTCTATCGAACCTATTGAGCTCCATGTTACATCCCCCGCACCTATACACTACGCCTATCAGGGGTCACCAGTAAGAAACTAGTATTCCATTTTTATATGGACTTCATCGCGTTATACATGTATTCAATACATGTATTCCGCTTTGGGAAGACGTGGACTGACCTAACCGAAAGTATTTGGATCCCCCGGTATTACCCACGGAAACATTTTTAAATTAAAAGAGGACGTGAGAAATGGGACCGTCGTCTAGCTTGGACTAGGATGCCAGCCTGGGGATGTGTTCCCCATTAAAACCGCCAGACCGCTGGTGGTCGTGGGTTCAAATCCCACCGGTCCCATCCTCACCTCTTGATCAAGATCAAGAGGGCTGCAATCATTATGATCCCTAGGGTTGCATATATTAAGAAGTTGTTGAAGCCTGGCGTATTTCCTCCACCAGCCTCCACTACTTTGGGTCCTGTGGAGGGTTCAGGTGAACTGAAGGTGGTGAGAGAGGTGGTAGAGGAGTTAGAGGCAGAGGAGGTAGCTATACTCATAGATGTGGAATTGGTCTGGTACAGAGAGCTGGTAGTTTCTATTGAGGTATTCCTAACTTCTGTATAGGAGGTGGTGCTAGTGGAGGCATTAAGCGGAGCTGGTATTGTATACCAAATCTGGGCTGGCGAAGAGCGGCCTAAGGGGTTAACTTCGTAAACCTTGATCAAATAGTAGCCGTAGGTTAGGTTCAATGTTAAGTAGTCCTGCTTGGTAATGAAGGGAGAACCGTTCACCTCGACCAGGTAATAGGAAGCGTAAGGGACAGGAGACCAGCTCAAGTTCAACTCCCCGTCCTTATAGGTTGCAGTTACAGCAGGAGGTTCAGGTCTTGGGTAGTATTCCACTGTCACATTGGTCCAATTACCTCTACCCGCACTATTCCAGGGCATCACGCTGAAGGTGTAGTTTCCATATTTCTGCATGCTGAACTGGAACTGGGTCGATCTCCCCAGTTCCTTATTTAGGATGACAGCGGAGTTCAGGAGTACTAGTAAAGTGAAGTTGGCTGGCTGGGATGAGGTCCAACTCAACTGCACTGTATTGTCAACGACCTGACTTAAGAGGATCAATGAGGGAGTGGTGATGGGAATCAAGCTCAAGGAGGTAGCACTGCCGTTCCCCATGGCATTAGCTGCGAAAACTTGGAACAGGTATCTGAGCCCTGGGATCAAATCGGTGAAGGTCACCGAGGTAACGTTACCCAGGAACTTCACCGAGGAAGAGCCATTGACCACCTCTTGGACGTAGTACCCAACTATGGGGGATCCACCGTCCTCTGGAATGTTCCACCGAAGGGTCACGTTCCTGTTTCCTAGGGTTGCCTGGATCTCTGGCGCACTTGGCACAGTGGCGGGTACAGCGTAGACTGTGGAAGGCTTACCTTCCCCTGCATCATTCACTGGAGTCACCGTGAAGGCGTATCTCACTCCATTGACCAATCCCGTTAAATTGACGTAATTTAGGCTTGTGCTCAAGGTCCCGTTCACTCCACCCCCGGTGTAATTCACCACGAATCGATCTGCTCCAGTGGAGTTCCAGGTGAGGTAAACCCAACCGTTACCCGCGTAGACCCTTGTTATAGCTACCCCTGAAGGGGGGAAGATAACCTTCACTTCCTGAACATAGGGAGTGGGCGAGTTAGTCGGTGAAACACCCCCTATTACGTATAGGCTATTCCCAACCTGCACAGAGGCGCCGAAGGAGACTGGGTAAACCTCATAGTAGGGGAGCTGCCTCCAACTCCCGTTCTCTAGGGCGAAGGCCTGACCCGTGGTGTAGACCCCACCGTAGAATATGGTACCCCCCACCAGGAAGAGTAGACCCCTCACGTAAGCCAGGGAGGCGCCCTCCACGTTGCCTATGAAGGAGGGCAGGTTCTCTACCTCACCTGTAACTGGATTGAATGACAACGCCAAATCGACGGGTTGTCCTGCGTAAACTCCTCCGACTATGAAGTAGGTTGAGCCGTTGAAAACGGAGGCGAATTCTGCTAACCCAATGGGGAGTTTAGCCTCGATCATAGACCAGGAGTTGGTCCGAGGGTTGTACACTTGAATGGAATTGGAGTAAGCTAATGGAGTGACCTGGACGAAGGGGGAAGTGGTGTTGAAACCCCCCACTACGTATATCGTACCGTTGTATGCGAAGGCCCCCCCATCGTAAACGGGCTCAGGCATTGAGGTGTTCAGCTTGGTCCAAGATCTGCCATCGAAGACCTCCACGCTGGGGGATATCCTACCTTGGAAGTCCTCCCCCCCGATCACGTATAACTTCCCATTCAGGGACACCATTGAGCTCCCCATTACCCCCACGGGGAGATCAGGACCTTCGTTCCAACTCCCGTTATATATCAGAACCCTCGTGTAACCCTGCTCCGGCACTAAGACGTAGATCGCTCCATTGTAGAAGGCAGCGGAGAGCGAGGAGGCTGGGAGGGGGAGGGGCTGGTGGACTTGGACCTTTAGGACGAAGGATGAGGCTGGAAGAGCGATGGAAGAGAGGATCATTAGGAGAAGCACCAATTTACGCATGATGGCTTTCTATAATGAGTAAATCCTATTAATGCTTTTAGCGCGGTGTTACTACGCTCCATTCTCCCTCAACGACGTTGTTAGAAGAAGGACCCACTCGTGGGTTTATGAGGTCTAGCACCTTGAAGTCCTATGCAAAGGGGCAAGTGTGCTCTCCTTATCCTCCCCATCCTTCATTTAATCGTTGCCGTGAGCTAGCTTAGGGGTCTAGGTCACTGCCTCAGGTCAGCTGTGGAACTTAGACCTCAACATAGCTCATTTCTCCCGTTCGTCAGTTTAAGATTTCCGAAATACTCCGCACAGAGGGGCGACTCTGAGTCCAGGAAAAGGGGGTGAAAAGGATTCAGCCCTCACCTCTTCTCTCTCCCCACGATCCTCACAGCGACCATGATCGGCAGGGAGACGAGTACCATTAGGGCAGATGCTATCACAGCTGTCTGGGGGCCGTAATAACTGTAGTACTGGTAGATCAGGACTGAGGCTGGTTCAGTGCCGCTGAATGGGGGTTGAAGGACTAGGTAGCTCAATATGGCAACCGATCCGAATTCACTCATAGCCCTGCTGGTGGAGAGCAGGAGGGCCTTAGTGATCCCCCTCCAGGACTTGGGTAGGACCACTGAGAATAGGACTCTCAACCTTGACCCTCCCATGCCCATGGCAAACACCTCAGGATCTGCTTTCATGGAGGAGAAGAGGGACTGGGAGGCCCTCACGTATATGGGAGCAGAGACCACCGTGAGGGCCGTCACCAGTCCTAGGAAGCTGTCGAAGAAGTTGAGGCCTAGTGACTGCAGGAACTTCCCTGTTGGAGTGATGGGACTGTCCAGGATGAGTAGAGCTATGCCCACTACAGGATGTGGAACAGAAGCGGGGACGTCTGACAGGGACTCCAGGAATGGACTCTCCTCCCTAGCCAATAGGTAAGCCAGGGGAGTGAAGAGGGCGAACTCCAGCAGAGACGCAATGGTGGAGGAGAAAAGCGTGAGGGCTATGGACCTCAGCAGAGTCGGGGACAGGGCCGTCGGGGAGAAGTAAACGGCTAGACCGTAGTAAAGTAGGACTGCAGTGGGCAGGGAGAGGAGGGCGATCGAGATTAGGGCGTAGACCTTGAGGGAGTCCACTAGATCCCCCCTGCTTCCTTCACTTCCCCTCCGCTCAGCAGGGTGGAGAGCTGACTGGGGAGAGCAGTGTCGTTGAAGAGGAGCGCCGGGTTCAAGGGGGTCAGGCCGAAAACCGAAAGGAGGGAGGCATGCTTCACGGTGAACTCCACGAACCCCAATGCCTCAGCGTAATCCTGAGCGTGAGAGGGAACTGAGACGAAGAGCAGTATGGGGGAACCTCTGACTGGTCCGGTGGATAAGTTGTAGGAGAACCTTTGGTAAAAGGAGGAGTAGGACACGTTACCCAGGTTGAGCCACGGTGGCAACTGAATGAAATTTAATCCCTTGGAGATCGCGGCGGACTTATATATCAAAAGGAACTGTATTTGTCCCTCCTCTAAGGGGGAGACAAGGGCAGCAGCGTTGGGCCCAGTGACGTTGCCGCTGTCCCTCAAAAGCCTCTGGACGAAGAAGTTGGAGGAGTTTGCGTAAATGGAGCCCGCCATCTCCAGCACGAGCCAACCCCTGAATCCTGCGGGATCCTCATTGGGGTTAGATATTCCCACCTTAACTACCCCTGAAGTCAAGTCCAGGAAAGCTCGGTAAAAAGAGCGTGAGTCGTTAGTGGAAATAGCTTGCTTGAACTCATGGACGACCGCGTTTCCATTGGGGTTGGAGAGGGTGGAGTTGGAGTAGGCTATAACCATTTGGTCTGAGGCTATGGCGATCGCCCAGCCCGGCGCGAAGGAGCCCATGTAGGAGGGGGTGTAGGCATTGAGGGCCACGGAGAAGAAGACGTTGGCTGGGTTACCCTGGGAGATCTCCCTGGCTAAAGCGAAGGAACCCCCTCCCTTGACAGCTGGGAGAGGGAGTCCTGTGGAATCGTGGAAGGCCTTGGCCAGAGTTTCCACTTCCCCCGTGTAAGCGTCAGCTGAGTAGAGGACCAGGGATTGGTGACTCTGCCTGGGTAGTAAAAAGTAAATGGAGACGGAGGCCACGATCAGGATCACGATCAGTCCTATGACCTTGCGCATGGGATCCAATGAGGAGTTCGGAATAAAAATATTTCCAGTCGGATAGATCGGATATCCGATCCGGAGTCTCTTCCAGCTCGTCGTGGGGCAGGAGAGACGTGTTTCGGAGGGAGAGCTAAGGGGATGGGGACCTCTTTGAGCTAGTAAGGCACTTGTCGATAGGGTCGGACTTTCATGGGTTCGACATTTAATATCAATCCTCGTCCTCATCAACAGTCCCCACGCCTAGATCAGGGAGTTGGACTCTAAGCCATGACATGTGGAGCTACATGGAACCCACCCCCTTGGTCCTAGAGTTCACGATGGGGCTTTCTTTTACAACGCGACGTTAACGGTAAGATGTGAATTTTGACTTCTTTAGTTAATGGCAATATTAAATATATCAATGACTAAAACTTTACAATTTAAGCGAAAACATTAATGTGGCGTTCATTCTTGTGGCGAGTCCCCAATGCAGGAGAGAAGGGCCTCTCTGATCTCCTGAGGATCTAAACCCAGGAAACCCTTCAGGTTCAGATCGACGTCTTTCAGGGGTAGGACAAGGATCCTCGACTTGAGCTCCTCCAATGCTCCCTCCTCCTCTAAGAAGAAGTCTCCAGTCACGCTGATCTCCTTAACCCTTTCTCCCTTTATCACTGCCCTCACGATCACGGTCTTTCCCTTGGAGGACCTGAAGACCTTTCGACACTCCATAACTGTGAAGACCGATCACAGGCCAACTTTCGTCTGGACGGCCTTGGTGCCCAAGCAGGGGCTTGGGCGATTGGGAGTGGCGGGCTGAACTCCTCGGACTTTCGCCCTCGAAGCTTACACCCCCACCCCATCAACCCCCTCTTCTAGGGGAGCCCTTCCGCCGGCCCGGTTTCCCAGACCGGCGCGGCCGCTTCTTTTTGGGGAGGGGTTCCCGCTTAGATGCTTTCAGCGGTTACCCCCTAGGGCGTGGCTGCCCGGCACTGCCCGACCGGACAACCGGTAAACTAGAGGCCCCGGTGCCCTGTTCCTCTCGTACTTGGGGCACCTTTCCCTCAAGCGGCCTGCACCCCCCACCCTTAGAGTCCGACCTGTCTCGCGACGGTCTAAACCCAGCTCACGTTCCCCATTAATGGGCGGGCAGCCCTACCCTTGGGGGCGACTGCACCCCCAGGGTGGGAAGAGCCGACATCGAGGTAGCAAACCGCGGGGTCGATGGGAGCTCTCGCCCGCGACGACTCTGTTATCCCCGGGGTAACTTTTCTGTCATGCCCGGCCCCCATCTGTGGGGGCACGAGCGTTCGCTAGGCCGCGCTTTCGCGTTGGGACCCCGTGCTTCGAAGGGTCCCATCAGGCCGGCTTTTGCCCTTGCACTCTACGGCGGCGTTCTGTACCGCCTGAGCCGACCTTTGGGCTCCCGTGTTATCTTTTCGCGGGAGTGCCGCCCCAGCCGAACCGCCCACCAAGCGCTGTCCCCCTCACGGGGTTAGACCCGCGAGTATTCATGGGTGGTGTTTCACTTTCGGCTCCACTACCCCCAAAGGGGTAGCTTCGACGCCTCCCACCTACTCTACGCATGAACACCCGAGGGTCAACGCCAGGCTGCGGTGAAGCTCCACGGGGTCTTCTCTCGGTGTGGGGGGATGTGGGACTGTGCGGCCCACTCAGGGCTTTCACAGGGCCCCTGGCTGGGACAGTGAGGACCGCGTTGATCCATTCATGCACGTCGGAACTTGCCCGACAAGGCATTTGGCTACCTTGAGAGGGTCAGAGTTACCCCCGGCCTTCAGCGGGGCTTCACCCGGTTGGACCCGGGTTTCACCTACCGCCAGTGGCCAGGATTCAGCCCCCGTACACACCCTTACGGGCTTGCGGGGACCTATGTTTTTATTAAACAGTCAGGTCCTCCTAGTCACTGCGACCTACCGCAGCTTCGTTCGCTGCGGTAGGCACCCCTTCTCCCGAAGTTACGGGGCTAATTTGCCGAGTTCCCTAGCCAGGGTTAACCCCTAGACGCCTTGGGCTTCTCACCCAGGGGCACCTGTGTCGGTTCTCGGTACGGTCACGGTGGATCGTTCCGGCCCCCCTTTTCAAGGGGACCAGGGATTGGCGGAACTCCCCTAATGGGAAGCCCATCACGCCTTCATCCCCTTCTCGCCATTACGGCACTCCAGGGACTTGAGCGCTTGGGTGAGGCGGAGACCTCACTCCACCTACCCCGATCCGTCAGGGGACCGGCCTGCGTTACCGCAAACCTACCACCGTGGCGGGGGAATATTAACCCCCTTCCCTTTCGGTGGGTACCTGTTAGGCCCCACCTTAGGACCGGCTCACTCCCGGCTGACGAACGTTGCCGGGAAACCCTGGCCCTTTTCGGCGGAGGGGATTCTCACCCCTCTTCGCTGCTACTCCCGCCGGGATCTGCACCTGCGGCCGGTCCAGCAGACCTTACGGCCTGCCTTCTGGCCAACCGCAGCGCCCCCCTACCGGGTGGACCTCAATGAGATCCACCCCCTGGGTCTCGGGAGCCGGCTTGAGCCCCGACCAATCTGCAGGGCCCCCAGCCTCGGCGGGTGAGCTGTTACGCACTCCTTAGAGGATGGCTGCTGCTGGGCCCACCTTCCCGCTGTCTAGGGCTGGGGACTCCTTTGAGATGCACTTAGCCGGCATTTGGGGCCCTTAACCCAGGTCTGGGTTGTTCCCCTCACGGCACCCAACCTTACGCCGGGTAGCCCCACTCCCGCCTTCTCAGGAGCCTGCAGGTTCGGAGTTTGACTGAAGGTCAGCTCCTTTCGGAGCTGATCCCCCCAATCAGTAACTCTACCCTGCAGGCGACCTCAGGCGAGGCTGCGCTAGGACGCACTTCGGGGGGAACTAGCTATCACCGGGCTAGATTGGCCTATTACCCCTAGACCGAGGTCAAGGGAACGAATTGCACGTCAGAACCCTCTCGGCCCTCCACCGGGGTTTCCCCCGGCTTCGGCCTGCCCCGGTCTAGATCGCCCGGTTTCTAGCCTCACGGCAGTGACTCGAGGCCCTTTCAGACCCCACCCCTCGCCAGCCTGAAGCTGGCTGCGGGTGCTCGGTTTCCCTATGCCTCCGGGGATGATCCCCTTAGGCTCGCCACTACCGTGAACTCCCCGGCCCGTGTTTCAAGACGGAAGGTAAGACACCGGTCCCTCCCTCTCGTACTTGGGACTCGCGCCCCTTTCCTTCGAGGGAGTTCACCCCTTTCGTGCCCTACCGTATGTCACCGCCCGGTTTCAGGATCTTTTCAACCCCTCTCCCAGGGTTCTTTTCAGCTTTCCCTCACGGTACTTAGTCCGCTATCGGTCTCGGGAAGTATTTAGCCTTGGAGGCAGATGTCCCCCAACTTCCCACCCCAAAACCAAGGGGAGGTACTCTGGAGAGGAGCTCCCGCCTTTCGCCTTTAACCTACGGGGCTGTCACCCTCTTTGGCCCCCCATTCCAGGGGAGTTCGGCTAAGCGCTTTCGGCGGGACGGCTCTAAACCGGCTCCTCACCCAATAACCCCACATCCCCATCACCTCGTCGATGATGGGTTAGGTTTGGGCTGTCCCCCTTTCGGTCGCCCCTACTCAGGGGATCTCGATTGATTTCTCCTCCTCCCCCTACTAAGATGTTTCCGTTCGGGGGGTTCCCACTCCCCATCCTTTCGGAGGGGAGCGCTCTTACGAGCAGGAGGTCCCATTCGGGGATCCCGGGGTCAAAGGTTGTATGCACCTAACCCGGGCATATCGCAGCTTACCGCGCCCTTCCTCAGCCCCCGAGCCGAGCCATCCACCGGGCGGCTTGATGACCCTGGGCTAGAGCACCAAGGCCGTCCATTGGACGGTTGACCTGTGATCGGCCTCAACGGAGGGGTTAACCCTCCTCGACCCTTCGCTCCCCTCGAAGGAAGGGAGCTGCACTGGCTGGGGAAATCAGGGACTTTCGAGGGGTCCCCCGTTTAGGCGGGGAAACATGTGAGGTGATCCAGCCGCAGGTTCCCCTACGGCTACCTTGTTACGACTTCTCCCCCCTCGCGGGAAAGTGGTTCGACACCCCACTTTCGCAGGGAGCCTCACCATTTTCCCGCTCGGGTGGAGCGACGGGCGGTGTGTGCAAGGAGCAGGGACGTATTCACCGCGCGTTGTTGACGCGCGGTTACTAGGGATTCCTCGTTCACGAGGGCGGGTTCCAGCCCTCGATCCCAACTGAGGCAGGGTTTGAGGGATTGCCTCCCCCTTTCGGGTTTGGAATCCCGCTGTCCCTGCCATTGTAACCCGCGTGCGGCCCGGGAGTTTCGGGGCATGCTGACCTGCCGTGGCCCCCTCCTTCCTCCGGCTTAAACGCCGGCAGTCCCCATAGTGTGCCTCCCCCTCGGAAGGGGGAGTAGCAACTATGGGCAGGGGTCTCGCTCGTTGCCGGACTTAACCGGACATTTCACAACACGAGCTGGCGACGGCCATGCACCTCCTCTCCGCGAGTCAGGCAAGGTCGTCAGCCTGGCCGTCATCCTGCGGTCTCCCCCGGTAAGATTCCAGGCGTTGACTCCAATTGAGCCGCAGGTTCCACCCCTTGTGGTGCTCCCCCGCCAATTCCTTTAAGTTTCAGCCTTGCGGCCGTACTCCCCAGGCGGCGGGCTTAACGGCTTCCCTGCGACACTGGGTGGGCCCTAAGCCCACCCAACATCTAGCCCGCATCGTTTACAGCCGGGACTACAGGGGTATCTAATCCCTTTTGCTGCCCCGGCTTTCGCCCCTCACCGTCGGGCGCGTTCTAGCCGGGCGCCTTCGCCACTGGTGGTCCTTCCGGGATCTACGGATTTCGCCCCTACTCCGGAAGTACCCCCGGCCTCTCCCGCCCCCTAGCCCCGTAGTATCCACACTCCTTCCCCGGTTGAGCCGGGGTATTTAAGCGTGGACTTACGGGGCCGGCTACGGGCGCTTTAGGCCCAATAAGCGTCCCGATCACTCGCGGAGCTGGTATTACCGCGGCGGCTGACACCAGTCTTGCCCCCCGCTTATTCCCCCGCCTTTTTAGAGCGGGGAAAAGCCTCCGAAAGGAGGCACTCGGGGTAGCGCCATCACGCTTTCGCGCATTGTGGACGTTTCGCGCCTGGTGCGCCCCGTAGGGCCTGGGCCCTTGTCTCAGTGCCCATCTGGAGGCTTCCGCTCCCACGGCCCCTACCCGTTATAGGCTTGGAGGGCCTTTACCCCCCCAACAACCTGATGGGCCGCAGCCCCATCCTCCGGCGCCCTAGGACGGCGTCAGCCCTAGGGCCTTTAGGCGAAGGGTCTTTCCAGATCCCATCGCCTGTCTGGGATTATCTCCAGTTTCCCGGAGTTGTCCCAGTCCGGAGGGCAGGTTAGCCACGTGTTACTCAGCCGTGCGCCACGCTCCCTTGCCGGGAGCGTACGACTCCCATGGCTTAGCCCTACCCCGATAGCGATCGGGTCCGGCAGGATCAACCGGAATTGACGGGAGACCCTTGCTCGGCCCCTGACTTCCCCCTGTGAGATGCAAGTTTGCCAACCTTAATAGGTGGGCTTACTTACATCCCCATCTAACCCCTTTCGGGGCAATTGGCGAAGATACACTTGTCCTCTACCAAATATAAAATTATCTACGAGAGGGTTGGCGGGCTTACACGGGATCCACATTATTCTCTACATCGTAAATTTCCTTAATTTGCTTACATGGATGAAGTAAAGGACTCCTATAAACGGTTTAGGAGTTTATGAGCGCCATAGTGGCTGTATATACTTGTGTAATTAAATACACAGGAGTCCTCTCTAAGACATTTGGGTCGCTCAAGGGAAGCACTTCAGTGACCCGAGGACAACATGGGGCCCTCCCTTTTAGCAACCATTTGATCTGCCTTAAGTCCTTTCCATGGCTCTTTTAACCCTCGCCCAACAGATCTCCTATTTTGATGAGCCAAAACTTAAGTGATGGTGGATCACATATGGACTATGCCCGTGGAGTCCTTTAACGGGAACTCGCCCAAGATAGCTGAAAGCGCCTATGTTCATCCTTTAGCGTATGTTATAGGACGAGTGGAGATAGGTGAACTTACGGGTGTATGGCCCTTCGCTTCCTTAAGGGGTGACAACGGTAGTATAAGACTGGGGAGGAGATCTAACGTCCAAGAGGGATGCGCGGTTCACACAGACCCTGGTTACGAGGTCGTGATAGGAGATAGGGTGAGTGTGGGTCACAATGCAGTGATCCACGGCTCCAGGATCGAGTCCAACGTGATCATCGGGATGGGGGCTATACTCCTCAACGGCTCCAAGGTGGAGGAGTATTGCATAATAGGGGCTGGAGCCTTGGTGACGGAGAACACTACTATACCGTCCTACAGTGTGGCAGTAGGGATACCGGCCAGAGTCATGAGGAGAGTAACAGAGGAGGAGATTAAGGCCATAGAGAGGAACGCAGAGAGCTATGTTGCCAAATTACAGTCCCTACGAGATCGACCTTGACACCAAACCTTAGGTTATTGCTGCTCACCCAAGGGCTGATTTCCTCCCCATCATGCGAGGCCCTCTGCTCCCTTAACTCCCCCCAACTTACGTAAGGTGTTACGACTCTCCTGGGATTCCCTTAGTGTGTAGACTGATCTAAAGCGTGGAGAGAACCGAAGGACTCGTCGTAAATCCTCTTCAAGTCCTCGAGGATCAAATGCGTGTAGACCTGAGTGGTCTTAACGTCCCTGTGCCCCATAAGTCTCTGAAGGGCTATGAGCGGCATTCTCCTCCTCAAGGCCATGGTGGCGAAAGTGTGTCTGAGCACGTGAGGTCTCACGGGCACTCCCGCCCTTCTGCCTATCCTCCGAACTAACTTGTAAAGACCTTGGTACGTCATATCGAAAACTCTTCCTTTTCTTCCCCTGAGGTATTCCCCCAGGATCTCCTTGGTCTCCTCACTGAAGAAAACCGCCCTCACTTCACCGTTCTTGGTCTCCCTTACTTTCACCACTCTATTGTGGAGGTCTATGTCCTCTGCAGTGAGGGAGAGAAGTTCCTTGGACCTAATGCCTGTGTCTAATAGCAGGTTGATGATGGCCTTTTCCTTCAGGCTGAGACAGGAGCGTTTGAGGTTCAGAGCTTCCTCCTCCGTTAGAGCTCTCACTTCCGCTGTCCTGGGCCTAGGAACGGGAGTCTGAACTTCCTTCCCTAACCACTCTAGGAACCGCCTCACCGCGACAGTGTAGGACCTTATGGTAGAAGGTCTCTCCCCTGAGGAGTAAAGCTTCTGGATCCACCAGTTGACTTCGTCCTCCCCCACATCTCTTGGATCCTTCCCAACCTCTTTTAGGAAGAGGCGTACTGCAGTGGAGTAAAGCCTCACGGTCCCCTCTCCAGCCCCTGCTATCCTAAGGTTCCCAATGAAGCTAAGTAAAGGATCTCCGTCACGTGGAGGTTTGCCTAGTCTGATCCTGCCCACGAGTTTTAATGTGGAAAAGAGGGAATTAAGGTAGAGGGGGGAGTAATACTTGCTTTTCCTTTCAGGGAGGGACTTGGAGGAAGTCCTGAGGGCGAATGAGGCAGTGGAAGCTGTGGCTGAGGCCTTCAGGCAGTATTCCTCAGGCGAGATCACCCAGCCGCCCAGGCAAGTATTGAACGTCATAGGGAGGTGGTGGGGCGTCATGACTTCCTATTCGCGGGATTACTTCGTCCTCAAGTTAGTGAACGTAATAGAGGAGAACAGGCTGGTTGGACTTCCTTCAGTCCAAGGGGTAGTACTCCTTCTATCGTCAAAGGATGGGAGCCCCTTGGCGATCATGGATGGAACAACCCTCACTGCCATAAGGACGGCAGCAGCGAGCGTTCTTTCCACGGAGCTGGCCTCCGGCAGGAACGTCGACGTCCTAGGAGTCATAGGGGCTGGAATACAGGCTAGGTATCACATTAAGCTGGCCACCTCTTACTTGAAGGTGGGGAGAGTGCTCATAGCAGCTAGGACCAACCACATGAAGTTAGCCCGTGAAGTAGGGGGAGAGGCGTCTGAGTTAACCAAGCTCCTCACGAAGTCCTCAGTGATCTTCTCCACTACCTCCTCCAATTCCCCGGTAGTCCTGGGGAAGTATCTGGGAGCCGACTTCCACGTAGTAAGCGTGGGCGCACATACCCCCGACTCCAGGGAGTTGGACGATGAAGTGATCAGGAGAGCTCGGACTTTCATGGTAGACTCGATCGAGGCAGCTTCCAAGGAAACAGGGGACGTGATAGAGCCGATGAAAGCCGGTCTCCTAAGGGAGTTAGTGGAAATAGGGAAGGCGCTCAGAGAAGGGAAGGTGGAGAGACCCTCGATCTTCAAGACTGTGGGAATAGCTGCCGAGGACAACCTGAGCGCGGTTAGGGCTTACGAGAACGCCCTGAGGAGGGGTATAGGGAAGGTGTTAATGTGACTGCGTGGTTCACAGGGAGGGGGGACGGTGGTAAGACAATACTTCCTTCAGCTGGCGAGACATGGAAGGATGACCCCTTGCTCGAAGCTCTGGGGGACTTGGACGAACTCAACGCTGCCATAGGGCTCGCTTCCTCGATCTACCAAGAGTTAAGCGAAGAGTTAAGCAAGGTGCAAGCCCACATCTTCGAGATATCCTCTGAAATCGCTGGTTTCCCTCAGGGCTTCAATGATGAAAAGGTGTCTGAGATTGAGAGGTTGTTGAACAAATACTCCTCAGGTCTACCTGTCCTGAGGAACTTCGTCCTGCCCTCTGGTCACTTAGGTGCTACCGCCCTTCACTTAGCCAGAGCCATATGTAGGAGAGCTGAAAGGCGGACGGTGTCACTCCTGAAGCTGGGGAGATGTTCTCCCTTGCATGTGAAGTACTTAAACAGACTGTCCTCCTTGCTCTTCGTCCTAGCCCTTTGGATTAACTACCAAAGGGGAATTGAGGAGAGGGTGTGGCGAGGAAGGAAGTGATCACTCTGGATACATTTCAGCGTACATCTCGGGGTCCAGTTCCTCCAATGCCTCCTTCTTCACCTTTTCTAGGTCGTTCAGCAATTCCTCCAGTTTCTGATGATCCGTTGGCAAGTACTTCAACCTCCCGTAGGACATGGAGTAGGAGCCAGGGCATAGGAATCCCTTCTTGACTACTACTGCTTCCGCATCTAAAGTGAGCATTGCCTCCATGGCCATTTCCTTCCCGCCGTGGGGTACGCCGTATCCTGGGTTCTCGTAAGTTTCCACCAATTTCTTCTCCTCATCTATGATAGCTAATATGGGGCCCTGATCTAGAGGGGTGAGGTTATGGTCTTCATCCATTACTAAACCTATTTTCATAGGGCTACTTCATCCGGTCCCCATATAAATACGTCTTTTGAAAGGCCCAGTTCGGCTTCGGAATTCTCTCGACCAGCCACTCCTTATTCAGGTCAGCAGAGTGCCTCGAAGTTCCTTTCACCTCGTCAATCAACGATTTTATCTCGCGGGCTCCTACGGTTGATCAGAGAACGGTCTTGTTGAGAGTTATAGGACTCTCTAGGATACACATAACCCTGTTCGACCTAGAGGGGAAACACGGCAGACTAGACGGAGGAGTGGGAGTAGCCCTTTCCAGACCTAGGGTAGTGGTTAGAAGTGGCAATTGCCTAAAACCCGATTTTCAGCTCCCCCTTAACTCACCCAATTACTGCGTGGAGGAGGACTACGAACCTCACATCGGTTTAGGTCACACGACGCAGTATAGATTAGCTATCGCTAAACTGGCTGCCGAATACAATAATGTTAGGGCTGACATAAGGGATCTCGCTCAATGGACTAAGAGGGGAACTACCTCAGGCGTGGGTATCTACGCTTTCGCATATGGGGGACTCGTTGTAGACGGAGGTCACTCGATCAGGGTCAAATCCAAACCCCTCCCGTCTGACTTCTCTGACGCTCCACCTCCTCCTCTCTTAATGAGGCTCGACTTCCCGTGGCTGGTTTATCTGAATACACCGGAAGGAGGGAGAAGGATCTTCGGGAAGGAGGAAATAGAGGCTTTCAAGGCTAATGTGAGCGGGATAGATCAGTTGTGCAGGGTAGTGCTCATGGAGCTGATCCCATCTGTGGCGGAGAGGGACCTCCCAGGGGTTTTGGATGCTATCCTTAAAATCCAAGAGCTAGGGTTTAAGAAAGTTGAAATAGGCCTTCAGACGGAGAAAGTGAAGTCGTTAATGAGAGAGCTGGGAAGGGCAGGCTTCCCTGCCGGTCTATCATCTTTTGGGCCCACTCTCTACACCTTCGTAAACACTAAGAGGGAGGCGGAGGAGCTAGTAGGGAAGTTTGGGGGAACGTATGTGGAACCCAACAATAAGGGGGCTAGGGTTGAATGGAGTATTTAAGCAGGTCCTTGAGCTAGGGAGTTAGAATCCTTGAAACTTCTATTTTGTGTCTACTAGCCTCGTTGAGGGTTCCAGAGCCAATGTGTATTAAGGTAGCTGACTTCCTCCCCGCCCTGGAACCCTTCCAGGGCGGTTCACGGTTCCCACCGTGAGGGGTTGCACCTGGTGGGCAGTGGATCAGAGAACAACCCCCATTGAATGGGGATCCGTCGTTGAACGCCTCCGGATCCCGTGAAAGTAGGAAGGGAATGCTGGTCTCCCCTCCCTCAGTCCCATTTCCTGAACCGAGCTGGGGGAGGGACGTCGTTAGCACCCAGTGGGTAATAAATCAGAAGAGTATTAAACAGGAGGCCGTGCATCCCCTTGGCGAGGCTTTACGCCCTCAACCCCCATCATTGTAATTCGATCTTTTCACTCTAAATTCTCTAGTTCACGTTGGATCTCTCCCTTCTGTCTGGATGAGGGAATGAGGTCTTCGTATCACGTAAAGTACAATCCTAATTCTCAAGGGTGTAGTGGAAGGGCTTTGATCAAGGGCTTTGATCGAAAGTTTATAAAAAACCATGGAGACTACTAAGAGATCCAAGTTGGGAGAACTAGAAGATCTAGCGGAGGAAGTGTCGAAGAAACTCATGGAGAAGAGCGAGTCATTGAAGGACGAAGAAGATCCTACCGTGAAGTTAACAGTTGATAACTTCTTCGAAGTGATCTCCAGGAACCGCATAGTGGTCGTGGACTTCTGGGCTCCCTGGTGCGCTCCGTGCTTCCTCTATGAACCTGCGTTTAAGAGGGTCGCGAAGAAATATAAGGGAGCCGCGGTCTTCGGCAGGGTCAACGTTGATGAAAACTCCAAGATAGCTGACGAGTTCCAGGTCCTCAACATCCCCACTACGCTCATAATAGTGAACGGTAAGGTCGCGGACATAGTGGTAGGAGCTGTTGATGAAGAGATTTTAGAGGAACACCTGAAGAGATTTCTGTGATACAACTTTCCCTCAAGAAAACCATTGGCACCTTCAAACTAGTGGCACAGATGAGTGATTCAGGGTTCATATTCCTTACAGGCCCTAACGGCTCAGGAAAGAGTACCTTCCTCAAGCTCTTAGCTGGGGTCTATCGTCCAGATGAGGGTTACGTGAAACTCAACGGCCTAGATATAACTCCCCTACCTATCCGTAAAAGAGGAGTGGTACTAGTTACACCTGATAGCTTCTTCCCACACATGGAGGTTGAGGAACACTTAAAGTATGGAGCGAAGCTGCGCTCCCTTAATCTCTCTCAATATGAGGTCGTGGAGATCAAGAAGTGTCTGGGCATTGACTTCTCTGGGAAAGTGGGAAGACTGAGCTTGGGTCAGATCGAGAGGGTAATAATGGGGACAGCCCTACTATCGAGGCCCAGATTACTTCTAATCGACGAGGCCACAGCAAATGTGAGCGGGAAGGCGGATTTTCTGGTCTGTGTTAAGCGTTTTTCTTCGGACCAAGGAATGGACCTAATCCTGGTGTCTCAGGATCCCAGCGAGTCTATCTACGCTGACAAGCGTTATGTGATGAATAATGGGACACTTATGAAAATTGAATAAAAGAGACACCGGTAGAGGCTAACGATTGCTAAAATATGATGATAGAAATAGGGATTAATTTGAATGTTGTTTATTCAAAAAACAGTCACTTTTTTAAACCCACTCTTGTCATCAACCGCTATGAGCATTGAGGAGGAAAAGGCACTGAAATTACTTAAAGAGAACAACGTAGAATGGGTAGACCTCCAGTTCACCGATCTACCAGGGACTCTTCAACACGTAACGATACCCGCCTCGGATTTCAACCCGGAATCCTTCAAGGAAGGGTTCGGTAAACTCGACGGTAGTAGTATAAGGGGATTCACTTCCATCTTCGAGAGTGACATGGTACTTAAGCCCATACCCAACACCATGAGCCTCATCCCTTGGACCAACAAAGTGGCACGAGTTTTAACTCAGGTTTACTGGGGAGGCGGTAGGGGGAGGTTCGAGAGGGACCCCAGGTTCGTAGCGGAGACCGCAGAGAAGTACCAGGAGGAGAACGGGTACACCAGTTTCTACGGACCTGAGCTCGAGTTCTTCATTTTCGATAGGGTAGACCTCGACGTCGCCTTGCCCCAGAGCGGCACTGGGTACAAGATACACGCCAGGGAGGCACCTTGGGAAGGGAAAGGAAGCTATGTTATAAGGTATAAGGAAGGTTACTATCCAGCCCCTCCAGTGGATCAACTCATGGACGTTAGGTTGGAGATCGTGGATACCCTGACCAAGTACTTCGGCTTCACGATAGAGGCAATGCACCACGAAGTGGCCACTGCAGGACAAGGTGAAGTGGATTTCAGGTTCTCTACCCTTTCCGATACGGCGGACAAAGTTCAGACCGAGAAATACGTGATCAAGAACGTAGCGGCTAAGCGCGGCATGGTGGCCACCTTCATGCCCAAGCCTTTCTTCGGTGACAACGGGTCTGGAATGCACACTCACTTCAGTTTGTGGACCAAGGGCGGAAAGAAGAACCTCATGTATGACCCTAATGATGCTTACGCCGAGATAAGCCAGGTAGGGAGATATGTAATAGGGGGGCTACTGGAACACGCTAGGGCTCTCTCAGCCATAGCCTCGCCCACTGTTAACAGCTATAGAAGGCTTATCCCCGGCTTTGAGGCCCCTGTATACCTGGCTTGGAGCAAGTCCAATAGGAGCGCAGTGATAAGGGTTCCTGCCTACTACAAGGGCATGGAAAGTGCAAAAAGGATAGAGTATAGAGCCCCTGATCCAGCCTGCAACCCATACTTAACCTTCGCGGCCATACTCGCTGCAGCAATAGACGGGGTGAGGAAGAAGAGGGAGCCAGGTGATCCGGTGGACGAGAACATTTACCACCTCACTCCACAGAGGAGGAGACAGTTAGGCATAAGGGAGCTTCCCAGGTCCTTAGATGAGGCTTTAGACGAACTCGAGAGTGACAACGAGTTCCTGAAGCCCATATTCAATTCCTCCATATTGGAGACCTATGTGGAGATGAAGAGGAACGAGGCCAGGACTCTGGCCATGTATCCTCACCCAATGGAAGTCTATAGCTACTTAGACGTTTAAATGGAGTTTTATTCCCAATACCCTTAGCTGTCTCTCTAGCATTCTCTTATCTAGGGTTGGGTCGAATTCGTAATTCTTTAGTGCAGAGGAGATCAGGCTGTATTCCTCTCCTATAGCCTCTGCATATACTCCAGCCCATCTGTCCATTGCTGACCTGAAATCGCTAAAGGATTCGTAGTATAAACGGATCAGCTTATCTGAGTCCAAGTCGGGTCTAGAGGAAAGGGTGCAACAGTCCAATAGGTCGAACCTCCTAGCTCTGTGTCCAGCTCTCTCCAATAACGTAACGTAAGGTTCCCAAATGGCCACAGCCCCTACCTTTCTGCTTAGGAAGGCCTCAGCCATCTCCTTTCCGCTGCTGAAGGGGATCACGTCCACATTACCAAACTCCATGTGAAGCCAGAGGTCCATGCTGGACATTACCGTGGATCCTACAGCATTGAAGTCCCCTCCCACTAAGGCCCCTCCTCCCTTAGCTCCGCCGGCCAGTATCTTTATGCCGGCTACGGCCGAGAAGAGCGCTTGGGTTATGAAAGGGGAAAGAGCCAAATCCACTTGCCCGTTCACCAAAGCCCTAGTGGCCTCAATTCCATTATCGTAGACTAGCAGGTCAGTTTTGTACCCGTTAGCGTTCAATCTCCTCATAAATGGGATCACGAATGGATACTCCGCTGCCCTTATGATACCTATTCTCAGCTGATTCGTAAGCTTGACGACCACGTTCCTCCCTAACAACCTCCTCTTGGAGATTAAACCTTCGTTCTCCAGTTCCTTCAGTACCTCTGAGGCCCTACTCTTGGATACGCCTGCTATTCGCCATAACTCAGACTGCGGCACCTGACGCTTCTGGCTCAGGACTTCTAGTATTCTCTCTCTTACTCCCTTTTCCACTTAGAAAAGGTGCGGTAGAAAGGAATTAAAACCTTCTACTTGAACCCTTTATGAGCCTGAGGGCTCTGGCTACTAAAGCTTCGTTTTCCTCAAAGACACCTCTGGTTACTAAAGTGCTCAAACTGGCCTCCCCGTCCTTAACTCCCCTAACATACACACACATATGGACTGCTTCTCCGTGTACTAGGACGCCTGCGGGTTTCAGGTCACTCTCCATTAAGGAATCCGCAATCTGTTGTACTAACCTTTCCTGAATCTGTGGTCTGGAGGAGTAGTAATTGACTAATCTAACTAACTTGCTGAAGCCAGCCACAGTGTTACTGGATCCCACTACGTAGGCTATACTTATCCTGCCTAGGAAGGGTAGTAAATGATGTTCGCATATGGAAGTGAACCTAATGTTCTTACCTATTACTAGTTGCCCCTTCTCTCTGATCTCTCCCTCCTCCTTAAGGCTGAACACTTTCACTTCGGGCCTCTCTGTCCTGAGGCTGCTCGTCATTTCGAGCAAAGCTTTTGCTACCCTAGCTGGAGTCTCCCGGAGACCTTCCCTGTTTGGATCCTCACCAAGCAGCTCTAGGATCTCCCTAACTCTCTTCGCGATCTCCTGGGCAACTACCTTCTCCTCGGTCGTCGTCTCCATTTGGACTACCAGACCCTATACTTGGGACGATCTATATAAATTGCTCTTCCAAGCTTCCTCATGCAAATTTAAAAGGAGTATCCAGCACCTCAGCCTTCCTCTTCACAATCAGTGTGTCCTCCACCCTAATGCCGAACTTCCCTGGAATGTATATGCCAGGTTCAACTGTTATTACCATGTTCTCCTTTAATTCATCTTTAGATGTGGGGGAAATAGCAGGACTTTCGTGAACTTCCACACCAACCCCGTGGCCGGTGGAGTGTATGAAGTGCTTTCCATATCCAGATCTCTCTATAACTCTCCTAGCTGCCATGTCCACTTCTGATCCAGTTACTCCAGGTCTGACGACGTCTATGGCCTCAGCTTGAGCCTGTAATACCACTTCGAAGACCTTGAGGACTTCTCCTGCTCTCTCTGTGAGAAAGGACCTGGTGCTATCAAAGCAGTAACCGTCGACCTTAGCCCCTAAGTCTACCACAACGTTATCTCCCGGTCTCAGCTTCCTGCCAGTAGGGACGTGATGAGGGAAGGCGCTGTTCTCCGAGAAGGCCACTATAGTAGGGAAAGCGTAGTCCTCAGCCCCAGCTTTCCTCATCCCCCAGTCCAAGAGTCCAGCTAACTCGGTTTCCGTAATCCCTTCCACCAAGTTCTCCCTCAAACTCTCCACAGCCTTAGCAGTTGACTTCCACGACCTCTTTATCCTCTCTATTTCCTCTTCCTCTTTCACCGCCCTCATCCCCAGGATCTCCTGGGACGCATCCCTGAGTTTGAACTTAGAGGAGATCCTGATGTAAGTGGAAGTGTTGACCCAGTTGAGGTCCACGGCCAATCTTCGTTCTCCGCAGATCCTGAAGATCAGGTCATCCAAGGTCCCCACGTATGCCTCTTCATCGACTCTATATGTGGAATAGGCCTTGACCTGAAGGCCCTTGATTGTCATACTCCTATTTCTCTCCAAGATGGGGACTAAGAGATATGGATTACCATCTGTGTAAACTAAGGCGCCAACTCCCCTGTAGCCTGAGAAGTAGAACAGGTTGGGTTCACCTAGTATTACTACGCACTCTTCCTCGCCCTTCAAGAGCTCTAGCTTGTGGAGTCTCAACTCTTCGCACCTATCCTTAATCCCCTGTTTAAGGGAATTCGGTGATCAGTTTTAAGTGTGAACTTGAAGTTAGGCTCCCTTATTTTATTAGCCACCAGGAATGCAGTCCTGAGTAGTTCCAGCTTAATGTGCTCCTGGTAGTCACCTCTGAGTATTCCCATGATGTCAATTACCTTGTCCTCCCTGTATAGACATGTCTTCAGCTTACCATCGGCAGTTAGCCTAATCCTATTGCATCCGGCGCAGAATAAGGGGTTAGCGAAGGGTTTCACTACCTCCACCGTTACACCTGAGGGAAGGACATACCTCGGCCTAATGTGTTTCTCCCTATACTCCACCTTCTTCGCGATCTTAGACAGGATCGACTCGATCCCCTCGAGCCTCTCGTGCATGTTGAAGGACTCCTTGCCCATTCCCACTGGATGAAGCTCTATTAGGTGCACGTCAGCACCAACTTCGGAGGCGAAGTCTATGACCCTGAATACTTCGTCCAAGTTGAGCTTAGTCGCAACGAAGTTCAACTTCAGTGGTGTGAGGCCAGCTTCTATGGCAACTTTAACACCGCGTAGAACTCTATCTAAGCCGTCCACTCCCGTTATCTTCTTGAACCTCTCTCTGTTCATGGTATGAAGGCTTACGTTAACTCTATTGAGACCAGCTTCCTTGAGTTTCACTGCTATAGCCTCTAGGGAGAAACCGTTAGTAGTCATGGAGACTTCTCCTATTCCTGAGTCCTTAACACTTCTTACTACTTCTGTGATGTCCCTCCTCACAGTGGGTTCTCCTCCGGTGATCTTAGCCGTGCTTATGCCTAGTCCCACTGCAGCTTTGCAGACTAGCCCTATCTCCTGTGGGCTCAGACCCTTCTCCTCGCTCTCCTCCCCCTCCATATGGCAGAAGAAGCAGCGGAAGTTACAGACGTGTGTGGCTGTTATTCTGAGATCCGTAACTTCTCTGCCGAATCTGTCAATGAGCATAACTATATTTCCCTGTGCATAATATAAGCATGAGTATAGTATGGAGACTCTATGCCCTAGGTGCGGGATAAGGATGGACATGATTAAGGAAACAGAGATCATTGCCAATGGGGAGAGAATAATTAAATATTTCTATAAATGCCCTGCATGCGGCGTTAAGCTCTCACACTCACATTTAACCATAAAGCAGGACGGCACGGGCGTAACCATAACTGTAGCTAGGCCTGTCCCAGCTCACTGAGCAATTTCCTTAGTTCCATGAGGTGAAGGGGGGGAAAAAGCGAGATGAGGCCAAGGAACTTCATGTTAAATAAGTTCCTCAGGACTGTGGGTTCCACTTCATATCCCGTGAGTAAGGCTCTTGCTGCACTCAAGTAGGACTTCAGGTTATTGATGTATCTGTAGCTCATGAACATAAGGATCACCAATACATCCCACGCTCTATACTCTTCGTTTTCCTGTCTTATAGCCTGCTCTGCATCTATGACGTAAACCCTTCGCCTAGTCACAATGAAGTTACTTGGTTTGGTATCTCCCATCACGTATCCAGCGTTGTGTATAACCCTTAAGCCCTTGCCCAGTTCGTAGTAGATCTCTTCGTTACTGGCCTCTATATACTGTCTTATGACTACCTCCTCCTCTAGGTCGAAATCTAGAACTCGTGGGACTTCAAGATCCCTCCACCGTTCCAACATGAAATCCAGTTCCCTTCTCATCCTCTCCTTTCCTAGAGCAACGAAGGGGTAACTCCTGAAGGAGTTAACTATGAAGAACCACTTCACTGATATTGCGGTACTATAACGTTTAACAGCTACTTTCTTTCCGTCTATAACCTCCACTCTTGTCTGGCTTATTACGGAGTCCAGGAACTTCTCTATGGGCGTCCTCTGGTTCACTGTGTACAGCATAGAGAAATATCATTGAGTTATAAAATTGGTGAGTGCGGTGGAGCTCTTTTTCTAGCTTCTCCTCAAGTGAGTTAACTCCTCACTTTCAGCGTAAGGATAGACCATGCGTAAAGCGTTAAGACGAAGACTCAAAGATCCCTTAAAAGGCACTAGTTGTTGAGTTATCAAGGACCCCCAAGGGGATGAGACTGTAATCCCTGCCTGAAATCCTTTTAAGTCTCAGCCGAAGAAGTTCAGACTCATGGTCGAAGTAATAGTGATTATGAACCGGGAAGGACAGATATTAGACATCGCTCCAAGGTGGGTCAAAATGGTTAACTTGGAAGAGGTGGAGAGAAAGGAGGTATTTGATGACGGTGAGTTGATCAGACTGAAGGTAGAGGTCAAGGCATAGTCGTTAATTACCTAGCCTTAAGTGGAACAGTGGCTCCTATCTCTTCATCAATCAGAGATGTATATGGAAAAGGTTTTAATGGAGTCCTTCAGTTGAAGGGAAATAGGCGATCCGTATTTGTGTCAAATGTATTCGAGAACTCAATAGAACTATTGGAGGGGAGTTGGCCCACTCCACTCCTTAAGTTACGTATAGGTAAGGACGTGTGGGGAAAACTCGAGTTCTACAATCCTTTTAGCAGGAGCGTTAAGGATAGGACAGCTTTTTTCCTATTTAGGGAGGCCCTGAAGAAGGACATTAAGTGGATCGCTGAAGCCTCCTCAGGTAATACTGCAATAGCTCTCGCCTCACTCTCTGCTATCTTCGGCGTTAAATTCACAGCGTTCATCCCCTTGACTTCCCCATCGAGCTTCAAATCTGTGCTGTCTCTATTGGGGGCGGAATACGTAGAAGCTGGGGACAGAACAACGGATCTCGTACCCCTAGTCAAGGAGTTCGCTAAGAGGTTCGGTGCTTCTAACTTAGATCAATTCTCGAACCCAGTCAACGTTGAGGCCCATTATCAGACTACGGCGAAGGAGATATGGGAGCAAATGGAGTCAGTTGGTAAGAAGCCCAGGAGGATAATAGCTACCGTAGGGACTGGAGGACATCTGGCTGGGATGGTGAAGTTCTTCAAAGAGGTAGATCCCACTGTTAAGGTGGTAGGGGTCCAGCCTGCTGAAGGGGAGAGGATACCAGGCATAAAGAGGCAATCCAGTGATAACCCTTTCCTTAGGTCCTACCCCCCCGATGAATTAGTGGACGTGAGATTTAAAGATGCCTTAAACGGCATAAGAGCCGTGGCCTCCGTCGATGGTATTCTCATAGGACCTTCGGCTGGTGCAACAGTTGCTGCTTACCTTATGGAGCAAACCGATGATACAACTGTGCTGATCTTCCCTGACGACGTTTTCAAATACTTAGACGAAATCCCCTTGGAGTCAGGGGAGGGTTAGAGTATTTCGTCATTAGCCTATCTCATTGTCTTTCGATCTGCACCCTTATGATCTAGGGGCTCTAAACTTCACAGTTATGGAGTAAGTCCCTCTCTCGGATTGAACGGATTCCACAATGTTTCCCGTTTCTTCGCACCACTTCTTAACCTCCTGAATTGAGGACTTCCAAGGTGTTTTAATGACAACTGTATCTCCTTCTTGACTTTCCCACCAGATCCTTACTACCTCGGCCAGAACCATGGAGCAGACGTCACGTGACTCTATGATCCCCCTATTCACAGGGTCACCACCACGTCCGATTCAGCTGCCTCCTTTAAAAATGATACCCCTCCACTCAAGTCGACCCCTTCCATTAAATCCTCAGGCCCCATGCCCGCTATCCTCAATCCAACCTCGTCAACGTAGAACTTAACCCCTAGTTTCATAGCCTCCTCTAACATCTTCGTGGTGGAGCTCACACCAATTCTGCGCAACCTAAGTTTTATGTAGATTGTAGCTAGCCATCCCATAGAGGTACCAGCTCTCCCCTTCCTCCTCTTAGTGAAGAGGACTACAGCGTTGGACGTAACGAAAACTTTAGCTTCCCATCCAAGAGCCTTGGCATCCATGGATATAACTAGGCAGTGATACAGGCTCTCCAGGGAGTTCGAGGCCAGTAAGACAGTTACCTTCTTCACGGGAGGAAATTCGCTATCTAACTTAAAATTATGTCTAGTCCCCTTCTTAGCGCAAGTTAAATAGCCATGGGGTTCATAAGTCACATATGAAGGAAAGAGTACCACCGAATCAGGTAGTGACGTCCAAGTTCCCCGTGCTAAGTATTTCCAATACGCCTAGGGTGAGCAGAGAGGAATTCGAACTCAAGATCGTAGGGTCTGTGGATAATCCATTGACTTTGAAGTGGGAGGATCTAATGAGGAATTTCCCCAAGGTGGAGAAGGTCTTAGACTTTCACTGTGTTACTGGGTGGAGCAGGCTAGAAGACAAGTGGGAGGGCATACCCTTCAAGTCGGTCCTGGAGATAGCCAAACCCAGAGGTCATTTCCTGGTGCTTCACTCATATGATGGCTACACTACGAACGTACCTATAGACTACGCAATGAGAGAAGATTCGTTATTAGCCTTCGGCTTTAACGGCAATCCACTCGATCCGGACCACGGAGGCCCTCTTAGGGCTCTGATCCCCTACCTTTATGCTTGGAAGAGCGCTAAATGGCTTCACGTAATTGAGGTCACAGAAGAGAACATGCCAGGTTACTGGGAGCAAAGGGGTTATCATATGTTAGGAGATCCTTGGAAAGAGCAACGCTATTCTGGTCTTCACGACTTCCTGTCCATACTCAACTTCAGGAGAAGGAGGAGGTATTGAGATCTAGTCCTCCTCGAGGTCTCTGTGCTTTCATTTCCCTCCGCTTTCTCATGGTCGTTATTAAGCCTCAACTCCTTCCTTAGTGTCGTGAAGATAAGAGCTTTAGTAGTATTTCAAACCAAGCTCGACAGACAGAGAACAGAGAGGTATACCCACGAACTTCTTCACTCGGCCGAGCAGACCATAGAGGTTTGGACCAAGAGACTTTCTTTGCCTCCTACCCCTAAGGGAATCAGCCTCGATAGGCTAGCTGAGTTCGAAGTCGACAGTAGGATTTCATACGCCTTAGTTCACATAAGTGATAAAGACAGTAGGATCAGGGACCTATCTGGTTTCCTTAGGTCCACACGTTCATCCTTCGCATCTGTCCTCCTCAGGACGCCCGATAGGATCCGGGAGATTTCGAAACTAGTGGAGTCGTTGGAACCTGAGATCGCCACTAGGTTCTCTATTCTCCTCAATGAGGACTTCTTGGCTACGCCCTACTACCCAGCAGGTTCGGCTAATGTATCGGAGGACTCCCTAGCGTTAAGTCTTAGGTATGTGAAGGAGTTCGCTGAAGGTAAAGGTGCTGAAGCCTTGAGGGAGGCAGATGAAGTGGGAAGGAAACTCTCACTTTCTCTTGGTCTCTACTATCTAGGTATAGACCCTTCACTCTCCCCGTGGATGGAAGAAAGCGTAGGTAAGTTGATCGAGGATAGGAGCTCCAAAATCTTCTCTTTCGGTAACTTGAACGCCATATCCTCCATAAACAGGGAGATCTTGACGTCAGTGGCCAAGGCAGGGGTGAGGGGGATCGGGTTCTCAGAGCTCATGTTGCCCGTGGCTGAGGATAGTGTTTTAACCGAGAGGGTTGGAGAAGGAGTTCTGACTTTACGTGACCTCTTGCTCTACTCATCGGTCTGTGTAGCAGGCTTAGATATGGTCGCGGTTAACTTAACTGGCAGTAACTTGGAGGCCCTACTCAGGGATGCTTTCGCTGTCTACTTAACTAAGGGTAGACCTTACGGTGTGAGGCTCATAGTGTTCCCAGGAAGCCAAGCTTTGGATCGGGTGGAAATCAAAGGCTTCGGTGCTACTTACGTAGTGAAACCGTTTTAAAGCAATATGTAACTACTTTTATATACCATCATTATCACTTATACACTGTGGTGGATGTTTATGGAAATTAGAAGAGTTCAGAGATTCGGTAAATCAACCTTGATGGTGTCCCTCCCAGCTGACTGGGTTAAAGAGGTGGGGCTGGCTCCAGGTCACAGTGTGTATATAGAGACTGACGAAGACGGCTCCATAAAGATCTACCCTCCATTTATGAAGGTAGAGGGTGGGAATAGAGAGCTCAAGGTGAGCATAAGGACTAAACCCGTCCCGGAAATGGTGAGCAGGACCATTTACGCTGCCTACATCTTAGGTTATGATAAGGTTACCATAGAAACTCCAGGCGGGATCTTAGACGAGGAGATTACGAGGAAGATAAAGGATGCAGTGAGGAACTTAATAGGGCTAGAAATAGTCTCCCAGTTCCCCGACTCCATAACGATCCAGTCCTTCCTAGATCCATCGAAATACACCATGTCTGGTCTAATAGCGAGGATGAGTAACTCCCTGAAGCAAATGATCCACTACCTCAACTTAGGGGTCAAAGAGGCCAGTAGGACATTCCTTCAGGAAGTCCTAGAGATAGAGAAAGAGATAGACAGGCTTTACTTCCTCAGTTTGAGGCAGCTTCTGATAGCTCAGTCCAACAGGACCTTAAGCACCATAATAGGAGTGAAAAGGATCCAAATTGTGGGTAACAGGATCCTAGTGAAGTCGATCGAGGAAGCAGCTGATGAGATAAGTGAAGCGGCTACCGATTTGTTAGTATTGCCTCCCTCTGATCTGGCAATCCTGAAAGGTTTCTGGCCTAGATTGAATATGATGATGGAGCAGACCATGTCCGTCATAGATCATTCGGTCAAAGTACTGAGTAAGGAGGACATGAAGATCTCTAACGACGTGTTAGAGGAGTTGAGGACCTTGAGAAGGGTCCTGGTCTCAGAGATAGAGGGAATAGAGGACGAGATCAAGGAGATGAAAACTAGGTCCATAGTATTAGCGGTCAGGGTCCTGACCCTTAGACTCTATAACAGTATAAGGAGAATGGAGCCCATAGCGGAGATCTCATTCAACAGGGCAGTGGAGAACATGAAGGAGATAATCATTGACTGATGAGCGACCTGAGCTGCTTCAATACGTAATCCCTTATTTCACTTGGAGACGGTAGGGCCTCTATTATTCTGCCCTGTTCCATATACTTCCTTAACATCCTTACACATCCATCCCTGGGGTTATCCTTTGAGCTCCAGGGGACTATGGTATCCTCCAGTCCACCACATCTTATAACCTGCTTTGCGCCAGGCCACTTTCCCCTCTTGGTAACGGGGATCCACTTACCTCCCTCCTCTTTCTCCACTATGTCCATACTGAGATCCACGCTAGGTGGAAAAGCTATAGAAGTTCCTACTCCAAAGGCGTCTACAACATCCTTTAACTCCTCTATTCTATCCTCGTCTAGCCCTCCACTGACCATAATGCGCACGTTCTTATATCCCTCAAGTGAAAGGGTCCACCTTATCTCTTGAACTATCTTCTTCATATTCCCTCGCCTACTCGAGGGTGTGTCCAGTCTTACTCCGGCTAACCTCTCCCCAAATACTCTAACCGCCTTCATCGTCTCTACCCTTTCGTCATCGAAAGTGTCCACTAAAACGATCCTAGGTACTTCAGGCTCTACAGCCTCATCAAAAGCTCTCCAAGCTCTTTCACTATCTCCTACGGCTAACATCAATGCGTGAGGCATTGTACCTGTGGGTTTTAACTTAAGCGTTTCCTCACTGAACTCCCCTGCCACTCCATCAAGTCCTCCTATATATGCCGCTCTGTCAACCATTGGGGCGATAGCTGGGTGCACTGCCCTGAGCCCGAAGAAAATCACGGGTTTATCCAGAGCCCTTAACTTAACCCTGGCAGCTTTCGTTGAGATGCTGCTGCTATGCCTCAAGATCCCCAGGAGAGCGGTCTCATATGTGGCGAAATCATAATATGTTCCCTCTACTATCAGCAGGGGTTCCACTTGCTTGAACAAGCTCCCTTCAGGCATGGCGTAAACGTTGAAAGGCTTCCCCTCTAACATCTTTAACGCCTCTTCGAGACCGGCGAAAACTGCCCATTCGTAATTCTCAGGTAGTCCATAAGCGTGGACTTCCATCCTCACCTTTAGGTCCTTAAGTCCCAAGTGCTCCAAGGTTTTCTTGGTTCTAGTGAAATATACATCTGTTACCTTACCATCTATTATGTCCTTCTCGCTAGCCACGAAGAATCTCATTTAGGGTCTAAATTGGTGTGGTCTGTTCTACCTTAAAAAGACGAGGCAGTTGAGTGTGGGATTAGAGAGGTGAATTGATAGTGAACTACCCCGCCTTACCGGTAGACCCAAAAACTCCTATACTTAAGTGCAATCGATTACGCTGAACTACGGGAATTTTGGGTCCACCGTTACGGACGGGGCTTCCCGCTTCAAGGCCCTGCCTCGCCCCCAGAAGGCTCCACGGGCTCAACCGTCCCAGCCCAGACGGACACCCGTGCGAGTCGCTGGTGGAGCAGAGGCGCACCTCACGAACTCTCACCTTAACCGAGGCGCTAGGTGACTCTTACCCCGTCCATAAGTGTCATTCGAATGTATCTGAGGGATGAGGGAAGTGTTATTTAAATTTGGGGGTATCCCCTCCTCACGGGCTTACGCCCCCCAAACCCCCCGAGAAGATAAACCCAATGAGGGAAACTCATTGGGAGGATTCATCTACTCGTGGGATTTCCTCCCGCAGTGAACCAACTCTGCCTAATACGATAAAGCTATAAATGCTCTCGACCCTTAGTCACGTGGGTCTTAGGGTATATGATAAATGTTGAGCAGGTTCCAGCGCAGACGTTAGTTGAACGGTTGTCTAAGTACCTTAAGGAGCAGGTCAAGGAATTGAGGCCTCCTGAATGGGCTCTATTCTCCAAGACGACCAGCTTCAAAGAGAGGGTTCCGGATAACCCTGAGGAGTGGTGGTACGTGAGAGCCGCCTCCATCCTGAGAAGGATATACATAGACAGTTTGCTCAGCGTAGGTGACACTAAGGTGATCTATGGGGGTCGTAAGAGGAGGGGTAGCCGACCTCCTGAATTCAGGAGGGCTCCAGGTCACTCCACTAGGATCATAATGCAGCAGCTCGAGAGAGCCGGTCTCGTAGCTAAGACTAAGGGAGGGAGGAGGCTCACCAGTAGGGGCAGGTCCGTCCTAGATAAGCTCTCGATGGAAATTTTTAAAGAGCTGGCAGACAGAGATCCTTCTTTGAAGAAGTACTTGGAGTGATGCGTTATGTCCTCAGACAGTGAATACGATCCCGAACTCCAGGAGATATTAAGGAGAAAAGCAGCTACTATGAAGAAGAAGGAGGATGCTGCCAGAGAAGCCCAAGCCAGAGCTCAGAGGGAGGCCTTATTAAGGGTCATCCTAACGGAAGAGGCAAGGCAGAGGTTGTCCAACTTAAGGCTAGTGAGGCCAGAACTTGTGGAAAGTGTGGAGAACCAGCTAATAATGTTAGCTCAGGCCAGGAGGATCAACATTCCAGTTACCGATGAGGAGTTAAAGGAGATCCTGAGCGAGGTGGTGGGAAGGGAGAAGAGGGACTTTAACATAACCATAAGGGAGAGAGGATGGAAATGAGCGTTCATAAGCCAATAGCCTATAAGCTTAGGCTGGGCAAGGCGATGAAGTCCAATCAAGCTGTACCAGCTTGGGTTATAGTGAAAACTAGAGGTAAGTTCAGGTATAACCTACATAGGAGGGACTGGAGGAGGAACAAGCTAAAGGTGTAAGGGTATGAAGGATAAGGAGAACTTCGAGATGGTTGTCTCCCTTCGCCGCCTCGTTAATACGAGACATAGAGGTAGAGCAGTTAGAGCAGTGAAGTTAGTGAAGGAGATAGTGGCTAGACATACGGGGGCTAAAAGGGTAGTGATCTCGGGGGCTCTCAACGAGATCCTTACAGGAAAAGGCAGGGATAAGGCGCCGGGCAAAGTGATGGTAGTCGTCTCTAGGCTTGCGGAGGGCGTTTACTTAGTCAAACCCGCGATCAAATTAGAGGTTGGTTCATGAATCTGGATAAGCTAAGTATATTCAACGTAGATACGATTGGCGTTTACTGTTTCACCAATAATAAATACACACTAATACCAACTGGGCTGAGTCCTGAAGTTAAGTCCAAAATAAGGGAGGTCTTAGCTACGGAGGTGCTAGAGGTTCACGTGGCCGGGACCTCGCTTCTCGGTATCATGGTGGCTGGAAACAATAATGGAATATTATTACCTAGGAACGTTAAGGAGGAGGAGCTGAGGGAAATGAAGAAGCTGGATCTGAAAGTGAGCGTCCTCAACTCTAAGAGCACTGCCTTAGGTAACGTGATCCTCTGTAACGATAAAGGGGCAATAGTTTATCCAGAGATGGAGAAAGACTCTATTAAGACCATAAAGGAGGTGTTGGAAGTAGAGGAGCTATCAAGCGCTACCATAGCCGATGTGATCACAGTTGGTAGCGTAGCGGTTGTGACCAATAAGGGGGCTTTAGTTCACGTTGATGCCTCAGATAAAGACATTAAGGTTTTATCTAACCTCCTCAAGGTGAAAGTCGAAGTGGGAACTGTGAACTTCGGCAGTCCTTTCATAAAGAGCGGCGTGCTGGCCAATGATAAAGGTATAATAGTGGGAACCTCCACTACTGGTCCTGAGATAGTCAGGATCCAGAGGGCTTTGGGTGATTAAAGATGGAGGTAAGGGTTTACTCTGTAAGTGGCGAAGCTCTATTCAACGAGTCCAGTTTCCCCCGTTGGCAGAAATTCACGAAATACGTAAGAGCCATTAACGAAGTCCAAGCCAGGGAGAGAGTGCTTTCAGAGTTAGGCAGCAAGAACAAGATAAAGAGACACAACGTAAGGATAAGGGAAGTGAGGGAAGCGAAGGCCGAGGAGATAAGGGACAGATTCCTCAGGGAGTTAGAGAAGATGAACAAGGTAATAAGGTGAGTGAAATGGTAGTGAGCTTGGACGAGCTTCTAGCTGAGGCGGAGCAGCTGAAGAGGTATATAAACGACCTCCAGGACGCCATAGACAGCATAACCGAGTCCATAGCCTCCATAGAGGCTTCGAAGCAAGCCCTTCAAAACCTCAACGCTAAAGATTCATTAATATCTTTAGACAAGAAGAACTTCGCTTTAGTCAGGAGTGAAGGACTCAAGGCCGATTCAGTCCTGGTTTACCTGGGGCTCAACTACTACGCTGAGGTCAAAGTGGAGGAGGCGATCAAGCTGCTCGATAAGAGGAAGGAGATGCTGGGGACCTCGGCTCAGAGTTTAGAGGACGAGTTAGCTAAAAGTGTAGACGCTTACAATAACATCTTAGCCTTACTTAACGAAATCAGGCAGAGGGCTTCGGGAAGAGCCGGGGAGTCCACGGGGTGACTCGCCTTATTTCGATAGGCTCAGGCGCTCCATAAGCGGGATCTTGGATAAGTTAAAAGGAGAAGCCTCAGCACCGAAGGAGGGAAAGGCCAGCGAGGGAACGGTTCAGCCGCCTCTAGATGAGAAGGAGGATAAGGGAGTCTTCGACTTCCTCAAATACAGGACCTTAAGCGACTCTGAGGTCCGCGAGATAATAGAGGAGCTCAGGGAACAGTTGCTCGAGAGCGACCTAAGTTTTGACGTTACGGAGAAGATCTTGGAGGACCTTAAGAGTAGGGTAGTAGGGAAAAAGGTAAGGAGAGGAGAAGACGCGGCTCGAGTAGTAATAGAGAGCCTGAAGTCCTCCTTTCAGGAAATTCTTGAGAAGGAGAAGGCAGTAGATCCCTTAGAGGAAGTGAGCATCTCAGGGAAACCATACGTTATAGTCTTCTTTGGCACCAATGGAGTGGGTAAGACCACCACCATAGCGAAGTTCGCGTATGCCTTTAAGAGTAGGGGGCTTAAAGTGATCGTTGCTGCCGCCGATACCTTCCGCGCGGCGGCCCAGGAGCAACTTGCCTACCATTGCAGCAAATTGGAAGTACCCCTAGTCAAGGGAAAATACGGCGGGGATCCAGCAGCGGTGGCCTTTGATGCTCTGTCAGCGGCCAAGAGCAGGAACTACGATGTCGTCCTAATAGATACAGCGGGGAGAATCCACACCGACAGGGATCTAGTTGAAGAGCTTAGGAGGATAGTCAGGATAGTGAAACCTCACAGGAAATTGCTGGTCATCGACTCACTATCAGGAAGCGATGCAGTGAATCAGGCAAAGTACTTCGCTGAAGCCGTTGACTTCGATGGGATAGTACTAACTAAGGTCGACGCTGACGTGAAGGGAGGGTTGGCAATATCCTTAGTCTACGAAGTGAGAAAACCCATACTCTACCTTGGAGTAGGTCAGAGCTACGAGGACATGATTAAATTCGAACCGTCGTGGATCCTGAACAGGATATTCGGCTAAACTTTAATTTGCAGTGGGAAAATCAGATCGAGAGAGAAGTGGCTGCCACAACTAAGACGAGGAGGTACTTCCAAGAGCTGAGGGAGGGATGGAATAGGATAGTCTCGGTCTCTAGAAAACCGGATAGGGAGGAGTTCAACTTCAACCTAAGGATCACGCTGTTGGCGCTGGCCGTAATTGGGATAACCAGTTACCTAATACAGTTAGCCCTGTCCTTCCTCTTTGGGTGAGCTTCGTGGAGAAGCCTAGGATAAGGAACTTTTACGCTGTGAAAGTGACTGCTGGTCAGGAGATAAACGTGGCTCTCACAATAGAGGAGAGAGTTAAGGTGCAGGGGATTAGCGAGATCCACTCCATAATTGTGCCTCCCAACCTGAAGGGGTACGTAATCCTGGAGGCGGAGGGGCCACATGTTGTGAAGTTAGTTACAGCGGGTCTGAGATATGTTAAGGGTGTAACCCACGGTCTCTTAAGCAGAGATGATATCTTCAGCTTAATATCCAAGAAGACCGCCGAGGCCACCTTTAAGCCTGGAGATATAGTCGAGGTCGTATCGGGCCCATTCAAGGGAATGCAGGCTCAAGTGATCAGACTAGAGGAGGGGAAGGGTGAAGTAGTGCTGAAGATTTTGGAATCAGCTTACCCACTTCAAGTAACTGTGCCCGTAGACTATATTAAGACCTCCAAAAATAGGTAGATGAGTCCAAGTGCCGCTCAAGACGATCAGGGTCACAGTTGAAGGAGGTCAGGCCAAACCAACTCCTCCACTGGGTCCCACTCTTTCCCAGCTGGGTCTGAATGTAGGTGAGGTAGTGAAGAGGATCAATGATGCGACCTCTAGTTTCAAGGGGATGACTGTTCCAGTTACCATTGAGGTGAACACCGAGTCCAAGGAGTATAGGATCTCCGTGGGAGTGCCAACCACTACTGCGCTTCTACTGAAAGCCGCCAATGCTCAAGAGCCTTCCGGAGACCCGGCCCATAAGAAAATAGGGGATATAGGCCTAGATGGAGTAATTGAGGTAGCCTTGATGAAGAGGGAAAACTTAACGGCTAGAACACTTAAGGGAGCAGTCCTGACCATCTTGGGAACTGCGAAGTCAATAGGGCTCACAGTGAATGGTAGAGATCCAAAGGACCTCGTTAAAGAGGTGAAGGAGGGTAAGTTAGATGAGGAGATCAGAAAGTTTGAGGAGAAGTGGGTTGAGGCGCAATGATAGTTAAGGAAGAAGTTCTAACACAGGCTGTTGAGAAGGCCCTCTCTCAGGATTTCAACCCCAAGAGGAAGTTCTTGCAGAGCGTAGAATTGGTTGTAACCTTCAGGGAGATAGACGTTAAGAAAGGTGACCTGAAACTGAGGGAAGCCGTTTTACTCCCTGCTAAACCCTCAAAGGAGAGAAGGGTCTTCATAGTCCCCACCTTCGAGGCAATAGAGGAAGCTAAGAAGGCTTTACCCCACATGATCATGAGTAAAGACGACCTACAGAAGCTGCAGGGAAATAAGAGAGCTGTAAAGAAGATAGCCAGCAAGAACCATTGGTTCCTAATCTCCCAGGACTCAATCGCTTTAGCAGGAAGGATTTTGGGACCTGCAATAGGCCCCAGGGGGAAATTCCCCATCCCTATACCCAACAACGCTAACGTGAAGGAGTTAATTGAGAGGTACAAGCAGTCCACTTTAGTGAGAACAAAAGATCAGCAGCACGTGCAAGTCTTCATAGGCACAGAAGATCAGAAGACCATTGACCTAACGCGTAACGCATTAGCAGTTCTGAGTGTAATAGAGGGCAAACTCAAGTCCCCTCATAACGTTAGGGCCCTATACGTTAAAACTGATATGGGCAAACCGAGCGAGGTGAAACTCTAGTGCAGGCCTACTTGAAGGAGAGGAAGATACCCCAGTGGAAAAGGGAAGAAGTAGCGGAATTAATGGAGCTACTGAAAACCCACAAGGGGTTCATGATAGCCTCCATTGATGGTTTCCCCGCCGATAAGTTACACGAGATCAGGAAAAGGATGAGGGAGGAAGTGAAGATCAGGGTGACCAGGAACTCCCTTTTGTCGATTTCCATATCCAGTGCAGGCCTAAACGCCGAGGACCTAGGGGAATATTTAAAGGGTCCTAACGCTGTGATGTTCTTCAACTCTAATCCCTTCGAGGTCAACATTAAGCTCTCCAAGTTCAAGCTCAAGCGATTCGCAGTACCCGGGGACAAGGCAGATGAGGACGTTGTGATCCCAGCTGGCGACACTGGAATACCAGCAGGTCCCATGTTGAGTGTTTTCGGCAAACTGAAGATACAGACCAGAGTCCAGGACGGCAAGATAGTGATTGCCAAGGATACGATAGTGGCAAAGAGGGGTGAAACCATACCAGCCGAATTGGCACCCATACTTCAGAAGCTGGGGATACAGCCTGTGAACCTGCAACTCAGGATAAAGGCAGCCTTTTACGAAGGCCGAATAATACCAGGCGAGTCTCTGTCAATAGACTTGGATCAATATAGGACTGAGTTGCTGCGGGCTCACAACGAATCCATGGCATTAGGTATGGAGGCAGCCCTACCAATACCCCAGCTCCTCAGCCTCTCCATAGCCAGTGCAGTGAAGAGAGCAGTGGCTTTGTCTGGTGAAATAGGTTATGTTACGCCAGAAAACGTTGCCTTAGTTTTATCAGCAGCTGTGGCCAGAGCTTATCAATTAGCGACCCTCGTTAGCGGGAAGGTGGATTTAGGCCTCAAGGCTCCAGCTCAACAGCAGCAGGCTGAGCAGAAGGAGAAGAAGGAAGAGGAGGAGAAGAAAGCCCCCAGCGATGAGGAAATAGCGGGCGGACTCTCGAGCCTCTTCGGATAAAACTTTTTATAAGTGAAGTTCTAACTGCACGATGAGGTCGTATGGAGTATATATACGCGAGTTTACTCTTGCACTCCGCTAAGAGGGAGATTTCAGAAGAGGCTTTGAAGAACGTGCTAAACGCGGCCGGAATAACTGCGGACGAAATAAGGGTGAAGGCGGTAGTGGCTGCCCTAAAGGAGGTGAACATAGACGAAGTGTTGAAGAATGCCACTGCAATGCCAGTAGCTACAGTTCAGGCTCCTGCTCCAGCTCAACAGCAGCAGGCTGAGCAGAAGGAGAAGAAGGAAGAGGAGGAGAAGAAAGCCCCCAGCGATGAGGAAATAGCGGGCGGACTCTCGAGCCTCTTCGGATGAGCTCCATCTAAGCTTAAGATACTTCTACTCCCCTTTTATTTCACGGGAAGTCTATGGACGATCGGGAGTATAGGCTGAAGTTCTTCGAGGAAAGTCACTACAACAGGAGGGTCTGCACTAACTGCGGCACACCCTTTTGGACCAAGGCTAAGGATAGGTATCTCTGCGCTGACGTTCCTTGCACTGACTATTACTTCTTTGACATTCCAATTAAGTCCAAGCCCTTGAAGGTCAGAGATGTCAGGGAGAGGTTCATAGCCTTTTTCAAGTCTAGAGGTCACGAACCCCTTAAACCCAGACCTGTGTTGGCTAGGTGGAGGGAAGATCTGTTCTTAACCATAGCCAGTATAGTAGTTTTCCAGCCCCACGTAACCAGTGGGATCGCCTCACCACCTGCTAATCCGCTTGTGATCTCTCAGCCCAGTGTAAGATTAGAGGATATAGATAACGTGGGTATCACCTTCGGCAGGCACCTCACGTCCTTCGAAATGGCAGCGCACCACGCCTTCAACTACCCCAATAAATACGTTTACTGGAAGGAGGAAACTGTTAAGTATGCGAGGGACTTCTTCGTCGAGGAAATAGGGATCCCAGAGGAGCAGTTGAACTTTAAGGAGTCTTGGTGGGAGGGAGGTGGAAACGCAGGGCCTTGTCTAGAGGTCACGGTGGGAGGGCTCGAATTGGCTACGCTGGTCTTCATGCAGTATAGGAGGGAGGGAGAGACCTATGTCCCTCTCGAGCTAAAGATCGTGGACACTGGATACGGCGTGGAGAGAATAGCCTGGTTCACTCAGAGGTCCCCTACAGCGTTCCACGCGATATATGGGGACCTGATCCACACTTTCTTCAAGAAACTCGGAGTTAATGAGGTGGACGAGTCCTTACTCAAGAAAGCTGCAGTACTTGCCGGGAAAATAGACCCGGATAGGCCAGAGACCATAATTAAGCACAGGAAAGCGGTGGCTGAATCCTCTGGGATGCCGTTGGATCAAGTAACTCAAGACCTCGATAGAGCTGCGAGGGTGTTTCAAGTATTGGATCACACGAAGACAATAGCCCTCATGTTGGGAGACGGCTTGGTTCCCTCTAATTCCGGTGAGGGCTATTTGGGGAGGCTGGTCATAAGGAGAGCCCTCAGGGTGTTGAGGTCGCTAAAGGCAGACATCCCGCTCTCGGAGTTATTGAAGTATCAAGTGGACTTCTGGGCCGACGACTTCCCCCAAATGAGACGTAATGCAACCTACATTCTGGACGTAGTTCAGGTTGAAGAGGAGAAATTCAGGGAAATAGAGGAGAAAGTCTCATCAGCGTTATCCCCTTTATTCAGGAGGGGTGAGATTAAGGTGGATGACTTAGTGAAGCTATACGATTCCAACGGGATTCCTCCGGACCTGGTGAAGCTAGAGGCGTCGAAAAGGGGTATTGAAGTGGAAGTTCCACACAATTTCTACTCTCTGGTGGCCAAGAGACATCAGGCGAGTCCCATAAAGTCCAAAGAGTCGAGAAAGTTACCAGAGTGGATCGAGTCTAAGGTAAGGGACTTGCCCCAGACTAGGCGACTCTACTATGAGGACCAGTATATGAGGAGGTTCCAGGCTGAGGTTCTGTTCTCGGAGGACGAATTCCTAGTGCTTGACTCTACCGCCTTCTATCCGGAGGGAGGTGGTCAGTTAGGGGATACAGGGTTCGTAGTTAGTGGCCAAACGAAGGTTAAGGTACTGGATACTCAGTCAGTAGGCGGGATAGTAGTTCACGTCTTAGAGAGACCCCATCTGTTTCCCGTAGGTTCCACAGTCCTCGGGGAGATAGAATGGACAAGGAGATATAGGCTGATGAGGCATCACACTGCCACTCACGTTATCCTCTCAGCGGCTAAGAGAGTGTTAGGTGATCACGTTTGGCAAGCAGGAGCTGAGAAGACGCCAGAGAAGGGGAGACTGGACATAACTCATTACAAACTCCCTTCAGATGAGGAGTTAAGGAGGATCGAGGATTTGGCGAACGAAGTCATACTGGACAGGAGACCAGTGAGGCCTTTGATAATGAGTAGAACCGAGGCAGAGGAGAGATATGGAACTAACATATACGAGGGTGGAGTCCAAATGTTAAGGGACATAAGGCTATTGGAGATCAAGGACTGGGACATAGAGGCATGTGGGGGCACTCACGTTTCGAACACCAGCGAGATAGGAGGATTAAAGATAATAAATGCAGAGAAAATCCAGGACGGAGTAATCAGACTTGAGTATGTGGCGGGCGACTTGGTGGCGGATTACGCAAGGAATCAAGAGGTACTTCTGAGGGACATCGCTAGTACACTGGGGGTTAAACCCAGCGAACTCAAATACAGGGTGCAGAAAATCACCCAAGAGCTTGAGAGATACCGTGAGATTGTTAAGAGATACAGGCAATTGATGGTGGAGAAAGGACTCAATGAGGTTAGGACCGAAAACGTTAACGGTATAGTGATATACCACGTGAAGGGAGTCTTCGATGAGGAGGCCCTAAACGAGATCATGAGGAAGTTGACGGAGAGGGCAAGAAGCGTAGCGATCCACTTGGATTTAAGAAACGGTGATATGTTGGTGGAGATAGCTACTTCCAAGGACCTCAGGGTGGAGGGTATAGTGAGGAAACTCAGGGAAGTCCAAGGCGCTAAGGGAGGGGGTAAGGGCACTAGGGCTTCCTTCGTGATTAAGGGAGCTACAGCTCAGATGATAGAAGATGCAATTAAGGAAGCAGTTATTGGAGGCCTTTAAGGACTATAAGTACCTTCTTAACAGGGGTTACTCGCGCAAGGTCGCCTTAGATGCTGTCGCTTCCAGGTATTTAATCAGCGTGGAGGAGAAACTCATACTCTAAAGGTGCTGTCACAGCGAGCAGGAGATAAGAGGCCTCCTTAGTAGGAAGGTCGACGACTTTGAAAAATTAGCGATCGACGGTTACAACATAGCCTTAACCTTGAGCTCAGCCATATACGGTGATCCGGTCTTCATATGTGACGACGGTTTCTTGAGGGATATTTCAAGTGGTAGAAAGAAAAAGGACGAAGATCTGATCACTGATTCACTAGTTCTGATAAGCGACTATTTGCCTCTGCGAGACTTCGAAGTCTTCCTGGACTCGCAGGTCAGCGGGAGCGGAGTAGTAGCCAAGAGACTTAGGGAGAAAAGAGTGAAAGTCAACTTGACAAAGAGGGTAGACTCCTCGTTAATAAGCAGCGGGTTAGTCGTAGCGAGTAATGATTTCCTCGTATTGAATATGAGCAAAAGGATCTTCAATCTTCTCGAGAAACTTGTTGCCAACTATGGGATCGAGGTCTCGTTCGACTTTAGGCGAGTCGAAGTTTGAGAATCTCCCTTTTCGCCTAGGATCTTCACGGTCTCGATATGGGATCTTCAAGCGCTCCATGCCTTCCTGAGATGCTTAGTTCTGGCATCTCTTACTCCTCATCAAATTAAATACTTCAATGGAGAGTGATGTTTTATGCATACGCTGAACTCAGCATCAAGCGATCACCCCTCGGTGGAGATCTCCATGGTGGACATAACGAGTAAAAGTGAGGTAGTGAGGGAGGCAACGTCCTATGGCTTCATCAAACTCAAGAGAGAGACTGTAGACAGGATAAAGAGAGGGGAAGTGGAGAAGGGAAATGTATTCCTCACTGCTAAACTTGCGGGAATAATGGCAGCCAAGAAAACCTACGAGCTGATCCCTATGTGCCATCAGATACCCTTGACTTCGGTGGAAGTTGATGTGAACGTAGAAGAGGAGGGAGTGTCGGTCAAGTCTAGGGTAAAGGCGAAGTATGGCACGGGCGTAGAGATGGAGGCCTTAACTGCAGTCACAGTGGCTCTTCTAACTGTGTGGGATATGGTGAAGAAGTATGAGAAGGACCCTAACGGCCAGTATCCCTCTACTGAAATCGCCGGGGTTAGGGTGGTCAGCAAGGAGAAACGCTTAGATCAGCTCTGAACCTTTCCGGCGAATGCAGCGGGCGATCCTTTTTAAGGCCCAATTTATGGCTTCCCGAGAGGTCTCAGTTAGGTGAGGAGGGGTTTTGGAGTTTCCTTGACTTAACTCCTCTTACCTCTAGGCCTTTTCCTGCTGTAAGGTCTCGCTTCGGAAGTACTCCCCTTTTCCTCCCCCTTCAAATACTCGAGCTCCTCTTGGGAGAGTGCTAGTCCAATGTCAGTTTCCCTCTCTATTAACACCCTAACGAAGGGTAGAGTGTCGACCAAGGTCTTATTATACGAGGTATGGGTGGCTTTGCCTAACTTACTCAATATGGAGTCCCTTACTTGTCGGTTTTCCCTACTCTTGGACATAAGCTGTATATACTGAGGAAACTGAAATTTCTTCCATTTAGCCTTCCACGTACCTTTAGACTTCCCCTTCTCTGCCATTGCTACTCCAGGTCCCATCAAGTCAAAAGTGTAAGTCAGCAGATCCCACCCGCTTAACTTAGCTCTCTTCAGGAAAATCGAGGCTCTAGACAGGGCATCGTAAGCCCTCCAGATGTCCTCAATGCCCTCCATTTGGACTGGGATGTTTTCGGATATCCACCTGATTAGCATCTCGTAGTCGACGTGTGAACTACTCACGGCTTCCTTGGCTTGCCATGCATATCTGGCCCAGAAGATCCCCCTGAGAGTTTCGAATGGATCGTATTCTCTCTCCTTCCTCCTTAAGATTAACTTAGCGGTCTCTTCATTCACTTCGCCGTAACCCTGAGCTATAGCCTGGAGTGAGTTAATGGCGTACCTAGCGTCACCCTCACTTATTTCCGCTATGAAGTCTAACGCTCCCTCACCACACTTCAGTTTCTCCTTCTCACAAACTTTCCTCAATATCTTCTTCAGGGCGGTCTTGCCCAAGGGCTTCACCTCTATCATCTTCACCACATTTCGCAGTTCTCGTAAGGAGGGATCCCAAGGATCATTGGCGGTCAACACTATGGGATGTTTGCTATTGCTAATCAGCTCTAGGATCGCCTGAATAGCTCCGTAATCTGCCTTGGCGTTTACACCGTCCACTTCATCCATTAATATTAACTTCCCCCTTACGCCGAAGAGGCTTCCTTGCGTAGCCCCCACCTCTGCTATCCTCCTCACGTCCTTAAGGTTCCTGGAATCACTGGCGTTCATCTCAAGTAACTCTAGTTGATAATCCCTGGCTAGTGCCTCAGCTAGGGTGGTTTTCCCTGCACCGGGCCTACCGTAGAGCATGACGGCTTTAGACTGAGGCTTCCCCTTAACCCATGACTCCATCCACTCCCTTAGCGCGGATTTCACATCCTCTTGGTTGATCACTTCTTCTAGGGATTTAGGTCTATACTTTAAGGGCCAGCTCACTGTTTCCCACTGAGGAATTTGCTACCGTATATCGCCATCCTGGCTAGGACGGAGTTGAGTTGGATCTCATCGTCTGCACCTTCGAGCAACCTGAACTCAGCCTCACCTATGTAGTCTAATAGCACCACCCTCAACTCCTCTGGAATCTGAAGGTCGTTGGAGAGTAGGGTCCTGTGTATCTGCTTTATTAAATCCTCTCCTGACAATCCCTCCTTGACCAACAGCTCCCTGAGTATCTCTCTGGATTTCTGAAAATCCCCCGCTAGAGCCGTGTTGATCATCTCCAAGATCGCTTTCGGCTTAACCATGCCCAGAACTTTGTAAACGGTCTCTACCGAGACTCTCCCATAGGCTGAGGCCGCTTGCAATAGGTTGATCGATCTCCTCATATCACCCCCTGTCACCTCATATATGGTGTTCAGTCCTTGCTCGTCGAATTCCACTCCTTCCCTCTCTGAAATGAATTTGAGTCTAGAAATCACGTCCTCCTTCTTCAGGGGGTAAAATCTGAAGAGAGCAGTCCTAGATTGGATGGGCTCTATTATCTTGCTTAAGTAATTGCAGGCTAATATGAACCTAGTGGATTGCGTGTAGAGCTCCATGATCCTCCTGAGCGCCTGTTGCGCATCGGAGGTCATGTTGTCCGTCTCATCGAGTAAGATAACCTTGAACCTGAAGTTCCCCATTACCGAGACTCTGGCGAACTCCTTCACCTTGTTCCTGATCACGTCTATACCCCTTTCGTCGCTGGCGTTAAGCTCCAGGAAATATTGCCTGAAGTTATCTCCATACAGATCTCTGACCAACGCTAACGCTGCAGTGGTCTTACCTGTTCCCGGTGGCCCAGCGAAGAGTAAATGGGGCATGTTCTTCTCCTCCACGAATCTCTTCAGCCTATTCACTATCTCCTGCTGATTCACTATATCGGAAAGTGAGCGAGGCCTATACTTCTCCACCCACAATGCGTCGGACATTATTTCCCACCCTACCTTCTCCTGTATCTACCCATTAAGGATCCCTCGTTGATTACGGCCCCACTAATTACGGCCCTCAACCTAGAGGCCCTCACGTTCCTCTCTTCTGGAAGTACTTTGCTCAAGGCGTATACCCTGAAGTAATACCTGTGAGGTTGATGATGACGTGGGGGGCATGGCCCTCCGTATCCGACTCTTCCGAAATCGTTGAGTCCCTGGATCCCCCAGCTGGATTTCCACGTCTTTTCCACATTCTCGGGCAAAGAGTTTCCTCTCACGTTGAATATAACCCAGTGGACGAAGACGCCGCCAGGTGCGTCTGGATCCTCCATTATTATGGAGTAAGAGGAACTACCGCTCACCGGCTCCCAAGAAAGCGGAGGAGAAATGTCGTCTCCATCACAGGTGTATAGTGAAGGGATCTCTTCCCCTTCTTTAAAAGCCGTACTGAAAACTTTCATGATACAAATCCTGAATTCGACGCATTTAACCTTTTAACCGCTTTGACTGAGGATGCATATAGCGGACCCTGTAGCCGCAGCGGAAGAAAACTGCTCTCTCTTAATCCTATTAACGGACAGGATTAAAAAGAAGGTTCGTGCGGCCCTTTAAGCTGGCCTTGGGTCTCCTCTCCATCTCTTCTCCATACGAAAGTGAGGCTGACGAGGAATCTGACTACGAAACCAGCAACTATTCCAATTAAGTTAATCTCTAGTAAGGAGATCGATGAGAGTGTCCTCAAGCTGGACATGAATATCTGTTGCATCAGTCCCAGTAGGTCGGCTCTCCCCATCCTCAGTATTAGAGATACCAATGCCACCACCACCACTGCCTGTACTATCCCACCAGTGAGCGAGGAGAGGTGAAATTTGAGTAACCTGTGTAAGAATTTGCCCACCCTTCTGTCCTTGAAGGTCCAGATGTCATTGAAAACGAAGTTGAATATTATCGACACTTCTATTGCCACTATAAGGGCGTAGAGAAGTGGGGAGACCTTAGCGAGAACTACGAATAGGCCCTCATTCACTAAGGTTCCCATGCCCCCTACAACCGCGAACTTCAATAACCTCTTCCACACGCAAGTTGTATTTAGCGACTAGATTTAAGTCTTTTCATAGCATTCCTTAGAGCACTACTTTATGTAATATCTCTCTAAATCTCATTTATTTGACTTACATTGGCAGGATCTGTCTAGGATCTATCCATTGAGTTAATCAGCTTGGGTTTGGGAGTCCGAATTACGGTTGAAAGTGAAGGATAAGAGTTATAAGGGATTATCCAAAACATACTGATGCGGCTGTCGTCTAGTCTGGATTAGGATGCCTGCCTGCCACGCAGGAGATCCCGGGTTCAAATCCCGGCAGCCGCATACACTCACTCGTCTTTCCACAGAAGATCTATAGACCCTTGCACTAGAGTCGCTACCGGATGGGACTCATCCGAGTTTTGGGGGAGATTGCGGAGACTGAGACGAATCTTTTTCACATTAATAGAAAGTTGTTATATTCATTACCCTTAACTAAATGTGGCGCTGAGACCGAGGGGGCCCGCGTGGAGAGGGCGGTGAAGGTAAGGGTTGAAGTGGATCACGATCTCAGTCCTCGAGGAGGTTGAGGGGGACTACAAAGAGATCTTGGAGGGCGCGGTGAACTACGGGATCGAAAGGAAGACTACTTCCTTCACCAGGGTGAAGGCTGGGGTCTACGGGAGGAGAGGAGCCGCATAAAGGTTTGCCCTCCCTACGTTTATACAGCCTGTGAGGACGCTAGCGAGAGGCTGAGGGGCTTCCAAAGGGTCTACGGGGAGGGCTCACGGCGGGAGGCCTCCGATCGGGAGGGCCTCAGTCCACCCGGGATGGAATTCCTCGCTGGCGGAATCCCTGAGAGGGGCGGGGTCTCCCTGCACCCCTTCACCCAAGCTACTCTGGGGGTAATACAACGAGGTTTGAGGATCGCCGGTGGGGCCGGGTTCAAGCCGTTGAGAGCAACAGGGTTGAGCTCTACTCGACACTCAGGGAGGATGGGCCTAAATCGTATGGAGCGAAATCTCTCTTGCCAGTGGACCTGAACGAGGACGGTATGTCCTCACCGTGATCCAATACTGTGGAGACCTGAGGGGAAGTCGGGTTACGAATGGGAGAGGAAGGCTATTACAGGAGGGAAGTCCGCTGAGCCCAGGGAGGTGGGAGGGCCTCACGCTCAGGGAGGGGTTCAGGGAACTGGACATCAGGGAAGGCGGCTAAGCCGATCGCGAAGGAAGAGTTGGATAACGGGGGCGCCGTCCTCTCGGAGGACCTGCCAAAAACGCTTCAGGGCACACTGTTGGGGACGTGAAGGACGATCAGCCCAGGATCTACTGTTCCGCCTTCCCCCCAATGGGGGAGAGATCGAGGAGGCCGGGGAGTTCGGTCCCCGTAATCCCGGTCAACCCCTGTATGCCCCGTTCTCGGCTCGAGGATCGCTCACCGATCCGATGGGGGCACTGCTCTAAGGGTTGGTGCGAGAAGGGGGCACGGGGACGTAATCTCTTCGCACAACCTGAGGGAAAAAGCAGGGGACGTGAGCCCGCGCCCTTGACGGGTCCCATGACCAGCCCTTAGGTTGGGCGGTCGAGGGCTGAGTCCCACGCTCGATCACGATCGAACGAAATGAGTGGCATGATAGCGTAGTGACAAACGGAATATCGACCATTCGTTATTCACCGAACTTAACCCATAACCTACGTGACTCTCCTCTATTTGATAGGGGTGGATTCGTAGAGGATCTGAGCCCTCTTGAGTTAGCCCCGCCGGAGCGGAGGGCTGGTCAAAGGCAGTTAGTATTCCATCTCTCATCTTTCACTTCTTTTCCTAAATATTATAATAATGTTAACAATATAGAATATTAATAAGATCAATGCTATCCCGAGCATCAACCAAAATGCAGGCCCGAAAAAGCCTGGACTGCCGCTCCCGAAGAAGATAGGTATGGGACCTATGAAAACTACTCCAGCGAAATTCGACGAACTCGGGGCCAATGGAACAGATAAGAGGACAGAGGCGAGTATGAGTATGAACCCCGCTAGTATTACTATTAATCCAACGAAGAAGAGTCTCATCTTATCTAAAATTAAGTTGAAGTTCGCTTAATCAATTTTTCCCTAGATCCCTGGTTTTCATCACCCTCTGCAGTGAGGGGTTAGACCACGCTAGCCAGCTTGGAACTGCTTTGATCAGTTCATACGCCTCTTCCCACCCGGAGAGATTCAATGCCTTAGCGAGCTCCTCTAAGCTCATCTGCGTCCTCACGTACTCGTTCAGTGTAGATATCACCTTCTCATCGATCTCGATTTCCTTATCTCCTATTTTCAGTTTGGGATTGCCCTCGCTCACTTTCTTCGACCTGAAGTGTATGTAAGTGTACACGTCACCCTTTAAAACTAATGTCGACTCCTTTCGTTCAGAGATTGAGTCGGGCAGGTGAAGTCAATATCACTTAATCTGAATACTTTCCCATAAGCACATATACGCTTCTACGTCAGTTTGTTTCCTTTGGAAATGAGGGATCGTCAACTCAGCGTGGGCATTGCCCAAAAGATGGTTAAGTCGGGAGACATTACTCCCGTGCAATGATCTCCAAGGAGACTCGCAAACTATTGACTGTAAATGGATAGGTGGTCGAGGGCTGAATCTCCACGCTTGTGATCATAGAATGGTGACAAATAGGGTGTGTAGGGACAATAAAGCAATAAAAAAGCTGATTCCCCCTTCGGGAGCGGGACTAGGACGGGGTTAGACGTAATGGCGATCTTCCAGGGGGACCAGATGCTAGTCAAGGGCGCCAAGGAAGTCCTCCGCGACGGAGGACCTCGGTACAACATACTCTCCGCGTTGCGTATACCCCACCGACGCCAGACCTTCGGGAGGAGGAATGAAGTGGAACAGACCTTCAGGACGTTTAAGCACCCCTCTCCGGAATGGATAGGGACTTCCCGTGGAACGCAAGCCAGCGTGTTGACGTGGATCGAGGCCTTCGTGAACCTGTATAACCTATTACAACGAGGTGAGTGAAATTGTTGGACACATTGTCCTTTCGGGAGGTAAAACTAATATACGTAACGCGATCTAACGCTTAAGGTGCTGGAATTGTTAGGGAAACTGATGGAGAGAATTGGCGAAGTCAACGAGATCCTGGCCTTCGTTGTTGCCATACTGTCCATAGCAATCTACTTCACTCCTCTTAATCTTTACAACCTTTTCGTGAGGCATGAGCAGTTCCAACCACTCTTCGGTTTCGCCTTCCCATTGATAGCCGCCACTTTGGCCATAGTACCTCACGAGTTAGCCCACAGGCAGGTAGCCAGGAAGTACGGTTGTTTCTCCAGGTTCTACCTATTTCCTCAAGGGTTCATATTTACCTTGGTGCTCAACCTCGTATCTCCCTTCGGCATATTCGCCTCAGGTTTCACCGGGATCTCATGTAACCCATTTTACGATATGTCGGAGAGAGACAGAATCTCTGGTTTAACTAGCTTGGCTGGTCCAGCTACCAATATGGTCATATCAGTAGTTTTCATAGCTATGTCCTACTCTTTAGCGTCATATATCCCGTTCTACTACGTTTACGTTTTTAGGGAAGTGGCGGCCCTTAGTTCCTTCGTAGCTTTCTTCAATCTAATACCCATAGGCCCTTTAGATGGGAGTAAAGTGATGAAGTGGAATCAAGGGCTCTGGTTAGGTGTCATAGTGTTAGCGTTCTTACTCTACTTTTACCTTTGAGAGATCGCATTGACCTCCTTTTAGCACTCCGTAAAACTCTATTAAACTGGACCACAGGTTAACCATAATGATAGTGGTATTAACAGGGACTCCAGGGACTGGGAAGTCGAGCGTGGCCTCTGAACTCTCTAAGACTCTGGGATACCAAGTGGTTTCAGTGTCCAAGTTGGCCATAGAGAAAGGACTATACACAGAATTCGATGAGGAGACTCAATCATATATTGTAGACGAGGAAGCTTTAAAGAGGGAGATCACTTCGTTGGCGAAAAGTAAGGACGTTATAATTGAGACCATTTACCCCTCCCTAGTTGAGTGCGCGGATTTAGTTATAGTTTTAAGGAGGAACCCGTTGAGGCTTCTAGAGGAGCTGAAGGCTAGGGGTTGGCCTCTAAGGAAGGTGATGGAGAACGTTGAGGCGGAGCTATTAGGAATCGTTGAGGCCGAAGCTAGAGAGAGTTTCTCCAATGTATGCACCATAGACACTACCAGTAAGACTCCCTCAGATGTGGTTAGAACAGTCTTAGCAGGGCAATGCGACGACGTGGATTGGCTTTCAGTAGAGGAATCGACGCGAGTAATTGAGCTACTTCAGTCCATGGACTACAATGCGGACGACTCCCTCCGCTGAGAGAGTTTAAAACGTCTTCCTATCTGAAGGGAGTGTGTCCAACAATTTCGCCTTTTCGTATTTAAGTCGGGCGGTGGGCCTCCATTGAGGGTGCACGATTTCCAAACTCCAGAGGCTCACCACCCTCCTCACTGTTGTATTCCCTCATAAAATTTCCCCGTGCTTCCACAGCGTGGAGGAGATCGCTTCAGCATCTGCGTCACATTACCTGGGTCACAGCCCCAGGAACACTAGGTTGCCCAGGAGCACCCACTGGAGGATGTTGGCCAGGGCGACTTCACCGTTCAAGCGGTGAGTACGCGGTGGATGAGACGGGTGTTAGGGACGTGGTACCTTGGGTTTTGGGTCGTGAGGGATCTGAACAGCGGAAGGGTAGTCGCCGTGGGGTCGAGTGAGACCAGGACTGGGTCGGACTTGGTGGAATTGCTCTGGGGGGGGGGTGAAGTGTTGGTCGTGAAGGAGGTCCTCCGCGACGGAGGACCTCGGTACAACATACTTTCGAACCTCGGAGTTCCTTACAGTCACGTCATGTTCGGGGGGTGAACAGACCCTCAGGAGCTTCGAGCACCTCAGGAATGGACGAGCACTTCCCTCGGAACGCGAGGGAGAGGAGTGCGTCTGGATAAAGGCCTTCGTGAATATGTATAACCTACAAGGTGAGTGAAATTGTTGGACACACTGATAGTGTCGATATTAAGCTACAAATCATAGGGTTAGGGCGTTCCCATTGAGAGTATGGCGTTATTCACCCTTCGTAAACACCATTCTCATTGGCTAGAAGAAAATTTTGTAGCTCAGTGCCGACACTATCGACACACTGACTGAAGGGGTTATCTATCTAAAAGATCATGCTAGATCCATCGAGACTCTTAGTGAAGGAGTATCCAGTCGTAATTCGAATGCAATTGCGTGAAGGGACTAAAAGGTCTCGCTATGGTTAAGGAGTGAGCGTAGTAAAGTATGTAAGGTAATAATTTAACTTCAGCGGGCAAGTCGTTACGATAAGCAATGTCAGTTGATAACAACCCCTTCAGGATCCAGAGGAGTCAGAGGCAGCCAAGAGACCTGAGGAAAGTCCAGCCGCAGATCCCAGCCGTTGACGTTAACATCCAGGAGAGAATGAGGACCATCAAGTATAGGATTGCCATAATGAGCGGTAAAGGGGGAGTGGGTAAATCCTTCGTCTCCTCTAACCTCTCAATGGCTTTAGCAGCTACAGGGAAGAGGGTCGGAATAATAGATAGCGACTTTCACGGCCCCTCAGTTCCTAAAATGATGGGAATTAGGGGTCAGCCCCTCCTTCAGTCGGATAAGGGCATAGAACCGGTGATTGGCCCATTCGGTATAAAGGTTGTATCTATAGACTTCCTCCTTCCTAAGGACGATACTCCAGTAGTGTGGAGAGGCGCAATAAAGCACGGCGCACTTAGGCAGTTCTTGGGGGACGTCAACTGGGGAGAGTTGGACTATCTATTAGTTGATATGCCTCCTGGTACAGGAGATGAAGCCTTGTCTGTAGTTCAGTTGATACCAGGACTCACAGGTTTCCTGGTGGTCACCATACCTTCAGAGGTCTCGACTTTAGCAGTCAGGCGTTCTATTAGCTTCGCTAAGACCGTTAACGTGAGGATATTGGGAGTTATAGAGAACATGAGTTATTTCGTTTGTCCCACAGATAGTAGTAAGCACTTCATATTTGGCCAAGGTAAGGGGAAGGCGATGGCGGAGGAGATGGGGGTTCCGTTACTGGGCCAGATCCCAATAGAGAGCAAGATAGCTGAGTCTAACGATCTGGGCGAACCCTTTTTCCTTAAATATCCCAATTCAGATGCGGCGAGGGAATTCACGAGGGTTGCCGAGAGTATAGCTAAAATCATTGAATCCGCGTGATCTGCCTTACATTAGATACTATAACTGCGAGCGGAGCTTTTTCCTTCATGATATACTGGGGTTTTCAATTCTCTTATGGATCGAGTTCTTCTCGTCCTACCTAGATAGAACCAAATGACAACGAGAACGACAAGCCTCGCCCCTAGAAGGGGCGGGGTAAAAATTTTTAAACTAGTGAATATTTTAGAGTAGTGAAATATGAAACGTGTCCCCACACGGGGAAACCAAAACATATCCCCGAGTTGCTAGGATCTGGGAGCAGAGGGAAACTGGCAGTGAGGGATGGGGGTAATGGGCTGAAGACTCAGCCCGCGGTCTATCGCTGGATGAATGGAGCAGGGCGGGTAATTCCCACCAGCTATGAAGTGGTGAAGGTGGTAAACCACAAACCTATGATCCGCCCTGAGGGGAACCCTCGCCCTTCAGGGCAGGGAGGGGGTCAGACTACTTTGGAGTATAACTAGCACCACACCTTTAATTTTATTTTTAAGGATTAGATTAACCTTGGATGAACTGGATAGAGGAATTTCTGCTGATTCTGGGAATCGCGATGTTACCGTACGGTATTTACGATATATGGAGGAATACCAGAGATTTGGTTGTTAAACTAGTCCTCGTTTGTATATCCTTAGGTCTCTTTGCTATAGAGATCACTCTGTCTCTAATTAAATAGTGATCGCCCTACTCGGTTAGCTTGAGTTGAGAGGAATGAACTAGATGCGAGAAAGGTCGGAAACTGACTGTTAAAACGATCGAAGTAAAAGCAATGGAGATAAAAGGCTACAGGTCTCAATTGAAAACCGCAGCAACTTGTGGGCCCTTCTATGAGTAGGCCGAATCTGCTCAGGGAGCGCAGTGGAAAGAGTGGAGCCAACCCTAAGAGGCCTAAGCCAAGGCCTAAGCCAAAAGGGTTCAAGTTGAACATGACGAAAAGGGAAAAACCCATGGAGTCCAAACAAGTTTCGGGGTAATATTTATTAACTGTATCGCTGTTTTAATCTATTACATAGAGACATGCTATTTAGAGTATACCTGAACTTGCGCCCAGAGAGGGGGGTAAGCTTCCTAACAGGGGGTGGAGATTTAGTACACTTTTCACATACCCTATTCAGGGAATTAGAGAAGTCAAACGCGGATCCAAAGGGGGTAGCAGAAGCGATCTCCCTCTTTGCTAAGGAGAGAGGAGGTGTCTTCTCCACCTACGTTAGGCCTATAAAGCCTAGGAGTTCCACAGAAGTATTAACTCGGGTGCTTGAGGCAGAAATGGTGAACGGGGGGATCGGACAGGCTATATACCTAGTGATTTCAGATTTCGGGAGGATAGCAGAAGCCGTGATCGCTTCAAGTAGGGCCGTAGGGGAAGTCATAGAGAGGATAGTCAGATCGATGAAGAGATTGAATTTGATGAGGATAAGTATGCCCATACCCTACAAGTTCCTCGTATTCGAGACCTTCAATAGATTCACTAAGGAGTTTCAGCCCTCTTATCGCGGTTACTTGAGGATAGGCGAATACGAAAACATGATCTCTGTAACTGACGATATGAGGGCTTTGATGTGGCCTCTGGAGCAAACCTTCATGGAGTACTCCGCTCAAATAGATGACCAGACTAAGAGGGTCCTAGCCGATTTTATCAGAGCTCAAAGCGACTTCTAAGCTGTGAACTCTTCGATGCTTGAAGAGCTGAGCGAGCGCCTGTAAGTTCATGCTAGGTCCTCTAGCAATCCTCATGCTGAACTTCGCTGAAGCTTCGATCTCTCCATGAGATCGGGGGAATTGGGGAGGAATCAGTCAAGGGTCTTCCCCCACATCTCTGAAGCCAGTTTACCAGTCCTCATGAAAGTTCCTATCTCCTTTTTCGCTTCTTCCCTTCTGGCTCTATGAGATTCCAGGAAATCGTTCAATTTTTCAACTAACATCTCCTTTAGCTCCCCCGTTAACAGCCTACCGCTCCTGTAGTCTTCCTCTATCTCCTTAATCCTCCGATCGTCATCCTCAAAAAAGTAATATAGCCATATGAAGGATACGTCAACTTCAGGGTTTCCTCCTAGTTTCCTGTGGAGTTCTACGGTGGGTTGACCACCCGAGAAGGCATACTTCATTATCTTCATCCTAACGGTCTTGGGATCGTCGTTCAGGTATATTGCGGTCTCAGGCTGGGAAGAACTCATCTTCCCCTCTATTCCAGTCAGAGGAGGGAAGAACTTGCTGTGGATCGCTGCTACTTTGAAGTAACCCAAACTCTCAGCGATATCCCGCTGAAGTCTCCAATATGGGTCCTGATCTATGCCCGCAGGGATCAAGCACCTCCTCCTCTCGAACATGGTAGGCGCTATTTGAAGGGCAGGGTAGAAGATGGAGCCTATATTGGTCGAGGGATCGAAGCCGAAGGTAGCCCTTACCTCGGAGAAGTTGAGTTTCTTGGCTATCTTGAGGGCCAATGGGTAAATATTCCTGATATACTCTGTGTCTTGAAATATGAAAGTTCTATCAGGGTCGAACCCTACAGCTATTATATCCAGGATGTTCTCCCTGGCCCACTTCCTAGTCTCTTCAAGAGAGACTTCTTGTTTAGTGAGGAACTTCTCGTCGTCGGTCACTTCTATATACAGATTCGCTCCGAACTTCTCTTGGAGCCATTTAGTGAAAATGAATGGGATTAGATGGCCTATATGCATGTCCTTTGAGGGACCCCTTCCTGTATATAGGTAAAACCCCTTCCCGCTCTCAAAGTCGTTAAGCACTAGGTCCAAGTCCCTATGGGAGAAGAAGACTTCCCTCCTGAGTAATGTATGTAATTCCCCTACATCCCTCTTTATTCTCTCCTTGAGGTTTTCAGTTATTCTCTGTGTTCCGAAACGCTCTATTAGCTTATCGTAGTCTACTTTGCCCTTGACCTCCCAAGGAGTTACCACGAACTCTTCAGTCCCTTCCATAGGCAGTGTTAGAACTCCCTCTATGGTGAAATAGTTTTTGGTGTGTCTCACTTCACTATGAGGACAGGAACCTTGGACTTGTCTACTAGAGCTGAGGACACACTACCTAGAATGACTCTTCTTAGGCCTGTGAGACCTCTAGAGCCCGTCACTATAATCCCACATTTGACCTCCTCGCAGTAACCCACGATCGCACCAGCTACGTCAGGGGATTCCAGGACTTTCCTTACCACATTAATCCCTGGGGGTAAAACCTTAGACGCTTCTTCCTGAATCGACTCCGCATGGGAAACATCGTGGATTACTACCCCCTCAGGTGTTCTGGGAGCTTCTCTGGCTACTGTGACTAAGTGAATCTCCCATCCCTTCTCCGCCATTAAATTAACCAGGAAACTAAGAGCCTTTTTGGAGTGAGAAGAACCGTCGTAGGCTACGACTACCTTCATAGAAATTAACTCTACTGACCCTATTAAAAGTTAAAGAGGAAAAGTGTAAGCTGGACATGGAGAGGATGTCCTAGTTCGTCCTAGGACCTCCACGCTCCCAGGTCACGGGTCGTATTACCTCGAGTCAGATCTTATATACCTAACCCTCGCGAGAGATACCCACATGGAGCCGTTTTACTTCAGGAGTTTCGATAAGGTAGTGGGAACTGCTCATAATTTGACTGAGCTGGAGAGTGAGATAAGGAGAATAGGGGAGGTGGACCCCAATTGTGTTAACTGGCACCTACAGCAGGGTCACTTGGTGGCTTGGCTTAATTATATAGGCGAACACGCGGTGGCTGAGATGTTGAAGGATGTTAAGAACTACAAGGAGGCCTTATCTAGGCTAAGGGAATACAGGGTTGTTGCCACTCGTTCCAGTAACAAAGCCAGCAAGAGAAGGAGAAGGTAGTTCTTCGAGCCTTGACTCTCCCAGAGTTTGGATACTCGATCGTCTCCATTTATTAATGCCTTTGAAGTTTTTTATCGTTTTATCTAGACTGCTTGATTATACCAGTTAAGTAGTGAAATTTTAGCATATTTAAAGTCCAGTTAAAGGTCGGTATATGGGATTCAGCTTAGGGCTCGTAGAACCCTGTCTATGACGAAGACCTAAAGTAAGAAGTTCCAACTCAAAGTGAGTTATTAAATCTGTGGAAATTTCCCGCGTCTTCTCTGAATCTTCTCTGAAGCTGAAATACTTGCCTAAATTATCAGAGTAATCGTAATTTATAGCCGGGTGATACTCTACGCGTGTAGAGAAATGGGAATTAAAGAACAGCTGGTTGAGGGGATAAATACTCCCTGCCTTAAGGCCGCTTTCTTGGAGATCGATAGACGTGACTTCTTACCTGAGGAGAAGAGGAGGCTGGCATACGATGAGGAGTTCATTGGGACACCTATAACCATATTCCAAGGAATCACTACTACCGCACTCAACTTAGGTTTAATGATGGTTGACCTGCTTGAACTCAAAGAGGGGCACAGGGTGCTAGAGGTGGGCACAGGTTCAGGCTACTACACTGCATTAATATCTAGATGTGTAGGTGATAGGGGGAGTGTCTTCAGCTTAGAAATCGATAGACGAGCAGTGGAGTTGGCTAAGAGAGTTCTAGCTAGCTTTACCAACGTGAGTGTAATTGAGGGCGACGGAAGTGTGGGTTACATTGAGGGCGCCCCTTATGACAGTGCAGTAATTTGGGCTGCCTCTCCTACTCTGCCTTGTATCGTCTATGAGCAATTAAAGGAAGGTGGGATCATAGTAGTCCCCATAGAAGAAGTGAGCGGAAGGCAATGGCTTTACAGGGTCATTAAGACATCGAGCGGCGAACCCAAGATGGAGAGGATCACTGAGGTCATGTTCATGAAGATGAGAGGGAAGTGTGGGTTCATTGGGACTTCTTAACTCTATCAGCGAGGGCTGCAGCTAATATCCCCGCCGACAGGGCTAAGACGTAGAGGATCCAGTAGTTACTACTTCCCTGAGAGGGGTGATACTTTAAGTGAAGCACCGACTTTATCCCGTTCTTAAATTGATAACTACTGAGGAAGTTCTGTAAGTCCGCGTAGGTATTGTGGAGTGAGGTTACGAAAGAGTTTATGATTGGTGATGAAACGCGATAGGTGGAGGAGAGCGTGAAATTGCCTGGGTAATAGGCCACGAATATTCCAGAACTAGATACATTAAATACTGCAGTCCCATTGATAGTGTAAGCTGCTGCTAAAGGTTTAAGTCCAGTTACGGTTAATTCGTAGAGTTGGACGTATTGCCAGGACAGAGGCTTCCCTTCGAAGGAGATATTGACTACCGCAGTGTTATTCCTCATAGTCAGTGTGAAGTCGGGTGGTACGGGCCATAGTACTTTGGGCCCTCCAGTGCCTGGAAACTCCTCGACTGAAGGAGCTATCAGGTTGCTCAAGTTGGCTATAACGTTTACACCTGACACCGACTCCCCGGTGTCAAGCCCCACAGAGATTACAGATTGAGGTATGATCTCTTCCCCCATTTGCTCGTAGTAAAGGTAGGCGGTGGAGTTGATTGAGAGCTGAGCCACACTTCCACCTCCAGGTCCTCCCCAGACGAACTCCAGGTCGTTAGGTAGTCCTAAAGAGGAGACTCCTCCGATCAGGAAGTCCCCTGGAGATTTCATGCTGTAGTACACCTTCGAGTTGTCTCCTATGCTGTAGCCGAACTGGAGTCTTCCGGAGGAGTTCATGAAGAGGGATAGGGTCAAGGGTAACTTAACTAACAAAGTAGGCCCTACATAATACAGCACTCCTAGCCCTTCATAAGTCGTAGTATTACCCACGAGTGTAACAGGTCCCGTTAAGTTCCAGAAGTTAACTATTAGAGTGACCTCGAAGTAGGAGGAGTTGATTTGATCGAAGAGCGCTACGTCTTGAGCCCAGTATTTCCCTCCTATCATCGCATTAAGCTGTAGTGAAGCGTTCCCTCGTCCGAATAACGTGCCGTTAGGGAAGTAATCGTCGCCTATGCTCATGTCTCTGATTTGAATCTGCCCCTCGACGTAGTTGGTCACCACTTGTGAGAACAGTGTGAAGGAAGCTAAGCCCATGGCGAAGGTAGGTGCGGTCACCAGTGGTTGCTCTGCTGCGGATATAAAAGCAGGACTCAAAAGAGAGGAGATCAGTAAGAGTAAAAACACGTAATACAATTTCCTTCCACTTGTACCGTGCTGACAGTGGAATTAATTAGCTTTGGCACTGCTGGCGATTAACCAGTTGGGCTTAGTCCGTTCGGAAGTCACCACTTTCTCTTTCGTTAGACTGCGACCAGTATGTCGCAGCCTCTGCAACTTCATCATCCATGTCTTATTTAAGCTTCTTATTTAAGCGATTTCGCTTGTAGATGTAAACCCTCTTTTCAAACCACACGGGTTCACATTCCTCGAAACTTTTTACCCCGCTGATGCGAGTATTGGTGATGCTCATCTTAGCAGAACTAAGACCGAAATCCAACATGAGGAAGTTGGAGGAACAGTTGAAGAAACTTTCTTACTACGACGGAATAGACATTCCCGACTCCCCTTTGGGCGAACCCACTGTGCCCCCGATAGCTGTGGCTGCAGTAGCTAGGAAGATACTTGGTGACGACGTGGAGATCATAATCAATCAGCGTTTAGCCGACGTTAATGAGTTATTCGTTAGGTCTCTAGCCAAGGGGGCTAAGCTCCTCAACGTGTCGATAGCCTTCACGAAGGGGGACAAACCTAGGGTTGGAAGGGAAGTCGGCTATCTCACCTCTGAATCAGCAGTAGCCATAGCTAAGGCGGCTGAGGGAATCAGGGCAGGTATGATCTTGAGTTTAAGGAAGCCCATAAGCGAAATAAAAGCCAGGATGAATAGTCATGCCGACTTCTTCTTGGCTGTAAGGTTAAGTAAACCAGAAATGCTGGACGGTCTAGAGAATAGCAAAGTTCTACCTTACGTTATAGTTAAGACTGATAAGAATTCTAATGTTGTCGAGGAGCTGGGTCAGCCTTACGTCGATTACAGGGAGATAAGCGAGTTCGTGAGGAAGTTGGAGGACTACAATCCATTGGGCATCCTACTCTCTTCTCCCGGAGATGAGGAGTGGTTATATAAAGGGATACACTTTTTATAGATCAGGTCGTTTCACTCCCATGAATAGGGATCTTATTTGAGGGTGAAACTACGTTATCCAGACGACTCTGATGCAGGATACGTCGAGTTCAATGGAGTTAAATCTGTAGTTTACGATGAACGAGGCAATTTGATCCTGGAGGTGGAAGGTAAGTTCCCCGACATCAGAACTGAAGACTACGGTTGGATAGACAAAGTGCTCTCCAGGGGGATAAGGGATGGCCGTAAGAGGTTTATACTATTTGTGGCTGGCAGATACTTAGTCAACGTGAAGGGTCTTGATGTGGAAGACGCGGTCAAGGTGTTGAGGGAATTTTACAGCAAAGACGGAGGTACCGTGTATGAAGCGTGGATCCGTTCGGTCCTGAGGGGAGTTAAAAGTAAGGGGCTCAAGCCCTGGTCCCTTACGAGAATAAGGGAAAACTTCAAGGACCTTTACGATGAGATCCGGAGGGTGATTGGAGAGGAAGCTTGAGATCCCCGTGTGAGGATGTGAGAGCCTAGATAAGGTCGCGAAGGACTGGAGGGAAGTGCGTAAGTTTGATTTCCGTTTGTCCCTAACCGCTGATTCCTGTCTTATTCGATAGTGAATGAGAGGCAGATTAGCCTTCGACTACCTACTTACTGTGGGTCAAGCCATGGAATCAAGAGCTAATAACGTGAGTCTTTCTCCTTAATCTTTCCTCTGCAACTTCACTAGTACGGGCCTTTTCGAAATTCGACGACTCTTTATCTTCTCGGGGGGTTTGGGGGTGGAGGACCCCTCGGGAGACGGACAGCCCCCCAATTTAGATACTTCTTAAATATTCTATTAATGCCCGACGTGGAGTTCCGCTTTAGGGCTTACGCGGGCGAAAGTTGAGGGCGTTGAGGTAGTTGAAGATAGCCTCGGAGCTGTATAACACCC
>Ga0208151_100022_pt1 | contig 89680 bp, 71 predicted proteins | sample ECH_Bhost_MetaG_FD_187130 | JGI IMG/M metagenome (GOLD analysis project Ga0208151, IMG submission 187130) | Hot spring microbial mat communities from Yellowstone National Park, Wyoming, USA - ECH_B host_MetaG (SPAdes) (version 2) | ecosystem: Environmental > Aquatic > Thermal springs > Hot... | reverse complement strand
CGCTACCCTTGGGTTCCACCTCGACCTTGGGCTTCTCAAATACGACCTTGAGGAACGCTTTTCCCTCCTTGATCACTGACCTTGCTTCCCTCGTCTTCCACGAGGGGTAGTCCCTGACGTTCCTGGGAAAGGAAAAGGAGAGACGTTTTACCACTCCCCAGTCCCTATCGCCCAGATCGAGCTGGAGAAGAGCGTCGTTGACTTCACTGGGAACGCGCTTGAAAGGGGAATATTTAAGAGGAGCTGTTAGTCTCCTTGGCGAAGTTCCCCCTAACCCCCGTCTTCATAACGTCCTAAAGTAATCGCGGTTAACTTCATTGATCGACTATGTTTTCCGAAAGGACTTTCTACTTTAAATTCCTATTGGCCTTGCTCTCCACCCACTTCACGAAATCTAGGATCTCCTTCTCTCCGAAACTTTTAGACTCGAACCTCTTCATCAGTTCATTGAGTGGAATGAATGCCACTAGAGTGCCATTAAACCTCACATTGAACCCCCCTTCCTCTATCCTCAGTGCTATTATGAGTCCACCTCCATATTCGATCCTCATTATACACATTTCCCCTAGGGTATTGAAGACGGCCTCAACCTTGAATTCGCCTATCTTTTCAGAGAGATACTCCCCATCATCCCTCTCCTCAATCCGCATCCTCGATCGCAATAGTACTAATTATCCTGACGATTTTAAAAATTATGAACAGAAAGGGAAGATTTTAGCTACAGGGATGGGGGTTCAAGGAGGCGGAGGACCTCGACATTCAGGGCGTAGATGACTACTCAAGTTTAAAATGAGCTCATCCCTACTCTCTCTGCAGTTGATTATGCAAGCACCACCGGGGCGGCTAAGTTGGGGTATTACGCCTCTGCCTTTATCAACGGTTTCAGATGAGCCGTGAAGTTTTCATCTTAATATTATTAATATTACTAACACTCAAGAAAAGTGAGATTTACGAAACTCACCTTTACAATCCTCGTGTAGTGGAAGAGAAACTATAATTAACCATGCGGCCATTTTAGGGGAGGATGGGTTGATTAGTTCCCACCCTATCCACGTGGGCTCTCATGGATGGTATGGGGAGCCGGGGGGGAATGAGGACGAGGGTTTGATATCGAACGTAAAATCGCGTGAAAGAATTACGCCGCGGGTAAACATCAACCCCTAAAAGCCCAACGAGTCGTCCAAGGTTAGGGTTGAAACGTCCTCAGTCCTGAGTTTCACCCTCCATAAGGGCAGTGGAGTAGGAAACTCGTAGGCTAGGGCAGCTCGCTATACGCGCTAGTCTTCCTCGATCTGTAGTCCCAATAGGGATTAAGACGTAACGTCACATCAAGGGCTTTCCCGAACCTCTGACTCCTTCGTTCATATCCACCACACATCTATGGGGTTTGCCCTGACTCTTTACCTCCAACGTTCTTACCTATACCCTTAAGCAGCGCTAACACAACACCTAGGCCTCTTTGTACCTCAGGATCCCTGAGCGAGGAAATGAGTTTACCCAACCCTATTGGGGACGGCTCTTGAATAGACTTCCTCAATTCTTCTGACGTAACGACCTTACCTAACACTTGAAAGATTGGTGAGTTAATGTAGTCAAGGAACTCGTGACCCCTAGCTACGAAGTCGACGGCTACTGATATCTTATCCGCTAGATCGTGGAGGGCGTCGTCGTTGAGCATGTCCTTGAGCGTCTTCAGGGCGTAAGCTAAGTCCATTACGGCGTCTAGAGCACCGTTCCTCTGCAACTCCTCCACCCTATCGAGAAGCCTGTTAAGTGAACTAAGCTTAGCTATGATCGACTTAGCGGCAGCTGTAGACTTCTCGTCTAAGGCGCTTAGTACCTCAAGGACTGAGGATACATAACCTGAGAGCTTTTGGAGGGCGTCGTCGTTGAGCATGTCCTTGAGCGTCTTCAGGGCGTAAGCTAAGTCCATTACGGCGTCTAGAGCACCGTTCCTCTGCAACTCCTCCACCCTCCCAAGGATCTCATAGAGTGAAGAGACCTTTAACAGTAATGATTGAAGTTTGACCTTAACCTCCGGTTCTGTAGCCGTCTTCGCTAGTTCAACCAGTGAACTAATCATTTCACCTATTCCGTGGAGGGCGTCGTCGTTGAGCATGTCTTTGAGCGTCTTCAGGGCGTACATGGAGCTTATGACCACGTCGAGAGTTCCAGATCTGTTGAGTTCGTCTAGCCTAGATAGAGCATCGTTTAACGAATGGAGATTATCCATTAGCCTAGAGATCTGCTCCACTTTCTCCTGATCGAACTTGGAAAGGATCTTATCTAGGTCTATGGTCTCCACCGCATCTCACCAAATGGAAGTTACTTGACCCTCGACCTCGGTTACGAAAGACGTTATACCAACTACGTCATCCACCAGGTCCTGGTAGTCCTCTCTCTTCAGGTGAAAGAGCCTAGTGGCCGTGGAACAGGCGTATACTCTCACCCTTCCGCTAGCTTTAGCCTTCCTAAGCAGGACTAAGTAGTCCTCACCTGATTCCCTCAGGAGCTTAGAGGACTCAAAGGAGTCTGTGACTTCAGGGACCCTGCTCAGGGCTTTGACAGCATCCATTGTAAAGAAAATGGTCACCTCATCGCCCAGCGAAGTCCTTATGACGGCCTCCATGGAGGCGTAGGTGAGCTTGCTCCTCTCGTTGCTCCCGATCACGATACCGTGCCTCATACTACCGCCTTAGCTGTAACTGTCCAGTAAAGCCTATTATACAGCAGTTTCCCCCACCAGTGGACGTAAGAAGGAGGAGGCAGATTAGGCGGCGTGGTGTAGTTGAACCTCACGTAAGTCGCCTTATCCTGACCCATGGCCACATAACAGAACACCGAACCGTCGTAGAACCTCTTCCCAAGGTTACCCCTGATATCATCGACTAAGTTATGGGCTATTATATAGGACTCGAAGTCAGCCGTGGAACCTGCCTTGGATATGGGTATGTCAGTAGCGTCACCTATGACATACACATTCGACTGATCCTTCATCCTCAGAGTGAACTTATCTGCTGGAACCCAGTTCCTCCTATCCCCAATCCCGGAGTCTCCTATTACCTTAGCCCCCATAGCAGGAGGCACGCCCATCAACAGATCGAACTTCAGTGTTTCCCCTTCCTCAGACTCGAGGACTTTTCTCTGTGGGTCCACCGTCTTCACCGTGAATGGGGAGATCACCTTTATACCCCTCTCCTCGAAGAACTTCAGCATTGCTGCATTAACAGAGGGTATCCCGAAGACTCCCTTGATCGGATATGTATACACGATCTCAGTCTTTTCCCTGACTCCCTTCCTTCTCGCCAGATCGTCGAAAAGCATGGCTAACTCCAGAGGGCCGACTGGACACTTGTGAGGTAGCCTAGCCACGTTTATCACCGCTGTCCCTCCACCGAAGTTGAACAAAGCCTCCCTCATCTTAATAGAGGCCTCGTAATCCCAAGCCGTGAACTCGGTCTCCCTTAAGCCCGGCACTAGATTCCAGTCGTTGTGTGAGCCAGTAGCTATAACTAAGTAATCATATTGATGGGAAGCTCCGTCCGCAGTGAATATGGAGTGATTGGAGACGTCGATCCGCACCACTTCCCCTTTACTTCCATATACGAACTTCACCCGTGGGTTCAAGAGCTCCCGTTCCTCCTTAACTATGGCACTTGGGTCCTCCATCCCCAAGGCCACTAGTAGTTGCCCGGGTTGATACACGTGTTTTTCACTCCTATCGAATACTGTGACTTCCACCTCCCCTGTCTTCATTTCGGTTCTTAGCTTCTCGGCTATTCTGTTAGCCACTATGGTCCCGCCTATACCCCCTCCAACGACAGCTATTCTCTTCAATGGAATTACCCCTTAACGAGGACTACCCTGATCCTATTTCCCTCTCTACTCTCCTCTACTACCTGAGCTCCCTTCCTCATCGCCCAGGCGAGCAAATCCTTCCTGGTACTTTCGTCGCCCAGAATGACTTCCACCGCCTCCCCAGTCCTCATCTCCTCATATACTCCTGATAATTCACCTATGGGACCAGCACAACTTGAACCGGAGAGGTCCAACTTCTTGTATAACTTCACTACTCTCACCCTTCTCCAACTATCAGTTTGAGTATACTATTATAAACTTTCGTGAATATTAGCTAGAAAATATGTAGTAACAATCGTAGTTACATAATTTTTAAGATATCAAGAAATAAATCTATCCTGAAGCTGGACCCCAAATGGGATAATCCACAATGGAATATACGCGTATGTAATATATATAAGAAGATTTAGGTTGAACTCTCAATCCCCCCTCCATGGTCTACGAATATAGGTCTGATTTCATGAAGAACGTCATCGACGTTCCGCCGTTCATGGTGAGGACGATGTGGAAGAGCGGGAAGATCGTCATAGTTGATATAAGGGAGCCCTGGGAGTATCAGTCCCACCACATCCCCGGTGCCCTCCTCATACCCATGAATTACTTGGAATTAGCCTCAAGCTTCCTGAGGACTAGGGAAGTCGCAGTGGTCTGCGAACATGCGAATAGGAGCACTAGAGTAACTAGGGAGAGACCTCACCTATTCAAACTGGCCTACAACATGCTGGGGGGAATGGAAGGATGGATGAGGAATGGTTTCGAGGTGGTCAGCGGATATGATGAGGGTGCAGAATTCTACAAGACCTTCCTTCACAGGCGTAACTTCTCTAACTCCTTCTCTATTTCAGAATAGAGTCCATCAATCTTGGATTCTAATTTACCCCTCTTGAAGGATAATTTACCCCTAACCACTGTGAACTCCACATCAGCTCCAGTGGCGTTGAAAACTAGGGCCGAAGCGACTCTGCTCGTGTTGAGAGGCCTCAGCCTCTGTGTCCTGAGGACCGTTAGATCCGCCGTCTCACCCTCTTTTATCCTCCCCCTTCCTATTCCCAGGGAAGAGTAGGCGTTCACAGTTGAGGCCCGCAGAGCATGGGAAGCGCCTACCGAGTAATCCCAGTAATTGTTCCTCTGAAGTAGAACAGCTTCCTTCATCTCCCTGAAGACGTCTAAGGTATTGTTGCTCGCAGGTCCATCTGTTCCCAGGGTCACCAAGACTCCAGCCTCCATCATCTCCTTGAAGGGGAAGAAACCGGCTGTGGCCAATTTCATGTTAGAGGTCGGGCAATGAGTCACAGTAGCCCCTTCCCTCCGTATAGCCTCAATCTCCCAACTTGTTACCCACCCTAGGTGAACTAAATGCCAATTCCTGTTGAGGCCAACACTTGAGTGCAGGTACTCCAGAGGGAACTTCCCTGTCCTACTCTTCACTTGATAGACCTCCCTCCTCGTCTCCGAAAGGTGAATCTGGACCCTCAACCCCAACTCCTCGTTGAGCTGCTTGGCCAGCTTCAGGGACATTTCTCCTGCCCCGTAAAGGCTGTGGACGTTCACTATTGGAGTGAAGAGTTCACTCTTCTCCTTAATCAGACTCCGCGTCTTCTTGTCCACCTCAAAGGGATCATACACTTCATCCAAGAAGACGTAGCCAGCCCAGATTCTAATTCCATATCTCTCCGCCACTTCCTTGGCCTTAAGTGGGTTGAAGTACATATCGACCACGGCCGTGGAACCGCTCATCAGGGACTCAATTATCGACGCCTCTGTGGAGAGGTTCATTAAGGTCTCTGGGATCTCTCTCTCCACCTCCCAGATCCTCTGGAGCCAAAGGTCCAGATCTGCATCGTCTAGGTAACCCCTAAGGTAGAGCATGCCCAAATGGGTGTGGGAGTTGACTAGCCCCGGGATCACTATCATGCCCCTGCATTCCACCTCATCCCCCTCCACCTCGCTTCCCAGGGATTTAATGAAGCCGTCCTGGATCACCAGGTTGACTCCCTGGAGAACTCTATCCCCTGAGAGGATGTAATCGCACCTCCTAAGGGTGAACTCCACGGTCTCAGACCCTCAACTAATAACGTTTAAAGTTTCCTCCATAGTAATATGCTCACGTGTCCTTAACGTTGATGATGGCGTTGATGATGGCGTTGGCCTCTGCAGGTGTACAGGTGACCCTCCACGTCAATGGGGTTCACCTGGTGGTCCTACCCACCCAAGACTTCAGAAACCTCACTGTAACAGGTTCCGAGTTCAAGCTGAGTGGTAACGAGGTGATCCTCTTGAACTCCACCTCAGCCACCATAACTTACTTCACTACAGGCCTCTCCCTCAATTTCTCCTCTCCTACTCCAATGAATATGACTCTCCTAATTCCGTCTGGTTACGAACCCTACTCAGTTTTTCCAGAACCGGCATCAGTTTACTTTCACTCTGGAGGGATATACATGAGCTTCTATACCCCGAACGTAACGGTGATACTAAGACCCTTAGGCCAACAATATAATCCATACGTGCCTTTACTGATCGCTGGTCTCACAGCCTCCTCCGGCACCACCGTTTACCTCGGATTCCTGCTCATGAGGCAGAGGAGGAGACCCAAGGAGGAGGTAGAAACGGAGATCCTGGGAGAGGACGAGCTAGATCCCAGGGACAGACAGGTGTTGAAAGCGTTAATGGAGGGCGCCACGACTCTTTCCGACGTGGTCAAGATGACCTCCCTGCCCAAGACCACCGCCTACAGGAGGTTGAAGAGGTTAACCAAGATGGGTTATATAGAGGAAGTGAGGAAAGAGGGGAAGGTGATATACCAGGTTAAGAGGAATGAAAGGAAATGAGGACTATACTACGGATGAGGTGAAAGCCCATTGAGGGTTGCAATGCTCACACCTCTTTTCCTCCCTGTGAGGGCTGGAACAGAGGTTCATGTGTATAACCTGTCCAAACACTTAATGGAGTTGGGAGTAAAGGTTGAGGTTCACACCACCAGGGACACATACCTGGAGAGAGGGAAACTGAGTCCAAGGGAGATAATAGATGGAATCCCGGTCTTCAGGCACAGAAAGATGTGGGGTGCAGTGAGGAGTGAAATACTACACTTTCACAACCTGGGGAAGAAGTTCAGTGCTTGGAACCTTTACACCATAGCCTCCACTCCATTAATCCACACTAGAACGGCGGTCTTAACCCCACATCATATGCTGACCATAGACAGGGGCGAATTGGCTAGGATCCTCAGCAAGATCCTGGTGAGGGCTGTGGATGCCCTAGTAGCCGTCAGCCAGTGGGAGAGGGAAGAGATGGTGAAGAGGGGAGTTCCCGCGTCCAAGATAAGGGTGATCCCCAACGGTGTTGAGGACGAGGCCTTTCTCTACCCAAGGAAAGAGGGAGAGGAGGACTTCCTAGTCTACGTGGGCAGGATTTATCCTAAGAAGGGACAGGACTTCGCCATAAGGGGTTTAGCAAAGGTAGATGGCATGAAATTAGTTTTAGTGGGCCAAGTTCAGGATCCGTCCTACCTTCAGAGCCTCAAGGACCTGACTAAAAGGCTGGGCCTTGAGGATAGGGTCAAGTTCTTGGGTGAGGTGAGCAACGTGAAGAAGTATGAACTCATAGATCGTTCCATGGCCTTGGTACTAACGTCCGAAATAGAGGCGGAGGGAATTGCAGTCAAGGAGGCCATGGCCAGGGGAAAACCGGTCGTAGTTAGAAAGGCCACAGCTCTTCCCCACCTGGTGAAGGAAGGAATTAATGGTTTTGTAGTTCAAAACGAGGAGGAGTTCGCTGAAGCTGTGAGGAAACTCAAGGATCCAAACCTCCGCAAGTCCATGGGTAGGATCAATGAGGAGGAGGCTCTGAAGTGGAGGTGGACTACTGTCGCGAAGTTGACCAAGGAGTTATACGAGGAGATCTCTTAACAAGGTGAACGGAAGCGGAGTTTGAGGTTTAGTAATATAAACAGAAACTTGGAAACCAGGTCGTGATTAACAGTTTCGCTTAAGCCGTGAAATTCGTATGCCCTTATGAACGTCGAGGGTGCGAAGTCCGTGAGTCCACACAAGATGGGTATATGCCAACTAGGTCAGGTGAGACGACGAAGGGTGTGCGGATTCCCCCATCACTGAGGGGAATGGGTGGGGTTAGTGCAGCCAAGGGGGCGGGGAGAGATGAAAGGGTACTCCATGACCTCGTGAGGCCAAAGGGCTAGCGGTTGAATCCGTGAGACTTCAGTGAGGCCTAAACCCCTTAAACTAAGACTTCAGCAGGTAGAAGAGTAGGCCTCGCTTATTACCTCACGGGCCAACTCCTTGGGTAATTTGGTCGACACCCTGTAGTTCTCGTGCAATATTAGGACCTCTATGTCCTCGCTCCTGGAGCCCTCTAGGTCAAAGGTCAAATACTGCACGGTGGAGAACTCGTCACCCTGCTCCCTTCCAGCCTCAGGGTCTCCCTGAATCAGCTTCCCTCCGACCTTGAGGAACACAGAGTTATAGATCCCCTTGAGTTTCCTGAAGACCTCTCTGAGATCGTTCTCGTTCCACGCGTGAATGAAGAGCGTAGCCTTAAGTTTACCGTCACACGGTATCATGGTGGAGTATATTGCTATCTCCTTCCTTATGGAAGCCTGATCCTCTAATTTGTCTAAGTAGACCATTTCCTGGATCTGGAAGAGCACGGTCTCCCTGTTCTCGAAGATCAGGCTCAACCTCTCTCCAAGTTCTACCCTCCTCTTAGCCTTGTAATCCGCCATTTCCTTATACTTCTGACTCCTGACCTTGGCGTAGTCCCTCCAAGGGAGGATTTCGGATTCACTTATCACAGTGCCATCGCCTCCTTGAGGAGTTGTATGGGGTGTTTAGGTCTTCTACCCGAGGCCTTCTCTATTTGAAGGCCAGCTAGGGGACACTCGGTGATAAAGTAATCGGCCTTACCTTCCCTGAAGGCCTCCATCATCTTAGACCCCACTTTCTTGGCCTCTTCGTAATGCCTTAATCCCCATCCTCCATCGATCCCTGAGCACCCCCTGTCCACCTGATCCACATCGACCTTGACTCCGCGCATGAGCTGAACCCCGGGCATACCCACACCCAAGTATCTGAGGTGGCAGGGAGGATGGTAAAGCGCTGACTTCTGCAAGTTCCCTTTCACCTCTATCTTCTTCTCCCTCCTCAGCTTAACCAGGAACTCCATGGAGTCATAGACCTTGGGTACGTCCCTGTCTAAGACATACTTATACTCCTTGGTGAGCATCAGAGTGCAAGTGGGAATGGGTGAGACCACTTCGTAACCCATCTCCCTATATTTCTCCAAGAGTCTCACGTTGTACTCCGCGTTCCTCTTGAGCCCCCTGGCGTCTCCTACGTCAAGCATGGGTGCCCCGCAGCACTTAAAAGGGGCTAAGGTCACTTCTATACCCAAGGCGTTGTAAACGTCTACCAAGTCCTCTCCTATCTCGGGGTAGAAGTTCTCTACTAAACAGGTATGGAAAAGGACCACTTTGGCTTTAGGATTCTCGACTACCTTGGGTTTCACTGAGCCTAAGAAGCCCTTCGAAGAGAGTTTCAGCCTAGGGGCTTCCCCCTTAACTCCTGAGAAGTCCTCCACGACTTCAGCTAGCTTATGGCCTAACTGGCCTAAAGGCCTCAACAATGACATAGCGTCCGTCATCTCCATCAACCTCTCCCTTAATGGTATACCCCTCTTGCTCCTCAAGTGGAGTAGACCCCATTCCATGAGGTGGGGAAAGTCCATGCTGAATTCGTGGGGCGGAGTGTATGGGCAATTCACATAGCAGAGGTTGCAGTGGAAGCACTTCTCGGCCACCTCCTTTAAGTCCTCGAGGGTCAACGCCTTAGGCCCCTTCTGGTCCGTCAATCTGAAGAGGTGGGGAAAAGCTGGACAGTAGTTGAAGCACCTCCTACAGCCGTGACATATGCTCGACTGCCTCACGAACTCAGAAATCAAGGAAGACTCGTTGTGGAACTCCTGGTTCTCCGGGTTGAGCGTGATCATAACTACACCTACAAAGGATGTGTAGGTTAAAATAAAGAAAAAATTACTCTCCCTTTAATCTCTTGAGTAACTCCTCGAACCTGGCAGCGTGGCTCTTCTCAGCCTTGGCCAGTGTCTCATACCATTCAGCTAACTCCTGGAAACCCTCTTCCCTGGCGGTCTTAGCGAAGCCAGGGTACATTTGGGTCCACTCGTAGGTTTCTCCCTTTATGGCTGAGCGCAGCATGTCCTCTAGAGTCTTTATGGGAACTCCCGTGGCTGGGTCTCCCATGTTGCCCTGTCTAACGAAGTCCAAGTGCCCGAAAGCATGAGCGGTCTCCCCTTCCGCTATGCTCCTCATCACGGCAGCTATGTCTGGGTAACCCTCTTCGTCCGCTCTTCTGGCGAAGTATAGGTAGCGCCTGTTGGCCATGGACTCGCCTATGAAAGCGTTCCTTAAGTTCTCCTCGCTTTTAGTACCCTTTAACTCCTTCATGTTCTCACTGTAACTTAGTTGTATCTATCATATATAAAAAGATTTTTGATCATAGTGGTTCTCACTTCAAAGTTGAACTAAAAGACCCGATCCTAAGGACTGATATGATGGTCTCGAGGTCCGCCTCTGGACCTCCTGGTCTAACTCTAACTCCTCTCAGGATCTCGTGGAGATTGGGAGGATTATCGCCCAGTAAGGCCCAGATCACCCTCCTGTCTGCGCTTAACATCTCCTTCAATTTCCCTAAGTCACCCTCCGTCAGCTCCACCGAAGGAACTGTGGGACTTACGTTGAGGGGGGAGTCTTCGGCCCTAAGGGTCTGCAGGACGACCGTTAAAGTCAGGGGGTCTGTCCCGAAGACGTATAGGGTCTCCTCCCTAGGATCTGAGTAGTGACCCCAAAGCTCGGCCCTCCCCTTCCTCCCCTTATGCTCCACCCTCACCCCCCTACCCACTGCCTGCACTACGAACTTCCTGGAGCTCTCACTCAGGCCCAAATTGACGAAGACCATTACGTGGGGCCTGGGACTGTCCCAACCCTCGTAAAAGGCCCTGGAGCCAACCAGGATGGAAACTCGGTCTAGACTGTCCACTGATCGGAAGAGCCCTGAGTCCTCTGATATCACGTGGTTAGGGAAAGTGTCCCTGACCCACTTCCTCCCGTTTCCTATCCTCACGATGCAGAAAGGCGACTCACCGTTGGAGATCGACACAATCCCATCCGCATGAAGTGTTACGGTGGGGTGGAAAGGAGTTGATACTCCGAAGAGCCCATACATGAACTCCGGAAAGGTGAATCCACTCAGGTCCAGGTTCAATTGCCTGTCCTCGAATAGGAGTTCCCCGGAGACCTCTCTACTCAACTGTTCCCTTGCCTTCTCGAATTCGGAGACTCCACCCCTAGCCACTTGGATCACATAGGAGAGGAAGGAGAGTAGGTCGGGGAAACCCTTGGAGGTGAAGTTAACTGTGTTAACCAGGGCTAGCAGAAGAGGTGGCACCGACTTGACGACTTTCCTAAGGTAGGAAGTGAGTATTAGTGGCTTCAGCATCCCTATTTCCTTCAAGCTCCTGTCGATGATCGTTATGTGTTTCCCGTATCCCCTTCTGACGAAGGAGGAGAGATTGAACGTGTAAGCGGTGGTGATCATATCTATCTCCTCAACGAACGAGGCCGAGAAGTGCATTGAGAACCTAGTCCTGGAGAGGGCCCAGAAGATCCACTGCCTAAGGGAGTCGGACTTATCCCCCTTGTGCGCCTCGTCGAGTATTAGGTACCAATCCCCTGAGAACTCCCTGAAGTCCAAGATCTTCTCCTTCCTCTCCAACCCTATTAGGTCCGATCTGTAAACGTAAACCCTTTCCAGGTCCGAGAACCTGTTGAGATCGACCATCTCGAGTCCCATCTTATTCCCATACTTCCTTAGCTTCTCGATCACGTAGTCCTTGGAGGTGAGGATCAAGATCCCCCCTTTGGGAATGAGGTTTGCCTGCATGAGTCTCCCGATCTCCTTAGCTAACCTCAAGGCCACTAGCGTTTTTCCACTGCCGGTGGCCATCCAGAAACACGCTCTATTCACTAAGTCCCTGAAATAGACCTGTCTAGGCAGGACTTCCTCCAGCGCTTCCCTGACTTTACGTGATGGCTCCACCCTAGGGTTAACTCCATAGATCGAGGCCAAAAAATCCCTGTTCCCCCTTAAGACATAGTAGAAGAGGTTGAGCGCCTTGAGGCCGTTGATCACCGCCTCCACTTGGAAGTCCCAAAGGGTTAGGTCTTTAGAGAAGTGGGGATCTGGGATTCCCCAGTGAGACGGTAAGTCCACGCCCCTTAAGATCTCCTCCAACCTCACTACTTCCACCACAACATCTCCTTGAAGACTTCCGCTGGAGGCCTATCCAGGCTGAACTCGGTCCCGTCCTCCAACCTAACCACACCTTCCCTCACTTGGGAAATGTAGCTACCCCTGGAAAGGGAGGCACTCTCAGGTAGATCTACGTCGTCGTAGGGTTTCACTAAGATCATTCCCGGTGACTCAACGTGGACTAGCAATTTGAGGTCGAGGAGGAAAGGAACCCCCTCCAGGCAGGAGGGGGAATAACGGAGATCGTCCACGAAATCATACAGGCTCTCCAGTTCATAGTACTTAAAGAACCCACCCCCTTTCCACTCCACTTGCTTAGTGATCCCGTAGGGCTCAACCCTCCCCTTCCCGGCTAAGACCTCCTTCATCCTGAGGAGGGCCAGGGAGGAGTGTTCCCCTTGTTCCACACCGATCCACTTCCTGCCCATCTTTTGGGCGACGGCGATAGTCGTCCCAGATCCCAGGAAGAAATCCACCACCAGATCCCCCGGATCAGTGGAGATCGAGAGTACCCTGTGCAGTAGGACCTCCGAGTTCTCAGTTTTGAAACCCCATCCCCTCGAGTAGCCGGGGATGTCGGTCCAGTTGTTCTTCAGAGTCTTGAGAGCGGGGGAGTAAACCACCTTCCCTCCCTTGAACCTGATCAGCCCTAATTCTTCCAGCTCCCTTACCTGCTCCTGGGTCAGCCCCCACTTCCTTCCAGGGGGAGCAGCAACCCTCCTCCCCATTACTTCCCTATACCTGTCCTCCTCATCCTTAGGCTCCCCAGGGAGGAAGGGGTAAAGCCATTTCACCTCATCCCTGATCTCCCTCAACTCCCTGAACTTCGGCTCACTACCCTTAGAGTAGTAGAGTATAGTGTCGAAGTCCACCATGAGGCGTTTAAGCCCTGAGGCGTTCTTGTAGAACTCAGTGGTCCTGGAGACCACTATCTCGTTCCTGAAGTTCTCCCTGCCGAAGATCCTGTCCATTAGAAGCCTTAAGTAAGCGTCACCGTTGTGATCGCACCTAACGAAGATGCTCCCGTCCTCCTTTAGAATCTCCCTCGCTACCGAAAGCCTATTCTCCATCATGGTTATCCAGCTGGAGTCCTTGAAGTTGACGCTATACATGAAGTCCGCCTCCCCCTCCTTATTGAAAGGAGGATCTATGTATACGGTTTGGACTCTACCCATGAACTTCCTCCTCAACGTGTTGAGGGCCTCTAGGTTCTCTGCCCTTATGAGCCAACCGTCCAGTTCTTGATCCAGGTGGTTCAGAGCTGCCTCTACTCTCTCCTTCAAGCCAGGGAAGTACTTAGTGTCCACAGGCCTGGTTTCAGAGTCCATTACGCCCAGTTCCTCCCACTCCCTCCTCTGTAACTCAGCTCCCTCACCCTCCGAGATCAGCTTGTCTAACCCCATCGACCTTAACCTGTCTAGGGAAACTACGTAGTTGACTCTCCTGGCGAATCGGGGCTTCCTCCAGACCTTGACCAGTTCCTCCTCAAGGGAGGACAGGAAGTCTATGAATTCAGAGGCTAAGACCTTGAATTCCTCGAGGACCTGCAGATCAACTGATCCGATCCTCTCTGCGATCCATAGGTTGAGCTGATTCTTCATGAAAGTCCTGAGGTTCTGCGCAAGAAAGAAGTCCTCTTTCCTCTGCGATTCGAAAACCGAGACGGCTCTCCTAAGGTCCTCCACTGGTATCGAGGCCTCGGTGGCTATGGCCTCCAGATCACTGCCTCTCTCGCCCCTCACTACCTTGAGAGAGACCTCCCTTCCCTTCACTCCCTGAAGGATATAGCCCAACTTGATCTTGACCCCTTGAGGTAGGTCTGATACGTCGAAAGCGAATACCCTTGAGTTCACCTCGACTCTTAAGGGCAGATACTTCCTCGATCCCACGTATATGAGTCCCATGGTTCTCCACCAAAGCTGAGTCTCCCCCTTGGTCTCGCCTGGACCTAAGTAAACTCCACTGGATAGCCTCGACCTGAAGAGGAAAGGAGTTCCTGAGGGGGAGAGGAAAGCGGAGAAGAAGTCCAGTAACAAGTCCTCAACCTCCTCCTTCCCCTTCAGCTTCGTCTGGAACTTGGAGAGGAACTTCCTCAGACACTCGCCCTTAATGGAGATTATCCTTAAGATCCCCCCTCCCTCTTGGAGGGGGAACTTAGCCTCCACGTAACTGGAGAACTTCCCCATTAAGCGCTCTCCGCTAACCTGGAGTAGTCTTGGTCAGATAGGGAGATCCTAAGACTCCCCAGGATCTCATCTATGTGTTCCTTCTTAGTGGACATGGGTATGGGGAGGGACCTCCTCATTACGTAGGCTAACGCGACTTGGATAGGCGTAGCGTTATACTTCCTGGCCACCTCCCTTACCACTCTACTGGAACCAACTGAACCTCTAGCCAAGGGCTGATAGGCCATGACCGTTACGTTGTTCCTCTCACAGTAAGGTATAACGTCTTTCTCAGGAGACCTAGATAGGACGTTATACTCTATTTGATTTACCGCTATCCCGTATTTCTTAGCCGCGTGGATCGCCTCCTCTAACTCCTTGACTCCGAAGTTGCTCACCCCTATGTACCTGACTACCCCTGCCTCCACAAGCTCCTCCATGGCTGATATCGTTTCCTTTAGTTCCACTGAGGGATTGGGCCAATGGATTAGGTATAGGTCGATGTACCCACAGTCCAGTCTCCTGAGGCTAGCCCTAGCTGACTTGATCAGGTCCTCCCTGTGAAGGTGGTTGTTCCACACCTTAGTGACTACGAAGACGTCGTCCCTCCTATAGGGCTTTATGGCCTTCCCCACCAATTCCTCCGTGTGTCCTCCGCCATACATCTCCGCGGTGTCCACTAGCCTTACGCCCTTCTCAATCCAATACCTCATGATCTCAACTAGGTGCTGATCCAAGGAAGCGTCAGGGGTCCAGAAACCTCCTCCCATTCTCCACGTGCCGAAACCGAGCCTACCTACCTCCACACCCCCTATCTTCATAAAATAGCTAGAGAAGTACGTAATTATAAAGTCTCGGAGGTGAGATGAGAGACTAACTTCTTCCGTTTGTCCCTACGCTCTCATTCCACTCGTTTCATTCACGATCGAGTGTAGGGACTCAGCCCTCGACCACCTGCCCAGCCTTACGGTAGATGGGTAATGGGACTTCCTTGAACCAAACGGCATGTGGCTGACATCCCTGCATTTTATTCCCACCCGTTTGGGCAGAGTCCACATCCTGTGGGAAATCATCTCACTCCCTAAAAACTGTAATAGTGTAAAGCATTTCGATTCATGCGAAAAAGGACTCACCCCGCTCTCTCGGATCGGACTCGGGTGGGGTGATCTTCTGCCCTACTGTCCACCATATGAGGAATGTAACCCCTCACGGTGGGAACCATGAGTCCCGGAACCCTTCCAGTGTGGGCGAATCATTCTCACGTTAACAGAAATGTTCCTATATTGTTTACTCTGGATTTTTAACGATGGAGAGGTGATCCCCCACACCCATGTTGGCCCTGCCCAAAGGGGTGGATAGGGGTGTTTAAACTAGGGACTCTCCGCCTTAATTGGCGAGGCTTTATGCCATCCCCGACCCTATTTTCTGTAATCGGGACTGTTGATCTCGAGTCCTCATTTTACTGTGGCTTGGTGGAGATCTTATTCGCGAGTAACTGCCTATTATATTATTTTATACTTAATAGTATATATCACAAAATATCTTTTATACTACTTAATATTGTCTAAGCTAGCCGTTTCATCCGCGGAACAGGGTCTCCCTTTTAAGGAAGGTCAAACCCATCTGAAATCAGAGACTATGAAAACACTGCAGTTGGCCGCGTTGTTAACGGCCATAGGATTCACAGCAGGAATGGTAACAGCGGGAGCAGCGGGCTACGGACCCCTGGCTTACATAAGCTACACTATAATGGCTCCACACCCTGGCCACACAGTAGCAGCTCACATAGACCTAGGTTCACTGAAACCGGGCCAGTCGGGGAATAAGACCGCCGAAGCTAAGCTAAACGTCACCTCCCCAGGGAACTATACCATAATATTACTACACGCCGAAAAGCTGAGCGAAGCTTTCTCCAATTTCACCGTGAAGGTGACTCTGACCTCTGCCAGCTTCTCCCACACTGTAATACTCACTCCAGATGAAGATCGAGCGACCCTCCAACTCGACGCTTCGATATACAACGTCACCATAACTGTATTCTACCATGTGTCTACGACGCCTGAAGGGGATCTCAAGGCATTCCACGAACCACTACTGGTGATCCATCCACAGGGAGAGGATAACGAGAACGAAAGTGATTGATAATTTTTTAATTAAAATTTAATTTTTTCATCCTCTTTCCTCTATCCTCTTGAATTGTCTTTCCCCAGGCCCCACGTATAGGGCACGGGGCCTTATTAGCCTGTGCTGTTCCTCTACATACTCCATCACATGCGCTAGCCAACCAGTCATCCTGGAGAGCGCAAAGAGGGGAGTGAACATGTAGACGGGGAAGCCTATGGCGCTGAAAACCAGCCCTGAGTAGTAATCGGTATTGGGGAAGATCTTCCTCGAGGCAAAGTGTTCCAAGCCGACTTTCTCGAGTCTCTCCGCTATTTTCAGGATCTCCAACCCCCTTTGATCCTTGGTTATTCTCTCTGCCATCTCCTTGAAGATGAACATCCTGGGGTCGAAGGTCCTATAGACCCTGTGACCGAAGCCCATGAGCCTCCTCTTCTCTTTGACGATCTTGCTCTGGAACCAATTCTCCACATTGGAGGGATCCCCTATCTCCAGGAATTGCTCGTATGCTGACTCCGCTGCTCCCCCATGGAGGGGGCCCTTTAGGGCAGCTAAGGCCGCGGTGATGGTGGAGTACATATCGGAGAGAGTTGAGGCGGCTACCAGAGCTGCTGTGGTGGAAGCTGGAACCTCGTGGTCCACGTAGAGTATTAGGGCGGAGTTCATCGCCTCGCTTAACTCCTTCGAGGGTTCCCTATCAAAGCACGCCCTGAGGAAAGTGTAGGCGTAGTTACCGTTGGGCTTTGGCATAACGGGAGCTAAACCCTCCTTGTGCCTGTATATATTGGCCACAACCGAGAGGGAACGGCCTATGATTTCAGCCCCCTTTTCTCTGTCAGCCTCTTTGGACCACGTGTATTTGGACTCCGCAGCGGACATGGCTGCATAGGCAATCTCCATGAGGGAGAGAGCGTCTGACTCCTTGGGCATTTCCTTGATCTCCTTAATGACATACTCGGGTAAATCGTAACCCCTCTCTATCTTCTCCTTGAACCTCCTCAATTCCTCGACGTTTGGCAGGTCACCGTAGAACATCAAGTAGGCCACTTCCTCATACTGGGCGTTGAGGGCTAGGTCCTTGATGTCGTAACCCCTGTAACGGAGTATCCCAGCTTCCCCGTTTATGAAGGTTAATGAGGTTTGCTTTATGAATACGTCCTCTAAACCCCTACTGACTGTTGACATTGCCTTCACCTCAGTTGGGGAGTTGAGCCCCGTAGCCCAGGAGTGGACTGGGGACTCGAGCACCAATGGAAAGGCGTTGAACAAAACCTATTGAGATCCTCATGCTGGTAATTTCCCATTCACAAAGATTTAAACATTCTTCCTTTTGCCCACTCCCCCACCCCTTTGCCCGAGTTCCCTGTCTAAGTTCTCGTAGAAATCGTAGTTTATTACCTTATACTGTTGAGCCCTAGTCATCATTTTGCCCAAGAGACTCTCCTGACTCCCTTCCTCCATGAGCGTCCTCAAAGCCTCTTCCATGGCCTTAGCAGCGACCCTGAAGATAGTCACGGGGAAGATGACGTATTTATAACCCATCTCCTTGAACCTCTGGGCCCTTATGAGCGGAGTCTTACCGAACTCGGTCATGTTGGCGAGCAAGGGAGCCTTCACTTCCTTTGCGAAGAGTGAGAACTCGTCCTCGCTGGTTAAGGCTTCAGGGAAGATCACGTCAGCCCCTGCCTCAACGTAAGCCTTAGCCCTCTCTATGGCATCGTGTAAGCTCGTGACTGCCCGGGCGTCAGTTCTGGCTATTATCAAGGTCTCCCTCCGCGCCTTCACTGCTGCCCTTATCTTCTCCACCATGTGATCCTCAGGGATCACATACTTCCCCTCTAAATGACCGCACCTCTTTGGCATAACCTGATCCTCGATCTGTATCGCATCGGCCCCCGCCCTCTCCAGGAGCCTCACGGCCCTGTAGACGTTCAAAGCCTCACCGAAGCCTGTATCTGCATCCACTATCATGGGTATCTGCGTCACCTCGCGGATCTTCCTGACCTCCCGCTCCAACTCCGAGAGCGTTATGATGCCCAGGTCCGGGAGTCCCATGGAGGACGTTAAGGCGCCACCGGAGAGGTAGACTGCTTTGAAGCCGATCCCCTCAGCTAGGAGGGCTGTGAAGGGATTGAATACCCCAGGAACGATTAGGAACTCTGAGGACCTGAGGACCTCAGACAAGCGAGGACACCTCCCTTCCCTCTAACTCCTTTAGGGCCCTCAACATCTCCCGATCCCCCGTGAGCCTCAGGAACTTCTGGTCCAAGGACTCATCTGACATGGGCATGGCCCAGTGGCCCTCCGGCACTCTCACCTCTTCCTCGATCACCCTACTTGAAGTCCTCACGATCACCTTGGTTGGTAATTCCTGTGGGTAAACCTTGGTATACTCAGGGTTCTCCACTACATTGAGTTTGAACATGAGCTCTCTAACCCTCCGATCCGAGATTAGGGAATACGTGTCCAACCAGAAATCCCCTGAGACTAATGCAGCGGAGACCACGAAGGGCAGACTGTGATCTGCTGTCTCCCTATTCACCGGATTCCACTTCTCGGGATCCGCCAATATGGTCTTACCCGCCTCATAGGTCTCCACGGTTATGGAGGTGATCTGGCTCCACTTCACTCCCCTATACAGACGCAAAGAGGCCTCTACAGCTGCCTGAGCGTGGTACTCCACGGGGTACTTCTTGATCATGGTCCTCAGTATCCCAGAAGCGCGTCTCCCCTTGAGGGCTTGAAGGTCCATGTCCTTGGCGACGACGTTTATGAACCCCATCCTCCCGCTGAGTGGTTCCCTCGGCCCATCGATCCCGACTGAGGAGGCGAGAGCAGCGAACGTGGCTTTACGACTGGCATCGGCCGCTGCCCCTGCCTTCCAAGAGGAGAGTTCACCCACTCTGGTCTGCCTCAAGGCGACGTTAGGCACCACACTCAGGGAAAGGGCGTTGAGCGCCTTATCCTTGTCCAAGTTCATTAGTTTACTTAACGCTAATGAAGCAGCCATCTGCAGGAAGTTGACGTGATCGTAGCCCTTAATCCTAAGGGAAGTAGAATCGCAGAGCCTCACTCCCGCTTCATAGCCCACAGCTGCTGCGAGTATTAGATCCCTCCCCTTTCGCCTTAAAAGGGATCCCAAGGAGATCAAGGCTCCCAGCATGTCGCTAGGATGTAGGGGTTCCTTAGAGAGATAGGTGTCGTTGAAGTCCATGTATCTTATGAGAAGGGTATTGTAGAAGGAGGCTAGATCAGGGGACGCCTTATCCCCTCCTATCACTCTGGCCTCCCCTGGGTAATAGCGGAAAAGTGCCCTGATCCTTTCGGCTGGGGGAGATGAGATCGAGGCCATGGCCACTCCTATTGAGTCCAGGATCCTCCTCTTCACCTCCCTCACGACGGCTTCTTCCAAGTCCTCCAGCTTCAGATCGAGGATTTCCAGAAGCCTTTCCTCAGCGAGCATCGGTTATAAGTGATCTGAACTGTATTTAAAGTTTGAAGGTAAGATTTAAATTTTCAAATAGAAACCCTATTCGGATAGCTATGACCAAAGTGGGTTTCATAGGGGTGGGTAGGATAGGGCAGACCATAGCCTACTCCACTGTGATGGACGGTTTCGTCGACGAGGTCTTCTTCTACGATATAATAAACGAGCTCCCGGAGAAGTTCGAGCACGAGATGAGGCACGCAATGGCCACGAGGGGGATAAAGACCGAGATCGTCGCCACTAATTCGCTAGGTGACGTGAAGGGGGCGGACATCATAGTGATCACCGCAGGAAGACCAAGGAAGCCCGGAATGAGCAGGAGGGACCTCTTCCTGGAGAACGCCAGGGTCATGAGGGACCTAGCCTCCCAGCTCCCCAAGGGGAACCCCAACGCCGTTTACGTAATGGTAACAAACCCTGTGGACATGATGGCCTCTGTGTTCCAGAGGTTCTCCGGGAGAACCACCATAAGCACTGGGGACCAGGTGGAGACCATGAGGATGAGGTCCTTCATCGCCAAGAGGCTGGGCGTCCCTGTCAGGGAGGTTGAGGGCTTCGTGGGAGGGGAGCACGGAGAGGACGCAGTAGTCCTGTGGGGAACTGTGAGGGTCAGGGGAGAACCATTCAGGGAGGAGGGGTTGAGCAGGAGGGAGGTGGAGGAATACGTGAAGATGATCCCTGATGAGATCGTGAGAACTTTGGGTGCTACCACTTGGGGTCCCGGGACCATAATAAAGGACGTCATAAGGAGCGTGGCCCTGAACGAGGGGAGGGTCATGAGCATAGCCTTCCCCAGGGAGTTCCAGGGGGAGGTGATCCACGTCAGCGAGCCGGTGGTGGTGGGGAGGAGCATAGGGCCCAGCCTGGCCCCACTACTAGCCGAGGAGGACAGGAGGAGACTTGAGGAAGCTGTAAAGGACTTCTACAAGGCGTATAAGGAGAACATCGCCCAGTTAGAAGCTATTCCATGAAAAAGGGAATCACTTTTTGGAGATAAGCGCCCTCATTATGTCATCGGGCGTCACTGGGGTTTTATTCAGCCTCACTCCTAAAGCGTCCTCAAGCGCCCTCACTATGGCCGCTGGACCGACTATCAGTCCTGCCTCTCCAACGCCCTTACTTTTAGTCACGTGGTTCGAGTAGTGGGGTTTCTCGGCGAACTCACACTTCATGATAGGGGCCTCAACGAAGGTGGGCACTAAGTAGTCAGCGAAGGTCACGGTTATTTGGCCGTTCTCGTCTATGGGAACCCTTTCGTAAAGGGCCTGCCCTACAGCCTGAACCACTGCACCGTGTATCTGTCCCTCAGCTAACATGGGGTTTATGACCCGACCTATATCGTCGTAAGCCCTGTGTTCGAGAACCCTCGCTATGCCAGTCTCATCCACCTCCACTACTGACACGTGGACGCCGTATGGGAAAGTCACGTCTGCTTCCTGAAGCACCGATGCAGCTAAGCCAGGGTCAGGACCCGCATATCCAGCAGCTGCTACCTGTTCCCAGCTCACTCCCTTAGATGGGTCCTTCTTCAGTCTGAATGTGCCTTCAGAATACTCAACCTCTTCCACATCAGCATTAAGCAGCCGCGCAGCGACTTTCGTCATCTTCTCTTTCACCTTCCTCGCTGCGACTAAAGCGGCTGAGCCACCCACCGTCACGCTCCTGGAACCATAGGTCCCCATCCCTGCTGGGCCTAGAGCGGTGTCCCCCCACACGATGTTTATCCTCTCCATGCTCACACCAAGCTCGTCAGCCACCAGCTGCGCTATCCCAGTCTCTGCACCCGACCCGTGTGGCGTAGCCCCTGTTACCACTGTGACGTACCCCCTTTCGTCCACCCTCACTTCCCCGTATTCCCAGGGTCCGAAGCCGCATATCTCCAAGTAGAACGCAAGGCCCACCCCAACTCTCCTTCCCTTAGATCTCTCCTGCTGTGCCCAACTCTTCAACTCCCTATACTCTAGTTTCTCCACAGCCCTTCTCAGGAGCCCTGGATAGTCCCCGGAGTCATAGGTTAGGCCTAAGGGATTCCTATAGGGCATCTCGTCTGGTTTGACCAAATTCTTCAACCTCAGTTCCACTTCGTCAATTCCCAGCTCTCTAGCCACTGCATCCATTGTGCGCTCTATGATGAAAGTCGCCTCTGGCCTGCTGGCTCCCCTATACATGGTTAGGGGAGGAGTATTGGTGTAAACCGCCCTGGAGAGAACGCTCACTGCCCTTATCCTATATGGACCAACTATCATGGGAGGTATTATCTGGGGTTGAATCGGGCCAGTATAAGTGAGCCAAGCCCCCATGTCCAAGGTCAGGTTTCCCCTCAGGCCCAACACGGTTCCATCCGCCTTGACCGCAGCCTCCCCTTGGAACTTCATCTGCCTAGCAGTGGAGATCATGAGCTCCTCGCTCCTCGTGGCAACCCATTTAACTGGCCTGTTGAGCTTCATGGAGGCGTATATGACTGCGACCTCCTCAGGAGTGAGGTGTACCTTGCTCCCAAAGGCCCCTCCTACGTCCGGCATGATCACCCTGACGCGAGAGGACGGGATCCCGAATATCCTGGAGATGTCTGACCTGAGGTAATAGGGCACTTGGGTGGAGGCCCACACTGTGAGGGATCCAGACTCGTATTGGGCTAAGATACCCCTGGGTTCCATGGGTGAGGGACTGAGCCTCCCGTTCTCAACGCTCACGCTGATCACCTTCTCAGCCTGCTTGAAGGCCTCCTCAGGGTTCCCTCCCTTGAATTCCTTGGAGTAGGCCAAGTTAGTACCTAGGTCCTCATGAACCAATACCCCACCCTTCAAGGCCTCCTCGAGGGTCACAGCAGCTGGGAGTGGTTCGTAGTCTACCCTGACCAGGTCCGCCGCATCCCTCGCTACATAGCTATCCTTTGCCACCACCACCGCTATGGGGTCCCCCACATACTTAACCTCGCCCTCGGTCACCTTCCTCGGCTTGAACTTCATCTCCCTCAGATCGACGTAGGTGACCCATGGAATTATACCGTCCTTGAGCTCAGAGTTCACCTGGGCTCCAGTGAACACCGCAACTACTCCAGGCACCTTGAGTGCGTCGGTCGCGTCTATGGACTTCACCAGGGCGTGGGCGTAGGGGCTCCTCACGAAAGCAGCGTGAAGTGAGGAGATGTTGATATCATCGACGTAGTTCTGCTTACCCGACACTAATCTGTCGTCTATTATCCTCCTAACGGGTTTACCCACGTAGCTCACATTCTCGACCCCGCCAACTTTATGGCCTTAACTATGTTCTGATACCCTGTGCATCTGCACAGGTTCCCGTGCATCCAGTCCCTTATCTCCTCCTCGCTGGGGCTCTTGTTCCTACTTAGTAGGTAATAGGCCTGCATTATCATCCCGGAAGTGCAGAAGCCACACTGGAGGCCGTGGGCCTCAGAGAATGCCCTTTGTATGGGGTTCAATTTACCCTCACTTGACAACCCCTCTATGGTTAAAACCTCAGCACCGTTGGCTTGCACTGCTAATACTGTACAGGACTTAACGGTCCTCCCGTTCATGATTACGGTGCATGCGCCACAGGTAGTAGTGTCACATCCCACCTTAGTTCCTGTCAGCCCTAGGTCCTCTCTTAGGACGTGAACCAACAGCCGCCTAGGCTCTGTCTCCACTGCCTGCGTAACGCCGTTGACCTTGAGGGTTATCCTGACCTTCTCTCCCGCCTTAACTAACACTCACCTCACCCCCAACAAGACCCTCCTGGTTATCACCTTCATTACGTGGGTTCTGAGCTCTGAGCTACCCCTAACGTCAGAGGGAGGCTTTGCAGTGAACTTGGAAATGGCGTCCTCCACTGAGTCCCTGTCCAGTTTCCTGCCGATCAGGACCTTCTCGGCCTCCTTCTCCCTCACTGGTCTGTCCCCCACACCCGAGTAAACCAACCTAACGTCATCCACCGCATTCCCGCTCAGTTTGAGTGCAGCCGCCAAAGAAACCAGAGCGAAGTCACCAGCTCTCCTCACGATCTTCACGTAACTCCACCTGTAACCCGCCCTGATCGGGATCCTAACTTCCCTTATGATCTCCCCCTGCTTCAGAGCAGTGGTGAATGGACCCTTGAAGAACTCCTCAGCCTTGATCGACCTCTCACCTGAAGTCGAGGCCACCACTAACTCTGAGTCGAGAGCTACGGCTGCAGCGGGGAGATCCCCTGATGGATCTGCCTGAGCTAAGCTGCCGCCCAATGTGCCCATGTTCCTGACCTGGATATCGCCCACTTTGGTCAGGACCTCTCTCAGCATGGGAATAGCCAACGTAAGGGGGGCGTCCTCTAAGGCCTCAGAGTACCTAGTTAAAGCCCCTATCCTATAGACCTCTCCCTCCCTCTTGATATAGGAGAGTCCCTTTATGGGGTTCAGGTCCACAAGGAAGGTGGGTCTTATTAGCCTGAACTTAAGCATGGGTATTAGACTCATCCCTCCAGCGAGTGGCCTGGATTCCTGTTCCCTCTCTAGGAACTTCAGGGCTTCATCGATCGAAGGAGGAGCGAAGTAACCGAATTGAGGTGGATACATAGTTCCACTTACCTATTTGGAGGTATTTATTCAAGCTTAAGTATATATGTATTACGAGAAATGTCTACTTCTTTACGAAAACGTATACATACGTGAAGAGAGTCTAGGTTGAAGGATTCGGTTAGATCGCAGTTGAGATGGAGAGGAGGCGGAATATCCTTGATCCGCTTTTGGATCCCCATTTATGTTCATGGAGATTTGGGGGTGTAAGACCTCTTCCGTGAGGTAGGGATGCCCCAGATTTTAAGCTTTCAAATACCTACCTCAACGTCGGCCACTGATGGGGTAAGCGCCACCAAGCGCCCAGGTTGAAGCGAGTGAGGTGCGCCTCTGTCCCATGGACGGCCCGTATGGGCGTGAACCGTCATTATGTTCAGGGCTGGGACTGTTGAGCCTATGGAGCCTACCCTCCACCCTTGGCCAAGTGAGTGAGGTGGGCCAGGAAGCAGGAAACCGCGGGGAGAGCCCCGCAGGGCGGGTGAGTTCGCAGGGACACGGATGGATCGATTTACGAAATAATGAGAGCCTCGCCCCTTCTAGGGCGGAGATGATAATTTTAGTATTCTTTTTTCTCAGACTCGTTTTAATGGCTGGGAGGAACGCGATCAGAGCCGCAGTTTCCATGGAGATCGCTCCCTCTGACTCCCTCCTAGCCCTTGCGAATAACCACCTGAAAGCACTCCGCTCCGTCCTCTTCTGGTTAATCGTCGTATACAGCGCTGGGTTGAGTGGAATGCAAAGAAGCGCGGTCTCCTGGTGGAGTATGTTCCAGCCTTCTATTCCTCAACCCGTTGCCCAAGATGCGGTCAAAAAGGTTGAGTCCTCTCACCGTTGGTTCAAGTGTTCCTGCTGTTACGAGAACGACCGCGACGTTATCGCCGTGGTGAACCTCAATGGGAGGGTGTCCCTGACCCCTCCACTGTCCCTCAGGGATGTAAAGCCGAATCCATGAGGGGAACCCTTCAGGGCGGGAGGAAGTCAGCTTTAGCTGGCTTTCTATATTCAACCTTAAAATTCGGGGCGTGTAGAGGGAGCACATGGTAAAGATAGGTGATAAGGCTCCAGATGTGGAGCTAGTGGATACAGATTTAAAGAAAGTGAAGATCTCCGATTTCAAAGGTAAAGTGGTAGTGCTCGCGTTCTATCCCGCAGCCTTCACTTCAGTGTGCACTAAGGAGATGTGTACCTTCAGGGACAATATGGCCAAGTTCAACAGCATGAATGCAGTAGTCCTCGGGGTGAGCGTAGATCCGCCATTCAGTAATAAGGCGTTTAAGGAGCAGAACAAAATAAATTACACCATACTCAGCGACTTCAAGAGGGAGGCGGTCAAGGCATATGGAGTGGAGGGAGAACTACCGGTCCTCAAGGACTACAAGCTCGCTAAGAGGTCCGTCTTCGTCATAGATAAGGAAGGCGTAATCAGGTACGCCTGGGTCTCGGAGAATCCAGGAGTAGAGCCTAACTATGATGAAATAGCAGAAGTGGTCAGGAAGCTGACCTGACCAACCACGATTTTTTACCAATTTTTCAGACATAATCCCCTTCCCTTACTTCCTAGTTGGGCTATAGGGTCTGGACATTAAGCCCTTCTCCGAGTTAATAGGGAAAGGGCGGACATGGACAGGAGAGTTAAGGCTGATAGGAAGAGGTCCCCGGTCATACTACCGATCACTGGTATTATAGCTCCCTCAAAGGAGGAGATGTTCAACGCAGCTCCTGCGCTCAACCTACTCCTTCTGTCGATGAGGTCGGGCAGAGCAGCGAGGATCCCGAGGCTTAGGAAGGCCACAGGGATCAGGAGGAACGGAAGACCCGTAAAGAAGAAAAGGAAGCCGCTCACCCCGGAAATAAGAAAGACAACACTGAGAGACCTATGGAGCCTCGGTAAGAAGATATAAGCAAAGATCGCGGTGAAGTAAGCCCAGCTGATCCAAGGAGCCGCGTTAACTCCCCTCAATCCCAGGACTCCTGGGGCTAACATCAGGGCATAGGTGGGCTCCAGGGCTAAAGCGTAGATCAGAATCGAGGAAGCTGAGGGGACCTTGAAGCTCACCCTCATCCTTAACTCATCCTTGAAGAGAGGGATTGAGACCAAACAGCCTAGCCCGGCTAGAGTCACAGGAGTCCACCAGTGCAAAGTCAAATAGGTGATCGCAGCTCCCAGCCAGCCCATGGCCCATCCTGCCATGGTCACTCCCACTACTACCCTATCTCCCCTGGCTAGGGCATGACCCACTGCCAAGGAAGTTACTGTTCCGAATATGACGCCTACCAGGAACCTGGAGGAAAGCAGAAGCCAAGGGTTCAGGTTGAATGCCTCGACCATTGATAGCAAGCCCAAGCATGCAAAGGAGACTGTATAGATCGCTCTGGAGGTAGAGAACCTGGAGAACCTGGAGAGCAGTAGAGCCCCCACGAACCTGCCAATGAATGGGGTGGAAATTACTAGATAGGAGAGCCACTTAGGGAAGGGGAGCTGATCCGCCGCGAAAGTGGGCAGGAGCAGCACGTAAGACGTTAAGGTAAAAGCCAACACAGGTTCAACGTAAACCGCTGTTCTCCCCAATCCCTTCACTATGTATAAGCAAATGAAAGAGACTTTAAACTTTTCTATTATAGTTTAAATCTAGATACAAGAGTTTGAGGAAGAACACCTTAAAGCTGAGGGGGAGACTTTATTTCCATTTGCCACAATTTAATGGAGTGAACAGGGTAGTGGTACTGGGAGGGGGTTTCGCAGGTTCCGCTGCGAAGGTCTCGAGGGGGGAAGTATTCCTAGTGGATTCTGAGGACTATCTCACTCTCACACCGAAGTTGGTAGATGTAGTCCAAGGAGCCGATCCCTCTTCTGCATTGATTGAGAGAACAGTGGATTTGAAGGCACAAGTGAGGGAGATAGACGTGAGGTCCAAGACTGTGAGGACTTCACTCGGCGAGATCAAGTACGACAAATTGATCCTCGCTCTAGGTTACGAGCAGAGCTTAGGGGTCAAAGGCGCTGAGAGGTACGCCTTGAAATTCGAGAGATTGAAGGACGCCTTGAGGTTAAGGGAGGAGAGCGGAAAGGTCAAGAGAATCATAATAGTGGGAGGAGGTTCCTTGGGCGTGGAGTTAGCAGGAGTACTAGGGAAGAAGGCCGTTTTGGTGGAAGGGGGGAAGAGGTTGATCTCCTTTATGCCACCAGAAGTTTCAGATTACGCTAGGAAAATCTTAGAGGAGAGAGGGGTCCAGGTTCTTCTCGGAACTTCGGTTGAGGAGATCAAGAAGGACCAAGTGATCACGTCTAGTGGAACATTTAAGTCCGACTTAACGGTCCTCGCCACTGGCTATGCGGGATCGCCCATAGTGAAGGAGATCGGCGCGGAGCAGAGGGGTGGGAGAATGCTGGTGGACAGATCTCTCAGGTCTGTTAGTCTGGAGGACGTTTTCGGAGCAGGGGATTGCGCGGTCTTCAAGGATGGGTTCTACCCCATGTCGGCTCAAGTGGCCTTGAAGTCCGGGAAAGTGGCTGCTAGGAACGCGTTGGGGGAGGAAGTTCCCTTTACTCCCTCTCAAATCGCTGTGATCCTCAGGATCGGGGAGGAATACTTCGGGACTTTAGCGGGTAAGTTCGTGAGAGGAAACACTGCCAAGTTCCTGAAAGAGGCTGCCTTGGCCTTAGTGAGGAGCAGGTTGAGGAGGCTCGGGCCGGTTTGACTCCATTCATAGTTTCCCTGCCGGATCTTTGTCTGTGAACGGGGAGTTTGAACTGATCCCCATGGGGATAGACAGGTTTATGATGTAGATCTCCCTAGGGTTGACCTTCGCTTAATGAGAGCCTAGCGTGCGGCCTTTTCAGGTCCCCTACTCACGAGTTAGTCCAAGGGGTTATAGCCCACCACTACTATTTTTAGCGCCTAAGGCTCGAAACTCGCTGAATTCCGCTTTTCGGTTTTCAGTCCCCCGCAGCGGGAGTGGGAAAACGTATATACCACCCACCCTTAGTTTGAAGTGTGAGGAACTCCCTGAAGAGGGTGGTAGGAGGGCTCTGCATGCTCATTACAGCCCTTGGCGTGGACTTGACACTATCTCCAGCTCTCAGCTTATCGCTCTTGGTAGCGATATTCGTCATGGCAATAGCAGGTGCCCTCGTGAGCGTTAGGGGGCTTATAGACTTCCTATCTGAGGTGCTCTAGTATAGCCAGCACGACACCTGATGCCCTGGCTGAACTTCCTTGAGAGGAGGCTCGTCCCTCCTGCACACCTCCATGGCGAAGGGGCACCTCGGCGCATACCTACAACCCCTTGGTATTTCGACGGAGGAGGATATACCGTCCTTCACTTGGAGCTTGACCTCTTTATCCCTCAGGGCGGGGTCCACCCTAGGGGAGGCCTGAATGAGTAATTGTGTGTAGGGGTGGAGGGGGTGGGATATTACGTCATCCGTGCTCCCAATCTCCACGATCTTCCCTAAGTACATAACCGCTATCCTATCGGCGAAAGCTCTAGCGACGGCCATCTCGTGGGTTATGAAGAGGAATGAGGTGCCCATATTCTGCCTTATCCTCTGCATTATGTTTATTATCTCCCCCTTAAGGGAAGCATCCACCATGGACACAGGTTCGTCAGCCACTATGTATCGGGGATTGAAGAGGAGGGCTCTAGCTATACTAAGCCTCTGCCGCTGGCCTCCGGAGAGTTGGAACACGTAGTTATTCACCAAGGAGAAGGGTAAGCCCACCTGGTTGAATGCCTCCTCTATCCTCCTATTGGCCTCCTCCCTTTCCTTAACTCCCATATACCGCAATGGGAGCCTCATGGCGTCGTAGACCTTAATTATGGGATCCACTGATGAGTATGGGTCCTGGAATATCATCTGCATCTCCCTCCTTATCAACCTCTGCTCCCTTCCCCTCAAGCTGTATAAATTGAGGTCCTGGCTTAAGCCGTTGGAGCGCCTATGGTAGATCACCTCTCCTCTAGTGGGCCTCTGAAGTCCAATGGTGACTCGCCCCAGCGTAGTTTTACCCGATCCGCTCTCCCCCACTAAACCCAGGACCTCCCCTCTCCCTATGTGTAGGGAGACCCCGTCCACTGCCTTAGTGACGAGCCTCTTGGACAGGATACCGCCCTTCACGAAGTGGACGTAGAGGTCCCTTACCGAAATCAAGACCTCAGTAGAGCCAACACGCGACGTCCTGATCGCCTCCCACACTCTTCACCTTAGGCTCGTCCCTCCTGCACACCTCCATGGCGAAGGGGCATCTGGGGTGAAAACGGCATCCCCTTGGTGGATCCACGAGGTCCGGCATGAAGCCTGGGATCCCCTCTAACTTCGCCTTATCTATTGAGGGAACCGAGGCCAGCAGGGCCTTAGTGTATGGATGCTTAGGGGTCTTATATATCCTCTCCGACGCTCCTCCCTCCACTACTTTACCCGCGTACATTATATATACCCTATCCGCTATCTCGGAGAGTAGTGCTAAATCGTGGGTTATGAATATTACAGAAAGGCCGTAGTCCCTCTTGAGTGACTTCAGGAGGTTGAGGATTGACATCTGGCTCACCACGTCCAAGGCCGTAGTGGGCTCATCTGCTATGAGCAGTTCAGGGTTCAACGCTATGGCCATGGCTATGAATGCCCTCTGCTTCTGTCCTCCCGAGAGCTCATGTGGGTACTTTCGAAGCAGGGAGGGGTCCAACCTCACCATCTTCATTAGCTCCACCATCCTGGACTCGGGATCCCCCTCATAGCCGTGCAACCTCAGGGTCTCCGCCAGCTGATAGCCTATGGTGTATACTGGGGTGAAGCTGCTCATGGAGCCTTGGAACACCATGGAGATCTTCTCCCACCTTATCCTCCTGGAGAACTCGGGTTCAGGCATGACCAATAGGTCCTCCCCCTCGAACCTGATCTGCCCCCCTACAGTCTTACCAGGGGGAGGGATGATCCTTAGGATCGAGTAACCAACAGTGGACTTACCCGATCCGCTCTCCCCTGCCAGCCCAACTATCTCGGCCTTCTCAACGTCCATGGAGACCCCGTCCACTGCCTTAACGCTTCCCCTCTTCAGGGGAAAGTAGACCCTCAGGTCTCTGATCTCTAGGATCACTTCACGCTCACCCTCGGTGCCACGATCCTCTCAATGGCGAAACCCACTAGGACGAAGGGGAAGGAGACGACGACTATCATGATCCCGGGGAAGAGGACCCACCACCAGAAACCGTTCACAGCTGCGAAGTTGGCATAGGCATCCTCCAGTATTCTGCCCCAAGTTACTACGTTGGCCGGCTGGATCCCCAGGAAGGCCAGGGTCTCCCCCAGTATGATACCCCCGGGCACGCCGAGCGCAGTGTAGGCAATGGTGAGGGGGATCAGGCGAGGCATGAAGTGGGTGAAGAAGGATCTATAGGATGGGATCCCCATGACCCTGTCAGCCTCTATGAAAGCCTGCGACTTTATGGAGAGGGCCGCGGATCTCGCTATTATGGCATAGAAGGGCCAGGAGAGGAAAGCTATGAGCAGAGCCTCAAGCTCTATACTCAGGCTAGTCTTCAACACGTAACTCATGACCACCAGAAAGGGAAGGGCTGGTAAAGCTAAGAAGACTAACATGAGCCACTGCATGACGCCATCCTTCCTCCCACCCAAGTAGCCTGAGATCCCGCCGTAGAGAACCCCTGGTATGACACTGGCGATAGAGGTCAGGGCGCCTATCTCAAGGGCATTGGGGAGGCCCAGTAGGAGGCCCAGGCCTATGGGCCTGCCCTCGAAGTCGGTGCCCATGGTCCCAAAGGAGGAACCCTTGAGGAAGAGATCGGCTCTGCTGAAGTTCACCTGGGAACTGGCGATCACTAATAACTTCAAGCCGTAGACCCCCTTCTCCACCCGCGGGTTAGAGGACAGGGTCGAAGGGGGGCTGAGTAGTACCTGCACGACCTGGGCCTGGGAGAGGGAGGTGTAACTCCTACCAGTTACCTTTGACAAATACTGTAAAACGCCCTGCTGCAGTTGGACGCTGGCTGCGTCATAAGAGGAGGGGGCGGTAGGCTGGGAAACTGAGAAGTTGACGGAGCTCCCGTCTGGCTTGACCCACTGGACGTTAATTGAGGAGATCTTACCGCTGAAGGATAGGTAAAGGGAGACGTCAGTGGGGTAAGAGGAGTATGAATAAGTGAAATTGGCCACTCCGGTGTAGACGTAAATGGTTGGGGAGGAGTAGATCTTCTTAAAGGTAATGGGGACCTGAAGGCTTGGGGGGTTCTTACCCCCGTTGAAGTAATTGATCCACGTGGGGGGAACGTTTATGGGATTGTTGACCCAGTTAGCTGGGTTGAACCAGGATTGGAAAACTGAAGGTGGAGTAGTTAGGGTAACGTAGACTGCCGCTGCGAGTAGGATCGAGAGCATCACTATACCTACTGCCCCTGACCTAGACCTGAACACCTCCCTCAGGTAGTAGCCCCAACCGAACTCTTGGCTCATTCTCCCACCTTTATCCTTGGATCCAGAAGCCCCTGTACCGCCTCGCCCAGGAATAGGCCCAGTAGGAGCACAATGGTCAGAACATAAGTTACCCCCATTATCACCGGGACGTCATTGGCTAGGATCGCGTTGTAGGTGAGTAGGCCCACGCCAGGCCATAGGAAGACAACTTCGAGGGTCAGGGATCCAGCCAAGGAGCCGGTTATGGCCAAGATCACCTGGGTGGCTATGGCGGGAGAGGCAGTTCTGAGCACGTGCCTGAAGAGAATCCTGGACTCGGGCATTCCGCGCGCCCTCAGGGCAGTTATGAAGTCCTCCCCCATCACCGAGATCACTATGCTCCTTATGACGTAGGCAAACCCCCCCACATTCACTATCATGAAGGCGAGCAAGGGAAGTATCATGTGGTATATGACGCTTGCTGCGTAAAGGAGGGGTTCCTTTGGTGGAGGAATGGAGGTTATTCCGCCAGGCGGGAAGAGCCTCACTGCGTAAGCCAGGGCCGCTATGAGGAGGAAGCCGATCCACCAGCTCGGTAGGCTGGAGTGGATCACAGCGATCGCCGGGACAACCCTATCCCAGACGCTACCAGCATACCTGGCAGCGAAGAGTCCTATTATGGTGCCGAGAGCTACGACCAAGATCGTGCCCGTGGTGAAGAGGAGTATAGTGTTAGGGAGGTAGGCCGCTATTATTTGGTTCACCTGGTTCGAGCCCGAGGGGGAGTTAAGGTAATAGGCTATCCCGAAGTTAAGGGATATCAATTGCTTCATCTGGAGGAAGTATTGGAGTATGAAGGGTTTGTTCACCCCGTAGGCGTTAAGGTAGTCCTGGACCAGCTTCTGGACCTCCTGGTTAACCTGCTCGGGTGGGAGTCCTGGGTGGGAGGCTAGTATGGTCCTCTTCGCCTCGATCCCTATGTAGTTGGCAGAGCTCTTTATGACCTGCTGTATTACTGGGTACGTAAATAGGTAAAGGATTGTCATGGTAGCAAAGAGGACTAAAAAATAGGATATTGCCTTCTTGACTAGGAATCTACCGTATCCCAATTCATCTCCTCCTGAGTAATACTACAGCGACTACGGCTATTATAAAAATTATTACGATCGCTATGGCAGCTATCAGGAGCGTTGAGGAGGACGTAGTGGTCACGGTAGAGACGAGGGTTGTTGTGGCGGTTGATGTGGCTGTGAGGGTTGCGGTGGTGGTAGCCACGGAGGTGGAGGTTGAAGTAGTCGTGGTTGTGGTGGTGGAGGTTGAAGTAGTCGTGGTTGTGGTGGAGGTTGAAGTAGTCGTGGTTGTTGGTGGTAGAACTACGAACGAATAAGTCAATGGGTTAATCAGTATGGTGGAGTTGGTGTAATAGTATATTATCACATTATACGCTAGGCCTATCTGTAGAATAGACGGGGATACGGAGACGTCGAAATTACCATTAGCACCGGTGACGGCCTTAGTCGAGTAGATCAGCCCGCTAGGGCCAGTGACCTGCACTATCACAGTGGCCCCTTGCGCTGGGATCGACTGGTTGGTCCCAGCTGGGGTCTCCAAGATCTGGCCGCTCACTGTTAATGGGGAGCCCGCAGGGATCACGGAGGGGACTGAGGCTTGAGCTGAAAGCGATGAGGGCGCTGCAAAGAGCTTCGGATCTATGAATGGACCCATGTTGAAGTATGGTGACTTCGTGAGGACAGCGAAGGGAGGTGAAGTGGTTGGAGAGTATTGGGAGAGGATGTAGGGTCCATCACTTATCATCGCGTTCCCATAAGTGTTTATGAACTTTACGATTGCCATATATCCAGCAATTGCAGAGGTTGAATTGACTAACTGAACGTGGGTCAAGTTCTGCAACTGAATCAACTCTGGCGGGATGTAAGCGCTCTTCATGAAGGAGGCTAAGGAGGAATTAATGTAGCCTAAGTCCTTGGAGTTCGTTAAGCTTAGCCAGTCCACACCCAAGGACTTAGAGGCTGTCTTCGACCACGCTGCGTCCTTATGAGCAACTACGCTCTCCATGGCTACATAAAGCTGCCACGGGAACATGTTACCTCCAGGTAGAGCACCACCTATTGCTAGCATGTCCCCTAGGGCTGTGAGAGCAGCTATGTTATTATCAGGATACCACGTGCTAGAATAGATAGCGAGAGAAGTGGAGTTGACTATCCGGAACCCAATAACTTGTCCAAGCGCTGCGGAGTAGATGGAGGAGGCATAGCTGTCGAAGACCGAGCTGTTAGAATTGAGTGCGACTTCAGTGCCCACCACGTATTGATATATTATGTCAGCCAAGGTTATGGGTTGTCCATCAGCCCACTTGTCGTTCTGCATTAGGTTGGCGAAGTTGACTATCACTGCGGTTTTGGCCTTAGTTCCCATGGGGAGTTGATAGAACTTGTCTGTAGTATAGTTGAACTGTAATGCTCCTGGTGGAACTGTGTAATTAGCTTCAGGTGAGTTGGCCAGTAGTTTATACGTGATTCCGACCGGGAGATTGTAGCCGTTCCCAGGCTGTGGGTAAGCCAAGGGAAGGGTTAAGGCGACTGAAAGATCTACAGTGTACGTATCGCTGAAACCTCCGATGGGATTGAAGGCACCCTGCGTTAGGTACCTTACCCCCACAACGGGAGTTCCAGAAGAGGTGGACATGGTCAAGTAGGACATGGTGTTGAGCGGGTCCTCTACGAAGTTAGGGACTAGACCCTTAAGGCTCGGCGAATAGGCGAAGGGCGATATTTGCATGGCCAAGTAAACCCTTACTGACATATTGAGGCCTATTTCCACTAATCTATTTAGTAAGGCATTGCGCTGCTGTATATTGGTGAAATTGGTGTTGGCCAATTGCAAGGCCACTTGATCAGCCTGGTTCCCCTCACTTATGAGGGAAGGCCTTTCATACTTTGTATCGTTGAAAGCTCCCCAGCTCAAGGACGCGGGCGAGAAGGTGTCACTGAACGGCATTGTGCCGAAGTAGGGTGCTGTGAAGGCCTCAGCTAGCCCCTCATCGTAGTAGCCGTAAGTTCCGCCCCATGCCTCCACGTATACATCCCAGGTGCTGTTGACAGGATCAGAGCCATAGACTACTGTGTTAGCTTTGTTCAGGTTACCTGGGATCTCCTGTATGGTGAAGCCCAGCTTCTGGAGCTGTGACTCGAAGAACTTAGTATACTCCTCCCTTATGGGGTCATCCGTCCTTATGAAGACGTAAATGGTGATCGGTTTCCCTCCATAATACCACTTACCTCCCTGGAGAACAGCCCCGTGAGCGGTCAGGACTTTGTATATGGTGAGATTGGCCAGAGTTAGGTTGGTATTGAAGAAGCTGGAAAAGGCTGCGGTAGCGTTGGCCACGTTGATCTCGTCTAACTCACCGCCGTAGGGAGTTATGGTCGGTATGCCCAGGCCGCCCAGTATGCTGTTCACGAAGTAGTTCCTGTCCACTATGTAATTCATGGCCTGCCTGACCTCCTGGAACATGAAGGGGTTGAAGCCGAAGCTCGTGTTGACGGGGTTGAAGACTAGGTCATAAAAGTTTGAGGGTGTCTTCAAATAGTAGAACGAGGAGCCCAAGCTCTGCACCTCCTGGGGTGTCAGAGCGTAGTCGTAGAGCTGTATTGTGCCAGCCTTGAGAGCAGCTACACCGGCTTGATCATTACCCTCATAGGATATAACCTTAATCTGAGTAGATACAGGGTATTGGGACGAAGGCTGAGATAGGGAGTAGAGGGCTGAAGCTGGCGGCAATAAGATCAATAAAAGCAGAAGGTAGGAAATCACCTTGGAGATCCGAGTTTTGGACTCGAGGTTATACAGCATTAAGGGCTACTGATCCTACGCGATTTAAAAAGTTTTTCCAAAATATATTCATAGTCCCTTCTATTTTTCGAGGATAAGGTATAGATTATTTTATAATAAATTATGTATTATATAAAAATTATGTATATAGTTCCTGCTCCACTTTAGAGTTCGGGGAATCGAGATAGGAATTTGAGCTTCATTGAATTTTCATGAATTTGTATCCGATCCTCAGCCCTTGGGCTTCACCAGGGTCACGGGAGGACCCGTTACTCCTCCGCCCCCTTAGCGGAGTGACCCACCTATGCATTTGGGGGAACACACCTTTAGCTTACCACCTCCACACCTGTGGGAAAGCCCATCCACATCCAGTGTGGCTATATTTCATTTTCTTCATTCTTCAAAGTGTATAAACTTCACGGCTTATCGGAAACCGTTAGCGACGGCTCGCTAACAAGGATTACATAGATGGGGGTTAAGGGGGAGGAAAGGCTAGCCCCTTCTAGGGGCGGGGGTGGAAAAGCCCTCATATAAATACTTCCTTTGAGTTTTTCAGTGGTGCTAACGACGTCCTTCCTCGGCTCGATTTAGGAAATAGGGCTGTGGGAGGGGCATCAGAATCTCTTTAACCTTCTTAGAAGTAGCCAATTACCGACGGAGTTAACCACGCCTCTCCCGGGCTAAGGGTTCGACGAGGATTAGGGAATGAGTAACACCGTGCCCCCCACGGGAAGAGAGGCATAGGGTCCTTTGACTTGGTAAGCTCCCCTTCAGAGGGGAACGATCCTCTGTAACTCTGTCCATTAATGTGACCACTCGTGTTGAGAACTGTGAACCACATAGGGAAACTGTGGGGAATCAGAGTTAAGACCATTTCTGGACCTTAACTAGACCTTCTTCTCGCCAAGAAAAAGGTAATTTTAACCCTCATACGAACACAGAGTGATGCTGCTGGAGAAGCTACCTTTGAGGAGGGAATGGGAGGAGGGAATGGAGGCTTGCGTCACTGTATTCGTAGACGACTACGCGGTCCTCTTCATAAAGAGGAAGGAGAGAGACGACGATCCTTGGTCAGGGCAAGTGGCATTACCTGGGGGCAGGGTGAAAGCAGGGGAAACTCCAGTTGAGACAGCAATCAGGGAAGCCCAAGAGGAGGTGGGCCTGAAGCCGAGGATATTGGGCTTCTTCGGGCTCTACTCGCCCCTGAGCAGACCCGTTAGGGTGGGAGTCTTCGTTTCACCCAAGACGGGAGAACCTAAGCCTGACGGGAGGGAAGTAGATGAAGTGTTCTGGGCCGACTTGAGGGAGTTGAAAGAGGGAGAGAGCAGTTTCCTATACAAAACGTATAGAATATGGGGCATGACTTATAGGATAACTAGAGATCTTAAAATGTATTTAGATTAAAAAGAATTTTAGAAAAATAGGATTATCCCCAGTAGTAAGTGGCGCTTGAAGTGGTGCTTGTGGTGGAAGTTGTGGTGGTTGAGGAGGTGGAAGTTGAGGTCGTGGTGGAAGTTGTGGTGGTTGAGGAGGTGGAAGTTGAGGTCGTGGTCCCAGTAGACGTAGTAAGTGAAGAGGGGAGAGTCAACACCCAAGGTACGGGGCGTGTGAAGATCAGGTTAACGACAACGTTATTCCCAAGCACTATGGGCGGGTGGAACACGTATTTCCCGCCTATCCACGTCCACATGTTAGCACCTTGAGTGGGGGAGTATATTATGGTGATGAATGGTTGAGTCACTAATATGTTCGGCGTGACCTGTCCGTTTATGGCATAGGCGAAGACGAAGTAAGGCACTTGACCCGGAGATGGCGAGCTAACAGTCAATGGGCTGTATATGAGGAGCGAAAAGTTGTAAACAGTATAGGAGGTCTTGGTGGAAGTATCGAAGGCTGTAGTACCTGGCTTTATGGCCACTAGGAGCGGCCCTAATTGGACAACTGCACCCTTAGAGGAGTTCACCTGAACTGTGTAGCTCGCTATGAGGTCGAGTCCGGGAACTTGGGATACCTGGACCTGCACCTGCGGAGCTGGGGCAACTATGGGCTGCGGAGACTCTTCGAATATCCATATCACTGGCTTGAAGAACACCGTATTGACCATGACCCCATTACCGTAGATCCACGGATTGGGGAAGACATACTTCCCGCCCACATATGCAGAGCCGTTGAAAGTACCGCCTAACCAAGTCCAGCTGGTCCAGGTGTTGGGAGCTGCGACCACGCTAATGGGCGCCTCAGGTTTCCCTGTCACATTGTTGACCAGACTTATTGCCGGCGTTATCTGCCCGTTGACCTCGAAGGCGTAGGCGTAAAGCGGAACCAAGTTGGTTGAAGGGGGTGAGAAGACTCCTTGAACTGAGAACAGGACTAGCGTGAAGTTGAAAGTGGTGAGGTTCGCAGTGGGAGTCTCGGCCATGGTTCCAGGCTGAACGATGGTGATTATGTTACCCACTTGAAGGACTGCAGGTTCACCTCTAGTTATGGTAACCGTCTGTTCCCCTGCCACTTTAAACAGGGGAGTTATGGGGTAACCAGGAGCATCCTCAGTTACGGGAACTGTCTTGGAGCTTACGATTTCCCTCTGTATCTGCCATGACGCTGAGGTAGAGTTGTAGGTCAAGTAAGCCCAGAAGCTCATGTGGATATCGTATATAGCGGGATAACCTGGCTGACCTGCTGCAACGAAGGTAATGAAGGGAGTGTCATTGGCCACCACCACTGCCCACGTGGAGTTGGGGCTGAGAGTGACGGACACACTGGGGGGCACTGCAGTTCCATTGGGTAAGAGGTTCTGAGCGTAGGTGACAGCGAAGACGAAGAGTGTATCCCACTGGTTGAATAACCCCTCTATTTGACTTAGGCCGGTGTAATTCCCTGCCTTAAGGCCCAAGGGCAAGGTCCCTTGAAGTGATAGGGTCGCATTAGAGGAGAAGGCCGAGGCGATCTGGTTTGCTGGGAACTCCGCTCCCATGCCGTTCACCTCACCGAGGAGGGCTTCTAACGCTTGATTAGCAGCAACTTTATGCTGGGAAGGATAGCCTGCTATTACAGCAGAGGGTGGGAGCAAGTTCCCGACCCAACTGAGATCGATTATCTTGAAGTTGCCTGAAAGGAGGATCACGTCCGCAGTGAGGGAGGCGTTGAACACCTGTAACTCTACGGGATCCTTACTGGGCGCAACGAAGTATTGTACCACTGCTGAGAACCTATATTCGTTGCCCTGCTGAGTCACGGTGGGTAACGCCGTAGTGTAGAAGTAGACCGTTTCATAGGTATTGAAGAAAGCATTAAGCCAAGATGTGAAATTGGAATAGGTGTAATACCCTGGGAAAGGTACTCCCTTAATGGTTGCAGTGAAGTTAGGAGCTAAGAACGGCGTTACTGAGCTAGTGCTCTCTATGGCTAGACCATCCAGGAACTGAAGAACTGCTGCTGCAGAGCCGTTTACCTTAATGGAAGACGTAGTGGTGAGAAGTTGGCTATAATTCTGCTTAAATTGATTATACATCATTGTGAAATTTTGCTTAAGGGCGTTATATAACGTGGATAGTGATGAGTAGTTTGAACTAAGGGATGAGTAGGTAGAACTCAGAGAGGAGTAGCTTGAGTTCAAAGAGGAATATTGAGTTGATAGTAATGAATATCTTCCAGAAAGGGATGAATAGCTGTTAAGTAAATTCGAGTATCTAGACGACTCGGATGAATATAGGAAAAAACCATATGCAGCGACGCCTATTAGCACCACTATAACAATTAATGAGGCGACAAGCCTTACATCCATTTTTGATCTAGTGGAGCCTTCTGGGAGGCTTTAAAAGAATTTACCCAAATTTGATAGAAGTGATAGCAAATCTCGCGCCTTCCATGGGCTGGGTAAAAGGGTTTTTAAATAATGCCAATTCTCCCGAGTATGTCCATAGTGTAGTCAGTTGCAGACCCATATTCGCATTAAGGTCTTTTCCCCATTTTATCTTCTTGGGGGTTTGAAGGTGGATGACCTCTTCCGTGAGGGAGGGGTGACCCAGATTTTAAGCTCCCAAGTACCTATCTTGACGTCAGCCACTGAGGGGGTGAGCTTCACCGAGACGCCTCGGTTGAAGCGAGGGTTCGTGAGGTACGCCTCTGCTCTACCAACAGCCCGTATGGGATGGTCATATACTTATCTTCAGGGCTGGAACTTGAGCCCGTGGGGCCCTCTACCGTTGGTCAAGGTGGGGCAGGGAACAAGGAATCCCCGCCACGAGGAGGGTCATCCGTAAGGGTGGGGTAAGGTCACTCTATGGGAGAAGCGTTGCGTTGTACCCAGAGAAGTTTAACGGCGGATATTTGAATTATCATCCGCTCCATGGCCAGGCTTCCATCGTTCGAGCATTTCATGGTGAGCGACCTGACTAGTTTAGTTGACCCAGAACCTGAAGAGGAGGAAAGGACGGTGGATGGGTGGATCAGGTACTGCCCGGAAGATCACTGAGACTTGGACGTAATAACCGGAGGTGTTAGTGGAGTTGGGAGACAGAGCCACTACCCTGCCTATCTCCTCCTGTCCTCTTCCGTCCACTAGGTGGACAGCATAGAGCTGCTTCACTGTTCTAGCGAAGTTCTGGGACAGCCCGATCTCTATTGCGGAGCCGTACTTATTGATCACCTTGAACAGCGCAGCGTAGCCCCCCAATGCTGTTAGGTTCTCCAACACATAGTCCGAGATCACTGAGCTACCGTAGGTCCACACACTCCTGAAGTTCAGAGCTAGGGAGAGAGTTCCATTGACAACTAAGGAGACGTTGTAGGGGATCACTTGAGGATTGGACTCTGGGACACCTAGGGCTGAGTATTGGAGGGAGAGTGGATAACTGACCTGGTACTGAAGCGAAGCGTTGTAAATACCTGTATCGGAGGAGGACTCCTGGAAGTTCTCGTCGAGGAGAGCTCCTTCGTAAATGGAAGTGAGGGTCTGATAGGCGTAGAATGACCCTGACTGATTGACTGTGCTGAACTCTTGGCCGTGTTGGAATCTCAGGGAAGCGGCGTACTCAAGGTTGTACCTACCTCCCTCTTGGTAGTAGTTCCCCTGAGTCCCCTGGGAGAAGATGGGACCTGAGTCCGCGTAAAGCTGGGAGACCCTCAGTAGGTCCCCTGAGATCATGGGATTACTCTGGTTAACCCAAAGTAAGAGGACACCAGCTATGGTCCACGAGAAGAGCGGGGAGCCTGTTACCACCTCGGCGATGCCCAGGTTAGTGACAGTGAGGGTTAAGTTCACCCTATTCCCCGTGGCTAAGAGAGGGGTCAACTCCGAGACGTATGGGTTGTGGAAGGAGAGAGTATTTATGGAAGGCATGGGCTTCCACCAGAATAGGTTTATCCCACCAGTGTAGATGGTCTCGAACGGGTTAATCACGTCAGCTAGATAACCGTTGTAGAGGACCAACACACTCCTGGTGGCAGGCTCATTGGCGTACCAGAACTCGTCCAAGTAACCCCCCTCAGTGTAGAGGAGCATTGCTTCCCTGAAGGTGCCCTCAGGCAGAGTTAAGTTGTCCTGGAATAGATCTTCCTTGGGGGTCAAGTAGGCCTGATAGTAACCGTAGGACTTGGAGCCCAGCGGAATGAAGGCGTTCGGAAGTCCCTTGGGTTCAGACCCAGGGTAGAGTAGGAGGGTGACGTTGACCGAATACTTCCCAGTTATGTTCAGTTTAGGCACGAGGAAATTGGGGAGGACGACTGTGAAGTTCACTCTGCCCTTGAGCATGTTCTCGAAGAGGGTTAGGTCGGAGGTGGCTGAGGAGTTGTTTATCTCCTGCGTAGAGCCCCAGAATACGGGTATCCCATTCGCGTAAACGTAAAGGGGCCTGTCATATTGGGCGCCTCCGAACTCCCTCACTGCGACTTTGAGGACTGCCGCGGAGTAATTGCCTCGCGGTATGAGGACGGAGGCGTTATACGGGATCGAGGCGTAGTTCTTTGAAGCGTTGGGAGAGACCACGGGGAATACCACATTCACTGCAACGGGCACCTTCACCGGACTCGCGTTGGGGAGGGGAAGTCTGTAGAGCGAAAAGGAGTAGAACCCCTGGTATCCGCCCGAAGGGTCTGAGAGGGTAACGTTGTACTTGGGGGGCTGGGGGATCAGGGGATCCGCCCTCACGGAGGGGATCCACACATAGGGAAGACAAACGATCAGTAGTAGGAGTAAGGCCTTCCTCATCAAGGTTTGCCACCTCCGAAGAGACCCCTCCTGTAGCCGAAGTAGAGGAAGGCGCCGAGGGTGATCAAGGATATTCCAAGGCTCACGTAGCTCGCCTGCAGGGCGTTGAAGACCTGGTGTACAAACCGCTGTGCACTCTCGGTTAGGGAAGAGGAGTGGTAGACGTTATATACTAAGAAAGAGTTGGTGTAGACGAGACCGTTTGAGACAGTTACGTTAAGGGTGTAAACACCATCAGGAAGGGAAGTGGCGTTGAAGGGAACTAGTATTAAGGTGGTGTTGCCTGCTCTCCTCACCAAGGCTGTAACCCTCTCTCCTCCCAATGAGACAGAGAGGACCCTCAGGTCATTCCCCTTAACGCTCAGGTTGAGGAGCTGGAACGGGGAAGCAACGTGGATCGGGGAAATGAGTTGGAATGAAGGGGGAGGGATCACTGAAACGTTCCTGACCCCCACCATGCTAGTGGAGACCATTGTGATGTTCGAGTTGACCTGCTCGAAGGCATAGCCTAGGTTTAGGAGTTTCACGCTCGTGAGAGTCAGGTTGGAGTTCACAGCTCTAATTCCCAACACTGAATCCTCAACGGTTGAGCCCATGAGAGTCAGGTTGGAGTTCAAGGCATTTACGGTACCCCTGATGGTGGAGCCGTATATAACCACCGTGGAGTTCTCCACGGTCAAGTTGCCCAAGAAGCTGGAGGAGATCACCAGGTTGACCCCCTGAACTCTTAAGTTGGGGGAGTAGACCTGGGACAGGTAAAGGGAACTCCCGTTCCTGTAGAGCAGGGGTATGTTCCCCAGGTGGCGTGAAGAGACGTTGATGGGGCCTATGTAGGTGTAAGGCATGACGAAGACCGTGTTAAAGGATACCCCATTCATGGCCTCCCCTGACTCGCCTGAGATAACCACCCTCCAAGGTCCTACTAAGAAGTATTGGGGAGAACCCTGGTAGAAGGAACCGTTCAGGATGGACGGAATGGCCACCGAGGCCTCCCAAAGGCCCAGAGTGGAGTTATACTGCATCGGAACCCCAGTCAAGGACTCCAGTTCAATGGAAGCGTAGCTCAGTTCCACGGGCTCAACGGTTGCAGTGAAGACGCCGCTGGTCACAGGAGTACCATTGGGGTAGGTCACGTTAGCGTAGATCCGAAGCTCCTGCCCTTGAAAGACGTCCCGCTGGGAGATCACGTAGGAAGAGAGGTTGGAGGGGGAAACATAGAAGGAGGTGGTGAAGTTACCATACTGGAGTCCGGCTGAGGAGTTGTAGACCGAGGAGAAGACAACCGTGTAGAAGCCTGGGGGAAAGTTGGAGGGAATGGTGAAATTACCCTCACTCAGGTTGAAGAAGTTGAAGATACCCAACTGCAAGGCGTTGGGTGCAGCGGTTAAGGGCACAGAGGCCATTAGCTTACCGTCCTGAGAATAGAGGTAGGCCGTAACGTTGGAGGTGTAAACTCCTCCTCCCCCAGCTCTGGTTAGGGAGAGGAGAGTCACAGTCTCCCCAGGGGAGGCCGAGGGGAGAGCGCCCAGGACTGGGGTCAGCACTGCCCCCCGGATCTCCTCCCCGAAGTAGAGGTAAGTGTAGGCCTGAGAGCCGGTGCCGTTGATCACCAGAACGTAAGTCCCCTGGGGTAAGGGCGTGAGGAGGGCGTAACTCGCCGCGTAGACCCCCTGTTGTATACCCGCGGGTATTAGCTTCACGGAGAAGAACTGTTTACCGTCCCTTATGAAGTGGGCAGTGAAGGAACCGTTGGATATGGGAGTTCCGTTGGGGTAGGTGGCAACTATTGCCACGAAGAAGGGCGTATTGGGTGGAATGGGAGGAGCGTAGGGGTAGGGGATGGGGAGGAGTATGCCTATACTGTTACCCACGTAGATGTCCGTAGCTCCGCTCCCAGTCAAAACCCCTGAGGAGCCGTTTACTAACACTTCCCAGGCGTTGAGTGGGGAGTTACTGGGTATGGTGTAGTACCCCACCCAGTAACTACCGTTGAACTTCAAGTTCATTGAGGAGAGGTAGCCCCTAAGGGTGTACAGGTAGGCCTTGAAGTCCCCCGACTTCACAGTGGTGCCGTTGGGGTAGGTCACGGAAGCTGATACCTGAAATGTGGTGTTGTAGTCATACTGCGGGTAAAAGGGATCTGCGGGAGAGTAGACTGTCACGGTGACCTTTAGTTGGGGCTTAGAGAGGAGCTGGGAAAGGGCTTGAGCCAAGTTACCTAAGTTGGGAGACCCCAGCCCGGTGACCAAGTTGTATGAGTCGTTGGCGTAGTACTCGCCGTTGTAACCGAAGCTGACCCTGTGGAAGGCCTTGGAGTAAAGGGTGGAGTTGCGGTAGATCGAGTATATGTAAGGGTTCAAGAAACCCAGGTCTCTCTTAAGGTAGGCGTTGAGGTCGGCATACATTCCAGCCCAGAGGGGTGATGCCAGACTAGTTCCCCCTACAATGAGGGTCTGTCCCTCCACTATGACAGGGAATCCAGTGAAGGGGTTCGCGTCAGCTGCAACGTCGGGGACTTCCCTAGTGCTTCCTCCGATGACGCTTTGGTACCAAGGTTTAGGGAAGAGCGTGCTCACTCCCCCTCCTGAGGACAGGGTGTAGTTTATGTAACTGGGCGTGACGCTCCATGCGATCTCACGACCGTAAGTGGCATTGGCCTCCATTGAGGACAGGGATCCTGAAGTAACATTGACGAAGAGGGTAGTTCCGCCCACTGCACTCACGAAGGGAGAGGAGGCAGGGAAAGAGGGGCCGCCGTAGAAGGTCGGTGTGGTGTCGAAAGCGCCTTGGTCTCCTGAAGAGGCGAAGAACTGCATCCCCTCCGCCACTCCCAGGGCGAAGTAGTAGTCGGCCAAGGGGTAATTCACGAAGCCCGCTGAGAAGAAACCGGATCCACCGAAGAGATTCTCGGGTTCCCCAAAGCTCATGGTAGTTACGTTCGCCAGGCCCTCGCTCACCACTAGGTCCACGGCTATGAAGAGGAAGTCAGCTGTGGGAACGGGGACAACTATGAGGTCTATCTTAGCGTTAGGGGCCATGGAGTGGACTGCCTCTACGTCCAAGGCAGTCTCCACATCCCATCCCGTGGATAAGCCGAGCCCTGGATTGTAGGGGCCTAGGGGGATGACGCTCAAGTTAACTGGGGGTAAGTGGAACTTGGAGTCGAAGGCCTGGAGGTCTTGGTAGATCTCAGGATCGCCGTAAGCGTCTATGATGGCCACGGTCTGACCCTTCCCTCCTCCAGCCTTAAGGAGGGGAGTGACGTTGTAAGCCCCTTGTAGGACTTGAGGCGTGTAATACGAGAACGATAAGTGGAGGCCGTAAAGCGTGAGCGAATAGGGTCTATGAACTTGGAAGAGGGAGGACCTGTTCAGAGCCCCCAAGATCAGGTGATCTGGGAGGAAGGTGGTGAAGTTGGTGAGACCGCCTATCTCAAGCCCGTAGAGTTGGTTCGGTATTCGCGGGACTCCATCGGGTCTGTAATACACGATCCCCCCGTATTGGTATAGGTAGAGCTTGACCCCGAAGAGCTGATCTACTGCGCCCACGGGCCCTGAAAGGACTATGGAGAACCTCCCTGGGCTTAGGTAAACGGGAGTGAAGCCCTTGGACTCCATGAAGCTCAGGACATCGTAGAACTTGGAGGGAGAGGGAGAGAAGTATTGGGTGAGCTGCGAGTTAGAGAGAGGGGAGCTACCGCCCAAAACCTGCTGGGCTCTGGACATGAGGAAAGTTAAGTCGTGGGGCGGAAAGAAGAGGGTGATGTAGACGTTACCTTGGTCCATCTCGCCTAAACTCCTACCGAGTAGCTGTGGGCCGGTGTAGTAAACTGGTTGTTGTCCCAATACTAGGGAGGGTGCAATCGAGGACAGAACGAAAACTGAAAGGGTGAGGATCGCTCTAAACATGGAGTTATGTCCACCATCGAAATATTTAAATAATATTATCTAAAAAGAGATTGGCTCGACGTTTCTGCAACGCGAGTCCTTTCAATAGGGAGATCCAACTCCTTTTCCAAATCCTCGTAGGGGAGATTGAACGGTGCACTGATCTGGATACAGCGAAGCGATCTACGGTTTAGGACTGACTTCCTCCCCGCCCTGGAGGGATTCCCCCCCAGGGCGGTTCATGGTTCCCACCATATTCGCTCTCAGATCTCTCATCTGGGGAGTAGTCGAGTGGCTCGAGGACAACCCGCACATGAGTGGGGAAACTTCGTCCATAAGCTCTGGTTCCGTGAGAGGGGACAGAAGATATTGATACAATGATAGGGGTTAAGGGCGTAAAGCCCCGCGGACGGGGATGGACAGGCCCCCTCATTTAAATATCCCTTATTTCGTCATCCAGTGAAGCTAACGACGTCCCTCCCCAGCTAGACTGGGAAATGGGACTGCGAGAGGAACCTCCCTGGCCAGTAGAATTTCTTCACTGGGAATGATAGGAATCCCTTAACTCCTCCTCACTAACATAACAGCTACTCCAATCGAGATTATTAGTATGGCCCAGAACAGAGCAGACTCCCACTGGAGGGTAGAGGAGGTACGCGGAGAGGATTCCGGGCTCTGACTGGAGGTGGCTTCCCCGTTCAGCGAACTCGTTACGTTTAGAGAAACTCTGGAGTGGGTAAGACTGGAGGAGGCGCCAGTCCCCTTGGAAAGGCCTCCCAATGGGTAGGGCATGGTTATATTACTTCCTCCAGCGTTGACATAGGGCAAAACCACGAACTGGGCTTGAGGCGTGGGAGGGTTGAAGTTAAGGGTTGAGAAGTTGAAGTTCAGCACCACTTGGGTCGAGTGACCATCAGCTGAGATCCCTTGAACGAAGACGTCCCAGTAGCCTGAAAGGGCCTCTGGGGACAGGGAGTAGAGGTTGGGGGAGTTCCCTGAGGGAACTGTGAAGTTACCCACCCAAAGGCCTCCACTGTAGCTGAGTTGGATCGATTGGAGGAGCTGTAGCCCCTCGAAGTTGCCCGCAGCGAAGGATGGGATCACCACTGCGTTAAAGGTGCCGAACCTCACTGGTGTGCCGTTAGGGTAGAGTATCTGAGCCTCGACCTCCACAGAGCCGTTCTGGTAGACCTGAGAGGGGCTCACGTGAACCTTCATGGACAGGGGTTTGGACACGTAGATCTGGGTCTCCCCAACGCCGTGGAGGGTTAAGTTCCCCGTATTATAGGAGGCGTATGCCACAACGTAGTAGTAACCTGGGGAGAGTTCGGGGACCTGGAACTGAGTTAGATAGGCTGAGACTCCGTTGAACTGGACCATGTGAACTGGGATCGAGGATAGCTTACCTGAGGAGTTGTAGAAGGACAGGGTCACGTTGGGGTAACCAGACGAGATCAGGAGTGCTTCAGCTATGGCGTTCTCACCAGGGTAAAGGACTAGGGGCTCCGTCCCCACAGCAGGGAAGATCACCGGGACTAGGTATATCCCCCAGACGAACTGATCGAAACCGAAAGTATCAGAGACTCTCACGAAGTAGGTGCCCTGGGGGTAGGACTCGGTCATGGTGAAGGCCCCGGCGAAACCATTGTAGACGCCGAGGAGGAGGCCTATGAGCTGGAGGAATGAGATCTTCGTGAGAGGAGTTGAGGTGACCTGTCTTAACTCCCCGGTCAGGGCATCATAATAATAGAGTGACGCGGAGGGTTGGAAGTTCTGCACGGTAGTGCCGTTGGGGTAAACGATCTGGACCGCCACAGGGATTTGCCCCAGCTCCTGGTATACTGCTACCTCAGGCCTCAGGAAAACCGCCTGGTAGCCCACAGTGACGTAAGTGGAACCCTGGGCATTGGGGGCGCGGACTATCACCTCGAGTACTCCAGATCCGACGGCCGTAAAGTTGCCGACCCAGAGAGTCCCATTGAACTTGAGCGGGAAACTCTCCACCGTGGCAGAGCCATTGTAAACGTATCCCTTGAGTGGGACTGAGGTGGGGGAAGATGCCTTAGAGGTGAAGTTAGCTACGACCTTCACCACTTGGCCGTCAGCGAAGGTGGAGTTATACGTTGCTACCCATATGGAGGTGGAGGGCCTGTGGAGAAGGTTCACTAGGTAACCGGCGTTGAGAGTGCCTAAGCCAGTGACCAGTCCTGTGGAGGCGGTGTAGGGTGTGTTATAACCGAACTTCACGGGCTCGATGGCCTTGGTGCCATTGAGGGCGTAGATCAGTGGATTCACGAAACCGAGCCTACCGTGGACCTGTATAGCTTGAGCCAGGATGGCTGAGACTATTGGGGAGGCAAGCGAGGTGCCTCCAGTGATCACTTGGACACCTTGGTAGTAAAGCACCTTAACCCCCGTGTAGGGGTTCGCATCCGCAGCCACGTCGGGAGTGGCCCTGAAGCCCACCCCTCCCTGGTACCAGGGGGAAGGGAAGATTATGCTGTAACCCCCTGTGGAGGCGCCGAAGAGGCCGTTTCCGCTCCAGGCCGTTTGAAGGGACTCATTCCCTGAGACGTAAAGCGAAGTGCCGCCCACTGAAAGGATGTAGGGTATGGAGGACGGTATAACGGAGTTGCCGTATGGGGAGAGGAAGAAGTCGTAGCCGTTCCCTCCCCCGTCCCCTGAGGCTGCCACGAAGGTTATCCCCTCAACCTCGCCGAGCATATACTCGTAGATCAGGGACTGAATGAGGCCCAAACTCATCTGACCGAGGGCCACGTAGATCTCAGGCACGCCGAAGCTCTGGGACAGGACGTCAACCCGATCCTGCTGATCAATGAAGGCTATGATCGCTGGGAGGGGAAGGCTGGGATCAGCCACGTATAGGACAAGCCTCGCCCCTGGGGAAATGGCGTGGGCGTACTCCATGTCGAGGCTTACCTCCAGGGCCCACTGGGTTGGGATTCCGGCCTCTGGGTTGTATGGGCCTATGGGCACAATGGTGAAGTTAGGAGGGTCAGGTAGACCGTATTGCTGATCGAATGCCTTAAGCTGATCCTGGATGTAAGGGTCGCCGTAGAAGTCCAGGATCCCTATTGTGGTGCCGGAGCCGTTTAGGGTCACGTTGTAGGCCTCCCTCAACTGGGAGGGAGTGAGATAGTTATAGGCTATGGCCTGATCTGGTTTCACCGTAATGAGGAACTGAGGCTTGGTCAGGAAGGCTTCAGTGAGGTTACCCAGGGAGAGCAGAGCATTAGAGAGGGGCGGGCGCAGAGTGCCCTGGTATGTGTAATAGGATAGGGTGCCGTTGCTCAGGACCACGATCCTCCCCCCCAATGCCTTCTCCACTAGACTGACTTCGCCGTAACCTAGGACCACGTTACCCATGAGGACCTGGGTTGAGATATCCAAGGCGTTGAGGTAAGAGACGGCCCGATCCACCTGGCTTTGGGGGGAGAAGAGGGAAAGTGCTTGCTCCTCACTGAGCACAACTCCCTGTTGCACGTACTGTTCCAACAAAGCTAAATTCCTGGGAGGAAATACTAGTGCAAATTCCACGTAGGTTTGGTTGGGGAGTTGTGAGACCACGCGAAACCCCTGGGGGAAGGTGAAAGTGGGTGGAGTGGTTGAGCTCAGGGACTCGGGAATCAACCAAGAGGGTAGTGCTAGCAGGATTAAGAGGAAGGGCCAAAACTTCATACGAGCAGCGTGATCTGGAGGGAAATAAATGTTCTCCAAACAAAAATTAGCTAGGGGTAAAGAAAAAAACTTAACGTTTTACCTTTTAGCTCACAGCTATGACCGAGACCTGGACTGTGTTGCCCGTGGACAGGCTCAGGACTATGTTATAAGTGGAGCCCACCAGAAGCGAGCCAGTGCCACCACTCGACGAACTGGGTAGGTTTATGGTGATAGTCTGTATGCCTGCGGTAAGAGAGACAGTCGTGGATGTGGATACAGTAGTCCCGGCTATCTGGGCGCCCAGTATCTGCACTGAGCCAGTGGACTTTAGGGTTATTGTTACGGTCCCTGAGCTCACACTTATGGTCCCCGTCCCAACCTGCGTCACCGTGGGAGTCCCGCCGAAGGCCCCGAAGAGGCCGAAGGCGAAGCCCACCACCACCAGTGCTATTATTACCGAAGCTATCACCAATATGAGGGCCGTCACAGCTCCTGACAGGGCCCTCCTCTTCCTCCTGTCTTGGGCGGACTTAGGGTATATCAATTCTTATCGCTCTATTTGTCTTGTACGAGAATAATAAATTTTTGCCAAGTTGAAGAGGAAGGGTTTTCTCCAGGAGTTCAAGCTGAATATTGTTATCTGCGTAGCGATAACGCAAATTTCTTTCAGATTCAAATCTGCTCTCTTTATTACCCACTATTGGGATATAGAAATTATGAACAGAAGGACTAGAGCACTCTGGAACTCCCTTACCACCATCATTATTTTGATCGCCTCTGTTTCTTTAACCATAACGGTAGTGTTCATTGCCTTTAATTTGACCAGTGCTCAACGTCTGGATCACGTTAAACCCATGGGGCCCGCATCGGTTTCAGGGTATAATCAGTATACTGTCAACTTGACCTTGAGTAACTCCGGGCCTCCTGTGGAAATAGAAGGGGCTTCCCTTGGTTCGCTCCCAGCTCAGGTGATCTCCCTGAACGGGAACTCGAGTCTGCTCATCCCGCATGGTGTGAATGGGATCACGCTAACGCTCTCGCTGAATGGTGGACCGCGAATACAGCAGTCCTCAATCTACGTTGTAACACTCTCACTCAGCGATGGCGAGGTGGTTAAGATAGCTGCAGTCGGGGTTGTTTGAGCAGATACGAAATTGAACATAGCAGTCAATTCGCTCGCCTTAAAAAGGCGAAAGGGTAATTTGGATCGGGATGTGATGAGCCCGGCTCACTGGACTGATGAAGAGGAGTGCGAACCCTGATCCCTGCCGCTAACTCCCTTGAACTTAGTCCAGCCTAGGGCGATCCCTAGGGCCGAGAAGGCAGTTAGAGCATTCACAATGAAGAAACTAGTGATTCCTGGTTCCTCCGTTCCCTGTCCTACCGAGATCTCCCTTCCCCATGAGTTCTGGGAGAAGATCGCTGTAGTATTTGAAACACTCAGAGGAGTCAAAGCGGAACTTTTAGGGACCAAGAGGACTTGAAGTAAGTAAGAGGTGGATTGCCCCAAGTGGATCAGGGTGAGGTTCCCCATCATTTCCCCCAGGTAAGCCCACTTGACTTCCGGTTCCCCGGTAAGATCCACGAACCCGCTCTTCGATCCGTTTGAGACCTCGAAAGTCCCACCGTAGGGCGATGAAAGGTAAGAGATCAAAACTTCCACCTCTCCTTTCGTTTCTCCTAGGGAGACTTTGACGTTCCCTGAAACTGAGATGGGATTGACGCCGGGGAAGCCAGCCAGGAAGGCGTTATATGCATCTGGCGAAACTGTGTAGGTGAAGTTTGAGGGATAGGGCAACCTCTTGAGCTTAAGCTGTAAAGGCTGGACCCCCTCTAGGTAAGCCTTGAAGGCAATCTCATCAGCCTGCGTTTGATTGTAGCCGATCATCCCCCCTACTAACTGCCTGGGCTCTCCCCATTGTAAGTATGAAGGTAACACAATGGGAGTGAAGTTGAAGTCCTCAAGACTCTTCACTGACTCGGGGTAGTCGTAGAGGATGTAGATGGGGGAATTGAGCACCTCATGATAATCCAGGTTGAGGTAGATTAGGAAGTAACCGGTGTCCTCTAAGAGTTTCAGGTCCTTCTGATCCCCTAAGAAATCCTTAGTCCACGTGTAGTTTCCGAATTCAGGTAGCACCACTATTTGGACTCCGAATGCGTCCAACACCCTCCCTAGTTTAGTCCCGTTGGACAATTCGGAGAGGGGGAAAGGGAGGAAGACCTCGTGGGGTAGAGAGGAGTAGAATCCAGCCCAACTAGACGGGACATATCCTAAAGTCAGAGTACCACCTGTGTACTTGGAGAGGTCCTGGACCAACCTTTGAATAGGCCCTGGCTCCTGCACCGGCAAGTATTGGCCGAAATAGTTCCCTGAGGCCGCAGCGGGGTAAGAGAAAGAGACCTGCGACGCGATCACGAAAACCAGTAGGGGAACGGCCCACTTCTTCCCCAATATGGAGCCCCAGACCATGGCGAAGAGCAGGAAGAGGGGTGCCAGGACCGTCTCAGAGATGTAAGTGGGCAGGACTAGCCAGAGGTAAGTGTAGACCCAGGTCTGGCTCAGGAAGCCCCAAACTGGGTAAAGTAAGTCCAACCTAACCCAGTATCTCAGCAGCGGGAAACCTGAGGATATGGCGAGGCACGACACCAAGTAGAGGCCCACTAAGTAATTGCATGGCCTCCTCCTCAAGGCTAAATAGCCTAAAACGGCGAACTCGGGAAGGGCGAAGGAGAAGAGATAGACCGCAGTGAAGATCCCTTGGCTGCTGTAAGTTGGAACGAGGGGTCGGAAGAGACCCAGACCCCTCATGGAGTCCAGGAGAGGGAAGGTGTAATAGTTCAGCCAGAGCTGAGAGTTGGATATAGAGAGACTGATCGAGTCGAATTGTCTAAAGGAATAGAAGAGGAGGAGGAATAACCTCGAGTTGAAGGCTAGGAAGAGTGGGATTGAAGAAATGAAGGTCTTCACTCCCCTCCAGGAGCGGTAGATAGAATACGAGAGGCTCACTAGGAGGGTGAACAGGAATCCCCTGGGGTCTGTGGAGGAGGCGGAGCAGAGGAGGGCTAGGATCAGAGCTCCCTTCACACCTCCCAGATCGATGGAGTAGTCAGTACCGGCTATTAGTGCGGGGAGAAGGGAGTAGAAGAAGGCATAGGGGGGCCAGTGGCTGAAGTAGTATGCCGTGGGGGTTAAAGCGTAGAGCACTGCAGTAAATGAGGAGATAAGGAAGGCCCTGACTCCCTGAACTCTCAAGTACTTCCCCAAAAGGTGTCTGCAGGCGAAATAGGTGGAGAGGACCGAAGTGCTGAAGGGGGCTAAGAACAGCAACCTCTCGAACTGCTCTGAACTCAGCAGGCCGAAGTAGGGGAGTAGGGCTAGGAGCGCGATCTCGTTGTTCATGAATGCTGGAAAACCCAGGCTCGCTACAGCGAATTGCCTAGGAGGGAGGTAGAAGGGAGGTAGTAAGTCCCTCCCGAATATGAAGCCTGGGTTGAGGGCCACAGCCCTTAGCGCTATGACAGGGGTCACCACCGAAAGGCCGACTACAACCAGGACCTCAATGTCCTTCCTCATTTGACCCTCCTCCTGGTTAGGAAGAGGAGTAAGGGAATAGCGACCAGGTTGAAGACCACTACCCCCTGGCTGAGAAAGTCCCTTCCCTCCCCTAACTGGACTGAGATATACTTGGAGTTACTGTGCACACCACTGGGGATATAGGGGCTCTCCCCAGGAGATATCAGGTTAGTTCTCAGGAGCGTATAAACGGTCTTTCCCACCACTTGCCCCTGCTGCCCTACCTGGACGAAGACTACCTTGGATGGAACTCCGCTCCCATTGACCCAGAAGAGTTCATAAACACTTACATACTCAACTTCTTGAAAACCTGAGTAAACCCACTCTCCTCCTGAGTAGTTCAAGAGCTGGAACGGTATAGCCCTCGCCAGGATTCTGGACCCAGGGTCAGGGACGTAATAGAAGGTCGTAGGGTCATTTAGGTCATCCAGCACTAAGGAGCTGGGCAGGACCTCAGAGCTGTTGAGGCTTATGTAAGTAATGTTGTAAGTGAAGGTCCCGTTATCGTTTACAGCGACTACACTTTCGATCAACAGGCCTAACTCCATCTGCGAAGTGTCGGGAAACAGGGACTGGACTTGATATTCCACGAATACGCCGGGGTGTAGTGAAGATAGCAGTAAGGCGATAAAATGAAGGAGCATATCCCTGTCTTAACGTTACTTAGAGCTTTAATTTATATATGCTCGTCTAGTTTTACCAAATTCCACTTGGGAGCTTTAGGTCAACAGGCCCTATCTTATTATTAGTTTAGCATGATACTTAGTTAGATATAACCACATTGACGATTTCAGCGGACGTAAAAAGTCGCACTTAACTCAAAAAAATTTATATATGGAAATACTATAAAATCTATGATAATGATAATATATTAGTGCACTCTCACGACAAGTTTCTCATTCTTCTCACCTCTTCAACTTGGCAAAAATTTATTATTCTCGTACAAGACAAATAGAGCGATAAGAATTGATATACCCTAAGTCCGCCCAAGACAGGAGGAAGAGGAGGGCCCTGTCAGGAGCTGTGACGGCCCTCATATTGGTGATAGCTTCGGTAATAATAGCACTGGTGGTGGTGGGCTTCGCCTTCGGCCTCTTCGGGGCCTTCGGCGGGACTCCCACGGTGACGCAGGTTGGGACGGGGACCATAAGTGTGAGCTCAGGGACCGTAACAATAACCCTAAAGTCCACTGGCTCAGTGCAGATACTGGGCGCCCAGATAGCCGGGACTACTGTATCCACATCCACGACTGTCTCTCTTACCGCAGGCATACAGACTATCACCATAAACCTACCCAGTTCGTCGAGTGGTGGCACTGGCTCGCTTCTGGTGGGCTCCACTTATAACATAGTCCTGAGCCTGTCCACGGGCAACACAGTCCAGGTCTCGGTCATAGCTGTGAGCTAAAAGGTAAAACGTTAAGTTTTTTTCTTTCTTAAAAGCAATATTATAATAGTTGATATCACTCCTAGGCCAATGATCAACGTATCCAAGCTGCGATATAAACCTGAAGGAGAGATATGTATACTTCCCGAGATGCAATCAGTGCACTGGCTGAGATTAGGGAGGGAGAGAGTATCGTGTTGGTCAACCAAGTTGGAGGAGATCAAAGTATATGTGACCTCACTAACTATCTGTCCGTTATTTCCGACCTGTATGAACACCTCCCTACTGGGGACTCCAGAGGAGTTAACGAAGAGATACTGCACCACTGATATTCGGTCAAGTTCTTGTTGACCCATGTAAACGAAGAGTCCGTCAGTCTCGTTGAGTAGGGTGAATTGAATTCCTCTGTAGATCTCTCGCTCCCCAGGCCTGGGGACCCACAGGAAGTAGTGAGGCGAAGTGAAGTTGTCCAAGACTAAACTCGAAGGCATGTAGATCGACTGGTTTAGGTTACCCGTGGTCAGATTGAAAAGCATACTCCCATTACCGAAAATCCTGTCCACCCGTTCCACTAGGATACCGTATTCAACCTGGTTTTCCTGAGTGAAGTGGTATATTACTTTATACTCAACGAATGACCCCATGGATAGGAGAAAAAGAGGTATCAAGAGGAGGACGGAAAGCTGGAGCAATTACCTCACCCGCCTCAAGTGCCAATGTGGGGAATTTAACGGTTAGGATCCAGTGTCAATTAGGGTCTCTCGGGGCAGTCCTTCCTCCTCATAAAGAAATTTTATCGAGGACCGAGACATGCGCTGAGCGGACAATCCCTGCTCTACACTGATATAGCTCTCACTGGAAGGTTTAAGTCTCAATAGAGCTAATTTATTAATTTAAATTATAAATTAATTCTATCCATAGATCCACAGGATGGAACACTCCACCTCCTTCTCACTCAATACGAGGTCTGAATTCGCTCATAGTATCGACGTGGGCCACGAGTTTATACTGGCTCTGGAGAGACTAGTGACAGCTTGGGCTCATACTGCCGCCATTTAGGTATAAATATTTTATATTGAGTGTTACCTATGGGGAGGAGGCCTATCATTAGGCTAGACCTCTCCTGTGCCTCCTCCCAGTCACCACGTGGTGAAGCGCGGTAAGGCCGAGGGCGTCCAGTAGTGGCTGCACAGGTGTGGGAGGACCTTCGTGGCCGACGCCCTCACTATCATTATCCTAGGGAGGTTAGGCAGAAGGCGCTGAGGATGGACTCCAACGGCGTGAGCATTAGACTATTTCCAGGAAGAGGTATGAGAAGCTGGTGGAGTTGTGGAGTAAGACTAAGGAACTGACCGAGGGAAGGTCTTCACTCGTCGACTAGATGTGTTACTTACGCAGAAATGCCAGGGCGTTCCACAAGTGGGTCCTCACTTGCTTACTACACGACACGCGGCTTCTATGTCCTGTTCTCTGTGGGCAACAGAGACGAGAGGGATTTCAACGAGGTGAGGAGGTATGCTCCCGAAGGTGGGAGGTGAGCGACGATCACATTATACTTCCGGGAGGAGAACCACACTATGACCTCAGTGGTGAACCCGAACGAGTCCCTATACTCCTCAGGGACAGTAGCAGGTTCAAGAGGGGACCAGGCCGTGGGCAGGAGCCTGGAAATGGTCAAGTACTCAGTTGCGTTAGTCCTTTGGGAGAGGGGGTTAATACCAGAATTTGCAACTAAACGATGACACTATGCTCGAACTCAACCTTATTTTCGTTCATGAAAACGTTTTTATTAGATTTCCTAAACTTTTAGAAAGTAAGAAGGCGATCCCGCCCAATTGGGCTGCTCAAAGTGATGAGAATGAAGTGTTGAGCCGTGAATACTGTGCACCTAAACCCAAGGAGTCACATGACCTACATGTGGTTGGAATAAGCGCGTGGTTAAAGGGTCAAGTCCCTACGCTCATCACGTTCTACTATCAGGAGAGTGGAGTGAACTACTTCGTCCTTGCGGACAGGGCTTTCCGCTTCAAAGCCCTGCCTTGCCCTAAGGATGATCCCCCACCTCGCACATTGAAGTACGTTGTGCACGGGGCACTGATGGGGAAGAGGCGAACCTCATGGACCCTTGCCTTAACCGAGGCGCAAGGTGGCGCCTACCCCGTCCATGACTATGGTTAATATTTTCTATTTGGGGACCGATATTTAAATGAGGGAACTGTGCATCCCCTTGGTGAGGCTTTACGCCCCTTAACCCTCCTTTTGTAGGCTGTGCCGCTGAGATATTGAACGTTGTACTGAACTATCTACCGAGATCCTCTGCTTCCCTGCAGGAATTGGGCAACTGGGATAGCTCTGATCGCTTCAACTGGCCCAGATCTTTTCAGGGAATTATTACCGTGATAGATGTTTAATAACTGTTACAGAGAGTTTCAATCAAAATAGCTATTCTTGATCTGATTAAACATGTTATCACTATAGAATATTTATTTAAATAATAAATATGCATATTCTAGATCTCCTAAGGATCCCACTCCCGTAGGGTCTCAACTGGATGAAGAGACCAGATAGAGAACTATGGGACTCAAGCTTGAATAGAGTGTCACAAAGGTACAACCTCGAGTTAGAGCAGAGGGGAATCCCATATGTAGACCCAGAGTCCCTATATAGGGAGTGCCTCTACACGACTTCCTCTCCGCCCTGGAAGGATTCCAGGGCGGTTCTATGTTCCCACTGTGAAGGGTTACACCTAGTGGGCAGTGGCTTAGAGGACCACCTGAAAGGGGATCCATTGGGATCCCGAGACGTGAAGTGAGAGGTGCTGGTCGTCCCTCCCATAGTCCCATTTCCTGAACCGAGCGGGGAAGGGGCGTCGTTAGCACCATTAATGAAGTATTAAGGTATTTAAGTATAAGAGGGTCGTCCACCCCCTTGGCGGGGCTTTACGCCCTTAACCCCCTCTTCGTAAACCAATACACCATGGGTTTCAGTCGTAATCGGGATAACTGGACATTTAAAAAAAGAGTAAGAGACTAATTAATTCTTATAGTCAGAATAACTGAAGATTACTTCATTTCTACTTAATATCATAGAGCCACGGTTGTCTAGACTATTCTCTCTTCGAAACAACGTAGTTGGTTTAGACTCTTCCGAGAGATATCCATTTTGCCTAGATCTGAAAGAGATCTGGTGGAAAAAGCTGATTACTAGAGAAGAAAAGACTATTAGATTACTAGAAACACAAAAATATTCGCTATTTCCTGGTTAAAACGTAGCTACTTCCCTCTCCAGTGGAAACTGGTCACACCAATGAAAAATCGAATGGGAGTGGGTTGTGCAAGGGGAACAGGGGTTTCAGGGCCCACTTCGATGGAGTCTAGTTAACAGGGAGTTAACTATACCGTATCCACGGATCTATCTCGATATAGAGAATGAGGAATTCCTTTGTGCACAGGAAGCAGAGAGGCTCAAGGGAAGTAGGGGGAGAAGCGGTGTTACGGCTCCTGCCGCTCCCCCGTAGCTTTAGGGGATCAGGGCTAACCCAGGCTGACAAATCCATTGGGGAAGGTGTGGGGAAAGACCCTAAATGGGCCTGTTAACCAGTACCTGTATTTGCCCGTAGGGCTCAACCTTGACGTTAGGTAACTTGGGTCTCCTCCCCTCCACCATCCAGCCAGGCCTGCCCATTGCTTGACCCGAGATCTGAAGGTTGGAGGGGTTTCTGTAACCTATCCTCACGAACCTCCTCCACCTATCGGTCCTGTTGAGGGAGGAACCGTGGATCGTGTAGATACTGAAGAGGACTACGTCTCCTGCCTCTGCAGGTACAGGGACTGAGGACTCAAAGGGGTACTTGTCCACTGGCAAGTGGGGTTCAGACTCCGGCCCCCTCACGTGCTCCAGCGGGCCAAGCCTGTGGCTCCCAGGGACGAACCTTATGCACCCGTTCTCCTCGGTCCCAGGATCGATGTGGACCAGGGCGTCCACGTACCTCCCATCCGAGTGGGGGTAGAAGGGGTAGTCCTGGTGGAGGGGGAAGGGTGTACCGTATTCGGGTCCCTTGGCGTGAAGGGTCATGTGGTGGAACTCAACTTCTGGGCCTATTAGGTCCGCCACCGCGCCGGTGAGTCTCCTGTTGAGTATGGCCCTGGAGAAGCTGGAGGCGAAGAGCTGCATCTCATGGGTGGCTGAGAGCACAGTCCTCTCCTCTATCTCCTTCGCCAAGTACTTCTCCCTCCACGGTCCCCTCCACCCCTTGCCCTTCTCGGCGAAGTTCTGAATGACGTAATCCAGGTCCTCGCTCAGTTCCCTAACCTCCTCGGGGGCGAAGACCGCTCTGAGCCTTAAGTAACCGTTCTCCTGGAAGAAACTCCATTCCTCCTGACTCAGGACCTTGAGCTTCAAGACACCACCGGTTTGCCTTCGTCCAGAGAATATTTAAGGTTTGTGTTCCCTAACCTCCTCGGGGGCGAAGACCGCTCTGAGCCTTAAGTAACCGTTCTCCTGGAAGAAACTCCATTCCTCCTGACTCAGGACCTTGAGCTTCAAGACACCACCGGTTTGCCTTCGTCCAGAGAATATTTAAGGTTTGTTTAAATTAAAATCCCACAGTCGGAAACATAGTGATCCCGCGATAGGACTCACAGCGGTCAGTCTCATTAACCCCTACCATTCATTATGTGAAGGGAGGAAAACGTCCGTGAACTACGTAGCCCTCGTCGTATTCATCCTCACCTACGCCATGATCGCTGCCAGAGGTGTGAGGAACTTCAGCGTGCCACCTTGGGCTTCCATGGCCCTGGGAGGAACCCTAATGATAATCACGGGAGTAGTGAGCCCCGGGAGGGCTTTTCAGGCTGTGGACCTCAACGTGATCTTCTTCCTCATAGCCCTCTTCTCCTTTTCCTCAGCCCTGGAGGTCTCTGGCTTCCTCAGACACGTAGCGAGCCTCATAGTGAGCAAGGCTAAGAGCACTAGGTCCCTGATCCTCTACACCGTCCTGGTCTCTGGGGTTCTCTCTAACTTCGTCACTAACGATGGCGTCTCCTCCAGCTGGACCCCAGTGGTCATAGAGAGCGCTAAACTAGCCAACCTAAGCGAGAAGCCTCTCCTCTACGCCCTGGCCTTCGGGGTGACCGTGGGATCGGTCATGATGCCCACTGGAAACCCACAGAACCTTTTGATTGCCCTGGGATCTGGGGTCAAGGACCCCTTTATCACTTTCGTGGAGTTCCTAGCCTTGCCTACACTGATCAACCTGGTCTTGACCTATTACCTCCTCTTGGCCTTCTTCAGGGACGCTAAACCCCTGGACAGAGTGACCGTTTATCCTATTCAGGACAAAGGATTAGCTTACACTGCGGTATCACTCCTAGGCTTCACCGTGGTTATGTATTTCATCACCGAAGCCCTGAGCTTACAGAACCTAAACCCAGTGGTGATCTCCATGCTCACCTCCTCGATTCTCTATATACTGAGCGAGAAGAGGAGAGAGGTGGTGAGGAGAGTGGACTGGTCCACCATAGTCTTCTTCGCCTTCCTCTTCATCTTCACTCAGGGGGTGCTGGACTCGGGCGTATTCGGGTTGGTCACAAAGGTCTTCCCGGTCTCAAGGTCAGTCCTCTCCGTGATACTCATAAGCGTGGTCCTGAGCCAACTCATAAGCAATGTCCCCATGGTGGCCATATACATTCCCCTCCTCAACGCCATAGGACCCGTCCCCACGGTGGACTGGCTAGCCCTTGCAGCGGGGAGTACCATAGCGGGTAACTTAACGTTGTTGGGGGCTGCCAGCAATATAATAATAAGCGAGGCCTCCGAGACTAGGGGAGGGACCCCACTCTACTTCCTGGAGTTCATAAAGTATGGAGCGCCCCTCACGCTGGTTAACGTGATCGTTTACTATGCCTTCCTGAAGCTGATTTAGGGCGAAGGTGAAGCTGGACCCAGGAGAGGGTTCACGCTGATCAAGTCCCCGAGGTCAAGGTGAACCAGAGCTGGTAACACTGATCGCCTGGGCACCATACCCTGGGGAATTTCACAGACTGGGAAGGGATCAGACCGGAGCACAGGACCTTAGAGGAGGGGAACTACAGCCTTGATCGCTGCGGCTCTGAATTACCCAATAGAGGGACTCAACTCTACTTAACTAATTGCTTACGCCCTATTTGAAAGTCCGCCTCAAGCGGTTGATAGGCCAGTCAATCGTTCAGTAGACTGAACAAACTACTCTTTCAAAGACCGCTTAAAAATAAGGTGATCTTCTCGACAATTCTCCAGGCTTGCAATTTTAAGTTTACAATGATGGGGGTTGAGGGCGTAAAGCCTCGCCAAGGGGATGCACGGCCTCCTGTTTAATACTCTCCTGATTTATTACCCACTGAAGCTAACAACCCCCTCCCCCGCTCGGTTCAGGAAATGGGACTGAGGGAGGGGAGACCAGCATTCCCTTCCTACTTTCACGGGATCCGGAGGCGTTCGATGATTTACCCCATTCAGGTGGTCCTCTGATCTGCTGCCCACCAAATGAGGGATGTAACCCCTACGGCGAGAACCGTGAACCGCCCTGGGAGGTAACCCTCGCCCTTCATGGTAGACCCAAAATTCCCGTAGTTCAGCGTAATCGATTGCACTTAAGTATAGGAGTTTTTGGGTCCACCGTTCAGGACGGGGAGGAGGACAGTTAGCTGCGAACCCTGGAATGACAGGATTTTTAATGTCCAAAAGCCTACCTCCACAGTTTTCCAAATGTTTCAGGAATTGAGTCACGAGGTCAGGAAGGCAGTTTCAGAGATGGGGTTCAAGGAGCCCACGGAAGTGCAGAGTAGGGTAGTACCCCTTCTCTTAGCAGGGAGGAGTGTAGTTGTCCAGTCCAAAACTGGAAGCGGTAAGACAGCGGCCTTCGGTATACCCATAGCTGAGATGGGGAGGAGATCCCTAGTCGTGGTACCCACTAGGGAGTTAGCGAGGCAGGTCTCAACGGAGATCTCTAGGATATGTAAGTATAAGGGGCTCAAGGTGGTCCCAATATACGGAGGCACGGGTTACGCAGATCAATTGAGGGGGGCCCGGGAGGCGGGGGTGATAGTGGGCACTCCAGGGAGGTTACTGGACTTGTGGGGTAAAGGGGCATTGAAACTCGAGGACTTCCAATTCGTAGTAGTGGACGAGGCCGACCTAATGCTAGAGATGGGCTTCATAGATGATACGGAGCAGATCCTGGCTCACTCAGGAATGGAAATAGCTGGTTTCTTCTCTGCTACCATCCCTATCCCAATACGCGGGTTAGCCGAGAAGTTCGCACCAGGAGCTATTCACGTTAAGGTGGGCGAGGGAGAGTTCGAAATGGCCCAAGTGGAACACAGGTTCTACCTCACGGAGGGATGGAGGGATAAGATCGGCCTACTCAGAGAGCATCTAGTTCCCGGAACCCTGGTTTTCACAAGGACCAGGGAGAGGACTGCCAGACTCTCCAGGGCCCTATCTAAGGAGTTTAAGGTAGCTGAACTGAGAGGGGACATGCCCCAGGCGGCTAGGAACAGGAGCATGGACGGTTTCAGGAGGGGGAAGTTCGACGTGTTGGTCTCAACGGACCTCGCCTCAAGGGGGATAGACGTGCTCTCCCTTAGGGAAGTAGTGAACTTCGACGTACCCACAGACAGCTTAACCTATCTTCACAGGATAGGTAGGACCGGGAGGTTGGGGAAAGGAGGAGTTGCTATAACTTACGTGGAGAGGGATCAACTCGAGCTATTCGAGAGGATAAGAGACCGCTTAGGCCTTAACTCCAAGGTAATTAGGACGAAGTAATTAGGATTTAGTCCCCCTCAAGGGCTCAGCGAGCTGAAGCGGTGGAAGGGTACTGTCCAGGTAGGCCCAGGGTGGTGGGCTTTTCGGTTAACGGTTATCTTCGCGTGGAGTTTGGGGGCGTAAGACCCCTCCCTGGAAGGGATTGCCTCCAAATTTTAACCCTTTCCCCAATGCTTCATCCATGACACTCACGGATGGATACGCGTCACCAAGGCACCTCAGTCGAAGCCAGTTCACCGAGGCGCGCCCCCTGCCTCATGAACCCGCGCGGGCAACTCAGACGTATCTTCAGGACTGACCCTTTGAGCCTGTAGAACCCTCAACCCTTGGCCAAGGGGCGAGGTGGGGCCTTGAAGCGGGGAATCGTGAGGGGACGGTCCGTAAGGGCGGGGTGATTTCACATCCATCAGTGGACGATGGATGATTTCTCGATGAGGCGCTAGGTGAAGAACCGTATTGATCCTCTTACGTCCCCTCTCCCGAGGTAAGCGAACCAGCCTAATAAGGGGACGGAGGGGGAAGGCCCATTGAATGCGCCTGATGAAGTCCGGGACCGTGAGGTGGACATGATCAAACTAGGACCTGAGATCGACGTTGAGACCGAACCAAGGCTTCAGGGGGTCCTTCGGAAGCATCGCGAGACCTTCCCGTCGAGTTCATCCCTCTCTAAAAGCTCTGGAGCCCTCCTGGACGGATCTCCGTAACCGCCCCCACCTGGGCTCATCACCGTAACTCTGCCCCCGCTCTTGAGCTTGATGGAGGCCTTACTCCCTAGTTCCACCTCTCTTCCCTCCATAGAGATCGTATACTTAGCTGGGCTCCCAGGCATTCCACCCTTGATCCCCCAAGGACCTCTCCTCACCCTATCCCCCACGATAGTCACTGTGCAGTCGCGCAGGACTTCGATCTCCCTCACCAGGCCCAGCCCACCCCTGAACTCCCCGGCCCCGCAGGAGTCCTCCCTTAGGGAATACCTGACCACCCTTAACGGATAGTACCTCTCTATGACTTCCACTGGCGTATTTAGAGTGTTAGTCATGTTAGTGTGAACTCCATCAACCCCATCCCCCGTGGGTCTACCCCCTGAGCCTCCACCCACAGTCTCGTAGAAGGCCCAGTCCTCTCCCCCTAGCATGACGTTGTTCATGGTTCCTTGGGAGGCAGCTGGCAGGTCCAATTTGGTGGAGAGGGCCTTTAGGACGACGTCGGCTATCCTCTGTGAGGTCTCCACGTTCCCTGCAGATACTGGGGCTGGCCTCACGGAGTTGACCAGGGATCCCTCAGGGACTCTGAACTCCACCAGGTCTAAGAAGCCGTGATTGAAGGGCATCTCAGGGTCCAGCGCTGCCTTAAGAGCGAAGAGGGAGGAGGCTACCGTGACACCATACACAGCGTTCACTGGGTAGCTCACCTGAGGATCTGTGCCGGTGAAGTCCAGGAGGACTGATCTCTCCCTGGCCTCGATCCTGACCCTTATCCTCAAGTCCCTTTCATTAAGCTCTATGAAGTCCTCAGCCCAATACTCCCCTACTTCTAGCTTGGATTGGAAAACCTCCCCAGTGTAGTTCCTCACGTAATCTACGCTGTTCTCCCACTCCTGGAGGACACGATCCCCGTATTTGGAGAGGAGGTCCTTGACCCTCATAACGCCGAACCTGAGTGAGGAGACCTGCGCGTGGACGTCCGCCACCACGTGATCCCCAACCCTGGAGTTGGAGGAGATCAGCCTTAGGAAGTCCACATCCACCACCCAACCCTCTGCGATCTTCAAGGGGGGAACGATGAGCCCCTCTTGATAGAGATCGGTAGCAGATGCGGACAGGCTGCCTGGAGAAGATCCGCCTATGTCCACGTAGTGAGCCTTAGAGGCAACCACCGCAGCGATCTCGCCTCTATATTCCACCGGGGAGATCATGGTGACATCGTTCAGGTGAGTCCCAGCCACGTAAGGATCGTTGGTCACGATCACGTCGCCCTCCCTTATCTCTCCTGCGTCCTTCACTATTCGAGAGATAGCCACCGCTAGGCTCCCCAAGTGAACTGGAATGTGTTCGGCTTGTGCCACTATCCTGCCCTTGGAGTCAGCTAAGGCAGTGCTCATGTCTAGCCTGTCCTTTATGTTCGGGGAGAAGGCAGCGTTACGCATCACGAGGCCCATCTGCTCCGCTATGTATCTGGAGGAGTTGAGGATTACCTCCATCACCTGCGGATCACCAAGTCCAGGTAGTTATCCACTCTCAAGGAAAACTTGGGTGGGACGAGGACGGTGCTGTCGAAGGACTCCACCACCACAGGTCCTCTAAGCTCGGAGCATGGCGCCAAGTCCTCTCTCCTCAACAGCGGGACCCGAGTCCATCCCTCCCTCAACATGACTTCCCTCTCGCCCAAGATCACGGGTTCCTCGTCGCTGCACTGAAGCCTTTTGAGGAGAGTCTCACCTGATCGAGAGATGAGGGTGAGCCTGAGGTTCACGACCTCCACGGGCTTGGACCTGAGATCGTAGCCGTAAACGTTCCTATAGGCCTTCACGAAGTCGGTCTCTAAGTCCTTGGAGTAGGGCAAGGTCAACCCGAAGGATTGCCCCAAGTATCTGACCTCGGCGAACTTGAGCAGGTCCACCTGATCCAACCCCTCCCTCTCCGCTACCTTCCTGGCCTCTGCCTCCATTTCCTCGAAGATCCTCTCGTGGTCCCCCACGGCTGCCCTAACGAAGTCATGTCTGTAATCCGAGACCAGGAGACCGAAAGCCGAGAACAGCCCAGGGTAAAGGGGGATCAGGACTTCCCTAATGCCTGTAACCTCGGCGAGTTCAGCAGCCTGAAGGGGTCCTGCTCCACCGAAGGCCACCAACGTGAAGTCAGAGGGATCTAGGCCTCGCTCCAGCGTTACGGCCTTTAGGAGTTCCGCGGTTTCACTCCCTAAGATCTCCAGGGCGGAAAGCGAGACCTCCCACGGATCTCCTAGAGGTCTCAAGGCCCTTACTGCCAGCTCCATAGATAGTTTCACCTCACCTCCCGCTAGGGAGTCCGGAATTCTACCCAAGGTTAAGAGGGCGTCAGTGATCGTGGGCTCCATTCCACCCCTCCCATAACAGGCTGGCCCTGGTTCGGACTCAGCGCTCCTGGGACCCACCCTGAGTGCACCTCCCTTATCCCTCCATATCACAGTCCCCCCACCTCCACTGATCTCCGCTAGGTCGACGAAAGGGTACCTCAACGGGTAACCGGATCCCTTAATCCTCCTCCCCATGTGAACCCTGCCCCCTACCTCATACTCACTGGTGATCGTCAGTTCGCCGTTGATCACTGTGGAGGCCTTGGCCGTAGTACCCCCTATGTCCACGCCCAAGAGGTTTGGGTAGCCTAAGACCTTGGACAAGTGGGCTACTCCCACAGCCCCAGCTGCTGGTCCGCTCTCTATGAACGCCGCGGGGAACCTCATGGCCTCCTCCGGGGAGGAGAAACCTCCGCTGCTCTGCATCACGAGCAGTTTCTCCAGCTTGGGCCTGAGCTTTCCTAAGTACCTTGAGATCACGGGTTTGAGCACAGCATTAACCACTGTGGTTGAGGTCCTCTCGAATTCCCCCATTTGCCTATCCACCTCACTGGACAGGACAGTATCGATCTGTGGACAAACCTCCTGGAATTTCCTCTTCACTAATTCCTCATGAACTGGGTTAATGTAACTGTTGAGGAAGCTCACCGCTACCTCCTCGACCCTTCCGCAGAGGTTCGCAGCTAGAGCTTCCACTTCCTCCAAGTCGAGGGGGACCAATACCTCCCCTCTGGAGGAAATCCTTTCGCTTACCTCGAACCTGAGCCTCCTGGGTATAAGGGGTTTAGGTCTCTGGAAGTAAAGGTCGTAAAGGGATGGTCTGTTCTGCCTTCCTATCTCCAGCATATCCCTGAAACCCCAGGTGGTGATCAGAGCGGCTGAGGTCTCTTGGGCTGTCAGGAGGAAGTTGGTTCCCAGAGTGGTCGCGTGGACTACAGTCCCTGTAGTCTTTATCCTTTCGAGTCCTTTGATTACACCTAAACTCGGATCGCTCTTCACTGTGGGCAATTTCACTGCGTGAAGCCTACCATTAATGTAAGTTAAAACGTCTGTGAAAGTCCCTCCGATATCCACTGCCACCCTCATGGTGAAGACCTCCAGGTTCAGTTTGAATTTGGTAACCTAAGCTCCCTCCCCCATTTTAACTCTGACTGAAAAGCGTTCTCGACGTTGAATAACGTATAGGAAAGACGATTTATCTTCTCGGGGTTTGGGGGCGTAAGACCCTCCCTAGGGGATGCCTCACCAAATTTAAACGACATTTCCCTCAGATATATTCCAATGAAAGTCACGGACGGGGTAAGCGTCACAGCGCCTAAGCGAGGGTCCGTGAGATGCGCCTCTGCCCGCACGGGTGTCCGTCTGGGCTGGGACGGTTGAGCCCGTGGAGCCCTCTGGGGGCAAGGTGGGGTAATGAACTAGGAAGCCCTATTCGCAAGGGCGGGATAGTTCACAGCTCACACTGAACTCTTACGGTTAAGCTCGGCTAAGCTAATCAACTTAGCATACTCTTGGGCTATTGCGTTCACCTTCCCAGCAACCTCAATGGGATCGCTACCGAAGACATAGGCTATGGGTTCCAGGTTCACTCCCCCCAAATGGGCTACAACGTCGACAGGGGACTCTCTCAAAGCGGAGCTGACCAACTCCACTATCTCCCTCTCGTCCGCCTCTCTCTGAGGTCCCACCTTCCTCATGGTCAATCCTGCTTTGGACACGGCTCTTCCCACTACCTCATCGTATTTCACGTTCATTACGCACCTTAACTGGGGCCTAACTGCCATGACCCTCAGTAGGAGCCTTCCCAAATGCGTGCTTGCTCCCCACTCAGGTCTGGAGAATGGAGTTGGAATTCCCCTGATCTTGGATATTCTACCCGGGACTGCCATCACGTCGCTCAATTCCTTAGCGTTGGGCTTGGCTAAAGCCATATTGCTCAGGACCTCTGGTACGAGCAGCCCTACTTTCTCGTTCCTTATCATGGTCAACCCCACCTCCATGGATTCCCTCTCCCCCTCTTGGAAGATAGAGGAGCATATGAAGCAATCCGTGGAGATCTCGGGGTTCAAGCTCCTGTGGAAGTTACAGAACTTGAGTCTGGAGAGGTAGGAAAGGGAACGGGTAGTGAGGAAAAGGGAGGAGCTGGTGGGGTTTCCGTTGAGCAGGACCTCCACTACCCTCTCAACTAACGAGTCTATTTCCGACTCCGCCAGGCCCATTTTCATCAGCCTCCCCTTATATTCGGCCTCATCCTCGTCCAGATACTGCTTTACAGCGGGTTGAGTCACGCCTATGAGGTAAGCAATCTTGGACTGGCTCATGCCCATGCCCCTTAGCCTCTTAGCAACTAAAACGCGGAGCCACGGAACTAGGTAATCCGTTATAATCTTTAACGGGCTCTCCATTTACTATATATCGGACATGGAGAATATAAGACTACTAAGGGACAGGGGTTTCCTACCTTCCATGACCTTCTCAGCGGTGGACGGAAGCTATTACTCCGTGATCACCTTAGAGGGGAAGGAATGTTACGTGGTAGTGGGGCTCGTGAGGGGGAAAGTGGACAACTCGAGGTTCGAAATCTCTTCGGTGGACTATGTCGAGGTAATGGAACCCTGCGAGGACGAGGAGGAGTCAATGGCTCAATTGGAGTACTCCGTAGCATATTCGGAGAAGGCCGACCTGATCCTCATGGATAGGATGTTCACATATGATCAGGGTAGAGGGCTTTCCCCTCCCCCTAACTCCTTAGGGATAGTGAAGGACTTCAGGGGATCAGGGGAGAACTACAGAAGGGAACTCACCGCCCTAGGTGGGACGCCTTGGATAACGCAGGAATTTCAGGTGAGAGGAGTTAACAGAGGTTTCTTCAGGCTCTGCGAGGTTTGTCTGCCCTTCATGTATGAAAGGGTCAAGGATCTCTCACCAGGGGAAACGCTCAAGTTACTCACGATCATGGGGATGGAGCCTGTGCAGGAGGCCCTAGGCTACAACTACCCCCTCTTCCTGGCCGATAAAGTGGCTAAGCACTTCAGGTGGAGAGGGAAGAGGCTACTAGACTTTATATCCGCTCAGAGGAGGAGTTATAGGGAGTTCAGGAACTCCGTGGAGGAACTGAGACGTGTTCGAAGCGGTAGAGGGTAAGCTCAGGGAGGTCAAGGTCTTCACGAGGCCTACCTCTGATGGTAGGTCCACCGTTAGTTTCAGGACTTTCATAGTGGAAATGCCCTATCATTCGCCCAGTGACTTGGACGTGGGCAAGTTAATGGCAGCTAAGACCATGTCTGGGGATTACTTGATCCTAGAGGTGGTGGACTACCTCCCAGTGCACTACGCCATGTTGGGCATGGACGGCTCTGTGCCCATAGAGCTCAGAAGCGAGCTCATGAGGAGAATAGAGGAGAGCTGGGCCAAGGGTGAGTCCAGGGAGGCATGGATCGACGTTTATGCTTATCCAGTGGGGTACTTGCTCAGAGTCTCAAGGGACGGTTCGGTCTCCTTCAGTAAAGGCTACTCACCACCGCTCATGGGCTCGGCCGTCTACGTCCTCGACTCCGGGCTATTTGAGAGATTTGCTTGCAGCAGTTCAGGGCAGAGCATAGGGAAGATCATGGGCTACAACGTCAACATGAAGGTGGACCTCTTCTCCATGGCGAAGTACCACACAGGGATCTTTGCATTCACAGGATCAGGTAAGTCTAACCTGATCTCTACCCTAGTTAGGAGGATCGTCAACCTCAAGGAGGAAGTGAAAGTCGTGGTGATCGACGTATCCCTTGAGTACGCCGTGCTCCTCTTAGACGTCCTCTTGACTCAAGACTCACGCCTAGCACTGACTGAGAGGCTCCCCCCCTCTAAGCAGGACGCGGCTAAGAAGATGTTCAGGAGCCACGTAATACCCGAGGACCTCTCCGATCTCTCTGACTCCATATACAAGGGTTTCTCCAAATTAGTGGAGGGGAAGGCGAAGCACCTATACGTTCCCGCCTCCTCAGGTCAACTGATCATGACCTACGCCCATCTATTGGACATGATCAGGTCCCAGATAGAGGACAAGTATACTGCTACGGCTCAGAAACCGCTCTTCTTCGCTATGCTTCAGAAGCTCGATGAGTTCATGAGGAGGAACAACCTTTCAGGGGAAGATCCCTTAGGGGAAGAGGTCAATGGAGTACTGGACGAAGTGGAGAGCCAGGCTAGGGAGGCGAGGCTGAGGGAGAACATGAGCATATTCTCGTTCCTGTCATCGATCAGGAGTTACCTAGGCAACAGTCCAGCGGAGACCAGCGAATACGACCTGGAAAAATTGGCGTTAGAGATAGCGGACCCTAAGGGGCCTAAGGTCTTCGTAGTGGAGACGCCAAGCGTTGAGATCGGAAGAACAGTGGCGGGGACCTTAATCGAGAGGATCTTCGACATCAGAAAGAGGGCCTACTCAGTTAAGCCCTCCATTCTCTTCATACTAGATGAGGCACAAGAGTTCATACCTTATGATACGAAGCAGAGGGATAACAGTGAATTCTCCAGTCAGGCGGTGGAGAAGCTTCTGAGGCATGGTAGAAAGTACCACATGCATGGCCTAATAAGCACTCAGAGGTTGGCTTACTTGAACACCAACGTGCTGCAGCAGATCCACACTTACTTCATAAGCACCCTCCCTAGGCCCTACGATAGGCAATTGGTGGCTGAGACCTTCTCCATAAGTGACTCCCTACTCGACAGGACGTTAGACTTAGAGACTGGTCAGTGGCTCCTCATAAGCTTTAAGGCGGCTACTCCAAACGAAGTCCCGGTGTTCTTCAACGCTGAGAACAACTTAACCGAGTTGAGGTCTTCTCTTAGGGAGATACTCCAAGTCAGATCAGATCCTCACTGATCAACTCTTTCTTCAAACAGGCGGAGATAAGTTCAGCATCCCTCTCTGGGATGGGTCTCTTGAGATTGGCCGGGGCGTTCCTGAGGTACTTAGCCAGCTGATACTTGTCCTCAATGAAAGTCACGCTGGATAAGATGTCTTTTAAGTTACAGCTCCCTACTACCACCTCCCTCAATTTAATCCTATTCGCTAACACTGCTCTTCCCTTAACCTTGTCCTCCACGAATAGGGGCCTCTCGTCCTTATACCAGTCAGATATAACCTCCATTATTCCAGTGATCTTACCCCCATATCTCCTGGCGTAGTACTTGGAAACGTAGAATATGAGGAAGTCCCCTTTCTTGATCATAGAGGATAAATCCCTCTTGCTACCGTAAACCTTCTCATTGAGGACTATGAGCCAGTCGTCCTCTTGTATCGGTATTAACCAGTAGCTCATTATAGCGATCTGTTTCCTTCATACTTATATTAATTTCCTTGGTGATCAGTAGGGCGCCTTCAATTGATAATATGATTAGAAATTATTTAACAATATCAATTAGCATAATTTTACAACTTAACGGAAACAATCAGTTATGGTAACTTCTTGACTATAAATATAAATAAACGAATCTATCGATTCGGAGAATTCTGTATCACCCAAGTAAGTAGTTTATGTAAAATCCTAGCCCAATTACACGGAGAAAAGGTTATATTCCATTTGTTGGAATGAAGATATTAGTGATGTTAACGATATCCAAGGAATCCAGCGACATACAGAAGCTCATTAGGGACCTAAACTTGCCCATAGATTCACTAGTGGAGGGGATGGAGTCCTTTAGGAAGGTGAGCCTGAAAGCATTCAAGTCCTCCACTGGCGCGCTCAAGCTCCTAATGCCTAAGGGTATCAAGAAGATCATAATAATACTACCCATGGAAAGAGAACAGGAGTCCAACGAGTTGAGGAGATTCTGTGAATCAAGCAATGTGGAAGCCCTCATACTCGTCTCCCCAAATCTCAAAGGAGATTTGGTAATAATCTATTAATATTTATATTAAAATTTAATTAAAATTCTCGCATTGCCAGAAAGGGGTTAAGGAAATATCTTCTATGGTATCTTCTCTATATAGAACGGATCCCAAAGTTTGTAACATGGGAACCGAGTGTGTTTCTAAGCATGATCTGTTGTGGGACGAAAACTCCACCCAGCTCAAGAAAGCACGGATATGCCAGTAGGGAAGCCTCAATTGGAGACCGTAAGAGGTTTACCTATAATCAACGATGCTATGGACTAGCCCTGGAAACTGTTTCCAGTGACGTTAGTACCCACCTCTCCTTAGCTCAGGAATTAATGGAATTGAGGAAAGAGCGAAAGGGTCCCTCCTCTTCATTCACCGGAATCAGAGCGATGAAGTTCATCAGGACTCAGCCCCCCTCAGCTATCCTCTGGACGTCTGTCCACCTGTTGTGGTACTGGACCCATAGTGGAAGAACTCCTGAGAACCTTCCAGGGCTGAAAGGAAGTCGACAAGATAGCAGATCCTCACGATGAACCGAGTGAAATAGTGGGATTCGGTATACCCAGGATTAGACCGTATCCCTTGGACAACAATAGTAGAGAAAATCCGATGAGACCGCTTAACCTTAAGATTTAGGAGTTATAGACATATAGATACTCCAGGAAATCCCCTTGCCCTACTTGTACTACTATATCGCCCATAACGGAGATCCCGTTGTTAGTCACGAATACGTAATCCCTCGTGGATGCGTCATAGGAGCTAGGAAGGAAGTCCGGGACTTTCATGGGGCCAAAGGGAAAGGCGTAACCTACTCTAGCTCCCAACGGATACCACACACCGTTCATGCCGTAGGCCACTCCAGCGATCCAGGAGTTATTGACCTTAAGGTAAGCACTTACGTATTCCCCGGACGCGTTGTGGAAAACTATCACTTTGAATTCGTTATATTTACCCATGGGGTAGTTCCAGGCGAAGAAGGGAACCCATCCTCCTCTGCCATACATGTTGAAGCTAGTTTGAGCGTAAGTGAAGGGAAGAACTGCGAATTGGAGGGTGACGTCGTTAGAGTTGGGCATTTGGACCCAGTAACCCCTCATTGGGTAGAGAGGATAAGCCACCTCACCGAAGGGAACTGCGTAGAACTCTACGTAGAGAATTGAGTCACTTAAGTTCCCTCCCCTATCAAGGTCTCTCACGAAGGCGGAAACGGGAACAGGGTCCACCTGGCTCGTATTAGTCAGATTCATTATCATCTCTATGGAATTCCCACTTCCAGCCACACCTATGTCGACTCCAGTTAAACCCAAACCGGGGTTCCAATAGGTGTTGAAAACTGTCACCTGAGTGAATTGAAAACTTGTGGGACCACTCCTGCTTACGTATTGAAAATAATCCTTCAGTATGGGGTTCAAGTCCCCGATACCATAAAGCGCGGCCGAGTAGTTATATGCGTATCCCTGGAGGTACCATGTCAATGGCACTTGAGGAGGGGGGGGATCGGCCCCTACTATGACCCCTTGGGGTACTCCTGATGTGAAGTTGAGGCCGCGATCTAGATCGAGAGCTGAGTCCAATGGGATATACGAGAGGTTATACCATCTTCCTTGCGAATCTACCAACACGATCCAACTGAACCCAGCGAAGAGGTGTGAAACGTTGATGGGAGAGGGTGAAACGTTGAGTCTTATCTTCTCCCACGATCCATTGGGGTAATACACATAGGTTATAGTTATCTGGCGAGAGGAGTAAACAGAAGGGCCTGGGATCTCGATTATGGGAGGGTTCACTTGAGAGATTTTGGATAAAGCTCTCGACAACTCCTGCGACTGCAGAGTCTGAGCATATAATATAAGACCAACGCTAGTAACTAGGACTGTTATTAAAATTAGGGAACCTAGTATAGATGCTTGAGCCTTCACATAGGCTATAACCTATAAATTACCGCTTAGAGGGAATTGAAAGTGATTTGAGGTATCCACTCAGGCAGCTTCCTGCTTCTCAGCATCACCTTGCCAAGGGGAATACTCCATAGACACTAAGGGCACTCCGGCCCTGATCCGTCTGGACGTGAGTGCCCCCGGCGATCAAAAGGGGGGACCACTGAAGTCTAACAGCTTCACCCTATCAAGGTGAGAATTTCACGGTTTAACCCAAACTATTAGTTAAGGGCCATCCAGGAGGGTTCGATCACAAATTTAATCCACTCAGCGTAACGAAGAGCATGACTAGAAGGTTACTGATGCACGTGGGCCCAAGCATAATAGAGACTGAGGTGCTATTAGCTGGAGTCAAAGAGAACGTGGGTTTCACTTCACCTGAGTTCATAGAGGCCATGGGAAACGCACTAAGGGGAGTAAGGAAGGTGATGGGGGCTGACAATACATATCAACCTTTCATAATACCCGGAAGCGGGACAGCTGCCATGGAGAGCGTCACCTCTCTCCTCAGGAAAGGAGATAGGGTGTTAGTAGTGAGCAATGGAGTATTCGGAGACAGGTGGGAGGCGATCCTCAGGAAATACCCCTTAGAGGTCAAGGTCCTAAGGGCTGGACCTGGAGATGCAGTGAGTGAAGCCGAGATACTGAGAGAAATGGAAGGAGGGAAATACAAGATGATCACCATGACTCACGTTGAGACCAGCACAGGGGTTAAGATGCCTGTAGGGGAAGTGTCGAGGAAACTGAGAGACCACGTTGAGATAATAACGGTCGATGGCGTGGCAAGTGTAGGAGGAGAGGAGGTGAAGGCTAGGGAATGGGGAGTGGACATCTACTTGACTGCGAGCCAGAAAGCATTGGGGTGTCCTCCAGGTGCGGGCATACTAGTGCTCTCTGAGAGAGCAACCAACACAATATCGACCCAATCAGTGGCGGGATATTTCCTGGACTTAGGCAACTGGCTGCAGGTCATGAGGAACATGGAGGAGGGGCGTGGCGGTTACTTCGCTACCCTTCCGGTCCACCTAGTCTTCTCCATATCCAAGGCCTTAGAGATGATAGAGGAGGAGGGGTTGGAGAACAGGTTCAGGAGGCACGCATTAGTGGCCGGGACGATAAGGGCCGGAGTCGAGGGTATGGGGAAGAGAGTGGTAGCCAAGAGAGGTTTATATAGCAACACGGTGACTGGTGTTGAGGTTGAGAGAGTTAACCCCTCTGATGTCCTAAAGACTACAATCTCCGGCGGACTAGAGCTAGCACCTGGAGTCCATCCTGCCTTGAAGTACTTCAGGATAGGACACATGGGCTGGATTAACCCTAACGACGCTATTTCAACCATCGCGGTAGTGGAGAGGACATTATCTAAGTTGGGCGAACCAGTTAAGGTAGGAGAGGGTCTGAGATCCGCCCAGGAATTCCTTAGTGCCAATTCCTAGAATCTGATCCTCTGAAGTACGCTGGACATGAGCACTAGGGATGAACCTAAAAGATCCATGGAGAAGGCCATGATTAGGGAAATACCGAATAGGGAGGTGAGAACAAGGAGATCCTTCCTGAAAAAGATCGGTAGACATATGAGGGCTAGAGCTATGGCCACAGGGAAACTAGCGTGAGCTGCGAAAAGTAAAATGGAGGGAAGAGACATTAGGTAGAACCAACCTCTCTTGTTAAAATAATTTATAATCCCCCCAATGGAAGTGATTATCGCTAGGACCAGATTGAACAAAGACTGATGAGACGCTAAGTTTGACCAATCCACGTCCATTGCGACCCACAGTGAGATACCAAGGAATGTGAGTCCTAGGAACTCTCTACTCAAGTCCTCACCCTGAAAGGGAACCTCTCTAGTTTGTATGCACTATCCCAGAACATATACTCGTAAATTGAGGCCAACCTAAAGTAATCCTTAGTCTCCCTTCTCTGCCCCTCCGTGAGCTCTAGGGAGTCAGCTATGGATATAACCTCCCTCACTGACCTCTCGAAGGCTTCACCTCCGTAAGTCCTTATCCACTTATCGTAGAGGGGATGGGGAGAGCCGGAGATTGAGAGCCACTTACCCACTTCCATGTAGATCCAATAGCAGGGAAGGACTGCGCCTATGACCCTGTGATATGGTTCCTCGCTAGCTACCTTGAGCAGGAAATTAGTGTAGGCTAAGTTAGTGGGTGACATTTCGAACTCCTCCGGCTTTGGCTTCCACATGGATAAGAAATACAAGTGGAGTTGTCTTTCCGTCTCGAGAATACCCTGGACGTGTCTGAGGAACATCTGAAACTGTTCCATGTTTTCACTCTTTACGGCAGCCAGCAGCAGGGCTTTAGCGAATTCGCTGAGGTAAAGGTGGTCCTGAACTATGTAGAACCTGAACTTGGTCTCATCAAGGTCCCCGCGTCGGAGTTCCAGCAAGAAAGGATGAGACCTTATGGATCGAATGACATCGCTTACGGAATTCCAAAGATCCTCAGACAGCATAGTATATGGACCTGAGTTTCGCTTAAATTCGCTACTGCTTTCACGATGCGTTATTCAACTTCATAATCTTCTTCAAGAATTACGTCTATGATTCTCCATAGAGACTATCCTCTAACCTCATAGTGAGCTACCCTGCCCTTACAGACGGGTTCCCGCTTTACTGCCCCACCTCGCCCAAGGGTGGAGGGCCCCACAGGCTCTAAGTCTACACCCCGCACATTGAAATATGTTACCCACATGGGTCCATGGGGCAGAGTCGCACCTCACTCGCCTTAACTAAGGCGGCTCAGCACGCTTACCCTGTCGTGACTATCGTCAAGAGAATGTCTACAAACGGGATATTTAACTATTGAGGGAGCTGTCCGTCCCTTGGCGAGGCTTTCCGTCCCCTGACCCCCGATAAGATAAATTAGGCTCCGTCCATATCGCCATTTGTCCTTACACTTTCATTCAACTCATTTCGTTCATTCACGAACAAGCGTAGGGACTCAGTCCTCGACCATCCAGCCTTAAGATAGGCGGGTCTTTGGACCGGAGCCCAAGGGCGCGAGGGCCACATCCCCTGCTTCACTCTCCTTTAGGCAGAGCCTACATCGAGCGAGAGATCCCTTTTGTCAATGAGAAATCCAATAACGACTACGAAAACATTTCTATTAACGTGGAAAAGGATTCAGACCAGCCTACTATATAGATTCCAAGTTCATACTTCATGACGGTCTTGCAGGTAAGGTGCCCCTACGATCCACATTAAGACACAAGCGTTAATCAAGGTGTAGTGACAAGGATCTTATTTTATAGAAAAATAAGGGTTAAGGGAGTGGAAAACTTCGCCAGAGGAGACCGAAAGTATCTTGAATTCGATGTGAGCCAGTCCATTTACTCCCAATAGTACCCACCGACTGGGCGAGCACAGCTGAGCCACCCAAGCGAGGGTTCATGCAGTTCGCCTCTGCCCAAAGGGCCGATCGAGGTACTCTCGATTTAAGGTGGGAGCCATCCATAGTACCTGTCAGTGTTTCACCCTCCATCCTTAGGGTAAGGTATGCCCATGAACCAGGGAGGTCCCTTCTTCAGGAGTGAGTAGCTCAGATGATGCCCTATAAAGAAGCTATCCATCCCTGCAGGTAGAGAATCTTCATCCATTCGATCCTTCTTCTTTTTATTTCTAATTATTAGAATTAATTATTAAAAAGCCTTGTCTCTGTCTTTTTGTGTCGAGTCTTAAATACTTGTAGAATCAGAGTGGACAATAGAGGATACATGGAAACTGATCAAGGCTCTGTTTCGACTTTGACGAACGAAAGGATCCTATTGAAGATTCTGAGAAATCCGCGACTTACCTTTGGCTTAAGTGGGCATGTACTACTCTTATCCAAAGAGTCGTCAGGGAGTCTAGCCCTTTTCGTGATCGAGGAGGAAAGGAGAAGGCCTAGATCCAGTAACCTAATGGGTAAAGTTGAGGGTCCATTAATTGAAGGGGGGAGAGTAGTTTACACAGGTTCCAGCATAGATAGGAACTTCTCATTCGATCTTTCCTTCGAAGTAAAACCCCAAGATAGTGGAACCCTAGTGAATATTAAGCTAAACATGGATCTGAGGGAGCCTGTAATGGATAAGTTCATGTCGAGGGATAGACCCAAGTATGTGAGTCCTTCGCACATCATCTACCAACATTTCAAACCGAACCTCGAAGAGCTAGATGTAAGGACCTCCCCCTGCCTAATGACAGTCATATCCTCAGGACTTTACGAGGTGAGTGATGCCATAAAAGTGATGCGGCAAGAGGCCAACTCAGTGAAAGTAGGCTTAGTTAACATGAAGGGAGACAACTTTGACTTCGCAGCCGAGATAATAGAGGGTAGATTCGCTTCAACTATTTTCAGGACTCAGAACGAGGTGATCATAGGTCCGGAGGCTGTTACCAGGCTACTACTATCATCTGGGCAAGTTAAGCTCAGCTTAAAGACCTTAGACTTAGAGTCAATTATGAACTCACAGGAATTTGGGGAAGAGTGATCCAGTCTCTCCTGACTTCTGCGCATTTAGTAGAGACTGTGACTTTTTCCGCGTAACTTTCAAACGCTATATCACCTTTGAATACCATCATCGTGAGGGTTGTGCTTATATGGTATTACCTTAATTTCCTATCTGATGATCTCCCAGCCGATGACTGGCACTGCCCAAGAGGTTTTGGGAGTAAAAGGGTGGATGGGAGAGTAAAGGTGTTTCACTCGTCCCAATGACCTGGGGGTGACCCTGTGTGATCCCTCAGGTGCCCGCGGAGTATTTGATTTATTAAGTCGTCTTTCTGTGTGTTAGAAGATACTCTGGCATAAAGGATGACCTTCCTCTTCCTCACTACACAAACCAATTTCTCTACATCCTCTTCCCTGAGCCTCCACTTTCCCGTTTCTAGGACTACCGGTTTTATGTAACCCCTTTCAGCGTATTCCCTGAGTGTTCCGTAGGACATTCCTAAACGTTAGCATACTTCTTTAGGTCTTAACGTTGTATAAAAGTTTATGATGAAATAATATAAACTTTACGATTTATCGGAAATAGTCGATGATGGCTTCCTCTCTGCCTGGAAGGGTTCCCCTCCAGAGAGTTCAATGTTCTTACCGTGCGTTCGGGTTCTCATCCCTCACCTGGCGAGCAATGGATCAGTGATTGAAATAATCCTATTTGAGTTCGGATCACGAGATTGAGGATCCGCTGTAGCCAGCGGTTTCAGTTGAGCTCAGAAGTCCACATCTGAACCCACTGTTCTTTCGATTGGTTCAACACCTGTGGTCCACCGAAGAGGTCTCAGGCTCCGGTGTAGGTTCCTCCACCTCCCTTGGGTGGGTTTACCCGGGGGAGGAGAGGGTGAAAGGAGAAATCCGACTCTGTGAAGCCCGAGAGTGGTGAGAGTGAACAGAATCGTGTGACTTCAATGAAGCCCGAAAAACCCTATCTAATCCTAAGAGATTGTGAGCTACCCCGCCCTCGCGGACGACCCCCCTCGCGATTTCCTGCTTCCTGGACCACCTTGCCCCTTTGACCAGGGGTGGAGGACCCTACAGGCTCAACCGTCCCAGCCCTGAAGATGTGTTCACGCTCCACACGGGCCCATGAGAGAGCGGAGGCGTACCTCGGTAACCCTCACCTTAACCGAGGCGCCTCAGCGATGGTTTACCCAGGAAGTGACTACTATTAGCAGAGTAGTTGCGAGTAATTTTTAAACTTGGGGTATGCCCCACTTAGCGGAGGGGGACTTTCGCCCCCTCAACCCCCGTGAAGATAAAGGGAAGTGCTGATCGCTTTTCTCCCTAGTCACATTGCCCTGGATCGGGCTGGGGAAATTTGATAAAGAGGCTTGGAATCTACAAGGCCATCCGTCTCTGTCCTGAGGGGTGAAGTTTTCCATTCCCTTAACCTCTTTCCTAAAACTGCTCTGCCCTCACGAGGAGATCTCTGATGAGTATAACAACATAGAAAATTATAGGGACCTAAAGTGGAAAAGTAGAACTAGCGAGAAGAACAGTAAGGAATAAAATGGAAAACAAAAGACAAAAAGAATATCTTATTTCTTCCCTTTCTCCACCATGTCTATTAATTCTCGTGGCGCATTCTTCTCAGACACGGCGCCCCTTCCAGTCTTGCCATTGTCGTCATATGTGAACGATATCATCTTTCCGACTCTCCATACCTTCTTTATCTTATTCATCTCAACTTCCTTTTCCTCTCCCTTAAACTTGAATTTTACTTTTGCTGCCATATGATCACGTGTACATCCTCTATTAATTAACTTTACGGTGGTTGTGTCAGTATTACGGCCATTCTCAGTAATACATAAGATCGATCCTTACACAGTTGCTTAACATCAAGTTATGAAAATAGCTGAAATGCATGTGAAATCTCCTTACTTCATGCCAAATTACGACATATGCCTAAAATCCTCTCCGTTTGCTAAAAGTATGTCTCTTGATTTGATAACTTTTATTTAGTCGATAGACGTATACCCAGAGTATATAAAGCAGAGTGTATAGAGTTCAAACTCAATCGGATTAAGAACAAAATACGTTAACATAGCGGTCTCAACTCTTCAGAGATACAATAGCTGAGCCCTAATGTAAAGGGAATTTGTGTTGGTGGACACAAAACCCCTAAGAACAAACTCTTTGGTTATTAGATGACGATTAGATCCGAAACAGGAATACAAACTACGATATGAAGTTCTTATGGAGTAGGTTAGATATCGAATCTAAAAAGGATCTCTACAATATCTAATTTAATATACCCATATATTGACTACCTCTTCTCACTCTCCTGGCTCAGTTATCCTCTATACGCGATATAGACCCTAGGGAATATCGTGTTGATCCTTAGAGCAGCTTTATCCTTGACGCGTGAGCCAACTGGAGATCATAAGTTCTTAAGTCCATTTCCGGATATATGCAATACTACTTTCCCCTCGGGCCTGAGCCTCTTATATGCAGCATAGGTAGTAGCGGAGCTATATTCAGCGAGGATTCCTAGCCTAGAGAGCTCCCGCCTAGCCTCAACTATCTCGTCCTCCCTCACCACTTCACAGGAGCCACTTTTCTGTAGAACTTCGACGATAAAGTCCATGAGAAGAGGAGAAGTAGATACTAAAGCATCTGCCACTGTATTAACTACTTCAGGTGGTGTATAAGGGATTCCGCGTAACTTAGCGCAAACTGGCATCACTTTCTCAGGTTGCACTGCTATTATTTTGGGTATATGATCTGTGAACCCAGTGTTGAGCATATGATTGAACCCCTCATAAAGACCTAAGAGTAGTGTGCCTGCCGAAAGGGGGACTATGACGACATCTGGGACCCCAGAAAGGTCTCTCACTATTTCGTAAGCTAAAGTCCTTATGCCATCTCTGAATTCCGGATTGAGGACGTGAGAGGCGTAAAACGAATTATGTACAGACGCCGCAGCAGCTACGTCCTCTCTCCTCCCCTTCACTTTTACTACCTGTGCACCATAGGTCTCAATTTGCCTCACTTTAAGTCCTGAGGCATTGGCTGGAACGAAAATAGTGACCTCCATACCAGCTGCAGCTCCGTAAGCAGCTATTGAGGCTCCGGCGTTACCTGAGGAGTCCTCAGATATACGCTTCAGCCCAGAAGCCCTAAGAGAGGAGATCAGGGTGACAGCTCCCCTATCCTTATAGGAGCCTGTTGGATTCAGCCCATCCAATTTCATATACACGCCACTGACTTTGATCATGGGTGTATTCCACTGTCCCAGGTCTATCCATTCCCTAATGTATGGGAAGTTGGATTTGTGATCACGCGGGTTATAGGGCTGATCTGGCTCGACCTTAAAGGGGCCTCCACATCTGGGACACCTTAACTCCAACCCCTCTCTCGGGGTCCCACATCTCATACAGATCTGCATGATCTGATCCCGTCGTATATAGATTTATACAAATCTCACTTATAATCTGAGGAAGAGAGTGAAGATGAGGAAACACTTGCGTATTTTAAACTAGTCCCATGATCTGCTCACGGTGAACTAATGGTTAGTGGTAACTCCTTACCTGTTGTACTGATATGGAAGTATAGAGGCAAAGGGAAAAAGCACCGAAAGACCTACCGGCTTGAAGGAGTATAATTTAGTAACTCTTAGCCACGTAAACCTGATATAAAGGCTTTCTTATAGTATGGTAATATGAAAAGGGATGAGGTAAAAGCTAGGATTTTAGAAGTGTTAAGGGAGGGGCCTAAGAGTTCCACCGAAATAAGAGACCGTGTGTATAAGACCTGTGGCGAAGTATCACCTCAAGAAATTAGGTTGGCCCTAGCAGAGCTAGTGAGAGAGGGAAAAGTCCTTAAAGTTCCAGACTACAGCCTGAAGAAATTCCTCTTCAGGCTCCCCTAAATAGGGAGCTGAGCGAAAGGACTATTCATTAACCCGTCCACTTAGGAGTTGTTTTAAGGGATTTTAAGGAATAAATAGCAATCAAGTAGTCCAACACTAATGGTTAAAAGAATAGGAAACTTCTTCTATACTAAGGCTAGTCTTGGCATTGTGTGAGATGCTAGTATCTCCAAAGTATACCCATGAGCTTATCGAAAAGCCACATAGCTTCCTGCTTTAATGTGAGAAGGAACCTAGAAATCATCCTCTTGGACTTTGGAATAAAGAATCTCAGTCGCATGATCCACAAAGTCTTTAGGGCCAAGTTCCTCTGCCTTCTCATCATAAACACTAAGCTGTCAGAGTTTCGAATCCTTTTCGTTAATCGATCCAGGAATTTAAGCAATTCCGACACCAATCTCTTCGCGTGGTTCACGCTAACGTTCTCTATCGAGTAAGCGAATTCCCTGATTTTATAGGCGGCGAGCCTGAAGTCTATTATATCCTCAATCAAATTTATCCCAGTGTGAAGACTTATTCCAGTGACTTAATAAGTCAGAGCCGATAGTAATAATCAATATATCATCTGTACGTATTAGGAATAAGCAGTTGATCGTTCGCTGAGACATGTCTGCTCTATGCAGCCAGTTGAACACAGTCTCTCAGCGGTGGATCAGCGTTCTCGCTGTAGTCGTTCTGAAAGGGATTATAAGCTGAGTCCAAAGCTTCCTCGATCACCTTAAGACTTGGCTAACCCCTATATAGAACATTAGTAAGGCGAAAATTATCATAACCGTTGCTGAGAAGTACTTGACGTATTTAGCGTAACCCCTAGCGAACGTGCTTACGAAATACGGGAAGGAGAGGATCCACGCAGTGATACCCATAAAGAACCCTAGAGCGGATATTAAGGTGAGCCTTTCGATCATAAAGAGCCCAGCAGTAACCCACCAGCTCAACTGAAAAGGGTTGGTTAAACCGGTCACTAAACCCACTAAGTAATTCCCCTTTCTCGAGGAGTTCAGCCCTTTAGACCTGAGGATCACGTAGGTCATGAAACCTGTGATCACTGATCCCATTATGTAGAAGAAGGGTGTAACCGAGTTAGGTATAGCGAACCTCAGGAAGTAAGTTAAAACGAAGAATATGGAGTCAGCAGTCATTGCTCCGGCTCCAACACTAGTTCCGTGGAGCTTGGTCCTTAACGATTCCGATGCTATTATGGAGTTAACAGGCCCTGGGGGGGCAGCTATGGAGAGACCCATCAGTATTCCAAAGGATAGGAAGTATAAACTACTACTCCACGTCACGAGAGAGGCTAGTGCAGCCGGTTTTATACTCCTTTTCACCAATCCCGAGAGGACTCGCCTCAAAGTTGAGTATCGGAAAAGTAATTTATTACAGAGAGTGGGGTTCCAGGGTGAAAAGCGTCACTAAGGGGTAGCCCCTCATTTAAATACTTCTTTCAAACTTTTCCACTGAAGCTAACGACGCTCCTCCCCCGCTCGGCTGGGGAAATGGGACTGTGGGGGTCAACCAACACCTCCCTCCACACGGTGGATCCGCACTGTGGGATCCTGAGTCAAAGTGGGAGATTCTGGCGCCCCCTACTGCCCGCCAAATGAGGGATGTGAACCCTCACGGTGGGAACTATGAACTCCCTGGGAGGGAACCCTTCCGGGGCGGGGAGGAAGTCAGCTTTAGGACCTATGCTCCAATCCATCGGATTGCCGTCCTTTTAAACTCAAACCGCCCATACATCACAATGAAAGTCCTGTTATCAGCGGGTACCTATTATCACTTATTCCACGGGAGGAGTAAGTTCAGTGAGACGGCCTATGCTCTACAGGTAGGACCTTGCCAAGGCACCTGCTCTTTCTGCTCCCAATCCGCCTTTAATCAAGCGGATAAGATGTACCTCTCCAGGATCAAATGGTACCCTGTAGAACTGGAGGAAGCTGCTCCTAAGATCTCTAGGGAGTATAAGCGTTTCTGCCTTCAGACAGTTATTAAGAGCGGCTTCGTGGAGGAAGCGATCCAGATGCTAAAAATGGTCGAAACCAACGGTAAGTCAGTCACCATCACGCCTGTACATAGGAAGGACCTCATGGAAATCAAGGCCACGGGAGTGGACTACATTGGCGTCGGTTTGGACTCCACGGAGGATTGCTGGGATATAGCCAGAAAACCCTATCCCTTTGCGAGGTATATGGATTTCTTAAGGGAAGCCATAGAGGTCTTCGGTAGGAGAAGAGTCTACGCTCATTTAATCTATGGAATCTGTGATAATGATCGGACCTTCGCCGAACTCATGGAGAAGTTATACGAGATGGGGGTAGAAGTCGCGCTCTTCGCTTTCACTCCAGTCAAGGGGACTCCACTGGAGAAAAGGAGCAGACCGGACCTTAGAAAGTATAGGAGGATGCAGGAATTGAGGTGGCTGCTCGCTAAGGGATATAGGCTCGATAAGATCATGAACTCGGATTTCGGACTCGAAGTGAGGACAGGCCAATCAGCCCACTTCACTTCTGGCTGTCCCATGTGTGATAGGCCCTTCTACAACGAAGACCCTTTAGGGGATATATACAACATACCTTTCAAGGGGCGAGCTAATTGGTCCTAGCTTTCCTGCCTGGAGGCATGTTCCAGACACTCAGCTTGAGCGGAAGCTGGTGTCAGCTGTCCTGCTTCTACTGCAACTCTAGGTACATCTCCGCTATGGATGGAGTTCTCACTCCTGAGGACTTGGAGAGGATCGTGGTGAAGTCTGTAGAGAGGGGAACGAAAGGATTCTTAATATCCGGAGGATTGGATAAGTCAGGGAGGTTAATTAACCTAGAGAAGTATATCCCCACAATTAGGAAGTTGAAGAGGGATCTAGGCATAGTATTCAGCGTCCATTCAGGGCTGGTAGACGAGATCATGGCTGAGGAACTATCGTCCGCAGTGGATGTAGTCGACTACGAGTTCGTCTTCACCAAGGCAAGCCTTTCGGCCAAGGGGATTAAGGGGAGGATGGAGGATTACGAGAGGAGCTTAGAGTTATTAATAGAGCGAGGACCTGAATACATTGTCCCTCACATAATGCTAGGACTTCCAGCTGATTCGGAAAGGGAAGTGGAGGAGGCTATACACAGGGCATCCTCATACAGACCCTACTTACTCAACTTCGTAGTCTTCACTCCCACTAAGGGCACACCATCCTACTTCGCCAGACCTCCAGCCTTAGATAGAATATTAAGCGCACTCCGCCTAGCTAAGCAGGTAATGGGGGGTAGGACTTCCCTAGGGTGTATGAGACCCTTTCAGATGAAGGAGGTGTTGGACAGGGAAGTCCTCAGGCTAGAGCTAGTAGAGAGGATCTCTAATCCCTCCCCTAAACTGAGAAGGGAATTCAAGTTCCACAGCACCATTTACGGCTGCTGTTCTCTACCAGAGAATTTACTAAAGGACTTCGAGGTGAAGGGAGAGTGAGGGTGATCCTGGAGGGAGGTAATAGGCCGGAGAGACAGATGGCCTTGGATGAGGCAATGCTGATCTTGATCTCGAAGGACCTAATACCTCAAACTCTGAGGCTGTGGACCTTCTCGCCCACTACCCTAAGTATAGGTAGATTCTTGGCTGTCCAAGACTGGGTAGATATGGCGGAGATAACGAGAGCGGGAATAAGGCTAGTAAGGAGATTCACAGGCGGGGGACCAGCACTCCACGACGAGAACGGTGAGATCACTTGGACAGTGGTAATGAAGGGAGACGACATGATGTCAGCGTATAGGGCCATAGGCAGGGCCCTAGTGAAGGCTCTTGAGGAGTTGGGGCTTAAGGGAGAGTTCATACCCATAAACGATGTGGTAGTGGGGGGTAAAAAGATAGTGGGAATGGCCGGGGCTAGAAGAAGAAACGGTATACTCGTTCACGGAACTTTCATGTACTCCACAGACCTCAGTCTCCTGAGGTGCATAAAGGTTCCCAAGGAGAAGGAGGTAGTAAGGGGAAAACCAGAGACCAGGGTCACCACTGTCTCCCTCTCCTTGGGCAGGGAAGTGAAAAAGGAGGAAGCTATGATGGCCCTACTGAAAGGCTTTGAGGCCTTAGGTGAGCTGAAGGTTGATCAGCTTACAGAGTTAGAGGAAGATTTAGCCGAACAACTGAAATACAAGTACTCAAATGACGCATGGACCTTCCAGGCCTGAGAATCTCCTAACTACAACGTCTTTCCCCACGGTCTAAGCTCTGCTCCAGTCCCACTAAGAGATCTCGATGGAGGAAAACTTCAGGTAGCTTCCCTTGAAACCAGTTCCCCATGAAACTAAGGTCTCTTAAAGGACTTCCCCAAGCTTTATAACCCTGCCACTGGACGCTCTCCTCTGTGAGAGTAGCGGTAGTCGGAGGAGGAATAGTGGGTCTTTTTGCTGCTTACTACTCCCTAAGGGAAGGATTAGACGTTACGGTATTTGAGGCTAAAGAGCTGGGTAACGGCTCCGTGCACGCTGCAGGCCTCATAGAACCCTATAGGTTCGACAGGATCAATACCTCCTCTATGATCCTGAAGATGATCAGATACGTGAAGTCCAGAACCACGGCAATTAGGCAGATCGACGTACCCTGGCTCTCCCAACTCCTAAAGGAGCTTAACAGGCCACCGCCAGTGGAGGCTTGGGAGATCATGAGGAAAATGGCCAAGTTCTCCCTTTCGGAATACGCCAGGCTAGCGGAGGAGAGAAACGACTTCGATTATAGAAGTGATGGGCTAATGGAATTACACTCTACTAGGGAATCCCTTGAGAAGGGGATGGAAGAGGAGAGGGGGAGCCCCTTTAGCCCGAAGTTCGAGGTAGTGGAGTATCCAGGTTTTTATGGAGCCATATACTTCCCTGAACTATCTCACCTGTCGACGGATCAGTTCGTCAAGAGGATGAACAGGGAGATAGACAAAGCGGAAGTTAAGATAAAACGCGTAGACCGAATCTCTGGAGGTAGGGTAAGGGCAGAGGGCAAAGAAGAGGAGTTCGATAAGGTGATAGTCGCAGCGGGAGTGTGGTCCAAGAACCTCGGTTTACCCGTTACATCATTCAAGGGTTACGGCTACTGGGTTAAGGTTAAGGAGACCATTAAGTTCCCTTTAGTACCTGTAGACCAGGGAGTGGCCATTGCTCCCCTCACTTCGGCCTGTAAAATTACAGGAGGCTTCGACATGGACTTCACGAACGACCTGAGTAGAGCTGAATTATTCCTACAGAATGCTAGGAAGATAGTAAAGGTAGAAGAAGTCCTAGACCTCAAGATGGGATTCAGACCCTGCACCCCCACCGGGTTCCCAATACTTTGTGCGGTAGGGGATTTGGTGATCGCTACAGGCAACTGTAGATTGGGGTGGAGCTATGCACCCTCCATGGGACAAATGGCGGTGGAGCTAGCCATAGGGAAGGTCAAAAACCCGATCTACCTCTCGGATTACTGCAGTAAGGTCAACGCGTAAAGCCTCTACTCCGGAGGAATCTCTTTATAGAGTAAAGCTAGGTCTATCCCCTTAGACCTGTTATAGAAGTGGGCTGCAGCGTAAATTAAGGCGGAGAAGACTAGAGTCCCTATCACGAACCAGAAAGTTATGGGGTTGACAGATCCATTGGACGTGACGAAACCAAAGTCGGGATTCACTGCAGCCTCATAGGTCAAGTATGCGAAGTAGAGCGAAGAGATCACGGAAGCTATCAAAACACTGTATATCCTCTGTCTCACCGAGTAGACAGCAGCCCCCACGCTTACCACTGCGAAGTATAGGGTAGCCAGGATAATAGCGCCGTATAGAGCCAAGGCTCCATCAGTGGAGACTACGGGTATTACAAGTAGGCTCAGTGTTATACCAAGGTCTAAGAGATGCGTGTAAACCGGAGAACCTCTCTTCGTGACCCTAGAGAAGATCTCTGGTAACACTCTATCGAAGGACATGGCAAATATGTATCTAGAGAACACTATCGCACCATAAGCTAGGATCATGAATTCCCAGGCAGTGAGGCCTATGCCTATGAACCATTCAAGCGCAGGGTTTCCAGCCAATGCCATAGCAACTGTCCAGAAAGTATAGGTGAATCCGTTATTCATGAACTGGTAGGTGGTGAAGCCGTAACCACCTGCAGCGTAAATTAAGAAATAGCCTAAGGTCACTAGAACGAAGGTGAGTATTAGGGAGACGAATATGTTATACTTAACTACCCTTCTCCCCCTGAACTCCGAGGCCACCGCTGGTCCTGCTTGCATCCAAGGGTAGGTATAGAGGGCGAGGAAAGGCAACATGTAAAGTGTAGAGAACCAGCTGAAGTTCGGACCATTATAGGAGGGGTTAGCTGGCAGGTTAAACGCATTGAGGAAGGGGGATATCCTCTGGTGGAAAGAGGGAATACTTAACGCTATTACTAGGTCGGCGACTATGAATGAGGCGATACTCAAGAAACCCAAGACGCTCACTAATGAATATCCCCATTTGGCCCTCAGGATGTTAAATGCTATTATGACTCCGAATACCACTGCACCGATCGCATATGAGAGAAGAGGTGAGGAGAGGTAATTTCCCAGGCTCACCAGGTAGGATTGATGATTGAGGGCTCCTATAGTAGTCAAAGTGGAGGTTATGGCTCCTCCAGCAAAGTAAGCTGTGAGGGCAAAATAGGCTAGACTCTCTATATTCAGGGCTAATGCCATAGTAAATCCCAATTGACCACCTAGGATCCTGGAGATCCAAATGTAATCCCCCCCCGTTCTGGGCATCCTCTGACTCAAATGGGTGTAAAAGTAAGCTTGAGGAATGGCCAGCAAGAAGCCTATGACCGAGGCTAGCCAGAGAACTGTGCCCGGCTTAACGTAAGGGGTTATGGAAGTGAATAGGGCAAGCCCCGCTGACATATTACCTAGGTTCAGCATAACGGCGTCTATCATGCTGACCTCTTTCCTGAGGCCAGAGCTCTCCCTAACGAATAAGCCCGACTTGCTCATATGATGCTCTCTATAGCTCGACTTTTAAATTTTTCCTTAAATGTTGAAATCTATAAGTTAGTTTTGAGTAAGTTTTTTACTCGTCCATGTAAATCAGGACTCAAGATCCCACTCATCCTTCGTGAGGCCTCTTCTCATCATCCACGTAGTGTTTGAATATGCCGTTTAAACGTTATGGCCACACTAGCCTATCATAAGATTCTTCACAACAAGAGATCCTTAGAGTTCTATGGCTAAATCGATTTACCTTGCGAAAGGAAAACCCCGTTGGGCTCTTCGAGGAGACCTGGGGACTATATAGACAATGAACCCTTGACAGTCAGTTACGTGTGGTTAAGCTGACTTCTTCCCGCCCTGGAGGGTTCCAGGGTGGTTCATGGTTCCCACCATGTGGGTTACACCTGGTGGACAGGGGTCAGAGGACCACCTGAAAGGGGATCCACTCTCGGGATCCCGAGACGGGGAGTGGGAGGTGCTGGTCACCCCTCTAGTAGTCCCGTTTCCTGAACCGAGCGGGGGAGAGGGGTTGTTAGCACCACTAACAGTTCTGGAAAAACTGATTGAATGAGGGTTGTCCATCCCCTTGGCGGGGCTTTCCACCCCCTCAACCCCCAACTTTGGTAAAGGTTAATCTTTTTCCTGATGGGACGATTGAGCCTTCTTACACGAAAGTCATTATGAGGAGAGATCCTTTAGAAGCCGAGCTAATCCCCATTTTAGGCAGGGGTTTTGAGAGGACACTGGTTCACTGCTAGAGTGTCACTGTATATCCAAGTAACTGGAAAGACAAACACATGGCCTGAAGAATTGTTAGGATATAATGGTGAACTACCCCGCCTTACGGACGGGGCTTCCCGCTTCACTGCCCCGCCTCGCCTAAGGGTGGAGGGCTCCACGGGCACTGAGGGTGGCTTCTACCCCGATCTCCTCAGAACGTTTAGGGAGGCATTGTAGTCGCGGTCTGCTACAGAACCGCATTGACGGGAGAAGACGAGATCCAGTAACGTCAACTCCCCCTTCACGTGGCCGCACTCAGCACAGGCCTTGGGGGTGAAGGCAGGGTCGACCAGGATTACCCTCCTCCCGTACTTCTCCACCTGGTATTTGAGAAGGCTCTTGAGTCCGTGGAAGGAGACGTCGCG
>Ga0208151_100020_pt1 | contig 99087 bp, 94 predicted proteins | sample ECH_Bhost_MetaG_FD_187130 | JGI IMG/M metagenome (GOLD analysis project Ga0208151, IMG submission 187130) | Hot spring microbial mat communities from Yellowstone National Park, Wyoming, USA - ECH_B host_MetaG (SPAdes) (version 2) | ecosystem: Environmental > Aquatic > Thermal springs > Hot... | reverse complement strand
CATTTTGAAACATGCGGGGTGGGAACCACCCTTAGTGCCTGTGGAGCTCCGCCCTCTACCCGTAGCTCACGGGCAAGGTGGAGCAATGAACCAGGAAGCCCCGTCCGTAAGGGCGGGGTAGTTCACTTAAGTGATTCATATGACAGATATTAGGGATGTTGACCATTTTTATGAAGATGGAGATCGGGACATGTAAATGACTGACGATGTGAGCTACCCCGCCATAACCCGCAAGGTCGTCACATTAATATGAGGGAGTGCCTCGCGATTAATGCGAGGGATCTGCGTTATATCTCAAAGCCCAAAGTCGAAGCGCGATCGTGCGTATGCATAGTGAGAAGACTAAGCGCAGGAGCTAGTGGATCTGCCGAAGACTGACTCCTTACCTGCCAGAATCTACTTTCACTAACTTAGTTAGCTAATGCTTTTATTGGCCGAGTTCCTATAACGCCTATGTATCCTCCTAAGCTTGGTTACGTTAGGGCGGACAACCTCAACGAGGCTTTGGAGTTCTTAGAGTCACATGAGGACGCCAGGCCCCTAGCGGGTGGACACAGTCTCATACCCATGTTGAAGCTGAGGCTAATACGACCCTCCTATTTGGTGGACATAAGGAGAATTCAGGACCTTCAGGGGATCAAAGTGGAGGGAGGCTCAGTGAGGATAGGTGCCTTAGCGACCCATGCGGAAGTGGCGAGTTCACAGATCATAAAGGAATCCGTTCCCCTACTCTCTGAGGTCGCTTCAGTCATAGCTGATCCCCAAGTCAGGAACATGGGGACCATAGGAGGGAGCGTCTCTCACTGCGATCCCTCAGCCGATTACCCTGCTTCCCTGATCGCGTTGGAGGCCAAGGTGAGGTTAGTGTCCAGGAGGGGAGAGAGGGAAGTGCCCTTCTCTAACTTTCAAAAGGACATCTTCACAGCTGATATTCAGCAGGGGGAATTAGTGAAGGAAGTCGTGGTTCCCGTTACTAAGGGGTACAAATACTCTTATCAGAAGCTCGAGAGGAGGGCCGGGGACTACGCTATAGTCGGCGTTGCAGTCCTTCTGAAGATGGATGGGAGTTCTGTGAGCGACGTCAGGATAGGTCTGACATCAGTAGGTCCCAAGGCGCTCAGGGCTTCATCAGCAGAGGAAGTCCTACGCGGTAAGAGTCCTACATCGGAGCTCCTGGAGAAGGCTGCTGACGAGGCCATGAAGGTTGCTTCCCCTACCTCTGATATAAGGGGATCAGCCGAGTATAAGACTAAAATGGTAAAGGTAATGACCAAGAGAGCCTTGACCAAAGCACTTTCGAGGTGATCCGTGTGTTAGTGGTCGAGAAAGATCAGAGGGTAAAGCTCGGTATGAAGATCAACGGCCAAGAAGTGAGCACTGAGGTGGAACCCAGGAGGCTTTTAGTTCACGTTCTCAGGGATCTGGGCTTCACTGGTGTTCACATAGGGTGCGACACTTCGAACTGCGGCGCTTGCACTATACTCTTGAATGGTAAGTCAGTTAAGTCCTGCACCCTACTTGCTGTGGAGGCGGACGGAGCAGAAATAGTTACTGTAGAGGGTATGGCTAAGGAGGGGAAGCTACATCCGATCCAAGAGGCTTTCTGGGAGAAGCATGGCCTCCAGTGTGGCTACTGTACTCCAGGCATGCTAATACAGAGCTACTTCCTGCTTAAGAACAACCCCAACCCTTCAGAAGAGGAGATAAGGGAGGGAATCTCAGGGAACTTATGCAGGTGCACAGGGTATCAGAACATAGTGGAAGCGATCAAGCTAGCCGCCGAGAGAATAAGGACAAATCCGCAGGAGTATCTACGTCTATAAGTACCTCCTCCCCTGCCTCCACCTCACATATGTCTTCCCTTTTCCTCAAGACCATGCTTGCCCCTACGTCTCCCTTAAGGCCTAGGACCTGCTTGAATATCCTTTTGGAGATAAGAACCGGATTCCCCCTAGTTCCACTATGAGTAGGGATCACGGCAGCGCACTCAGGTTTGAAGGAGTTAAGAACCTTCTCCACCGTCTCCCTGGTCACTAGGGGCATATCCCCTAGCCCTACAATCACTCCGTCGTAATCTTGGAAGAACCTAATGCCCAGTTTAAGGGATTCGCTAATACCCTCCTTGAACTTCGGATTGTAAATAACCACCTCCTCCCCGATCTCCTTGAGTATTAAGTCGGCGTCCCTACCCACTATTACCGCCCTTTCCAGTTCGGCGTAAGCTCTCAGGCTGAGTTTTATGATGGGCACTCCGTTGATCCTGTAGAGCATTTTGTTAGTCCCGAACCTCTTGGACTCCCCTGCCGCTAGAATGACCGCAGCTACATTCACGTGATCCACTTCTACTGATATGAGGCTGACCACAAAAGTTTACTTGGAACTCTTTCCCAAGTCCCTGGAATTTGGTCCTGCGACTTATTGGGTGGACAACAGCTGAGCTGGTCTACCTCTTCAGCTAGAGCGTCAATTCACCTCTCCCTATCTTTGCAATTCAAGGTCAAAGGAGGCGCGAAGCCTCGCCGTAAGGGGTGAACCACCTCGTGGTGAGTTTGAATATCTCTAGTCTAGAAACTATTTCCAGCGATCCTAACCACACTCTCCTGGCTTAGGGATTAACCGGACTGTAGACTAACCCTTTTCCGACGGAGAAGGAAGTTAAGGGGCTGAGAACTTCGCCAAGGGGAAGGGATGGGGGACATGAACCTCCGCGCCCTTGGGCTCATGTGCTATCATCCGCTACTTTGATGAGGGCCGAGTCCCTACGCACGACCGTCACCGTTATATCGGATTTGAATGAAATCACAGGAACAAATAGGAGGCAATATACACCTCCACGGGATCAAGTGTGGAGTTCCCAGCGCTTAACCCTTCAAGCTTCCCCTGAGCTCCTGCTCCTCAGGTGAAGTGCCTAAACCGTAGTGGCAAATCTCCCTGGAACTCCTCAGTGTCGAGAGGAACGGCAAGGAAGCTAGATCACTTAGTTTTGGAAGGGGATTGGAGTTGAGGATGTGTAGTATCCTTGAGAGGAGGTCGAACTGACTTCCTCCCAGCCCCGAATGGTTCTAGGGCGGTTCACGGTTCCCACCGTGAGTAATTGCATCCCTCATTTGGTGGGCAGTCATTGGGATCCCGAGACGGGGAGTGAGAGGTGCTGATCGCCCCTCCCTCAGTCCCATTTCCCCGGTGAAGCAGCGGAGGAGCATCTTTAGCTTCAATGAAAATAAATCAAAGAAAGAGGTATTTGAATGAGGGGCTGTCCATCACCCTGAAGCTTTCCGTCCCCTTAACCCCTAACTTGGTAAAAGCCTCTGTCCTACTTCCTTCACCGATTATCTTAATTTCAGGGTTTCTGAAAAGATTCAATACTTAGGACTGTTTACACTTTGGTGTGGAGAGGGAATACTTCAAGGAAAGGCCGAGTTTAAAGCTGAGGATCCTCGAGATCCACGTTCCCTGCGGCTACCGGTGTCTCTCCAAGACTAGTTTCTCTCCACTTCTAGAGAAAGGAGAGTTGAGGGAGCAGTTGGAGATTATCGATTCACTAATTGACCTCATAGAGTCCCACATCGACTCTCTCCTCACACTCCTCGAAGAGGGGGTGGGTCGTGTGGATAACTTAGAGAACTTAGCTTTCGCAGTATACAGAGCCGTAGAGGAGGGAGGCGAGTTTGTTGTGGGAGAGGAGCTGAAGTTCGGTGATAGGGTAATAGCCTCGGGCAGCTTCGAGAGGCTCAGCGAGTTGAGCTCCAAGATAGATAGGATCAGACGAGATCAGGAAGTGAAGAGGATCTGCGACGAGATAAGGTATTTATCCGAGTCCCTTTGGACTCATTTCGACAAGAATGTGAAGAGGGTGTTGCATCTTGAGGATTAAGGTGGGGATTGAGGGTGTAAATTTTGACTCAGCACATTATACTGCCTCGTCGCAGCCTGACGATCAGATCCACGGCCATACTTATATCGTTTCAGTTCAAGTGGAAGGAGAAGTGGATCAGTCCACGGGCTTCGTAGTGGACTTCAACCTGCTCCAGTCCATAGTGAGAGAGGTAGTGAGAGAGTGGGATCACAAGCTAATAATCCCTAAAGGGGACTATGAGTCGGTTTACGCCAGGGGCCCTTTTAGACTTGAGGTAAAGCAGATCGATGCGCCCTTTCCAACTGCTGAGTTCATAGCCATTGAGCTATCGCGGGCAATTCACAAGAAACTGGGGAGGGATCTGAAGGTCACCGTGAGGCTTTACGAGGGGGCTGGCAAATACGCTGAGGTGACTTTCCCTGAGTAATGGCTGGTAGTGTTCTGAGGTGGAAAAACTCCTACTCTAACATGCTGGATCCATGAAGTCAAAACACTAGTGATCATTCTTCGACCTCAACATACCTCAACCCCACATTGTCCACATTATAGCACCCTGGGGTTCTCGGGACTGGGCTAATACATAGAGACAGGGAAGTTGCAGATCCTGTGCATATTTTCTCACCGTGTTTTATGGCCTTCATTATTTCGTAGGACCTCCTCTTACCCATTTCTCCTTCCTTAAGGGTTACGCAAGACTTCGATTCCACTCTGGCAACGGGCTCATTCCCAAGCATCAGGAAAGCTCCTCCCTGCAAGGCGGGGAAACAGAGGACTGGATCGCTGCAGCTCTCGGACTGAGGGATCCCTCTCTCCAACTTCCTCGCTACCTCCGCTATTTGGGTCCAGTTGAACAGGGGATCTCCGGTTAGTGTGGAGGATGTGATGAGAGGAGGGATCACGGCCATGGACACCTTCAGCCGCTGGGTGAGAGGTAATACTAGCACTGAGGGGAGAGCCACTCTTATCATCCTCACTCTCTCTCACCCAATCTTCTGAAAAGGGGTCTGTCCTGAAAGTAACTCTTACCCAGCGAAGCGGCTATCTCCGCCTTAGCCAACTCGTAGCCTATGTAGAGTGCATGTTCGGGGGATATGGGTTTAACCCTCCTTATGAGGGCTCTTCCCACGGAAAGGGCGTATTTCCCCCTTACAGTCAACTTATCCCTCCCATACCATGCTACGTAAACCTCGTCACCGATCTTGCCGATCTTGGCGAAACCACCGGAATCCATCTCCGGTTCAATTCTCTCGTTGACTCTGACTTCCTCCCCCACTCTCTCGTAGGGTTCGTTGGAGCTCCTCTTGTCTTTGAGTATTAGTAGATCTTCCCCAAGATCCTTTAGGAATCTGCCATCGGCTGCAGCCACCGAAACCATCCTCGCAGCCTTCCTAACCTCCCATGAGGACCACCTAGTCTTCCCCTTCTCCATTACCATTAGGTTCGATGCTCCCACCTCGTAGGCTAGGGCCACTAAGAAGGCGTTGATGCCGTGGCTATCTGCGTCCAGAAGCTCCGTAACGTTCAGTAGGCCCATCAACATGGGGACGTCCTGTAGTCTTCTTCCCAAATACGAGTAGGCCTCTAGGCTCTCCATAACTCCCCTTAAGGGGGGAGAGAGGATGGGATCCGCTATAATTTTTTGGAAACCTTCTCCCTTAGCCCTGGTCACCAGTTTATACGTGATCTCACCCCTGTCAACGGGGGAAAGAGGGGCCACTACGAAAGCCACGTCTTCACTTCTGATCTCCTTGAGTCTGTGGAAGTTCTCCTCGTTCAGGTTGAACACGAAGCTAGCCCCTTCCCTGACCCCGGCCTCTATTTCCGTGGGGGAATCCGAGTCGACGCCTACGTGAACTCCTAGGTCTAATACAGTCCTCACTTTCCTCCTGATCGCCTCCGGGTCATTGTTCCCCGAGGGAGAACCTATGACGGCTACATCCATGAACTCCTTCATCCTCTCCACTTCTCCCCTCACCCTCTCTTCTTCCCAGTGGGGAGGTATCTCAACGAACACCCTGAACGGTGGAGGCCTGAGGGGGACCTTGAGCCCCCTCACCTCAAAGGCGTAACTAGCCCTCCCCTCGACGGACTCCAGTTTCTGTCTCATACTCTTAGCCCTCTCCTCTGAGAGTATCCTGTCCGCTGGTTCCGAAGTCGAGAGTTCCTTTCCCTTCAACAGGGCTTCAATGACGAGCGGGATGTCGGCAGCCTCCTCAGTTCCCTTGTAAGTCTTTACGCCTAACCTCTCGCTGATTACCTTTGCGTCACCGAAAACCAGTCCTGGAAGGATCACGTAGTCATACTTACTCACGTCCAGAGACTTGAGGTTCTCTAGGATATACCTGGTGCTCATCAATGCAGCCACGGGGTAGTCCAGCACCTTAACATCGATCTCCGCATCCTTGACTCCGCTTACGGCTTGGTGCACTATAGGATAGGCCAGCTTCCCCGTAACGACCAGTACTTTCAATTGAGGCACCTTTCAGTATTACCCTTTATGCAGTCTGAGTTCAGGATATTGAAGCCTTATATATACGAATATGAAAACAATGCACCAGTTTCTGAGCGTCTCGGGGTTTGAAGATCAGTTGACCCTGGATTCAAGGGACCCAGTGATAGGAACCTCCATAAGGCCAGCAGTAAGTGTGGGTTTAACTCTCTCCTAGATTCATCTCGATTTCAGACAAGATCTTCCTTAACTTAGCCTCGGTCTCCTCGTCGAATGCAGTTATTACTCCGTACCTGAAAGTGTCCACCTTGGTGAGCTCAGCGCTCAACGGCCTCCCCTTAATATCGAAGGGGATCTTACCTAACTTAACGCAGAAGCTCGATGATGCTGCTATATCCACATTCCTGAGCCTACCCCTCAACTCGATCATGGCCCTAACTCTCCCTAGGCAAGTGATTATCATGTCCATTGATGCGCAGCCCAGACTCCTAACCTTATGTCCCTTGAATTGCTGGTAAACTGAACTGAAAAGACTCACACTCGTCTCGTCGAAGTAAGAGAGTATGACGTTGGCGTTTCTCCCCTTTACTTCTCCTAGTCTCTCTGAGTTGTGATAGACTCCGGACTCGTCGTATGAGTAGGACTCCAGCTCGTTCACACTTACTACAGCTCCAGCAGTCGACTGCAGGAAGTCATCACTCCTGTAGACCGCTATTGAGACTGATGACCAAGGGATACCACTTACGAAGTTAGTACTGCCGTCTAAGGGATCCACTAAGGCTATCATCTCGTGTTCCTTCCGCCCTATTGTTCCCGACTCCTCCGTCACCACAAGGAAGTCGTAACCCAAGTTCCTTAAGGAATCCAGAATGTAGTCCTCCGATAACCTATCCACTCTCCTACTAGGATCCCCCTCGTGATATCCTAGCACCTCGTCAAGACCACTCTTCCCCCTCATCTCCCTAAGGTTCTTGGCCGCCTCTCTAGCTACACGCTCCACTTCTTCCCTCAGCAAACTAGACCTTACCCTCACTGAGGAACTTGTAGGCGCTGTAAGCTGCCACTGCGCCTTGGGCAGCAGCAGTGACTATCTGTCTGAACCCTAGCCACATGCTGGTGCAGTCCCCAGCAGCGAACACTCCAGTGAGGTTGGTCCTCATCCACTCGTCCACCTTTATGTATCCATTCACGTCCGTCTCCAGGTTATTCTTCTTTGCGAACTCCATCGGAGGTTCGAAGCCTATTTCCACGAATACCCCATCCGCTTCTATTTCTCTGACCCGCTTACTGTTCAAGTCCTGAACTTCGACCCGCTTAACCGTCTTCTCTCCCTCTATCTTAGTCACAACGGAGTTTAGCAGGAACTCAACGTTGGGCTTGGACCTCACTACCTCGACGTAAATGGGCTGGGCCCTGAACTTGTCCCTCCTGTGCACCAAGTAAACCTTTTTAACATACCTAGACAGGAGCTCTGCCCCTTCAAGGGCCGAGTCCCCTCCACCAACTACTACAACTGCTTCCCTATTCCTGAAAAGTGGAGCATCGCATATGGAGCAATAGGACACCCCCCGTCCAGCGAATTCCTGCTCACCCGGCACGTTCAGCTTCCTCCTCTTAACTCCTACCGCGACTATGATCGACTTAGCAGAGAATGAGCCCTTCCTCTTGGTCTTCACCGTATAATGATCCCCATCCCTCACGAAGTACTCCACAGAGTCAATCAGCACAGGTACTTTATACTTATTCACGTGCTGGCTGAATGCCTTTATGACATCCATCGCTTGATATCCTATGAGTCCTAGGTAATCGTCCACCTCTCCTGCTTCAGTTAACTGCCCTCCAGGGTTCTCACCTATGATTAGGGTCTTCAACATATATCTGGCGGTGTAAAGGGCTGCGCCGTAAGCTGCTGGTCCGGCCCCTATTACGATCACGTCGAACTCCTCCCCCTGCTTCACCCCTGTCCCGGTCTGTAAGGATAGAGCCATATTTCATCAACTGAGGTATATACTACCTCGTCGGAATATATTAAGTATTCCAAGTTGAAGTTTAAGCGTTTTTAGGAAGGCTTCAGGGCCGGTAGACAAGGCCCAACATTCAGCTTTTTGAAACGCGGAGAGGGAGGTGATGGAGATCGGAAGCTAAGGCGTGATCCCCTGAGCCTCTGACCGCCCTAGTGCGGAACAGAATTGTTGCCGGAGGTATCAAACGGGAACTCTGACCGAGATCGCCAATCCTTAGTGTCCTGAGATTCAGCTTGGGGTCAAGCCCTTATTCTCCCTCCTCATTAATGCGGTCGCTACTCCCACTGCCACTTCTGGAGTTATCCTCTCTCCCCTGTCCGCCATTTCCTTTATAATCTTCAGGACCTCCCTGATCTTATCCTCAGTCAATCTTATCCCCTGATCCTCAAGAACCTTCTTCAATCCATGTATTCCGCTGTGTTTACCCAGTGCTATTCTCCTTAAGTTGCCCACTTCCTCAGGTGACATGGGTTCATACGTGGCTGGATTCTCTAGGACACCGTGAACGTGTATCCCAGCTTCATGTCCGAATGCGTTCTCCCCCACCACTGCCTTGAAGTATGGCACAGGAATCCCGGAGAGTTCAGCAACCAATCTACTAGTTTCGTAAAGTAACCAAGTCTTCACATTGATCTCGAACCCCATTAACTTCTTCAGGGACATTACCACCTCCTCAAGGGAGGCATTACCAGCTCTCTCCCCTATTCCGTTCACTGTCACGTGGACTTGGTTAGCACCGGCGTGAACTCCCGCTATTGAGTTAGCTGTAGCCAGGCCGAAGTCGTTATGACAGTGGACGCTCACCACTTTACCCCCGCTTATTCCCACCACATCCCTAACTAGCTCATACATCTTGAATGGCTGCATTACCCCTACGGTGTCCGGGATGTTTATCCTGTCAGCTCCTGCCTCGAGTGCTGTCTGTACCGCTTTAAGTAGGAATTCCCTCTCTGTTCTCGTGGCATCCTCGGGGCTGAACTCCACTACGACACCGTGGTCCTTAGCATACCTCACTGCTTCGTATATCCTCTCGATGGCCTCTTCCCTAGTCATCTTTAGTTTATACTTCAAGTGTATGTCAGACGTAGCTAGGAACAGGTGTATGCTGGGGACGCCCGTTGATATTGTCCTGTCTATGTCTGACGTGTTACATCTCGAGAGTGCTATCACCTCGACTTGATCCCCGACTTCCTCCAAGATCTTCTTCGTAGATATGAACTCCCCCTCTGAGGAGGCTGGGAAACCAGCCTCTATAACGTCCACCCCTAACCTGTCTAACTGTCTAGCAATCCTCACTTTCTGATCCACCGTCAGGTCTATCCCAGGGGCTTGCTCTCCATCCCTTAGAGTGGTGTCGAATATTCTTACTCTCCTTTTGTCCGAGCTAGAGAATATAATTACCCATGACCACTCGAGTTTTCATTAAGATCACCCCTTAAAAGTTTTCCGGGTCCCTCTCGGAGCGTGTCGATAGTGTCGACGCTAAGCTACCAAATTTTCCTCCAATGAGAACGGTCTACGAAGGGCGAATAACGCTACACTCTCAAGGATAACGCCCCAACCCTATGAGTTGTAGCTTAGTCAATACCAAGGACATACTGTAATCTAGTATAAACAATTTATAATACTTTCCCTGGTTTGTATACGTGAGCCATTTCAGAATATTAATCGCCGTATTTACATTACTGGTTCTACTTCTAATTTCAGCCTTGGTGGGGACGCTATTATATTCAGGCCAGAAACAATCCGGCATTACCTCGGTCAGTATGATCCAACCTAGGGCAACCATACCCGCAGATAGCGTCTCTCCCGGGGTTAAGATCCAACCTGAGCTAAACGACAGTGGGGGTGTTCTCATATTTTCTGACAACCCTGAGTACTTATTTGCTAATATCTCCTTCCCGATTGCAATGTATAGGAGTAATGCGACGGGAGAGTTTCGAGTTTTCTACCATCACGTCAACGACGCTGATCGGCCGCTCTCAATCGGAGTTGCGATAACTAACATCGGCTTTCAGACTGTGGATATCTATGTGCGAGGTCATGGATGGGGTATTAGTATATATCCTGACGTAGCAGGACAAAATGCTTTACGGGGTTGGTTCCTAACCGAACATAATTTCACCTTAATAGCCACACTCCAGCGTGGTCAATCCTTGTTTATGACCAATCTTACCCAGAATGGGGAAACTGTTAGCGGAATAGAGGATTTTTCAGCTATTGCCAAGGATTCCAATGTGACCGCCGAAGTTGAAATCACGGTGCTTGCGTTTAATGGGACTGAGGAACCAAATGATCCAACCCAAGTGCCAATTTCAGTGCCAACTCAAGGTTCGATCAAATGCCCTGTTGGTCTGAATTTCTGCTTGACAGGTAGAGGGACATTTCCATACTACAATCGTTTTGGGGTAATCGAACTCTTCACTGGAAATCAATCTAGCTATCTAGTTGTAGATTCCAGTCCTCCAGGTCTCCCGTACTCTGAGGCCATGCGGAACGAGTATATAGTTGGATATGATTTCGTAGATCATTTGAATACAGTCGATGTGGGAAATTACGGTATAATCTATTATTTTAAAATTATGATTTATAATACCTTAAGAACTAATACAATATGTCATTTGCTTATGGAACCGACAGGTGGATTTGGACATTATATCATCCTGGTTAGAGAAGGAGATGCGATAACAGGCAAAGAGAATCTATTAGTCTCGCCATTTTTAGATTATAGGGTAGCATGGCTCTTTGGGGAGATACCATTAAAGAAAGGAGAAGACATTGATATTTACATAGTTACTGCTCTGCCCGGTGGTTCCTATGGGCCACAAGAGCTGATTTTCTCTTTCAATTTAGTACCTGTTTTCACTTAACTTCCGCTAGGACCGAGGCAATGGAAGGGATTACCTTCAACTCTATGCTGACCACCTTAGCTCGGATCAAACTTCCCTTATTCTCATTAACTTGGACCCTACACCGAGGAAGAGGAAAGTCAGGACCAAGATCTCCACCAGTTGATAGGCCGAGACAGGAGATCCGTATAGGCCGATCTCCCTGACCAGGTCATTCACCACTGAGACGGGAGAGAACTCCACTAAGGCTTGAACTGAGAGCGGGAGGCCGGAGGGGTTGTAGAAAGCATTGCTCAGAAACATAAGTGGAAATATGATTGCAGAGGAGGCAGTCTCTGCTACGAAGAGTTTATCCTTTGGGGTTAGGCCGAAAATCACTGCTCCCAACCCGCTGAACAGGAAAGTCCCCAGGAGGAGGACACCCAGGACCTCTAGAATGGAGGTCGGAAAGACCCCCCATGCAGCGCCGTAAACCAAGATGAGGGATGAGGAAAGGAGTGTTATAACCACCTCATACAGCATCAGGGATACTACCCATTCCCACTCCCTTAGAGGAGAGGCAGCTATCCTCTCCATCAATCCGTCCCTGAAGTAGCCTGAGGAAACTCCTACGATCCCGAAGATCCCATTGGAAAGTGCTACTACACCCATGACACCCGTTACCAAGTAGGAGATGTAAGAGGCCTTTCCCACCTGTGAGAAGTAGGTAGAAGCCCTGAATCCCGAGAAGTAGTCCTGGACGTAAGCAGCTACAGAGGCCGCGGAGGACTTGAGTCCAGGCGAGTATAGGAGGGAGTAATGGGTGGAGTTGAACACGATCACCTGGATCCCCCCATATCTCTCCACATATTCCGTGAAGTTCCCGTTGAGGACCTTAAAGCCCTCAGCTGAGAGGAAGGATGCTACTCCATGAGCGTCGAAACCGTAGACGTAGACCTGGGGCTGGGGAGAAGGGGAGAAGTTGCCGAAGATCAGAGTGAAGAGTAACGCTATGACCAGAGGGAAGACCACTACCCAGAAGATCGTTAGCCTGCTCCTCAAGTTGTCCAAGATTATTGCCCTAGCCGTGAGTAAGATACGACGCATATCCCAGCCTATCTGAGCTCGGGTAAGAGTTTTTCCCCAAAGGTTTTATCTGGATTCGCCCTTTTAGCCTCGTGAAAGTCAAGGACGACTTCAAGGAGGAACTCCAGGACGGACTTAAGAGGTACTACAGGCACCTGGCCTTCATAGACGGAGAGGACTCTAAGAGTGAAACCCTGGAGCTTTTGGACTTCTACCTTTCCCTGAACCCAAAGGCTAAGGTAGCATATGCCTTCCACCCCTGGTCCTCCGGGGCCAAGGACAGGATGGACGACTTCAGATCCGAGGTCAAGGGACTGGTTGATATAGACTACTCCTCCTCTGAGAAGTTCCTGGGCGAGACCTTCGACGTAGTGATCATGGACCTGATGGACGACTTCAACCCCAATTACGTCAGTAGGCTAGTTGACCTAGCTAGGGGTGGGGGGTTAGTGTTGATGTACACGCGTAACCTTCACAGGGACAAGCTCTTCAAGAACTCCCTGATTAAGGACGGGAAGGTGAGGGACCTCTTCGAGGAGAGGTTCTTAAGGAAACTAGGGGAACATCAGGCGATCCTTAAGGTGAGCGGAGGAGAAGGGAGCTTCACGCCCTTCAGTGGTGACCTTGGCGGACCTCCAAACCCTAGACCTCCAAGGAATCCGGGGATCGACGAGAGATTGCATGAACTCTGTATGAGTGAGGACCAAAACAGGGTGCTGGAAAGCTTCAAGTTCATGAAGGGTAAGGGGAAGAGGGTTTTCATCCTAACCGCAGCGAGGGGCAGGGGGAAGAGTGCTGTCACTGGGCTAGCCTTGGCCTACCTCTTGAGCACGAGGTTGAATGAGAGGACGAATGTGATCATTACTTCCCCATCTCCCTCCTCTTCTTCCCAGATCATGGAGTTCCTCGTCAAGGGCCTTCAAGCCCTTGGGATTAAGATCTCCATAGCCAAGGGGAGGAAGGAGGAGATCATCAAGGTGACCGCAGAGGGAGTCAAGGTGCAATGGGTTCCACCAGATGTGGCTGTAAGGGAGGAGGGTTACATGGTGGTAGCAGACGAGGCCTCAGCGCTCGGGGTGGGCTATATAGATCAACTGATCAGGAGGTGGAGCAAGGTAGTGCTCGTGACCACTGTTCATGGATACGAGGGTTCTGGTAAGGCTTTCCTCAGGTACCTCAGGCAACTCCTCAAGGAGAGGAAAGCTATCAGGGTGGGAATGGCCACCATGTCCCAACCCCTGAGGTACTCCAAGGGCGATCCAATAGAACGTTGGCTATACGATACCATGCTCTTAGACGCTGAACCACCTGAAGTCTCCGAGCCTCGGGGTTTGGTCCACTTCGAGGAACTGGATATAGAGGGACTAATGTCCAACGATCAGAGGTTGAGGGGTGTATACGGAGTGCTAGTGACTGCACACTACAGAAACAACCCTGAGGACTTAATGATCATCGCTGACGCCACTCACCACAGACTATACAGCTTAGGATTTGAAGGGGATCCCATCACCGTGATCCAGGTGGCAGAGGAGGGAGGGTTAAGGCCCGAACTCGTGCAGGCCTCCCTCAGGGGCCTCACATTTGAAGGGGACTTAATCCCGGACAGGATGCTCAAACACTCCAGGATCGAGGATTTCGGTTACATGAAGGGCCTGAGGATAGTGCGGATAGCCACCCTTCCCTCCATGCAGGGTAGGGGATTCGGATCCCTGGCGATCAACGAGCTCGTTAAGCACGCTGAGGGTAAGGACTGGATCGGTGCTTCCTTCGTAGCTGACGATAGGGTGCTGAATTTCTGGACGTCCAACGGTTTCCTTCCTGTACACGTTTCTCCCAAGAGGAACGAGGAGCTAGGAAGCTACCCGATCATCGTGATCCGTCCCCTGACTGAGAGGGCCAAGAGGGCCACAGAGGCTGCAGTGCAGGCCTTGAAGGACAGGATTATGAGGACTCTGCCTGACGTTTACTTCGACATGGAGCCAGCTACAGCAGCCTCCATACTTAGGGCCTTGAGGGTAGGTAGGGAAGTTGAAGTGACTCAGATCCACCGCGCTAAGCTACTGTCCTTCCTGGAGGGTTATTCGCCCTACGAAGCAGCAGCGGACGCGATCCACGCCATCTTCACCAGATACCTTTGGGACTCCAAGAGGGATTGGTCCTTGAGTGAGGTTCAGGAGAGTTCCCTAGTGGCCAAAGTGCTTCAGGGAAGGCCTTGGGGAAAGGCTGCATTGTCAGTTAAGATGCGGCGAACGGATCTAGAGGAGGTGATCTTCTCTGCAGTTAAGGAGATGTTCCACAAATACTTCGGAACCGATAGGCTCCTCTCAGTGAGGCTTTGATTAAGGATTTTATGGGCCCTCGTCTTATTCTTGGTGTGAAAGGGAAGGGCATTCACGCTGAAAGGGTAAAGAGAGGTGCACTGAAGTTCCTAGTGCTGGAGGGGCTGGCGAAGAAGCCCATGTATAGTTACCAAATAATGAAGGCCATAGAGCAGAGGACAGGTGGGCTATACTCCCCCAGTCCCGGGGCACTCTACCCGGTCTTGAAGCAGATGGTGGACAGTGGGCTTGTTAGTGTTTCGGTTCAGAACGGTAAGAAGGTCTATAGTCTAACTGAGAAAGGTGTTAGACACTACAAAGAGGTTAAGGAGAGGGTGAGGGAGCTTTTCGTGAAGAGGAAGAACGAGTCCAACCCGCGGAGAGCTTTGATGTCCAAGCTATTTGAGCTAGGAGTTCTCGTATACAATGTATCCAAGTCAGTAGACCGAGACAGAGTTACGAAGATAATGAGAGTCTTGGAGAGGTGTGAGAGGGAAATAGGGGAGATATTGAATGACAACCAGAGCCACGACTATGAAGTTCGGGGCTCAGATCGAGATCAGCAGAATAGTTAGCGTGACCTAGGACCATGAGCCCTACCTTAAGGGAACCACATAGAGGTCTGCCTTCTCATATAAGTAGCGCTTGTCCCAGATCGCCAAGAGGAGAGCAGTGACTGAAGGAGTTCCCAAGGGGATCCCCTGTAAATCGAGAGGTCATAGCTGAGTGAGTTCAAAGGTGAAAAGCTCTGGGAACATCTAACCAGACCACGTGCTTGGGTTAAGAGAGTGGTTAATACCGTAATAAGAAACCTTGATTAGGTATAGAGTCTACTAATAGTCGTAAAGAGCAAATGGAGGAGATCATACACTCGAATGCTAGGGTAGCAGATCTGGTGGGGTTGCTTTCGGTGTTAGTCAACACCTTCAAGGGTAGGACGGACCTCTACGAACTCGAGAAGGAGACCGAGGTGGACCTTGACGACCTGATGCCCATAGTCTACACTGCAAATTACCTAGGGTTTGTGACCATAGGAGAGGGTGACATCGTGATCAGTGATAAGGGCCAGGAGTTCCTTAAAGCAAGTATGAAGAGGAGGAAGGAAATGATCCGCAGTTCAGTGGTCAGAGTGGAACCTTTTAGGACCGCCACACAGCTGAAGCGTTTCACCATCCAAGTGCTCTTGGATACACTCATATCTAAGGGAATTCAATTCTACAACAGCCCCTCAGGAAGTTACGAGTTGGAGATTACCCTAATAGAGTGGGGGGTCTATTCAGGCCTCCTGAAAAAGGACGGAGAGTATTATGTTGTGGTCTAAGTTCGGCCTAGGATCACAGAGAGTATATTCGTCCATTGCCCTAAGGGCACCAGATTTGGTCTTCAAATCCCAATTTTTCAGGTATCCAAGTCCGAAAGATCTTCCAGTTAATCTGTGTAGTCGACTCGTGTTTACCCACGGCGTAACTTATCCTCATTCCTAATCCCGCCGTGACCCCTTAAGGGATCGCACACCTCCACCCCCCAACTCCTTGGGGCCGGGGGGAATGCACTACCCCCCCATCCACCTTTCGTCACCCCTAGGACCTCCTGGGCAGAGCCCTTCATCGGTTTGGAGGTCATCAACGGGAAATCCCTGGTGATGCTATACAAACGTAACTCACACCAAGGACATTTAGAAGTGATTAACAGAACTAATCGTTGCGCAAAACGTCACGGTCTTTCCTCTCGGTTCTAGTATGGCGTTGAACCCCGAAGCCCTGAATAGGGACAGCTCACTAACTCCATTAGCCTGTGGGATAACTCCTTAAACCTCCGGTGAGCACAGAAATCGGATGCGGAATAGAGCCGCGGTCTTCGACCTGGATGACACGTTGCTCCTCTCCGAGGAGGCGCACAGAATAGCCTGGGAAATGGCTTGTAGGGACTTAGGGATCCCAATCGAGGTGGATTTCTCCTCCCTAATAGGTAAGACCACCGAGCAGGTCGCTGAGATCTTAGGCACGTCCAAGAAGGACGAGCTCCTGAGGTTGAAGCAGCATTACTACATGCGAATAGCTCCAGGAATGGTCAGTCCATCGCCCTGTGTCAGGGAGTTGATCTCCCAATTGGAGGCCAAGGGATATAAGATAGCAGTTGTGACTTCCTCCTCAAGATCCACGGCTGAGTTCTCACTTAGTATTATAGGCCTGAGGCCGCACGTCCTCGTCACCGGGGACTCGGTGTTAAGGCCTAAACCAGATCCGTATCCTGTAGAGGTGGCGCTGCGCCAGCTCGATGCTGAAGCAGGTCTGTCTATAGGAGTAGGGGATTCGAAACCAGATTTGAAGGCCTTCACGGGAGCTGGCATAAAGAGGGTCTTCATATTAAGGGGGAAAGTAGATGAGGTAGAGGTTAAGAAGCTGGGAGGCTTTCCAGTGGACTCCCTTTGCGAGGTAATACAGAGACTCTCTTGAGAAACTTAATAAGTATTATAAATATATTAAATTAATTTTAAAAGATACATTCATCATTAACCCTCTCAGCCTTTCCATGGAGAGAGGTGACCCCAATGAAGCCTCTACGCTGTTGAGACATGCATTTTTATGAGTCCCACATGCAGATCATTGGGAACCATGGAGAACGCCTCAGAGGAGCGTCAAATGGACAAGTTGGTCGAAGAGTTGAGGAGGAGGAAAGCTAAGGTATTGGAGGGGGGAGGGGCAGAGAGGACTAAGGCGCAGCACGATAAGGGAAAACTCACAGCGAGGGAGAGGCTCGCCCTTTTATTCGATGAGGGTAGTTTCAACGAGATCGGCACCTTCGCAGTGACTCAGGCTACAGAGTTCGACCTAGACAAGGCGAAGTACTACGGAGATGGAGTAGTAACCGGATGGGGTAAGGTGGATGGCAGGGTCACTTTCGCCTTCGCCCAGGACTTCACAGTACTTGGAGGGAGTCTGGGCGCCGTGCATGCGAGCAAGATAGTCAAGGTCTATGACATGGCATTAAAGGTTGGTTCTCCGGTGGTGGGCATAAACGACTCAGGCGGAGCCAGAATACAGGAGGGAGCAGTATCATTGGAGGGTTATGGTCAGGTGTTCAGATATAACGTAATAGCCTCAGGGATCATACCGCAGATAAGTATCATAGCGGGACCTGCTGCAGGGGGAGCGGTCTACTCTCCAGCTCTTACTGACTTCGTGGTCATGATCAAGGGGGAACCCTATTATATGTTCGTGACAGGACCTGAGGTGACCAAGATCGTGTTGGGCGAGGAAGTGACGTATCAGCAGCTGGGTGGTGCAGAGGTCCATTCCACCAAGAGCGGCGTAGTCCACTTTGTAGTGGAGAGTGAGCCCGAGGCCTTCGACTTAGTGAGGAGGCTCCTATCCTACCTACCTCCTAATAACATGCATGATCCGCCCTACATGAACACCAACGATCCCGTAGAGAGGGAGATCTCAGGCGTGGAGGGAGTCCCCACTGATCCCTTGAAGGGTTACGATATCCACCAAATCATATACAAGCTAGTGGACAACGGTGAATTCCTAGAGGTTCACAGAGATTGGGCAAGGAACATGGTAGTGGGTTTCGCCAGGATCGGTGGAATTACCGTGGGGCTAGTGGCCAACAATCCCTCAGTATTGGGAGGATCCATAGATATAGACGCTGCTAATAAGGCAGCTAGGTTCATTAGGTTCTGCGATGCCTTTAACATCCCCCTCCTGAGCTTGGTGGATACTCCAGGTTACATTCCAGGGACTGAGCAGGAGTATGGGGGGATAATAAGGCACGGGGCTAAGATGCTCTACGCTTTCGCCGAAGCCACTGTACCCAAGGTGACCTTGATACTGAGGAAGTCCTATGGAGGAGCGTATATAGCAATGAGCACCAAAAGCCTGGGCGCTGATCTGGTTTACGCTTGGCCGTCGGCTGAGATAGCGGTCATGGGGCCGGAGGGAGCGGTGAGGATACTCTATAGGAAGCAGATTCAGGCCTCAGACAATCCTGAGGAGATCGCTAAGAAGAAGATCGAGGAGTATAGGAAACTCTTCGCCAATCCGTACTGGGCTGCTGAGAAGGGCTTAATAGATGACGTTATAGAGCCCAAGGATACTCGAAAGGTCCTATACTATGCCCTCGAGGTGCTCAGGAACAAGAGGGAGCAGAGGCCTCCTAAGAAGCACGGTAACATCCCATTGTAGAGTCTGCCGACACTCTACAAAGAGGGGCTAAGGGGAAGCTCCGCCAAGGAGACGGATTACCCCTCTCAAATACTCCCTTTTCGAGCGCGTTCCCAGTGGAGTCAAAGGCGCTCCTCCCCAGCCCAATCCGGACAGTGAGGATGAGGAAGGGGGCAGTGTCCCTCTCCCTTTCACATGGAGGGTCCCCCCTCCTTGGGGATCCGGACTCAAACGGATGGCCCCTGACCCCTCGACTGTCAACGGGTGAGGGATCTAATCCCCCATGGTGGGAAACATGAACAGTCTGGAACCCTTCAGGGCGGGGAGGAAATCAGTTTCAGATAGCTCAGCCCTTGGGCCTGGTCTTCCTCACCTTGAGCCTCACTTCTCCCTTGTCAGTCCCCTCGATCTCCACCTGTTGCCCTAAAAGGGTTAGGATCTTCTTCAAGTCTGATGCCTCTCTCTGGTCTAGGATCACGTCAAACACCTCTCCCTCCCTCAGCTCAAGGAAGTCTAGCAATAACTGCTGCAGCGTTTTGGACAACCTTCTCACCCACCTTCTCCCCCAATAGTGACTTCACCTTGGCTGGATTGGATACCACGTCCTCTACGCTCCTTATTCCGTTATGATAAAGAACTCTGGCCCTCTTCCTGCCTATATCTTGGATCCTCACTAGATCGAGGAGCTCCTCACTTACACCATTCTTCACTCTGAGGTTCAGGATCCTTAATCTCTCCGAGTGAACCTCCATCCCCAAGACCTTGGCTATGTGGTGAGCGCTGTAGCTCAGCCAGTCCATAGTCTCCACGATGCTCCTCAGGTCCCCTGAGCCTATACCGAAAGCCGAGAGGATAGTGTCCTCGTCCACCTCGTTCACCCAGTCCGAGACTATTAGGGCGATCTTCAGGGCTGAACTGTAGAGCGACCTCTCGTATTCCTCCTCTGGCTCCGGAATCGCGAGCTCACAGTCAACTTCACCATAGAGTTGGATCTCCTCCTCCCTGGACACTCCAACCAGCGGTGCATCAGGAGTGTAGGCCAGTAGGTGGAGGTAAGCTAGGTTACAGGGCTCAGATAGACTGGAGAGGCCTTCCCTAACGACCTTAGCGGTCAGGGGGTTTAAGTATAGATCTGAGACCTTTCTCCCGAAATCGGTGAGGGATGGGGGATCTCCCTCCCTTAGGAAGCCATTGCTCCTCAACCAATTCACTGACTCCTCGAGGAGTGAACCGGGGAAATCTTCACCCATCAGGGTCTCACCTATGAGCTCCCTTAGTTTCTTAAGATCTGAGGGGCCTTCCACAGCCAGTGTGGAAAGCAAGAAGGAGTAGAAAGCCCTCTCTGAGGAGAGCCTGGACTCAATAGGCTCGGGCTGGGACTTGAGGTACTTCGCCGCTATCCTCTCTGCCGAGCTCCTTGAGGCCCTCACTACTATTAAGGCTTCTCCCACGCGATCGAAGCCTGGTCTCCCCGCTCTCCCGCTCATCTGCTTATACTCCATGATCGATATCTCCTCCTGGTAGCCCACTATCCTCCTGTTGAACCTGTGGATGTCGCCGACTATGACCACTCTAGCCGGCAAATTGACGCCTGCAGCCAATGTGGGAGTTGAGACGATCACCTTGATCCTCCTCTCTAGGAAGTTCCTCTCTATCACCTCCCTGAGTTCCCTGGAGAGGCCTGCGTGATGATATGCTACCCCTCTCCTAGTTAAGGTGGATAATGAGGACTTTTCCCACGTGCTCCCCTCCTCAACTCCCTGAACTTCCTCGGCCACTTCCTTCCCTTCCTCCGTTTCTCCCATGGCCTCGGCTATTCTAGCTGCTGTCTGCTCCGCCATCCTCCTGGAGTTCCTGAAGACGAGGACTTGACCGCCCTTCTCGATCGTCCTCAAGGCATAACCGATTATGGGATCTGAGCCCTCTAAGGAAAACTCCGAGCCGTCCTCCATCAACACCTTCCACTTCCTACTCTGCTGATAGATTACGCCCTGTTTAAGCGGAACGGGCCTCCAGTTAGTGATTATAGGTGTTGCGGACAACCAATCCGCTACGCGCTGGTAGTTGCTTATGGTCGCGCTGAGGGCTAACACTGTTTTCTTCTTCGCCCTCACTGCAACTCCCTCTATTACTGGTCCTCTCTCCTGGTCACTTATGTAGTGAATTTCGTCCAGGACGAAGTAGTTGACGTCCTTCAACCATCTGGACCCGTGCCTCCACAGGGAGTCCAGTTTCTCGTATGTAGTCACTACAATATCGTAGTTCCTGAGCCATGCGTCCTCTGAGTCGTAGTCCCCAGAGGTCATGGAGACTTTAAAACCCAATACCTCCCAGTCCTTGAACGTCCTATACTTCTCATGGGTAAGCGCCCTCAGGGGGGTAACGTAGACCGCCTTTCCTCCCTCCCTCTTCAGGGAGGATATCATCCCCAACTCAGCTACAAGCGTTTTCCCCGAGCCCGTGGGCGAGGCCAAGAGCAGTCGAGCGCCCTCCAGCAGGCCTTTGCTGATCGCCTCACTCTGCACTGGGTTGAAACTCCTTATCCCCCTGCGGCTGAGGACCTCCTTAACTCCGGAGGGAAGGTCTAGATCCTCAATGGACAGAAAATCCACACCACACAAGTCTCGTGACATGTTTTTAAAATGTGAGGCTCTCAGTTCTAGGCAGGATAGTGGACTTAGATTGCTGCCTGAACCCCCTTTATTTCCTTATACAAGTTAAATCAGCTGAAAGGGAACACTTATTTGTTAGTATATAAGTTAGGATGACCAGTGAGATCTTGGAAGGGGTGAGGAGGGCAGGAGACGGCAAGATAGAGCTCATTATAGAGAGCACGAGAACCGTAACCGTGAAAATGGAGGAAGAGTTCATAGCTAAGATAGACGAGTTCAGTAAGGAGATGGGATATGAGAACAGGAGCGAAATGATCAGGGAAGCCATATCCCATTACCTCCATTACCTGGGGAACTCCAAGAGGCTTAGGAAAAGGTAGGTTTTGATTGTTTTTAGCCTTAGTAGTTTTCGCTTTAGGCCTCACAGTGTCGGCTTTGGTTGGCGCGAATAATGTCGCACCATCCTTGAGTGTGCTTGTCTCAACTAACGCGATCAAGAGGAGGTGGGCCTACGCGCTCACTTCCATTTCCCTGTTGTTAGGTGTGAGCCTCGGTGGACTGACCATGGCCCACAGTGTGAGTGGGGTGATCCAGGGTGATCGGACTTACCAAGACATCACCCTAGCTTCTGTGTTAGTAGCGTCCCTGGTCACGTTCTCCCTGCTCAACAGGAGAGGCATACCCTCTTCGCTGAGCCAAATGATTTACCCCTCTTTAGCCGTCCTGGCGTTCACAGAAAGACGCGAGATATCGGTTGATTTCAAGGTCTTGGCCTTGACCGCCCTTTCCTGGCTCATTGCTCCCCTCTCCTCAATGGCTCTCTCCCTCTCCCTCTACCTAATCCTCTCCAAAGTCATGAGGCCGAGAACCGAACTGTCTAAAGTCCTGGCTATTTATAAGTACTTGATCCTGATCTCGTCCCTTTTCGTCACGTTCGTGACAGGGGCTAACGCTATAGGCCTTGTGGCTTCAGCGGGAAGTCAGGAATTGCCGTTACCCTCGACCTTACTTATATATGCCCTGGCTTCAGTTGTGGGATTATACTCCTCCTCAAAGAGGGCTGTGGCGGTGGTGGGATTCAGGATAACCAAAATGGGCTATATTGCTGGATCCTCAGCCATGATCGGGAGCTCCATTGTCAATGAACTCTTCACTCTGTTCGGAATCCCCATTTCGGTGACACAATCCCTCTTGGGGGGTATAATAGGCCTGAGCTTCAGGTCCATGACCTCTGACGTGAACAGGCAGGTGAGGCAAGTGATGAAAGGGTGGATGACCTCCCCAGTTATGGCGGTGTTCATATCCCTTTCCGTTTTAGGCTTAACTAGGAGCTTGCTAGGACTTTAGCGTTGCGTAGAGGAGCTCCACGCTCATGGTGGCCTCCTCCATGTAATCCAGTATATCGTCAGTGAAGAGGATAATGTCCTTGAATTGTAACAGGCTAACCACGTCTACTTCCCCCTCCATGCTGTAGAGCCTGAAGAGCATGGAGTCCTTCACCTCGTCCCCAGACCTCTCCAGGAGCTGGATCTCCCTCCCTATCTTCACTGCCTCCCCCAGATCGTGACGAAGGATCGACATGAGCTGAATTAGCTTGTTCGAGGCCTCGTCCACTATGGAGAGATAGGCGTCCATCTGTTCTCCTAAGGCTGACAGACACTTCTCCGATACTCTCCTGGAAGTGTAGGCTCTGGCTGCGTCCTTTATCGACTTGGAGAGCTGGTACAGAGACTGCACCAGCATAGTCATGGACTCCTTGAAGTCGGGTAGGAAGGCCTCACTGAAGAGTAGCGACATGGTCTCCTCTCTGACGAAGGCCACTTTCTCGTAAATGGTCTTTACCTTGATTAAACCCGCGATCTCCGCCTCCCTGTCCCTCCTTTTAACCGCTGCGTATATGTCGCTCAGGGAATTCACCATGTCCTTGGAGTTCTTGGCTATTTCCACCAATTTCGAGAAGACCTTATCCTCACTGTTCATCCTGAATATGCCTATCATGTAATAGTGAGATTCGTCGAGCATGGGTTATAAGATTTGCCCTTATTCTTCATCGAGTTTCAGTATCTATCACCCGAGGGAGCGAAGAATTAGTGAGTCCGCTAAGGGTTGTTGGAAATAAGAGGCTTCAGCCCATCTCTAGGAACTACTGATCAATTCATCAAGCCTTCTCCAGCTCACCGTTTGTTTCCACTCTTTCACTCCACTCATTTCAATGGCGATCGAGTGAGGGGATCCAGCCCTCAACTACACGCTCGTCTCGATCATTGGCGAGGCATGGGACGGGGCTTATATTCTCGCCCTAGGATCACTCTTTCGGGCAGGTGTCAAATCAGTTGGAATTCATTTCCCTCCTCTAAGGAGAAAACAACATAATATATTTCTGTTTTTTAACGTAAAATATTCAATCCAGGAAGGCGATCGTCCTGGGTAAGTCTAGGTTGGTCGTTATGATCCCCATTACTCCCATCCCCTGCAGCTTCTTCGCCATTACTGGATCGTTGACTGTCCAAGCTATCACTTTCCCGAAGCGTTGGAGTCTCTTAACTACTCTAGGGGACAGGTTGGCGAAGTCCGATATGAGGAAATCGAAATTACCTGGAGGTCTCGAGTCCCTGAGGATTAGGGCTGTCCTCCAACCCCTCGTGGAGGCTAGAGAAAGTGTATTCATCGACTCCGAGACTACGACCACATTAGGGTCTGCTGGCATGTCAGGTACCGTCTTTGTCCTCAGGAAAGTCAAAGTACCCTTGATCACCTTTTCCGCGAGCACACCATCGAATCCTGCACTCTTGGCCGACTGCGCCTTAGCTTCGTCCTCAGCGTTGAATATTATACTCAACTTCACGGCTTCAAGTTAAACCTCCCGACTATTAGGTTTTACCCGAGCCTTAAACAGGTAAGCATGTTTACCTGAAGATTAAGCTGCGTATATCCCCTCCTCCGCCACATATTTAGTCCTGGCCAGATCCATCATTCTCCTAGTGAAGAATATGGAGAAGAGGACCACTATAACTGCGAAAACCAGTGACCCCCAAGCTACTTCAGGTATTTCGCCCCTTGAGGTAAAGGACGCTAGTAAGCCCATGAGACCGTGGGTCACGTATAAGTTCCTGCCGTCATATATGTCTGGCCAGTATTCGCCTATCATCAGCCCACCCCACGTGCTGTTCACCGTTGAGGACAAGCCTGCAATGAGGTAAGGGAAGACTGAGGGTAGTATGACGTACCTCATTCTCTGCGGGAAGTTCATGCCTACGTTCTTCATCAGCTCCCAATACTCCTGGGGTAAGGACTTCACTCCCATCCAGAAGCTGAAGAAGACGTAGTAAAATGTGCTCAGGAAGCCCAAAAGGAGGACATAGAACTCAGCGGTGTAGGCACCGAAAACTGAGCTGACCCCTGCGTAGGAGTAGAAGAAAAGTAAGGGAAAGTATAAGGGGGCAGGATAGGAACTCAAGATCTGGATTAATGGTATTAGGATCTTCTCTACCTTGGGGTTGACCGCCACGTAGTAACCCACAGTGGAGGCTATAGCGAGTGAGACTGCAGTTATAACGACCACCCTTAGGTAATCGTAGGCAGTGTCCAGAAAGATGGAAGGAGTTGAGAGGAAGAGTGTGCTCCAGGTGGACAATCCTACTCCCTCGACAGTCCTGAAAACCCCGTAAACAATTGCCGCCAATATGACCGCTGCGATACCTCGTCTGATGTACCTCAAAGTCCTCCCCCTACCCCTGTCCTCCTCAACTGGCATGGGAATAACTTCTTTAGACGTATAAACTCTCTGCCTCCTTAAGTATACTGAAAGTCTAGTCAAAGGAGCCCTGGACATAACTGCTGACAGTCTAGCGGAGTACCTTAACCTCAACCTCCCCCTCCTCCTTATGGGGACGTCCGTATCTAAAGTGTACCTGGCCACAACGAGCTGACTTAGTTCCCTAAGGGCCAGCGTCAACCCCACTATCATCACCCCCATGACTGCTAGGGCGAAGTGGACTAACTGGAAGTCTCTTGCGGAGATCAGTTCCTGGATTACACTCCCTATACCAAAGGCGGAGAAGCTGGTAGTCCCTATACTGAAAACCTCGCTTACAGTGATATAGAAGAAACCGTCAGCTGCACTGGGGAAGAGGTTAGCAGCTATCCTGGGCATGGAGGAAGGAATGTAACAGTTGATCAGTTTCCCCAGGAAACCTAGCCTGTAGTTCTCGATCACCTCTACCATCTCCTTGGGTACCGTCTTATAGGCCTGATAGATCCCCATCCAGATGTTCCAGACAACCGCTGTGAATATTAGGAAGTCAGCTGCCAACTCGACCCCTAATTTCCCTCCCACGTCTTCGACGAAGAAGATGAGGACTATGGGGAAGAAAGTCACCACGGGTACGGACTCCAGGACCTCTATCATCGAGACGTAAAAGTTCTCGAACACCCTGTCCTTTATCGCAGCGTAGCCCAAGAACCAACCAGTCACGATCGAGAGTCCTATGAGACCCAGCACTCTGCTAGCGGTAGCTAGGGTAGCTAGCACGATGAGGAGGTAGTCATTCAAACCTCTTACCCTTGATTGGGGTTAGATACTTATACAGGAGATCCAGGTACTCCAAGAACCTCGGGTCCCTGGGATTTCTGGGCCTCTCCATGTCAACCCTCAGAGTCCCCACAACTGAGGCTGGGTGCCCATTGAGGACGTAAATCAGGTCGGCCAACTCCAAGACCTCATTGAGGCTGTGGGAGACCAGGACCACAGACTTCAGCGTGATGTCCTGGTTGAAGAGCATGGAGTAGAGCTCGTGCCTTAGCCCCTCGGCTGTCAGCTCGTCCAAGTGGGAGAAGGGCTCGTCCATGAGGAGGATGAGGGGGTCAGCAGCCAAGGCCCTAGCGATGGCTATTCTCTGCCTCATTCCGCCCGACATCTCCTTAGGGTAGAGCTCCTCAAATCCCTGAAGCCCGACCAACTCCAGCATCTTCCTCGCTACCTTCTCCGCCTCCTCCTTGGGCACCCTCTTGGGCTTGAGCGAGAGCATCACGTTCTCGAGGGCTGTCATCCAAGGGAAAGTCACTATGGATTGATGTATCAAAGCGATCTCCGGGATAGGCCTAAAGACCTTCTTACCCAGGAGTCTCACTTCGCCTCTAGTGGGTCTTATGAAGCCTCCCAAGATCCTAAGCAAAGTGGACTTACCCACACCTGAAGGTCCAACGATAGCAACTAGTTCATCCTCGTGTGTGGACACATTGACTCCATCGAAGACGGTGTAACCGTTCTCGTAAGTGAAAGCCACGTCGATGGCCTCTAGTATTGTTCCAATTGCCCCACCTTATCGATATTGGCTCTCTCCCACTCCCTTTAAGTCTTCCTACTCAACGCGAAGGCCGGAGCCACGGTTCGGGCACTAACTCTTCCCCGCTAGTGGTGAGAGTGGTTAACTCCATTGGCTAGCACAGGTAAACGAATGGAAGTGATGTCTCAGTCCTTTCAGTAACAGCTTTCTCATGATACTGGATCAATTCATTGGGTAGTATCACAAGGGGGGTCAGCACAACTCCATCGAAACTCGTAAGTAGACGCTTTTAAAAATATTAATATTAAGTAAATATCAAAGGTTATAAGTAGATGAAGCAACGAAGGTCACTTTTTTATACATCTCGCCCATATTTTTCCCACTCTATGCCGCCGTTTGGGAAAGTGTTGATAGCCAATAGGGGGGAAATAGCAGTCAGAATTGCTAGAGCCGTGAAGGAGATGGGAATGAGGGCTGTGGCGATCTTCTCGGAAGCCGATAGGGGCGCTTTGCACACCAAGGTGGCGGACGAGTCCTACCTGGTGGGTCCTTCTCCCCCTGCGGAGAGCTACCTCAATGTAAACAGGATCCTGGAAGTCGCGGAGAGGGCTAAGGTGGACGCTGTCCACCCCGGATACGGTTTCCTCTCGGAGAACGCCGAGTTCGCCAGGGCTGTGGAGAGAGCGGGATTCACCTTCATAGGTCCTGACTGGCGGGTCATGGAGAAGTTCAAGGATAAGGTGGAGGCAAAAAGGATAGCTAAGAGGGCTGGAGCCCCTGTTGTACCTGGGCCACTCAACGTAGTGAATAGCCTAGACGAAGCCCTAAAGGTGGCAGAGGAAGTTGGTTACCCAATCATGCTCAAGGCAGCCTGGGGCGGAGGAGGAATAGGGACGACCTTGGTTTCCTCGGTCCAACAGCTAGTGGAGGCATTCGAGAGGAATAGGAGGCTCGCCTTGAACGCCTTTGGAAGACCCGATCTTTATATAGAGAAAGCTGTTCTGGAGCCGAAACACATCGAGGTCCAGATCATAGCTGATCGCTACGGTAATGCGATATACGCTTACGAGAGGGAGTGCACAATACAGAGGAAGAACCAAAAGCTGATAGAGGAAGCTCCTTCGCCCTCGATAGATCAAGGGACCAGGAGGGAGATGGGAGAGGCCGCCGTGAATATCGCTAGGGATATAGGATACTTCACAGTGGGGACTTCGGAGTTCGTCTACTCTAGGGGCAAGTTCTACTTCATCGAGTTCAACAAGAGACTTCAGGTGGAGCACCCCGTGACAGAGATGGTCACTGGCATAGATTTGGTCAAGACCCAGATATCCCTCGCAGCAGGGGAAGAACTCAAGTACTCTCAAGGTGACCTAAAGATAAGGGGGAGTGCCATAGAGGTTAGGGTAAATGCAGAGGACCCCCTGAACGACTTCGTTGGTAACGCCGGGACCATAACCTACTTCCGACAACCCTCCGGCCCAGGAGTTAGGTTGGACTCCGGTGTAGAACAGGGGAGCCAAGTCCCACCTTTCTACGACTCCCTCCTGGCTAAACTAATTGCCTATGGCGAAACCAGGAGCGAGGCCATAGCGGTGATGAGGAGGGCGTTGAGTGAGCTCCGAATTGGAGGAGTGAAGACCAATGTGGGTTTCCACAAGTGGGTGATGAAAGACCAGGATTTCTTGGAGGGGAAGTTCACCACTTCGTATATCGCGAACAAATTAACCCAATTCAAGCTGGAACTCAGGAGGAGGGAGATCGTGAAGGGTGCATTGGGCTTACTAATGAGGAGGAAGACCAGTAAGGGCTTACAGGCCAAGAGTACCTATACCGTCGATGGAAGGATTGGGAGTTGGAGGATTTCGGTAATGCACTTCCAAACGGGGTGATCCTTTTTAGTGAAGTACAAGATAGTCACAGACGCTGGAGAGGTAATAGAGGGCGAGGCCCAGTTCAAGGGGAGCAAGATAGTATTCCTTAGTGGAGAGGAGAGGGTTGAGCTTGAGGTTTTAGGAAGGGGGAGTAAGGAAGGGGAGTTCCTGGTGAAGGTGGGAGAGGAGATCCACTCAGTAGAGGTTGACGGTGATTTCCTGGTCTTTGATGGGGAACCCTTCAGAGTGGAGAGTGTAGTTGAGCTCTCAGAGGAGATAGGAGAAGGTGGGATGGGAGCGGAGATCGGGAAGGTGACCTCACCCCTCCAGGGTAGAGTGTCCCAGATACACGTCAAAGAGAGTGAGAGGGTAACGAGGGGTCAACCTCTTCTCTCACTAGAGGCGATGAAGTCGGAGACCGTGATATCCTCTCCCGTGAACGGAGTAGTTAAGAGGATCCTAGTGAGGAGAGGGCAGGGCGTTAAAAGGGGAGAGACTCTAGTGACAATAGAACCCGAGTGAGGGGTTCGGGCTTCATAGGATTTCATAGTTTGATATCGATCCTCACCCCTTGGGCTTCACCGAAGTCGGGTTAACCCGTTCACCCTCCTCCACTCCTTTAGCGGGGTGACCCCGACCCACCCTCAAGGAGGTAGGGGAACCGCACACCTCAGCTTATTACCCCACCCGGTCGTGACTTCTTCCACTCATTCGGTGTGTTCATGTTTTGTTTTAAATTCGAAATATATAAACTTACAGCTTGTCAGAAACTGTTGTCTACGGTAAGTATGAAACGCTCAAAGGATGTGCCCCTTTACAATCTCCTGATTTCTCCTAGGATGCTCCTCGAGGGGTTTCCCTGACCCCGAGGATTAGTAACTGCTAAAGCAGACCCTAAAGACCGCATTATTATGTAACTTTAGAAGATATAATTAAACTCCTAATACTACCTCAACGGGAGTTCTCTCCCCAGGGGTTGAGGAGACGAAAGACCCTTCCGTGAGGATTCCCCTTTAAGAGCTCCCAAACACTCTGCCAAACAGTCACGGACTGGGTAACAGTCGCTGAGGTGCCTGGGTTGAGGCCAGTGAGGTGCGCCCTTGCCTCAACCCCTGCGTGCGTGAGCACGTCCTCAGGGCTGGGACTGTCCTACCACGATCTCCCAACCGATGAGGAGCTCTGCCCACGAGGTTTGGGTGAGGAAAGTGAACGGGGGCATTGTGTTCTCCTCGACTAAAACCCCAATGATTTAAGGGTGACTGTGGATGATCCCTAAAGAGGTAATGGCGGAATTGGAAGTGAGTGAAAATGGGAAAGTTAAGCCACTGGTAAACATGTTTCCAAGATCGCGAAAAGGAATTCAGTTAGGCCTAAAGGATCCGTGAGCTGAGGACGACTAGCAGTGATGGGTCTAGGGGTAATAGGCTGACGATGAACGCCGTGGTTACAGAGGTGTGGGTTTAAGAGGGAGGAAAGCTCCACGGGCGGAGACGGACAGCCCTCATTTGAGTACCTTATGAATTTTCAGTGAGATACTAAAGATCCTCTCCAGCTCGGTTTAGGATCGGTTCAGGAAATGGGACTGAGGGAGGGGCATCAGTACCTCATCCAGTCCCCCTATCAGATGACGGATCCACAACCCCTTTCTGGATCCGGACCTAGGTGGGAGGACCTCTGATCCACTACCCATCAGACGAGGGACGTGAACCCTAATCCATGGCGAGAACCATGAGCCTGGAACCCTTCCAGGGTTGAGAGGAAATTGGTGCACTACGGTTTTACCAACACTTTATTACGAGCCAGATACATATAAACATGTGAAAGTCCTCGAGGTCAGGGATCTAAGGGTTAAATACGGTGACTTCCTGGCGGTGGATGGACTTTCGTTCTCCGTAGACAATGAGGTTTACTGCCTTCTCGGTCCCAACGGCGCTGGGAAAACTAGTACGCTCAAGGCGATCATGCACATGGTACCCTTCACCGGGGAGATCAAGGTTCTGGGCAGGAGCAATAGGGAAAGGGAGGTTAAGAACATGATAGGCTACGTCCCGGAGCAGCCTACTCTTTTCGAGCATATGACCCCCCTAGAGCTCTTGGAGTTCGCTGCCAGCTTAAGGGGTGTAAGAGACCTGTCCAGGATCAATGTGTTAGTGAAAGCCCTTTCCCTGGACTGGGTTATGAACGAGCCCGTGGCCTCTCTCTCCATGGGTAATAGACAGAGGGTGTCAATAGTTTTGGCCTTGATCCACAACCCCAAGCTCCTCATTCTGGATGAAGCATTCAACGGATTAGATGTAGTTTCCACTAGGGTGCTCAGGGAGATAGTGAACTCCCACCTCAGGGAGTCGGGGGGAGTCGTGTTCTCCACCCACATTATGGAAGTGGCGGAGAAGATGTGCTCCAGGATAGGGATCATCAAGTCAGGGAGGATGCTCGTGGAGACTACTCCGGATAAGGTAAGGGAAGCAGGGAAGAGCTTGGAGGACCTCTTCCTGTCCGTCACTGGACTGGATGAGGAAGTCAGGGAGATCCTAAGGGGGTTGAGTTGAAGCTCTCGGAAGTGGTATTCAGGGAGTTAGTCTTCCTATCCTACAGTAGTTCCTACTTCAATGTGGGTGGGGAGAGGATAAAGAGGACAGTGAAGGACCTTAAATCCAGGGCCCTGCTAGTTAAGGTCAGCTTCGCCGGGGCCATAGCCATACTCTCCGTAACGGGAGGGATAATAGGGCTCTTCATGCGGGATCAGCCCGAGGGTTTCCTCGTACTCAGTAGTCTCATAATCCTCTACGCTGTGGGTAACGGTGTTGGGATAGTCTACAGCTTAACAATCTCGAACCTCCCGCAGGCTCTCCTCTCCTTTCCTCTGACGCAGAAGGACGTCAACGGGGCCCTAGTGGCGGGAGTGTTGAAGTTCCTGGATGCGGGTTTGGTGATTTCGGTCCTTGTCCCTCCCCTTTCGAGTTACGCCTTCTCCCACTCCTTAGTGCAGAGCTACCAGGTGTTAATGCAGATGATCTCCACTACTTCCTTCGCCCTCCTCATGATGTTCTACGCTGGAAGGAGGGTCAGGTCAGGGGCTTCCATCACTGCAGTGAGGTTAGGAACGGGCGTCTTCTTCATGGTGTCACTCCTGAGCCTCCTCAGCCCGGAGATGGGAGTTAGGTTGACCAGGCCTAAGCCTATCTCCCACTATCTCCTCCCCCTCTATCCCTTCGCCTTCACAGGGTCCATAGCATTAATCCTGTCAACCCTTTACTCAACGGCTCTCGCATCTGGCCTAGCTTGGGAACTCAACCACTTCTCAGTTTCCACCCATCCTCACACTGAACCCTCCCCCCGCCATTCCATTAGGCTGAGGAATCCCATTTACGTGATGGTGAGGAAGGACCTTAAGGCCCTAGTGACAATCCCCCAGTTCGGGGCAATCCTCACCGCTCCCGTCATAGCTGGGGCCCTTTCCTTCGCCCTCAAAGACCCGGTCATTGCTGTGTTCTACTCCCTTTACGTAATAGCTCTGGCCTCCTCATACTCGGTAATGGCTGAGATGAAGGGTTTGCCCTTGCTCCTCAGCATCCCAGGGGGGATAAGGTATTCGGTTACCTCCAAGCTCCTCATAACGGTCTTTCTATACGCTCTCTCCTTCTCAGTCACCATTTTCCAAGGTGTGAGCGGTATCCTAGTTGGACTTCTCCTCCTCCCAGCTGCCGTGTCCTCTTTCTCTTTGTCCACCATACTATCCCTAAGGGACGTGATGAGGGGGAAGGGAATAGGGCTCGTATCCCCAATTGAAGTCCTGCTCAGATCGATCCAAGTCATGTCCATCCCCTCAATAGCCTTCCTCCTGTTCTTCCTGAGCGTTTACGGCTCTGTGGCCTTCTCTTTGGCCTCCATGGTAGTCCTACTGGTGTTCGCCTTCAAGACCTCTGAAATTCGCGGCCTTTAGTCCTGACGATCTCTTCGGCTTCTCTGAAGAGATCGGGGTAAATTTGCTTGAGGCCCGCCTCAAGGGCCTCCTTGGCTACCTTACTCACCTTGAACCCAGGGATCGTGTTGTAGAGGTACTGTAGGACCAAGAAAGCTGGGTAACTCCACACTCCTATCTTAGGGTCTTTTCCCAGGAATTTGACCATTATCTCCTTCACTTTCCCCTCCTCACCGGGTTGATTCTTCACAGACTCTGGAGCCTGGACTTCAGGTTCGTGAGTCTGAGCTCCTCTCTCCCCATCCCCAGAACCCCGACCCTGAGCGCTGGACTCCTCACTCCTCCCCTCCTTCCTCTTCAGGAGGAAGTCTAGCTCACTCACTCTAGAGTCACCTTAGCTAACTCTGAGTAGAAGAGTCCAAACTTCGGACTCCGCGATCTGACCTCTTCGTACCTCAACGCTGGAACCCCCAGTCTGGAGGCCTCGGTGAAGAGTCTGGACTGAGGTACTGAGACCTCTAGGAACCTGACTGAAGGGACTTCCGTCTTCACTGCTCTCTTTGAGAGGTTTGTGAAAGCCAAGGCCTGTTTATTTATGGTCTGCAATCTGTTGCCCAAGTTCCTAACAGCCTCCACCGCTAGGGGCTGAGGCGTCAGTGGAGCTAGGATCCTGTCGGCCGCTAGCATGGCGGAGAGGGATAAGGTGCCTAAATTAGGGGGAGTGTCTATGACTAGAACGTCGTAGCTCTCACCTATCCTCTTGATGGACTTGGTTATCTCCTCCACATCCCCCGACATCTCTAGTTTGAACAGGCCTAAGTGGGATGGAAATACGTCAACGTTGAATATGTTCACGCACTTCTCGCCAAGCCTTAACTCCTTGTCTCGCCTCATGCCGAAAGAGATTGTTGTCCCACCCTCAGGGTCTAAGTCCAGCAGTCCGGTCCTCTTTGACTTACTGAGGAAATAGGAGAAGTTGACCGCAGTGGTGGTCTTTCCCACTCCTCCCTTCTGGTTCACTACTGTGACTATCATGGACTTTCACTTAGGGCATTTCCGTTAAAAGGTGGGGGGTGGAGTATTCCCTCTAGAGGTGGGGTTGTCCAATCTGGACTTTCAGCTGTGGAGTTCTGGGCCCCTAACTTCATTCTCGAGGGTGGAGAGTCCGAGTTCTGTAGCCTAGGTAGCTACATTCTCGAGATCTAGGGCTGGATCCCTTTCTCACGTCAATATTGTCGTATTAGTTTTCCCAGATCTCTGGGGAATGAGAAGGCGACACCGTTTCTCTCTACATCATTATTTCACTATTTAATCGTGATCGAGTGTAGGGACTCAGTCTCGACCACCCACCCAACTTCAGGACGGACTGTCATGGGATATGAGCCCAACGGCAGGAGGCTCGCATCTCCCTAATCCTAACCCCCTTGGGCAGGGCCCACATGGGTGTGAGGGCTCACCTCTTCATCGTAAAATCCAGAGCAAACAATATTAGGAACCTTTTATTTGACATGAAAAGGATTCGGCTCAATACTTGTGCTCCTGGGGATCGAGTTTCAGCTGGCTAGGAGATCCACCAGGTGGACTACCTTGAAGCCCAGGGCAGCGATGACCAATGAGCAGGAGGGATTAGTGGATACTACGACCTCAACTCCGGACTTCCTGATCTTCCTCCTCTTCTCCTCCATTATTGTATCGGAGATCTGAGGCTGGAATATGAAATTGGAGCCCCCAGCGCCACACTCGAAAGAGGGTTCCTCCATCTCCCTAACCTCGATCTTAGCTCTCTTGAGCACTTCGCGCGTATACTTGGTGATCCCCAAGAGGTTAGCGTGACACGGATCGTGAACTGTCACTCTCCCTCCCACCTCTGGAACCTTCACTCCAGACTCTACCACGAACTCCCCGAAGTCCATAACCCGTAAACCCTTCTCCTTCATGTGGGCGGTGCAGTTGGAGGACAGGGAGATCACCTTGAGGTCTCCGAACCTCGACCTAAGACTCTCGATGAGTTCCTCAGCCCTCTCCACTTCCCCCTCACCCCTGTGAGCTAACCCACAGCAGGCGTTGACTATTTTGACCCTGAACCCCCTGTCCCTCAGGAACTTAAGGGCCCTCTCCACTGTCCCCCTCAGGGTCACTGCGGTGAGACATCCAGGGAAGAGTATGAGGTCTGGCCTCTCCTCTGAGCACTCTAGAGGCTTGGAGGGGCTCGGAACGAACTTCTTGACCCGCTCCACCTGGGCTACCCTGAGCGCCACATAGAGCCTCTTAGGGTCCTCGAGGAACCTGTGGGTGATCCTAAGGAGGGGGTTAGCCTTCCTCGCTCCCTCTAGGATCTTCCCATACTCCACGCCGCTGGGACAAGCCAATTCACACCTCCTGCAGAACATACAGGTCTCTAACCCCTCACTGGGGATCCCCAACTTAATTGCCATTATCCTCCCCCTGGGGGAGTGGACCTCCGAACCTGTGACCACGTAGGTGGGACACGCCTGGAGGCAGAAGCCACAGTGGACACACTCGTTCATCATTCCACCTCAAGGGGTCTCTTATAGAGTATCCTCAGGTTCTCATCCTTCGCCTTACATCCCTCCAATCTGGGCAAAAGCTTGCACGGGTTCAGGAGTCGGTTAGGGTCGAAGTTCCCCTTGATCCTCTCCATGATCTCTAAGTCGCTGCTGGAGTAGTAGTCCTCCATGAACCTGAGCTTCTCTATACCTATTCCGTGCTCTCCACTCACTACCCCTCCGGCTCGGAGCGCCAGGCGAACGATCTCAGCGGAGGCCTCCAATGCCCTCTGGATTGAGGATTTGTTCTCAGGGTCATAGGGTATTAGTGGGTGAAGGTTTCCGTCCCCTGCGTGGAAGACGTTAGCTACGAAGAGACCATACCTAGACGCTATTCTGTATACTCCCTCTAGGACCTCAGGCAGTTTGCTCCTGGGGATGTTGGAGTCCAAGGTTAGGTAGGCCGAGGAGATGACGCCCATTGCAGCGAAGGCTCCCTTCCTACCCTTCCACAGCCTCTCCTCTTCCTCATCCCCCTTAGGGACTCTCACCTCACCCCCATTCCCCTCGATCACTTTGCTCACCAACTCCACCTCTTCGTCAGCTCCGAAGCCGTCCAGTTCCACTAGGAGTATGGCGCCGCACTCCGGATAACCTGCCCTGTATCTACTCTTCTCTACAACAAGAATTGAGTTCCTGTCCATCATCTCCATGGCTGCGGGTATTACACCAACCCTGAACACCCCCACTACCGCCCTAGAGGCTGAGTTCACGTCTTTGAACACTCCCATGACCGTACGCCTCTTTGGGGGTTTGGGGGTTAACTTAAGAGTCGCCCTCAGGACTACTCCAAGTGTACCTTCAGCGCCCACGAATATTTGGGACGGATCTAGAAACGGGGTTCCACCCACTTCCTCTACTGTGCCATCCGGTAAGAGTACTCTCAAGGAGACCACGTTGTTGGAGGTCGTGCCGTATTTAAGGACGTGTATTCCCCCTGAGTCGTGGGAAATGTTGCCCCCAATTGAGGACACTACGTAGCTAGAGGGATCTGGAGAGTAGAAGAGCCATGAAGGGCAGCCCCTGGAAACTAGGGCGTTCGCTATTCCTGGTCCAACCGTTATCTCCATCCCCTTCACCTCATAGATCCTCGACAGCCTAGTCATTGAAACTACCACCTCCCCCTGCGTAGGGACCGTGGATCCGCTCAAGCTCGTCCCTGAACCCCTCACCACGAACCTCACACCCCTGGAGAGTAGGTGTCTAACAGCTGCTATTGCCTCCTCCTCCGTGCCTGGTAGGACCACCAGGAACGGAGAGCCCTTTACCAGTGTGAAGGCGTCATAGGAGTAAAGCAGCCTATCGTCTCCATCTATTACCCACTGTTCTCCCACTATTTCCTCCAATTCCGCTTTTAAGTCCACTGAGAGAAATAGCTTCACCAAGGAAAAAAAGGTTGAGGAAATTGGACTTGGAGAGGGAACTCGGCGTGAGGTTAAGGAAAGGAGCTGAGGGGCCGGTGCGCTCCCACTTCACTTTCTCTCCTCGAGGTGAGGACGAGCTGGTCTCGATCTTGAGGAAGTGCGGCGAGTTGGGCGTAAGTGTTTGTCCAATCTGCGGTAATTGCCATCAAGTGGGACCTCTCGTCAAGGTTGAACTCGCCCTAGACCTCTCGGGGTTCAACCGGATCAAAGAGGTGTCCAAGGAGGACCTATACCTGGTAGCTGGACCAGGACTGACTGTGGAGGAGGCCAAGAGCAGGCTGTCTAAAGAGGGCCTCTTCTTCCCCTTCGACTACAGCGGATCCCTAGGAGGGCTCACGGCAACCAACTCGCCGGACTGGTTCACTTACCCTAAGGAGTTCCTGCTGGGAGGGAGAATAGTCACTGGGGACGGCGTTATGGTGAAGAGCGGAGGGAAGACACCTAAGTTCTCCAGCGGTTATAAGACGTGGAAGGTGGTTGCAGGATCCTTGGGCTGGCTCGGTGTTTTCACGGAGGTGATCTATAAGCTCCTCCCTAGGCCGGAAGCCTTCCTGAGGGCTCAACTGGGGGTGGATCAACTCACTCAGGTTTACCAATACAGTCCCCTCTCCGTATTGGCAGTGAGGACGGACAGGGAGTACCTCGTGGCCACGTTCGGTGGCCCAAGTAAGACCATCTCACGTATACCGTTCCAAGAGGCGGATCCCTTGCCCGAGATCCAAGGGGATAGGGTGGCTATCGTCTCACCCTTGGGTCTCGAGCTGGAGTATGCGAGGTTAGCTTCGAAGTTCCTCAGGGCCAACGCCTCCATTTCCCTGGTGGGAAAGGGGTACTCTAGACTCTACGTTGAAGACCTAAGAGGGGTAGAGGAGTTGAGGAAGATCGGGGTTAAAGTCATTGTGGAGAGTGGGGATTTCCCAGGGGACTACTGGGGGTTCAGAAGCAGGAGTCTAGAGCTCTTAAAGAGGAGTCTAGACCCTAAGGGCATACTGTGCCCAGGTAGGATTTAGTTGGATATCAAGTCAGACTCAGGATGTCCTCCTTTCCGGTCAACCTCTTCCTCCCGCTGTAACCTTCATCAGCGTAGTGCCAGTATTGGATGTCCACTTCGTCGTCCCTCCAACATAGGTAGGCTGGACTCCCATTTATTATGGCCGGGAAGTCCACTAATCCCAAGTCCACGTCCCTCAGTACTATCCCCTTCCTGGTTATCTCCTTCACTATTGAGTCGGCCTTGAAAGTATAGGTGGAAATCAGGGATCTCCTGCCCAACTCAATTGACTCCTCGATCAGGGCCTTCACCTCCTTTAGTTCCTCCAGTTTGTCCCTGAGCCAAGGCAATAAAGACCTAGCGGCCTCTAAATCGAAGTAAGGGAAATCCGATGCGGGTTGAATGTCCACACTTAGTTCTCACTAAGCTCAAATATAACAGCTAATCTCTTCCCTCCTTCACCAAGATCACTGTGAACCCCCTCACCTCGAGCATTTTTGCACCCACAGCTCTGGAGAGTTCTAGAGCGTAACTCCTCCTGTCCACACCTCGAGGTAAGGCCACCTTGACCACCTTGTGCTCCTTCAACCTCCTCTTTATCTCCCTTACCAGTCCCTCCGATATTCCGTTCTTGCCCACCCTCACCTGTGCATGGGAGGCCCTGGTTTCCCTCACGAGTCCTTCGTATTTCACAGACACTGATCTGGACTAGCGCCTTATAAGGGTGAAGGTTCCAAGCCCCGTGAAACACATACAACTCTCTGCCTCAAGGGATCGAGGACTTCAGGGAGGGATGAGGAGTAGGGGGGTCGGACTTTCATAGGGTTTCACTAGATTTCACCTCAACCCTCGCCCTCACACCCCTTATTCCCCTCACCGTGCCGTCTATGGGACTGACTCCCCTCAAGGACACAGCGAGTTTCATCGGGTGCCTTCCTCCGCCTCACATTGCTCATAGACTTCATTGTGACCCCTCCAATGAAATGTTAGCATAAAAACTTATGAACTTTACTGCTTCTAATAATCTTATGGAGCAAATAGTTTTCAGATCAACGGTCTCAAGTTATGGGACGGATAAGTATGGGAACAAGAGGTACGGCATAACAATACCATCAAAGCTTAGGGAAAAGGGTGAAAAACTATACGGAAAGGAGGTGATCGTGATTGCCATCCTACCAGACGACGAGTAAGCTAATAGGCTCTAGGGAAGCTTTAGGGAATTTTCAATTCGTGACTATAAACGGGAAAGTTGAGTTTGAAGACAAGGGGAAAGCTGTAAGGGTTGCTAGGGCTTACTCACGAGTTGTTAGGAGTGCAGTGAAACAATTGTTTGAGGGGAGGAGTGTAGATGAGTTAACGAAGGAGTTTTACAGAAACTGGGGGTTGAGGGGGCGGAAAGCCTCACCCCTTCCAGGGCGGGGAGACGTCAGCAGACCGGGGTTTCCGAAGGAGAAAGCTAAGGCTTTACGTTTGAGTGCTCTATCTCAAGCTTTGAGATTCCTTTCAAGGATTGGCGTCGATTATGTAGTATTTGAGGATTTATTCCTCATAATGAGGAGGAAGTTTGGGAATAGTAAAAGCGGTAACAGAAAGATCAGCAATTTCGCTAAGAAGCAACTTTTGATTCACGGTGTTATTAAAGCACTTAGGCTTGGACTTAATGTTATCCTAGCGAACCCTAAGGGTACTACTAACTCGAAGGAGCACGATGAGGTTATGAAGGGAAAGGGTTTTGATAGGCATACAGCCTCAGCTTATCTAATAGCGTTGAAAGACTTAGAGATATTAAATGATTTTAAATAACATAAACTTCACGATTTATCGAAAACAGTTGACGACGATATACGTCATATCGCTTAAAATTCCCTGCGAATCTCTTATGCCGATGTTCCTCTTCCCCCTTTACCTGTCACTCTTCGTTGTTGCAGCCTACGCCATGGCTGAGTCCACGGAGGAGTTGGAAAGGGTCTTCGGGCAGGGCTTCGCTGGGGGAGTGGTCCTGGGTATTATGACCGCCTTGCCCGAGACTCTCCTGGTACTCGAGGCTTCAGTCGAAGGGATTAAGGACGTGGCCTTAGGGGCGACGTTAGGGGGAAATCTAATCCTATTGACCCTGGGCGTGGGATTAGTGGGACTCTATCATAGGGCCAAATGGGGCGAGGAGCTCAGGATGAAGGGTGACTACGGCCTAGACGTCCTATTCTTGGTCTTTTCCACCCTTTACTTCCTTGCCGTCTACCTATACGGCTCGCTGGACAGTTTCACCTCCATTCCCTTCCTGGTTATATACGCCGTCTACCTATACGAGAGATCCTTAAGGGGCGTGAAATCCATGAGGGATTCAGAAACAGTTCCCCTTAAACGGAAGCTGAAGACAACTCTCATGCTTTCCTTGGCTCTGGCCATTCTGGTCCTGATCTCTGGGAGATTCGCGTCCTCCCTGGACTCCTTGGCCTCCTCCCTGGGTCTCCCCTCCCTTTGGCTCTCCCTGATCATAGCGCCCATAGCAGCTGAGCTGGAGGAGAAGCTGGGGGCTTTCCTATTAGTGAGAAAGAGGGAAGGGGGAGGTTCCACTGCAGTTGTGAGCTTCATTGGAAGCAAGATCGAGAACAGCACTCTGCTCCCAGCCATAATAGGCCTCACAGGAGGGGTCCAACTTCACTCCGCCACCGGAGTTCTCCTGTCCTTCTTCTTATCCACTGGGATATTCCTGGCCTTCTTGGAGAACGGGAGGCTCAGCTCTTTGGAGTCCTCCCTGCTGATCTTGACTTACGCAGTATTGGCAGTGATCCCGCTCTACCTATAAGTTAAACGCTCTTCTGAAGTTCCCCTCAACTACCCTGTGGAGCTCCTCCACCTCTAGCCCTAGCAGCTCCGCTGTGAACTCCTCAGTCTTGGGGATCATGTTAGGCTCAAGCAGTATTCCCCTATACACATATCCACCATCGCTCTCCATTAGTATCACTCCAGGAGGCGCCCTCCTCACTGCATCCTGGTGCTTCCTCTGAAAGGTTATTGAGGGGTTCACCGTTATGAAGTAGCCTGCCCCCTCGATGTCCTTGAGGAGCTCAGGGGACCCTGTATACCAGTGGAGGATCGCCCTCCTAACCCCTCTCCGGATCATGGTGGAAAGAGCCTCCTCCCAGGCGTCTAAGGCGTGGACGTTTAGCGTCTTGTCCTCGAAGAGAAAGGACTGGAAGACCCTCCTCTGGACCTCTCGTGGTGCTTCGGATAGCCTATAGTCTAGCCCTACCTCCCCTACGAAGTCGGCCTTCTCCACCAGTGGTAGGACTTCCTCTACCTTCTCGATGTGAGCCCTCCAAGGATGGATCCCTACTCCCTTTAGAATACGCTTTGAGTTGAGGGAGAGCGTGTCCAGGGAGGACCTGAAGTCCACCGAAACCGCTGCGATCACTGCCTCATACTCCCTCTTGAGGTCCACGTAGTGACAGTGCGCGTCCAGTATCATGTTTTCAGTTGAGGACCTAGCGAATATAAGCATGCAATGAAGCAAGCCGTTTTGGGGTCTGTCCCAACTTCTTCTTTTGTTTACTAAACGAATCTTTAATAAACGCTCCAGTGAAGTGAAAAGCATGTTAAAGCTAGGTGACAAAGCCCCCGATTTCGAGGGGGTAACGGACTCCGGGGAGAGGATAAGGCTCACTGATCTACTCAAAGAACATGAAGTGGTCCTCTACTTTTACCCTAAGGATGACACGCCAGGGTGTACAGCTGAGGCCTGCGCTTTCAGGGACAACTGGGATAAAGTCAGGGAGAAAGGGGCCTTGGTAATAGGGATTAGTTCAGACGACGTGGAGTCGCACAGGAAGTTCAAGGGAAAGTATAAGTTACCCTTCACCCTGGTGAGCGACCATGATGGAAAGATCAGGGAGCTATATGGGGCGAAGGGCTTCTTGCTTCCAGACAGAGTGACCTTCGTGATAGATCGCAAAGGGATCATACGACACGTGTATAAGTCCCAGATGAGACCTGAGAATCACGTGAAGGAGGCCTTGAGAGCACTAGAGGAGATAGCTAAGGAGGGTTACGGAGAAGGGGGGTCTAAGGGGAAGTAAAGTCTGCCCGCCCTTCGTTACTGTATCTCCATTAGGCGTCCCCTCTCTAAGTCCTCTATTATGGCCATAGCGGCGTTCCTCCCAGGAATCCCTGTTACCTGTCCTCCAGGATAGGTACCTGCACCCGTTAGGTAGAGCCCTTTCACAGGTGACCTATATCCCCACCCCTTGACAGGCCTTCCGTCGAATAGGTGGGGCATCTTCATGGGTATGTGATCCAGGATCCCCAAAGGAGCACCATAGACCTTCTCCACGAAGTCCGGCGTGACTACATCTACCTCCTCTGCCCCCTCCCTTAAGTTCCTCACTGGCGCCTCATCCGGATCACCCATGAGGAGTACCACGTGACCCCCAAGGCTCTGGTCCGAGAAGGAGGGGATTATCATCTCCCCTGAGTCATAGTCTATTATGGAGGATCTGAAGGGCCTCAACTCCTGGGCTAGCTCAGGGACCTCCCTCATGATCACGTTGTATTTCCTCCACCCCGCCTTGAAGACCTTGAACTCCGCCTTGACCCTGTCACCCAGCATCCTCACTGTGGAGAGGGGGCTCAACGCGCTCACCACTACGTCATAGGCTTCCACTCTCCCCTTCACCCTAATCCCCTTCACCCTATCCTCCTTCACGGAGATTTCCTCCACTTTCGTATTATACTTGAACTTCACCCCTAAGGCCTTGGCTCTCCTCTCCAGCTCGACTCCCACGCTCCCCATTCCTCCCTTAACCACGGACCACTCTGGGGTGAAGTAGTATGCAACCATGAAAGCTGGTTCCTCCTTGAGGTGGGGATAAACGAAGAAGTCCCTGAGGTCCTCCGAGATGTACTCCCTAAGGAAGCGTTCCGAGCTCTTGGTTAGGAACTCCTCCAGTCCCTTCTTTTGTGCCTCCTCCTTAACCTCCTCAATCGAGGGAGGGGAAGTCCTGAAGGCTAGTTTCTGTAGGAAAAGTCGCCTGAAGGCCATGACCCTGTCCTCAAACTCTTGGTAGTTGTCCTCCCCAGCCGATCTCAATTCCTTGATCCTCCTCTCCCTGTCCCTCCAGAACGGTATTACCCTACCCTCGTGGTGTATTACCTGGAACGGGTCCTGGGGGAGGAGTTCCAGGTGCAGATCGAGTTCTCTCATTATCCTCTCGGGCATGAGACCCAAGACGTAGGAAGCCCTACTCACCTTGACTCCCCTGATCACCTCGGTGTCCGCCATTCCCCCCGGCCTATCCCTGGACTCGTATACAGTTACATCGAAACCCCTCATGGCAAGGTAACAGGCGTTCACCAAACCGTTATGTCCAGCCCCTATAACTGCAACTCTCACCTTACTCACCAGAAATAGGGCTTCTCAAGCCCTCGTCGTTTATAAATCCTGGCTTAAGTTGGGTAATTACGGTTTGAACTCAAGGAGGCGGAAGTCCCCCCTCAGCATTTCCAGCTAATTCATCGGTGAGGTGTACACAAATTGTGAGAGGGTTCGGGCTTCATTCAATTTTCATGAATTTGTGTCCGATCCTCAGTCCTTGGGCTTCACTGAGGTTAAGGGTTCCCCTCTTCACCTCCGCCCCTTAGCGGGGTGACCTACCTACGCATGTGTGGAAACACACCTTTAGCTTACCACCTTCACACCCTTCGGGAAAGTTCATCCACATTCTGTGTGGATATATTTTATTTTCGTCAAATTATATAAACTTCACGGCTTATCGAAAACCGCTGACGACAGCGGAATTGATCCCAGGTCGGACAGTCCCTGGAATGGATAACGAGGACTGCAGGGTCCGGAGAAACTCGGAGCGAACGAGTATCACCTTAACCAATGGAGTGGAGTCCTGAGGAGTAGGGCTTCCAGACCACTTCAGTGAAAAGGTTATTTCCTATAACCCTCCCTTTTAACTATGCGAAAGCTCAGAACTAGAGTTGTAGTTTCAGGGACTCTCCTGCTGATGTCCTTCCTCTCCTACCTAGCAGCGCTTGACCTCAAGTACCCCTCCCTATCTCCCCTCTCCACACTTTTCCTCTTCCTATCTCCATGGTATGCGCTGGGCGATATCTTCATGGCCAATGTCATGAGGTGGAGGTCCAGGACTTTCTGGCTAGCATTCTTTCCCTACATTCTTTTCCACTACTTCCTCTTCAGCTTCCTAGTGGTAGGGGAGTTGCCGATCTGGGGCAGGATAGTCGGAGGCATAGGGGTGGTATCTAACTTAGGTGGTCCTCAGTATTTCGCTTACGTGGATACATTCAACCCGGCCATATGGTTCTTCATAGGTCGATATGAGGGTTCCCTAACCCCGTTTCAAACCTTCATAGGCCTAGTAGTCGCACTGCTGGTCGCAGCTAACGTCTCTCTACTGACAAGGGCCTACCGCGTCATAAAGCGAACTAAGGCTAAGTCCCTGATCCTTTTACCCTTAGCTGGGCTATTCTCAGCCACCTCCTGCTGCCTCGCTCTACCCACCATCCTCTTGCTCACCTTAGCTGCTTCTTTCACGACCCTAACTTCTTTGATCCTTTCCCTACTCTCAAGCCCACTCTACTTCGGGGCAATCTACTACGCACTCCCTGTCGTGTCAGCAGCTGCGCTGTGGGCTAACATGAGGAGCTTAACCCTGGTGGTAAACAAGGCGTGTAGACTTTGAGAAATCATGGTTACTAATAGTTTAAGACAGAAGTTTACAGAGCTAGTTGGGGGGAGGGAGCCACTAGGTGGGAGCGAATCGCTTGATTAGGACTGTATGATATTCCCTATAGTGATAATAACGTCCTTCTCCTGCCTGATCTAGGGTGAAGGGCTGAGAGAGGGCACAGACATCAAGACTCTCACCTTTCCGATTTCAATCATTAAGGATCCCCCGTTCTCAAATCGGGGAATTCGACCTCTCCGGGTACCTATTGAGTGAGGGATGTTCCCCACTCAAGGCAAGAATAATGGGTCGACCTAGAACCCGTTGTCTCTACACTTTCATCCTGGTCATTTCATATACAGTTACGATCCAGTGTGGGACTCAGCTCTCGCCCATCCACGTGGGCGGATCACGAACTCCTTAGGAATAGGGGTCCACACTCCTTAACCTCTCGTCCCTTCTGGCAGGGCCCACATAGGTGGGAAGTCTTCTTCTCATTCTCCAGAGATCTGGAGAAAACTAATATGAAATCATTATTAACGTGGAATATGATCAGCATTGGGAATACGTTATTGAATCCAGAGTTCGTGGAACGGTGAGGGCTTGGAATCTAGCTCCCTTCGCTATCCTCGAGTTGAAGCCATCTTCATTCCGCATTCATCTTTTATAGTTATCCTCTTACATGATCCTTCAAGTTGAGCGTAGTCGAAACCATAGACCTGACTAAGGTCTACGAGAACGGCGTCAGGGCCTTAGACTCCCTTAACCTGAGGTTGGAGGGGAAGATCTCCTGCGTGTTGGGGAGGAACGGAGCGGGCAAGACGACCCTAATGAGGATCCTCTCAACCCAGCTGAGACCCACCTCAGGGAGGGCTTACGTTTTGGGCCTAGACGTGATGGAGAAAGCAGAGGAGATCAGGAGGGTCATATCCAGTATACCTCAAGAGGCTAAACCCATGGGGATAGCGTCGCCCTTCGAGCACGTGGTCATGTATTTGACGGCTAGGGGAGTCTCGATTAGGGAGGCAATGGAGAGAGCCAGGAGATCCCTCAAGGAGGTGGGGCTATGGGACTTCATGAACACTCCCACTGACGAACTCTCAGGGGGGATGAAGAGGAAGGTTATGGTTGCCATGGCCCTTTCAGCTGAGACTGAGGTGGTCTTCTTGGACGAGCCCACCACAGGCTTAGATCCCATATCCAGGATGGAGGTCTGGTCTGCCATAAGGTCCATAAACTCAAAGGTCCTCCTGACCACTCATTATATGGAAGAGGCCGAGCAGCTCTGTCACAGGATAGCCATAATAGACAGGGGTAGACTCAAGGCTGAAGGGACTGTGGAGGACCTACTTAAGCCCCTGCAGGGTAAGGTCAGAGTTGAGGGGGTGGGAGACATAAGGATAGGGAAGATCTCCATATCCTACGTGGAGGAGCACAGGGCTAGGGAAATGATAGGTAAGGGAGTGACCATAAGGCCTGTCTCCCTTGAGGACGTCTTTATCCTCTCAGGTGTTCAGGTTGAGGATTAGGTTCATAGTCACCTTCGCGTGGTTCTACGGTTGGTCCAGCTTGAAGAGGGGGCCCACATATATAATATCCTACTTGAGCCTGCCCCTCTCCCTCCTCTTCCTAGTCTACGTTCTCTCTCAGGGCAGATTAGTAAGCTACTCAATCCTAGGGGGCCTGATCTCAGTGATAGCCTCTAACTCCCTCTCCAGTATAGGGGACTTCGCCTTCATGAGGCTGGAGCTCAGGCTTCAGGACCTGTTAGTGGCCACTGAGGTAGGTCCGCTGGACTACATGGCTGGGTTGATGTTGGGGAACCTGCTCTTCTCCTCCCCTGGGGTCCTCGTTTACCTCCTCATGGGTTACCTCATTGGCCTTATCAAGTCCTTCACCTTACCCCTCCTCATGGGAGTCCTCCTGTTGGTCCTGATCTCCACTTCCTCCCTCTCAATGGTCCTCGCTAGCAGGCTGAAACACACCAGGCACTCCTGGGGATTAGCCGGCCTTCTCTCCATAGCCTTCACGGTCATCCCACCCATGTATTACCCCTACGATGTTCTGCCGAGGCCTATATTATACGCCCTGATGCTCTCCCCTCCCACTCCAGGTGCTGTAATCCTCCAGTCCTATTACGGCTTAGCGCCTGGGGAGCTCTGGCCTGGGTTAGTGCTGGTGGGGGAGACAGTTGCCTTCCTCCTCATGGCGAGGTACTTCACCAGGTGGAGGGAGTAAGACTTTTATTGATCTACCGAACAAATGTTCGGCGTAAAATGGAGAATTTAATCCAAGAAATAAATAGGTTGAAGAGGGAGAAGAACGCTGTAATATTGGGTCACAATTACATGGACTACGGGGTCCAGCTGGTGTCCGACTTCACCGGGGACTCCTATGAGTTAGCAGTGAAGGCGTCTAGGACCAACGCCGGTCTCATAGTCTTCGCGGGGGTTTACTTCATGGCGGAGCAGGCAGCAGCTGTGAACTTGGGCAGGAAGGTCCTCTCCCCTGACCCTGGAGCTGGTTGTTCCCTCTCCGACTCCCTTGATGTGCAGACTCTGCAGAGGTTCAAATCCCTCTACCCTAAGGCGCCAGTGGTGCTTTATATAAACACCAGTATCTACGCCAAGGCCTTGGCGGATTACGTAGTCACATCCTCCAACGCTGTCACAGTGGTCTCCAACTTAGACAGCGAAGTGGTCCTCTTCGGCCCCGACAGGAACCTGGCTAACTACGTGGAGAGGAAGACTGGTAAGAAAATAGTGAAGGTTCCTCCCGATGGGAAGTGTGTAGTCCACGCTAACTACCTGAAGCAGTTCGTGGAGATCGCCAGGAGGAATTTCCCCAAAGCAGTGCTAATGGCCCACCCTGAATCCCCCATGGAGGTTTTGGAGCAGGCAGATTTCGTTGGCTCCACGAGCCAAATGGTCAGGTTCGCCAAGGAGAGCCCCTTCCAGGAGTTCATCGTAGCCACTGAGATAGGGATGCTCAACACCTTCAGGTTACACGTGCCCAACAAGACGTTTTATCCCTTGGTCAATGTTGCGTCATGTGCTTGCGCCAGGTGTCCATATATGGCCATGATAACCCTGGAGAAGGTGAAGAGGTCCTTAGAGGAGGAAGTGTTTAGGGTCGAAGTCCCAGCCGACGTAGCCGAAAGGGCCAAGAGGGCCTTTGAGAACACGGTGAGACTCCTGCAATCCGTGAACAAGCTCAGGGAAAGTCCTCCTCCCTCATTCCAGACCGTGAGGGAGTGATCAGAGCCGCTTGAGCCTTTCGCGGATCCAATTCCTCACGTCGTAGAAATATATGTTGTCGTAGGGGCAAGCATCTACGCATTCCCCAACGCCGATGCACTTCATGGACTTGAACTCCCCCTGTTTCAAGAACCAAGACCTCATGTCCGTCAACCCCACTGGACACGCCTTGGCACAGTCCACTGTGGGACACCTGAGGCAGGTCTCAGGGTCTTTGACCTTGAGCCTGAAGAGGCCCATCCTACTTACGAGTTGATTGAAGGTCCCCCAATAGCACCACCCCCCTGTAACACAGGCATAGGTGCCCATGAAGGGGATGGAGATGAAGACCAAATACCATAGCAAGTTGAACCAAACCGTGTAGACGAAGGCGCTGACGTCTATCCCTAATACGGTGAAGTTGACTGCTCCAATGGAGTTCAGGTAGGAGATCAAGGCAATGCCTAGTACACCCGTTGAGACCGTCACTACCACTACCTTGAACCAAGGGGAGAGTCTAGAGGTCAGAGTCTTCCTTCCCAGTCTAGAGCTCCTGTTGTAGACCTTGAGCGAGTTGTAGAAAGTCCCCTGATACATCATCGGGGCTGTGCACGTGACAGAGCAGAGCTGCCTTGAGCCGAAGAGGAAGGAGAGGACCCCTGATACAGCGTAGGTCCCCAGGAGCGCCGGGATCACGGAGAGTGTCACCGGGCCCAGCGTGCCAACGCCCATGGACCACATGTATGGGATAGAGGCTAACTTGGAGGAGAGGGGGGAGAAGCCTGGGAAGTAGATCGTGTAGAGGGCGTAGGCCCCGATCATCAATCCCATCCTTATCCTGTTCTCCCTGACCCTCCTCTCCAAGGCCCTCCTGAAAGCCAGGAACCCCATTTCCACCCCCATCATGATCAGGAACCAGATGCTCCCAGTGACCCCTGTGACGGCGGAGAGGAAGTCCCACAACACTGAGGTGGGGGTATATGAGTTGAGCCAGCCCAAGGGTAGGGAGGAGGTGAAGCCTGCTACTCCTGGAGCGAAGAGGCCGTTGAGGAAGTCCAGGGTGCCTCCCATGAACCATTCCATAACGAACGTCAGGGTGAGGAAGGTGAAGGTCCACCTGGAGTCCCTTAGGTAGTTAGTTCTCCACTTGCCTGGTCCAGCGAGTGCCCTGTAGACTAGCCAACCCATGGAGACCGCGGTAACTACGTCTAAGGGAGACCAGAGGGAAGTGAGGTAATAGGTGAAGGTAGAGGCCATCATGGCGGTGAAAACTAGCATGATCTCCATTGAGGTTAGGGTCTCCTGTGTGGCCCTGAGCCTGTCCCTGTATAGGGAATCGTAGATGAGCACCGTGGAGCCTATCATGGCGATCGCTGAGGCCCAGACCAGGTAACTCCAATAGGCTTCAGGAAAGGTGGGGGGGAAGAATGACATGGTAAGGGCTCCAGCTAAGAGCATGGGGAAGAGACGATCAGAATTTCTCATGGAGAGGAACGCGGAGAAGAACATCTCAGGGATCATGGCTCCGAGGAACCAGGGGCTCTGGATAGCCGAGATCAGGGTGGAGGGGGAACCCGTCCACGCGTTCAGGAATGCTCCCATGGCCACTTCTGAGGCGATCACGAGGGAGGCGGTTAGGGGGATCACGTAGCTCGGCTCAGCAGTTCTCCGCTTCGTTAGCGGGACTAAGGCCAGGAACATGTAGGCGCTGTTAATGGTCAAGGCGATGGTCGGCATGCCCAAGAGGTAAAGGTAGAGCCCCAAGTTCATGGTCAGCATCATGCCAGCTATGTAGACAGCAATCAGGACGCGCCTCACTCTCCTCCTCATCTTCACCTCATATACTACATATAGCATAACGGCTGTCATCGAGGCTGCGTAAAGCACTGCCTCGATCAGTGACATATTTGAAATTATGATCTTGAAGCATAAAAGGGGGTTGTGGTCAAATGTGTTGAGAAACCCGCGGATCTACACTGGGGGCTTTGTGCCTATCTACCTTAACAACTCCCAGCTAGGGGTGGTGACCCACTTGAGGTGCTCTCCCTCAGCTGAATACTACTGCTGCGTCGCTCTCCGTCAGGTAAGGGGCGATCCTCCCTGAAACTAGGTAGGAGTTAAAGATCCCCTCCTTGCCGATGAACTCCACTGTGGGCGTCTTTCTCTCCAGTATGTAAAAGGCCTCCCTGGATAGGACAACCATGGAACTTCCAGCCTCTGCCGTTACCAAGAACCTGGACGCCCTTCTCAACAACTCCACCTCGTATATTCCTGATCTGTCCACCACCCTGAAGAGCGAGGAGAAAGTCTCAGGTGAGATGATCACCAGGGTATCCTTGCCGAAGCCCCTCTCCTTGAGGATCTGTATACCCCTCACCGCGTCACTCACGATGTTCCCTGGGACAGTCCAGTCCCTCTTCTTCTCCCCTCTCCCCCTCCTCATGGGTGAAAGTGGGTGATCCCTGAGGACTGTGGCGTTCTCCTTGGTAACATACTTCAGCCCAGCCCTCGTAGAAAGGCCGATCTTTTCGTTCAAGTTAGCGTCCTCCCTGATCTTCAACTCCACAGCCAAGGTAGTTACTTCGTAGAGTGATACGCTCTCCCCCTGGACTAAGCTCGAAGCGTCTTCCTTGAACTCCCTGATCACTATGGAGTCCTGAGCGTAGCTCGCTTTGTTTCCGAGCTTGTCAGCTATCCTGGTGGAGATTGCCTTGGCTACATAGTCGTATACCGGATCAACGCTCGTCCCTTCCTTTACCTCCCCCTTCACTTCTTCCTGATCCTTCCCAAGCGGGAAATCCACTCCCCTACCTATCATTCTCGAGGCCTCCTCCCACCCCTTTCGCATATAGTCGAAGTCCTCCCCGCTGATCTCGTATAGGAGCCTCATGAACTCCCCGAAGTGCGCTATTTCCTCCCTAGCTATGTCATTGTGTACTCTCTTCAACCTCTCGTCTTGAAACAGTCTGCCCTGCTGCAGGTAGAAGTTTATGGCGTCCAACTCAGCTACCAGGGCCTCCCTCAAGGCTCTAACTTCCTCCTCTCTATCCATCTTCTCCTTCCTCGTGAGGATCGAGGGATCCTTTGAGAACATAGCAGTCTATTGTCTCACTGACTATTAAAGTCCTGTTAACTAATAGACCGTCAGCAGTGGATGCTTTACAGAAACTGGGGGTTGAGGGGGCGGAAAGCCTCGCCCCTTCCAGGCGCGGGGGCGGAAAGCCCCTCATTTTAAATACCCCTTCGTCGAGACGATTTTTGCTGATGATAACGACGCTCCTCCCCAGCTCGACTAGGGAAATGGGACTGCGGGAGGAGCAACCATCACCTCCCTTTCCCCTTAAGGGAGTGGACTTCACGGATGGAAGTCCCCCCCACTGGGGGGAGTTCTGGCGCCCCCGACTGCCCACCAGGGGTGTAGTCCCGAACCAATGAGGGGAAAGATGAGCCCTCTGGGAGGGAACCCTTCCGGGGCGGGGAGACGTCAGCTAAATGTAGGCTCCCACTTCACTGGCTTAACTTCGCTTTCCCCAGTGCCTCTTTCAATGTCTTTGTTAGCAGTTTCACACAAGCTTTGATTTACCAACATGTGATATCATTAGCGTATGGTAGGGAGTGAAATTCGTGAGCCAGCGCTAACACTTCACCAGAGGGTTCCACTGTGGAGTCCTTGAGCAATGGGGGGGGGGGGGGGGGGGGGGGGAAGGAAGATGCTCATATGGAACTCCCCACTTCATGGTGGGGGTTCATACTCCTTAACCTAGGCGTGCGGAGCTGGAAGGGGCATGGGGACGAAAGGTTGACTACAGTCATGAAACCCCTATGAAAGCCCAATCCCTCCTCTTAGTCCACCCTCTTTAATTCGGCTATTCCCCTTCTCTATGTCTATGACCCCGAAAGCGGCCATTATGGGGGTCTTCGGGATAGGAAACCCTAAACTAATTGTCTGGGTCAATAATTATGACCAAGTCCATGGACTAGTACCTCTGCCTAATTCTTTTCCTCTCCTCTATCCTAACCACATCTCCCATATTGGTCATTTCTTTATATTTTGTTAAACTTCTCCTATGTCATTAGGGACCACTCACAAAGTAGGGATTGGTCAATGTCCTTTGCTAAGTGATCAAACCGAAATAAGGGCGGTGAAATTGTTTAGACTTGAGTAATCCAACTCCACAACCCTCTCCTCAATATCCTTTGAATAGCGATCTAACATTTTTAGATTCCCCGACCTATCATGGGGCATGAATTACACGGAGTCCTCAAAGAGGGTCTTCCTGAGCACGGGGACGAAGTTCCCCAGTAGGTTAATATGGGCAGTAGCAGCGGTGAAGCGCGCTGCTGCCGAGGTCAACGTGAGGTTAGGTCTCCTCCCCAAGGAACTAGGAGAGGCCATAGTGCGGGCGTCGCAGGAAGTCATGCAGGGCAAGCATCACGAGGAAGTGGTGGTGGATGTTTTTCAGACAGGCTCAGGCACTGGACTCAACATGAACTTGAACGAGATCATAGCCGAGAGGGCCTCAGCCCTCTCTGGAAGGAGAGTTCACCCGAACGATCACGTGAACATGGGGCAGTCGTCTAACGACGTGATCCCCACTGCCATTAGGCTTGCGGCCATTGCCGAAGCGGAGTCCAGCCTCCTCCCCTCCTTAAGGGAGTTCGTCGAGGAGTTGGACTCCTTGAGCCGAAGGACCTCAAGCGTATATAAGGCTGGAAGAACCCACTTTCGGGACGCGCTCCCGGTCACCATGGGTCAGGAGTTCAGCGGTTTCAGGGACGCCTTTCAGAGGGACCTGAGGCTGGTTGGGGCTTCGCTCGACGAAGTGAGGGCACTTCCCATAGGGGGGACCGCCGTGGGCACGGGACTCAACTCCCATCCATCTTTCGGCGAAATGGTGGTGAAGGAGCTCTCCACTTTAACGGGTCTACAGCTCAGGCGGGCCAATCCTTTCACCTCCATGAAGCTCCTTACGGATTTAGTGTCCTTTTCCTCCTCGTTAAGGACGGTAGCCCTCGACCTCTACAGACTCTCTCAGGACCTCAGGCTCATGTTCTCAGGCCCCATCACCGGCCTGGGTGAGGTGGACATACCCACCCAGGAGGAGATCGCCGGTAGCTCCATAATGCCTGGCAAGACTAACCCGGTAACGGTGGAGGCGACCATGTTGGCTTGTGCGCAGGTTATGGGTTTGGACCACGCTAATCAAGTGGCGGGAATGTTCGGGGAGTTCGAGTTGAGCATGGGTGTTCCCCTGATGGGCTACAACGTGGTGAACCAGGTCCTCCTCTTGTCCGAAGCCCTGCGGAAGACCAGGGAGTTGGTGCTGTCCAAACTAGTTCCCAACGAGGAGAGGTGTAAGAGGTATGCCGAGAGTAGTCCATCCCTCATAACAATCCTCTCCCCAGTAATAGGATACGATAGGGCAGCTGAGATAGGGAAGAGACTGAATAAGGGAATATCAATAAGGGAGGCGCTCAAGGAAATGGGATACAGTGAACAGGAAATAGAGGAACTACTGAACATGGAGAACCTGGTGAAGCCAGGCATACCAGTCCTCAAGGGACGATAGCTATCCCAGGGTTCATGGGAGAGGCGAGTCTTTTCTTCCCCTTAAAGTCTGGAACGTCCTCCCAAACTCCGTAGATCTCCAGCGGTAAACCTATGAGCTTCTCCAGGTAAACCTTCAAACTCAAGAGGGCCTCCTTCTCCCTCAGTTTAACCGCTGACATGGCCTCTCTCAGGTACTCTGGGAAGGACGAGAGGTCGGCTTCCCCTTCGTCATTGACGTAGATCACCACCCTTTTTCCGGAAGCCGCCTTCATCAGCTCAGCCACCCTCTCAGCCACCATCAATGCGTATTCCACCTTGAGTAAGTCCTCGGCACTGTAGGAGAACTCTTCGGGTGTGGGAAAGGGAGAGAGGGAGACGTAGCTATCCTTAAACCTGTGCCAGATCTCCTCAGCTACGTGAGGGGCCAGCGGGGCCACAGCCCTCACCCATGCCGAGAGAATCCTAAGTAGCAGGTCTCTGTTCAGGTCTTCAGTTAATTTGAAGTAAGTCTCCAGGGCCCTAGGGATCCCCCTCAATAAGATCTCAGCGGCTGAGTGAAAATCGGAGGTCGAGTAGTGGAAGTCCAGTTTCCTGACGTAGTACTCCATGAGGCTCGAGAGCCACTTGTCGAGACCTGAACCCACTCCCTTGGAGGAGAGACACTTCTCCCACAGTCCCCATAGGGCCTCTAATCTCTCCTTGTAGTAATCCATGAGCCTCTCCGAGAGGTCCACGTCACTGCCAAGGAGCGAGCTTGAAGCTAAGGCAAGTCTCACCACGTCCGGTCCGTATTTGTTCACCAGATCCCTGACTGGGACCTGAGATCCTTTCCTCCCCGAATACCTAACGGAGCCCACCACTGCGATCTCCCTAGGCTCCATGTCAGGCAGGAGGGCTGAGTGGTGGAAAAGCATGAAGGGTATGTGGTTGAGGACCAAGTAGGCTTCCGTGAACCTAACGTCCACTGGGTACCAATACTTGAACTCCTGGGAGAGTTCGTCCTCGCCCGAAAAGAGTCTCTCCCAGAAGTCGTCTGGAGGAGTAGAACGGATCCTGTGCGACACGGTGTAGAAGACGGTGTATAGGGTAGAGTCGCTCAGACTCTCGAAGACCTGCGAACTGTCCCAAGGTATCCTAGGACCTATGCCCCTCGACCTAGCTATTGCTATGTCCTCTGACTCCTCTATCCTCTTGGCTATGTCCCTCCTGAAGGACTCGGGCGTCACCTTGACCCTGGAGAGTATCTCCAACGTCCTCCTCCTCCACTCCTCCTGGCTATACTTAACGAACCACTGTCCTGCCACCCTCTTGACTATCACCTCAGCCCCGCACCTGCAATAAACCGGGGAGTTGGAGATCTCCATCATGCTTTCATATGCACCCACTCTCCTCAGGACACTAGTTATGACCTTCCTCGCCTCAGGGACCCTCAATCCCGAGAGATCTCCAACAGCCTCAACTAGCTCTTTCCTCACCCTCCTCGCAGCGTCCTCCCTGATCACCCCTTTGTAGTACTCCTCCCTGTATATGGCCTCGGCATACTCCTTGAGTATGGCCGGATCCCTGGTGCCAGAGGAGAGGGCGTGAAGCGAGGGGATCTCGGGTAACCCTTCAGTCCTGATCACAGGTGTTGGGGAGAACTCGATCCCCTGTTCCTCCAACGCTATGAAATCGAATGGTTCGTGAGCTGGGGAAGCCACTGTGATCCCAGTCCCCATGGATGGATTGACGTATTTGCTCGGTAACACGGGCAACTCCTCTCCAGTGAGGGGATTGACAGCCTTCCTCCCAACTAGCTCCTCAGCCCTCACTTCGCCCGTGATCTTGACGCTGCGCTGGAAGGACAGCTTATACGCAGCCCTAGAGGACAGGACCATATTCCGCCCTGACTCCTCCACGATTACGTAAGTGGACCCAGGGTTCAGGAGGATCGCTGCCCCTCCCAAGGCTGTCTCAAGCCTGGGTGATGTGGCCGGGAAGATCAGGTTCCCACTCTTGAACAGGATCAAGGGCACGGTGTGTAACTTAGGCTCCACATATCCCTTTGTATCATGCATACCCACAGCGTAGTTATCCCTGGGGCAGAATGGTAGGTAGTCCTCTCTAGCCTCAACCAATCCCTTGGCCAGGAGCTTCTTATACTGCCAATGGATCAGGGACTCGAAACGCGGATCCAAGGTGTTGAATTTCCTGCTCCAGTCCACGCTAAGGCCTAAGAGTCTCATGTCCTCCTCCATGAGTTTACTGAAGAAGTCAGCGAATTCCTTAGGCCCTGAAAGCCTCACTATTTCCTCCCTTGGAATTCCATAGGAGGAGAGAGTCGTTATTACCTCTGTGTCCCCCCTCTTCACGGCCTCTGAGAGAGCGGTTATGGGAGTCCCGGTGTATTGGAAGGCCACTGGGAAAAGGACGCTGAATCCCTTCATCCTAACGTAGCGGGCCTTAACGTCGGCACTAACGAAAGCCCTAGCGTAGTCCAGGTGGAGAGGAGAAATTGGGTAGGGGAAGGGCACAGTGACGAAATACTTACTCTTCCCTGGCTCCGGCCTCGCTGTGAAATCCCAAGACGACTGCCACTTCCTGGCTATGTTAACCAAATCCATAGGGTTATCTAATGAACTTAAGTTATAAATGTGGAGGACAAGGCCTAGTTAGTGGAGTAATCGAGAAAGACCTCTACCTTCGTTCAGTAAGGCCAAGTTAGACGCTCAACCCTCCTCGAGGTACCTGAAGATCGCGGAGCTCGCTAACAGGAGCAAACCCGCGATCGAGAAGGTTGTCAAGTAGCCAGTGAAGTGGGCTAGGTAACCTGAGGCAAGGGATCCGGTGAACAAGGCCACGCCCGTAAGAGTGCTGTAGACTCCTAAACCTCGTCCGTGACTCCTCTCCCCTACGACCTTGAAGATCAGGGTGTTAGAGGCGGTGTTAAATAGGGGGAAGCCTATGCCCGAGGCCAAGGAATTGAGCAAGAGGTTCAAGACCAGTACTGGGAACCCAGTGAGCCAGTTAATGATCAAGGCCATGAGTATTTGGGATACTCCCCTGAGACTGAGAGATAGTACAGCTGTCTTCTGCTCAGTCAGCCTGTCCACTAGGTCCCCTGTCTTCATGTAGATCAGGGCTTGTATCCCCGTAGCCAGAGCTATTACCCCTAGGACCTCTGAGTCGTTGAGACCTCTCTCCTCTAGGGCTACGGGGTAAACGGTGTAGAAGATACTCGCCGAAAGGTAGAACAGGGATATGCCTATGTATAGGAGTGGGACGAAGTTCACAGGCTTCCTGGTGAGCCTGGAGAGCCTGAACATCTTGAAGTGATGGGGATCAGGGGGGTGGAGGAAGAAGAGGGGCAGTATCTTGAGCCTAGTTATGAAGGACTCCTTGAAGTGGACTATGGCTACTCTCTCCAAGTGAATTCTCGACCTAGGGATCAACCTCACACCGGCAGCGAAAGAGGCCAGCATGGAAGCGCTCAATATCTGCAGTAGGACATCAACCTTCACGAAAAGTACTGCCGCTGAGGAGATCACTAGTCCCACGACTACGCCTAAAGCTGCGAGCATGGACATCCTTGAGAACTCCCCTGCCCATTTCCTCTTCTCGCAGGTCTCCATTATTAGGAGATTGAATGGGGTTCCGTAGCCCACGCTGAAGAATATCACTGCGGGATAGAGTGCTGCCAAGGCGCTTAGGCCTCTAGCGTAGGGGAAGAGAGTCATAAGGGTCCCTGTTAGACCGAAAGAGGTTAAGGCCACCCACTTCCTGTCGAACCTATCCGACATGAGTCCCCAGATCATGGCAGCGGGGATCTGGACCAAATTTCCCAGTGTCATCACCAGCCCTACTTCCAACGAGTTGCCCCCTCGAGAGATTATCTCCAGGGTTACCAAGGTGCCCAGGGGACCTAAAGCGAGATTGACTGGGAGGACTAGCCACATCCACTTAGAGGAGACTATGTGCACTTTTATCCAGCGAAACTGGCCTTGATCAGTGTAATTTTAAAGTGAACTGGCCACTCTACCAGTGTATCTATAGTGCCGACTAAGCTATAAATCATAGGGTTAGGGCGTTATCCTTGAGAGTGTAGCGTTATTCCCCTTCGTAGACTATTCTCGTTGGAGGAAAATTTCGTAGCTTAGCGTCGATACTATCGACACACCGCACTCTACGCTGATTACCCTTAATACGGAGAGCCAAAGGGTCCACATGACTCCAACGAAGCCCCCCATAGTAAGAACCGTGAGCTCCGGAATCCTTCTAGGGAGGGAGTCAATCTCTAGAAAGAGAATTAGTAATGCCAGCATGCAATCGCTTATTAACCCAGGAGTTCTAAGCCAAGCTGCGAGTGAAGGACGATGAAGATCTTCGAGTACTCTAAGGAAATGGTGAGATTCTACCTTAAGTTCATGCGATCCGTGGAGATGGACACGTCCTTAGGAGCTACTATTGCAGCCTACGCCCTAAGAGCGGTGGCAATGGGGTTCCTCATACCCATGACTCTCAAACAGGTCACGGATCTCCTAAGTAAGGGGGCTGCGGCAGGAGAAGTGTTCTCTTCCTTAACCTGGAACTTCGCGGCTATCACCCTCATGATGTCCCTGACCGAGTGGCCCTTGAAGCTCTTCTGGGACGGTTTGGCTAAGTCCATCGTGAAGATCAAGAAGGAATTGCTCAAGGAGGCCCAAGTCAAGGGTGTGAGTAAGGAGGACATGGTAGGTAGGTTGGCCAGCGATGTGGACTTCGTGGCCTGGACCTTTGGAAACGTTTACACCACGGTGGTCCCGAACCTCCTAACGTCGGTAGCCAGTGTGATCACCCTATACGACTTCAACACCCTAGCAGGAGTAGTGGACACCGCTTTCATATTGCCCCTCATGGTCCTCCCGGAGTACTACATGAGGAGAGCCAGTGAGGCCAGGGAGTTCGAAAGGAGATACTACAGCGCCAGCATTCATTATATAGAGAAATGCATAGACGGCGATGGGGAAGGTCCTAGGCGAGTGGACGAGGCATTGGCTAATTGGACGAAGGGAATAAAGGGGGTGATAAAGCAAGATAGGATCTACTGGTCCTCAGCCTTAGCCTTCAACTTCGGGGTACCTGCAATGACAGCAGTGTTAGTTGTTAATCCCATAGGGGGTAAGGGCGTCAACGCTGGGGACTTGGTGGGCATAATCTACGCGAGTCTCAACGTCTACGGTCCTCTAATAAACTGCCTCTATGGCTTCGCCCTTCTGGGTCAGATAATGGCGGCCATAAGGAGGATCAACTCCATAAGGGAAATCGAAGGACTTCAGGTGCACTAGCCGAGCTTTTCTCCATTCTGTTGTTTTAGGGGAGTTGTCTGGGATCCACTTCACTGTTTCCCCCATTTACAAAGAGGGAGTTAAGGGGTGAGCGGCATGGCCGGTCCCTATACCAGATCGAGAGACGTGATGAAACGATTGGGACGAGAGCTTAGGAACTACCTGAACCAAGGTTTATTTCCCTCAGGGTAAATGACTTCCAATGAGGGTGGTTGCGGCCTTTAAGGTTGTGGCCGACGAGTCCATGATCAAGGTAGTAGGGGGGACAGTTAATTTAGCAGTTCCCAAGAAGTTGAGCGACTACGATAGGAACGCCATAGAGCAGGCTTTGAGAGTAAGGGAGGAGAACGGGGGCTCGGTTATCGGGATCACCGTGGGGGAGACCGACAGACGAGTTATCAGGGAGGCATTGGCAATGGGCCTGGACGAAGTGATCGCTGTGGAAGCTCAGGGCGTGGACGCACTCGCCACTGCTGAGGTCCTAGCGGAGGAGATCAAGGGGAGTGACTTGATCATTATGGGGGAGTCCTCCACCGATGCAGGTAACTCGGCAGTCCCATCCATGGTTGGGGAGATCCTGGGTCTACCTTCACTGACTTTCGTTAGGTCCATAAGGGTCTCTCAGGGCAAGGTATTGGCGGAGAGGGACTTGGGGAACGAGTTAGAGGTAGTGGAGGCGGATTTACCAGCGGTGATCTCGGTCACGGGGGAGATAAATTCGCCCAGGCTTCCCAAGATTAAGCAGGTCATTGAGTCCTCAAAGAAACCGGTTAAAGTGAAGAGAGTGGAAGTCAAGAGCAGGATCGAAGTGAAGTCGTTGCAGAGTTTTCAGACGAAAAGAAAACGCGTGGTCCTAGAAGGCGATGTAAGGGATCAGGTGAGGGAAGTCCTACAGCTCCTGAGGGGATCGCTTTGATAGTCGTCTTCTCCCTGGACAGGGATGGTTTCAGGTCAGCCTCCTTCATAGCTCAGTCCATTGGACGGGATTTAGTGGGTATATCCACGGAGGTCTCAAATTACGTCCCTCAACTTAGGCTGATAGGGGGAGAGGAGGAAGCGGTGGAAGCCCTGAGCTCCATGAGACCTCAGTTAGTCGTGTCTGGTGGATCGAGGAAGGACCTGGGCGTAGCCGCGAGAGTCGCAGCGAGACTGAGGGCCTCTTTCTCCTCCAACGTCCTCGCGGCCAAACTCCAGGGCCAACGCCTCGAGGTGGAGAGACCAGCATATGGCGGTAAGGTGAAGGCCTCAGTCTCCCTAGAGCTCCCAGCCGTAATATGCGTCTCCGGGAACGACAGTTCACCTGATACTTTCCCAGTCCAGGTGAATAGGGAACACTTACCTGTGAGGAGCAAGATCAGGGTTCTGGAGAGGAGAGTTAGGGACTCAACCGATCTGAGGTCCGCTAAGGTTATAGTCTCAGTAGGGAGGGGGATCGGGGGGAAGGAGGGTGTGGAATTGGCCTCTCAGCTGGCCCAAGTGTTGGGAGGGGCGTTAGCGGGGAGTAGAGCAGTGACCGCTGAGCTGGGTTGGCTCCCTCCAGACAGACAGATCGGGATCTCGGGACAGAGGGTGAAGCCCGACGTTTACTTAGCCCTGGGTATTTCAGGTCAGCCTCAACACGTGTTCGGAATGAGGGAGTCCAAGGTGGTTGTAGCCGTGAACAAGGACAGGAACGCCCCCATAGCGGAGGAGGCAGATTACCTGGTCGTTGCAGACGCATTGACCTTCGCCAGCGAACTCCTGAGGGCGTTGAAGAATGAACTTCGACGCTGACGTCGCTGTAGTCGGGGCAGGGTTGGCCGGTCTCTCCGCTGCCATAACCGCAGCGAGGAGGGGGATCAACGTGGTCGTGCTGGAGAGGAGCGATTACCCTGGAGCTAAGAACGTGTCGGGAGGGAGGATATACCTTCACTCCCTGAGGGCTCTAGTCCCTGAGGTGGAGGATGTGGCCCCCTTGGAGAGGCCAGTCACTAGGGAGACATTAGAGGTAATTTGCGGCGACGAGAGGGTCACCCTCACCTTCTCCCACAAGAGTAGAGAGAGCTACACTTTGTTGAGGGGGAAGTTGGACCCTTGGCTGGCCAAGGTGGCTGAAGAGCAGGGCGCAATCCTGTCCTATGGGAATGAGGTCGTAGGGGTCAAGAGGGAGGGAGCGGGGATCACACTGGAGACGAGGACAGGGAGTCTAACTGTGCCTCTGGTGGTGGAGGCCGACGGGGCTACAGCCCCTTTATCTAGGGCTCTCCTGGGGAGGGGACTCAAGGCGGAGCACTTCATGCTCGGAGTCAAGGAGGTGATATCTACGGGGGTAGATCTGCCGGAGGGTGAGGGAGAGGCTAAGATCGTTCTGGGTCTAACCGGGGATCTGAAGGGAGGGGTATTCCTATATACGAATACTGACACAGTGTCCTTAGGGTTGGCAGTGGAGGTGACCTCGCTTCAGAACGGACAAATCCAAGTCAGTGAGCTCATAGAGAAGGTGAGGGAAACTCTAGGCTTAAAGGGTCAAGTCCTCGAGTACTCAGCTCACCTCATCCCCCGCTTAGGTTATCCGAATTTACCTAGGCTCTACGAAAGGAACTTAGTGATCGTAGGAGACGCTGCTGGATTAGTGGCAGTGGAGGGTCCGGTGATCAGGGGGATGGATATGGCCATAGGTTCGGGTATAGCAGCCGGGGAAGCAGCGGTGAGAGCGGTGAGGTCTGGCAATTTCAAAGACACGTCCGTCTACGCCGATCTGCTGGAGCAAGGGTTCGTCATGCACGACATGAGGAATGCTTGGAGGTCTCAAAGGGTTCTATCCTCGTCGCGACTCTACAACCTTTACCCTGAGGCGCTCTGTGGAACCCTGACCGAGTTCTTCTCGGTGAGAGGACAGCGAAGGGAGAGACCCCTGAGGCTTTTGGCTGCCGAGCTCAGGAAGAGGGGCTCGTCCCTGTCCGAAATGGTGAAAGACCTATGGGGTCTGATGTGATCCCACTTCTGAAGAGACTCTCGCTGAATAAATACGTTATAGATGATGAACCCCACATCAGAGTGGACTCCAGCATCTGTGTGAAATGTCAGGATAAACCATGCGTCAAGGTATGTCCCGCTGGCACTTACGAACCACTTCCTGACGGTAGGGTGGCAGTACACTACGAGCGTTGTCTCGAGTGCGGAGCCTCCCTAATCGCCTGTCCCTATGGGGCCATAACCTTCAAGTGGCCTAAGAGGGGAGTCAGTTATACATACGGTTGATTACACTCCTTCAACTTTAGGAGTGTGCTTATCCCATGGCGTAACTACTTTCTCAATTTAATTGCAATGATGGGGGTTAAGGGCGTAAAGCCTCGCCAAGGGGATAGACAGCCCCTCATTCAAATACCCCTTCTTTTGATTTGTTATCATTGATGCAGTGAAGTCCCTCCCCAGCCCGGTTCAGGAAGTGGGACTGCGGGAGGGGGAACCAGCATTCCCTTCCTACTTTCACGGGATCCAGAGGCATTCAATGACGGTCCCCTTTCAGGTGGTCCTCTGATCCACCGCCCACCAGGTGTAACCCCTCACGGTGGGAACGGTGAACCCCCAGAAGGGAACCCTCGCCTTTCTAGGGCTGGGAGAAAGTCATTTCCGCCAGGCCTCTTGAGGGATCATGCATCGTCACCCTCATCTAGTTGGTCTGGGGAAACATACTGCCCTCCCATCCATCTCCCTCACCCTCCTGGGCAGAGCCCGTCAACGAGGCGAGGACTACTTCCTTTAGTTAATTATGGTAGTTAAATGTTTGGAGTGTTTAAAGGTCACGCAAAGGTGTATAGCCTGGACTCGTTCAACTTGACCTAAGGCCTTGGATATTCCCTCCTGGTTTAAGGATCGGCGTAGAAACTTAATTTCAAGGTAAGGTTTATTATCCACAAATATAATAAATCCCCATGGTCAACCTAGTGGTGAAGAGGAGGGGGAGAGAGGAGCCCTTCGCCTTCGAGAAGGTAGTGGTAAGCGTCATGAAAGCCGGGGCTCCGCTGGAGGAGGCGAGGAAGGTAGCCAAGAGGGTGGAGTGTAGGTTCCTCGACCAGGAGAAGGTGTCTGCTAAGGACCTGACCAAGGCTATCTTGACTGAACTCAGGAAAGTGAACGAGGAGTGGTATAGGAACTGGATCGTGTTCGACAGGGCGGTTAAGAGAAGGGAAACGGAGAAGGAAATGCAAGAGTGAGAGTCAGTAGAGTAGTTGCCTTGAGATTATAAGCCTCATGATGTTAGCTGCCCCCTCAGCTCCCACTACGTAGCTCAGTATGCCCCTCATGGCCCTCTCCACTCCGGCGTCCTTGGTGTAGGAGTAACCCCCGAGCCACATCATGACTGCCTTCACTATCCTGACAGCGGTCTCAGGCCCTTTCAGCTTGGCCATGGCAGCGAAAACTGGGGCTTTAGGGTGGTTCATGTCCAGGGCCCACGCTGCCTCATAGGTGATTAACCTGGACATCTCGAGCTCGGTACTCAAATCAGCGGCTTCGAAAGCTATCGCCTGGTGATCCCTCAGCTTCCTGCCGAAGGCCTCTCTGTTGCCTATATACTCCAATCCAACCTCTAAGACCTTCCCCGCCATACCCAAGCAAGCCGCTGCCACCAAGGCCCTAGCGTGGTTGAAGCCGTCCATAGCTTGATGGAAACCCCTGTTCTCTTCTCCCACCAGGTAATTGGAGGGCACCCTAACGCGGTTGTACCTAACTATACACGTGGATATCCCAGTCCTCCCCATGTTGTTCAGTTTACTGACCTCTACGCCGTCCTGTGAAGCTGGGACGTAGAACATGGATATCCCCTTGTTCCCCGCCTTAGGATCAGTTTTGGCCAACACCAAGTGCCCTCCTCCCCACTCCTTAGCCTCCAGGGCGCCTGAGATGTATGTTTTCTCCCCCTCTATCTCCCACTGATCCCCAACTCTCCTGGCCGAAGTCCTTACGGAGGCAACGTCGCTTCCGCCAGTGGGTTCAGTTGAGGCTATTCCCAGGAACCATTCCCCCGCAGCGACCTTTGGGAGCACCTCTGAGGCCACCTCTCTGTTCCCATACTTGGACAGAATGTAGCCCCACGCTGCGCCCAGGAGGAAGAGGACTGGCGTGGCCATGCTGATATCGGTCCTGCCGAACTCCTCGGCTATCAAGGATGCGTCGAGGAACTTCATCCCCTTACCCCCGAACTCCTCGGGCACCGTGGGGACCCATAGTCCGAACTCACCCGCTTCCCTCGCGAATTGCCTGGGGATCCTGCCCTCCTCGTCTATGCTCCTGGAGATGGGTTCCAGCTTCTCCACTAGGAACTCCCTGACTGTCCTCCTCAAGACCTCTTGCTCCTCGGAAACTGAGAAGTCCATGATGATGACGTTTGAGAACTCGTTTAAAGCTCTTAATCCCCCTCTCTTCGTATTCGTCCTATCCTGTGGAACCTGGAGTAGACGTTGAAGCCGTTATTCCTGACGAAACCTATTACCGTAACCCCTAGATCCTCCCCGGCCTCAACTGCCAAGCCAGTAGGGGCAGAAACCGCGCTCACCACTGGTATTCCTGCCTTGGCTGCCTTCGCCACTATCTCGAAGCTCACTCTGCCGCTAACCTGTAGAATTCCCTTCCCCAGGGGAATCCTCCCTGATCTCAGGAGTTTCCCCACTACCTTGTCCACCGCGTTATGCCTCCCTACATCCTCTGCGAATTCCATGAGGTTCCCGAGTTCATCGAAGAGTCCAGCAGCGTGGGCTCCACCAGAGGAGTTGAAGAGCCTCTGTTTTCCCCTCAGGGTTTCAGGTAGCTTGATCACCACTTCGGGGTCCACCGGACCTGTGTAGCCCTCCACCGAAGCCTTAGGATAGGTGAGGATTAGGGACCCGCAGAGCCCACACGAGCTGTTGACCACTGAACTTCTGGGTTCAACTTCCACTTCCCTCCTTAGCTCCACCTGGACTCGTCCTCCATATTCCCTCACCTCTCTTACGTCCTCCACCCTCCTTATGACCCCCTCGTAGAATAGGAAGCCGAGGGCGAGATCGGAGTCCTCTCCTGGAGTCCTCATTATGAACGCAAAGGTTCTGCAAGAGGTGGAGCAAAGTTCCACCTCCAACGGGGACTCCTCAGTGACCTGGTCCTCAGCTTCAACGCTCCCCTCCCCCCTCACTTTCCTAACTTTCACCTTCCTCAGCTGTGCCACCAAACCACCTCAACATCTTGATCACCTTCATTAGCCCCCTCCTCACCGCTGGATCCCTCAGTTCTGCGATTAGTTCAGAAAGGGTAGGGGTGGAGTTCACCCTTATATCCCCATTCAGGACCGAATAGATCCCCATGAGGTTTCCCAGTAAGTTCCCCCTTGAGGTCTCCTGGGATAGGAACTCCAGGACCTCGTCTCTCCTCTCTAAGATCCCCACCAGGAAAGGGATGAGGCCACTCCTATGGAGGAGTACCAGGAGCTTCACCACATCCCTTATCACCTCTTGGTTCTGGATCAGTTGGTCCAGGACTTCCTCTACTCCACCAGGGGTTTGAACTCCTCCCTCTTCCACCTCTCTTCCACCCCTATTCCCATCTGCCTCTTCCTGTCCTTTACATGGAACCTCCAGTTGCTCACGGGGAGCGGACTTCCCTCACCTCTCTTCACCTTGCTCAATTTCACTATAGAGTCCTTATACCCAGGGGTTCCGCTCTCCTGATCCACCTGTCTGCCCGTGACCTCATTAACGCTTTGTCCTCCTCCTGCGAAGAGGGGTACGAAGATCTCATTCCCCTTCACCCTTTCACTCACTACTGCCTTAGCTCTGATCTCCCCTCCCTCCTTAGACCTAACTTCCACTATGTCTCCATCCTTAATCGAGTACTCAGCGGCAATCTCCCTGGACACCTCAACGAAAGGTTGGGGCACCATTTCGGTCAAACCCTTGACATGGCCAGTCATATTACCCACGTGGAAGTGCTCCAGGATCCTACCACTGTTGATCACCACTCCCACCTCCTTAACCCTGCCCTCCCACCACTTCACTGGATATAGCTTGGCCTTTCCTCCAGGAAGGGAAAACTCCTCGACGTAGAGGAGTGGAGTGTCAGAACCTCTCTGATCCACGGGCCAGCAGAGGCTCTTGAAACCTTCGAGTCTCTCGTATGAAACACCAGCGAAGATCGGGCACAGGCTAGAGGCCTCTGCCATAACGTCTGCAGGGTTTCTGTAGTTCCACTGGGTGCCCAGTTCCTTGGCTAGGGCCATTAGGATCTCCCAATCAGGTCTAGACTCCCCTAATGGCTCCATTGCCCTATAGAACCTCTGGATCCTCCTCTCTGTATTCACGAAAGTCCCCTCCTTCTCCAGGGAAGTGGAAGCAGGGAGTACCACGTGAGCGTATTTGGCGGTCTCGGTCAGGAAAACGTCTTGCACCACTAGGAACTCCACCTCCTCCAGAGCTTTCCTAGTTAGGGGAGTTCCGCAGTCCACCATGACCGTGTCCTCCCCTATTATGTAAAGGGCGTGTATTTCCCCCCTCAGGACACCCTCTATCATCTCAGGGACAGTCTTGCCTGGAGCGGAGGGTAAGGTACATCCCCAGCTCCTTTCGAACTTCCTCCTCACCTCCTCGTCCCCTAACGGTTGATAACCAGGAAGGTAGGTGGGTAGGGTGCCGAAGTCGCTAGCTCCCTGGACGTTGTTGTGCCCCCTCATGGGATAGGCTCCTGTTCCGGGTCTGCCGTAATTCCCTGTGAGTAGGAGGAGGTTGGAAATGGTGGTAGATGTGTCGGCTCCACCCAGGTGCTGAGTTACCCCCATTCCCCACAGAGCTACTATCCTTTTGCTATGATGTATAATCTCCGCCAACCTCCTGATCTTCTCCGCCGAAACCCCTGAGACCTTCTCAGCGTAATCCAGAGTCAGCCCCTTCAGGCTCTCCCTGAATTCCTCAACCCCCTTCACCCTACGTGCCAGGAAATCCTCGTCCTCCCAGCCCATGTCTAGGATGTATTTGGCAACAGCCGAGAGGACTACCACGTCAGTCCCTGGCCTGGGACTGAGGAAAAGGTCCGCCCAATCGGCTATCTCACTCCTCCTCACATCGATCACCACTATTTTGGTACCCTTGATCTTCTTGGCCCTCTTCACTTTACTCCCTATGACTGGGTGACTCTCAGTGGTGTTGTGCCCCACTATGAGTATGAGATCCGCCATCTCAATGTCCCTTATGGTCCCAGAGTCAGCCCCTATACCTACAGTGCGCCAGAGACCTACCGTGGCTGGAGCTTGGCAGTAGCGGGCCGAATTATCCACATTGTTAGTCCCAATCACCTGCCTCGCCAACTTCTGTACCAGGTAAGCCTCCTCGTTACTACACTTGTCTGAGGCTATGAAACCTATGGAATCGGGTCCGTATCTGTCCTTAATCTCCTTGATCCTCTTGGCCACCAGTTTCAGTGCCTCCTCCCAAGAGGCACGCCTGAACTCCTTCCCTTCCCTTATTACGGGCTTCGTGAGCCTGTTGGGACTGTTCACGAAGTCCCAGCCGAACTTACCCTTGACGCACGTCAATATGCCGTTAGCTGGGGACTCTGGCCTTGGTTCTACCTTAAGCACTTCCCTCCCCTTGGTCCACACCTCGAAGGAACAGCCGACTCCGCAGTATATGCAGACAGTTTTGGTCCTCTTTATCATCGATCTCCTGGCTATGGACTCTACGTGGCTCAGAAGGGTGAGAGGGTAGAAGTCCTCCTCTGATTTGCCTAAGGCCTGTATGATCTCCTCCCTCACTTTACCGTTCATTCCCGTGAAGAACCCTGCCTTACCCAGCATTGACTTCTCTATTAAGGCATTTACAGGGCATACTGTAACACAGGTGCCACATGAGACACATGAAGATTCTCCAGCCTTAGCCCCCCTGTCCCAGACCACCCTAGGCGGCTTGAGGCCCCAGTCTATCCAGATCACCTCGTTCACCGCGAAGTCCTGGCACGCCTCTACGCATCTACCGCAGAGGATGCACTGTGAGGGATCGTAAACGTAGAAGGGATTACTTTGGTCCACCTCGTAGGGTTTTGGATCGTAGTTCTGCCTCCTTATGTCCTCCCTCAATACTGCTTCATGCAATTCACAATCCACGTTGTTATCGCAGAGCGTGCAATAGAGTTTATGGTTCCTCAGGATTCTGTTCATCGCCTTCTTCCTCACCCTAAGTACCCTCTCGCTTTCTGTATCGATCGTATCCCCTGGGGCGATCTCCATGTCACATGCCCTCCTGAGTTGCCCATTGACCTCAACCACACAGACATCGCATGTTTTGAGCGGAACTAAGCCCTGATTGTAACAAAGGTGTGGTATGTATATGCCCAGGGAAAGGAGGAGCGGGAGTAGCCGCCGTTCTCCCGGATTAACCTCTTTCCCATTTATCCTGACTCCCATTCGAGTGATCTAGTTGGTCGAAGATATATAATTAATTTGTAATGGGATCTAGGAAGGAAAACCCTTGGGTGATTAACGAAGTTGAGCCCTGCCAGTGGGGCACGGGAGCGTAATTCCGTAGACCAGATCCTGCAGCAGCGGTGGATTGGGATCACCACCTTATCAAAGTTATGATTATTTACGAACTGAACTCCTCGCCCGGAGGCTGGACGGGGGTTTGCCCAAACCCCTTTCCGAAAGCAGTTCTCCAGAGATGCTGACTAAGCCTTCCCTGGCTCAGGTCTTAATTGCACTGGTAGGGCCGAAAGGCTAGGAAACATGGGGCTGAGTCCCCCTTAGCGGATCCTCCTTTTGATGCCGATGAAACTCCGGCGCAAATCGCTGCCCTTTCGCTCTCCCATTGTGTTCCAGGTGATTCTTAACTTCGCCGTAGGCAGTCCTGTATTTCCATCCTCAGTCTCAACATCCTTGATTTAAGCCTCCAAGGTCTCAGTTGCATAATGGGATATTCAAGGTTTTGACAGATCTCCTTGAGACTGACATTCTCCCGATGGAAAATGATTAACTTTGGTGACACCTCAGAATTTGGCCGACTCCCTCCCCGCCCCGGAAGGATTCCATGTGGCTCATAGTTCCCACTGTGGGTTTGGGGTTACACCTCTCATTCGGTGAGCAGTCGAGAGGATCAGGGTTCCCCATTTGAGTTTGGATCCCGAAGAGAGGCCTGGGATCCGTATATATCTATAATCAGGGAAGAGAGATACTGGTTACTCCTCCCTTAGTCCCATTGCTCTGAATCTGGCTGGGGAGGCCATTGTTAACCTCCTAAAAAGTTTTTGAAAGTATTTAAATGAGGGAGCTATTCACTCCCGTCCTGAAAGGGCGAGGCTTCCCCCCAACCCCCACTCTCAGTGAAGGGAAGCGTAGGCTCATTGCAATCCACTTAACCGCCTTAGGACTTCCGTCCATCCTTTCTCTGCCTCATCCCCCTTCGGAGACCTGTCTGATGAAACGTCCCTGAAGTGCAACTTAGAGGGCTGGAATACACGATTAATCATACATTTTAAAGAAAAGGATTTATATAGCTCAGCATATGATTCACCTTTATGAGTTTAAATAAGGTGATCGCAGGGATCCTGTTGGCTATACCCTTCGCGATCTACTTCGCCATACCCGCATACAACAGGGTCGACCCCGCACTCTACGGTCTGCCTTTCTTCTATTGGTTTCAGCTCCTGATGCTAGCTGTATCCACGGTGTTATACACATTAGCTGCATTGATCTTGAGGGGGAGATGAGATGTTAGCCCTGTCTGGTTTAATAACATTCATAGTAGTCTTTGCCTTCTTCGTCTTCTTAGGTTTCTACGGAGTCAGCTGGAGGAAGGGCGATCTGCGTAGGTTAGATGAATGGGGACTAGCTGGAAGACGCTTGGGCACTTTACTGGTTTGGTTCTTAATGGGCGCTGATCTGTATACCGCCTACACCTTCATCGCCGTTCCAGCTGGAGTATACGCGAAGGGTTCCCTATACTTCTTCGCTGTTCCTTACGTCGCCCTCACCTTTCCCATAGCCATGCTCACCATGACTCGCCTCTGGACGGTCTCCAAGAACAGGGGTTATATAACCGCAGCTGACTTCGTTAGGGACAGGTTCGACTCTAGGACTCTGGCCATACTGATAGCTCTAACCGGCGTGGTAGCGGAGTTGCCTTACATAGCCCTCCAAATAGCGGGAATGCAGGCCGTCCTGTCCATGATGCTCTACGGTGCTGTAAACTCCAAATTCCTTTCGGAGATCTCGTTAATAGTCGCCTTCATAATACTCGCTACCTTCACCTTCACCAGCGGCCTGAGGGGTGCAGCCCTAACCGGTGTCCTAAAGGACGTCCTCATATGGATCGGCATAATAGCTACCTTAACCTCAGTTCTGCTCTCGATCCATGGAGGCTTCAGCGCAGCTCTATCCTCAGTGCCAAAGTCTCCTCCCTTCACTGGATTGAAGGGGGCTGCCCCAGCCGCTTACTTCACCCTCTTCCTAGGTAGCGCACTCGCCCTTTACCTCTATCCTCACTCCATTAATGGCTCTCTAGGTTCAGAGGATAGGGAGAGGCTGAGGTTGAGCACCGCCCTCCTCCCCATATACGGAATCGGGCTAGGTCTCTTAGCCCTCTTCGGAGTCCTAGTTTACGCAGTGCCTCAGGCCTTAGCAGTGGTTAAGGCCTTGGGTCCAAATGCCGTAGTTCCATCCCTCATATATTATTCCCTTCCAGCCCCTCTGGCGGGACTGGCCTTGGTGGGGATATTCGTGGGAGGTCTAGTCCCCGCTGCCATAATGGCAATAGCTGCGGCCAACCTTTTGACTAGGAACGTGGTGAAGGAGTTCTATCCCAATATGTCCTTGACTCTAGAAGCGAACCTAGCCAAGTGGATCTCAGCGGCAATTAAGTTCGTGGCCTTGGCCTTCGTCTTCGTGGTGTCCTCAAGTCTAATAATCTCCCTACAACTCCTAGGAGGCATAATAATAATCCAAACTCTCCCAGCGGTTTTCCTGGGGCTCTTCACGAGTAAGCTGGAGCCTAAGTCCACCATAGCCGGTTGGGTTGTGGGAATGTTATCTGGGATCTACTTAACTCTGCTAGCCAACAAGTTCTCCACCATATCCTCCACGGTGTTCAATACGGCTCTTGGCCCCTTATACATAGCAGTGATCTCCTTAGGTTTGAATGTCTTAGTCACGGTCGTGGGAAGTGCCATAGCCTATGCTCTGGGATATAGGGTGAAAAGTGCAATAAGGGAGGAGGAGCTAGCTAAGCTCCTGTAACCCCTTGATAGGGTTTCGTAATCCTTTCTCTCACTTGATCGCGTTGAGCTTGTGATCTATGGAGTTCTCCTTGTCCCTCCTGTCGTCGATCTTGATCAGCGTCACTATCCTCATGGCTCCTTTCAGCACCAATTCATCGTGTATCTCCTTCACTATCTCGCCCAGGGAGTTTAGATCGTCGATCTCGAAAGTGGTCATGGAAGGGGCTACGAAGTACTTCAAGTTCCTCCTGCGTAGAACTTCTAGCACCACCTTAACATAGCTTGAAACGCTGGTGCTTCCAGTTCCCACCGGGGTTATGGCTATGTCAATCAGGTAAGACACAATCCCTATCCGTCTTGAAAGTAATAACTGTTTGCCCAGTCTCAGGACAAAACGTCAGATCGAGAACACCTTAACCCTAGATGGGGAATCCTTAGGCTCCACCTCCTTCAGGTCGAGTAACTCCACTGGATACTCATGGCACTCCTCCTTGCACTGACTGAGGGGTCTGAAGGTTACTGAGTCTATGATCGCGATCAACTCTCTCCCTTGGTATCTCTGCTTGAGCTGGGATATGAGTTCGTTGAGGTAGGAGTAGCTGTGAACTATGGGCCACACTTCCATTTCCAGCATCTTCCCGGAGTCCCACAGATCGCTGAAGTACTTTATACTCCTCCATCCCTCCTCTATCCTGCTTGAGTTCCCCCTCATCTCCGGTTTGACGTAGAGTACGGGCACTACTATGACGTCAACGTCCTCAGGGAAGGTCTCCGTGAGCACTCCCTTGGCCTGCTCCCTTATGGTGGAGAACATGGATCGCATGTGTGACTCTGAGATATCTCCCCTGTAGTTACCTTCCTTACTGTAGGTGGAGTGGAAGGTCTCATAGGCCTTCCTGTAGGCCTTGACTATTTCCTCCTCCCTCCTCCCAACCCCGTTGAAGACCTTTACTTCCCTGTAACCCAATTCCTGGAATGGACCCATAGGGTTCAGCACCTCCCCCAGGAGGGGGGTAGAGGCGATCAGCGTCTTCTTCCCTTGAAGGTGTTTCCTCAGGACCTCCCCGTTCTCCTTCAGGTGAAAGGGATCCCCTCTCTGTGACCCCAGTGGATCCAGGTTGATCCCGCTTATCATGCCGTGGACTTCATGGACAAATGAGAAGTATGTAACTCTGAAGTGAGGCAGGAACTTGGAGGAGGGGAAGAGGGACTGGAAATGGGATATTACCTGGTCCTTCACCTCCTTGATCTTCTCAGTGAATGCCCTGTATGCATCCTCCACGCTCCTATATTCGCCATCCAGGTCGGAGAAGGCTATGAAGGCGTTCTCCCCTGGAGGGGGGAGGTAATAGGAGAGACCATATAGCTTCCCTAAGTCTGGAATACCTGAGTCTATGAGAGCCCTAAGGACCGCCCTCATTTGCTCGTTGAGCTCCGACACGTGAACGATCCTTTCCTTCTTCCTAAAGAGGAGCGGCATGGGTTACAGTGGGGCATGTGGCTAATATGTTTGGGTCTCCTCCTCGGCTTCAATTCAGGGTCTCACGGTGAAAGTGAAGGCGCTTGAGGGAGGTTTTTTACCTTGTTATACTCTCAGAGGTCTATGGATCCCGTAATCCAGCAGATCTTGGATCGTTACAGGAGGATATGGGCTCTGGGACACGCCCAGTTACTCATGGGTTGGGACTTGGAGACTTATATGCCGGAGGAGGGAGTCAAGGCGAGGTCAGAGGCCTCGGCTGAACTCTCGCTCTTGAGGCAGGAGCTGATCCTCTCCCTTAAGGATCTTGTGGAGAAAGCGGACAAGAGGGAGGGACTCGACGACCTGGAGAAGGGGATAGTGAGGGTGCTGAAGCGTTCCATTAAGTTCTACTCCGCTATCCCTCCAGATCTCTTGAGGGAGCTAGACAGGATCACCTCTGAGGCTCCCGTCGTGTGGAGGGAGGCCAAGAGGAGTTCCGATTATCCTAAGTTCAGGCCTTACCTGGCGAAGATCGTGGACCTGGAGAGACAGGTTGCTGAGAAACTGGGCTATGAAGGACACCCATACAACGCCCTCTTGGACCTCTACGAGGAGGGCTTCACGGTGAGGGAGGCGGACTCCATTTTCTCCACCCTTATTCCTGGCCTCAAGTCAACCTTCGATAAGGTTGCGGAGAGGGGTTACTTCCCCTCATCCCACCCACTGGAGGAGTTCCAATACGAGGTCGAGTCCATGGCTAAAGTGAACCAGGAAGTCCTGAAGCTCCTGGATATGCCCAAGGGGAGGTTCAGGATGGACGTCTCAGCCCACCCCTTCACTGAAGGCATTTCAGTGGACGACGTGAGGATAACTACCCGCTATGAGGGGAAGGACTTCAGGGCCACCCTCTTCTCTGTGATCCACGAGAGCGGGCACGCTATTTACGAGCTTCAGATAGACAGGAGCTTGGAGATGACGCCGGTAGGTGGAGGTGTCTCCATGGGGATCCACGAGTCCCAGTCGAGGTTCTGGGAGAACGTAATAGGTAGGAGTAGGGAGTTCGTGTTCCTAATTTACCCTACACTCAAGGAGCACCTCACCTTCCTGGAGGGTTATGGAGAGGAGGACGTTTATAAGTACTTCAACATAGTCAAACCGAGCCCCATAAGGGTTGATGCGGATGAGGTCACGTATAACTTCCATATCGCCCTTAGGTATGAAATAGAGAAGGGCCTAATCGGGGGCTCCACGGACGTCTCCGATCTCCCGTCCATGTGGAATGACTACATGGACAAATATTTGCACTACAGGCCGCGCAACGACGGTGAAGGGGTTCTCCAGGACATCCATTGGTCCCAAGGTTCATTCGGTTACTTCCCTACCTATACCCTAGGCAACGTGGTCGCAGCCCTAATTCGCTCTCACCTCCCCAACCTAAGGGACCTAGTGAGGGAGAGGAGGTTCACGGAGATCAAGGAATTCCTGAGGGAGAAGATCCACAAGTACGGATCCATTTACCCCCCGAAGGAACTCCTCAGGAGGTCTTTCGGCGAGGTCTATAATCCTGCACACCTCCTCTCTTACCTCAGCGATAAATACCTAAGGTAAGAACGCATGCTCTGGCTAGTCTTCACCACGGGGAAATGCAACCTCAAATGCACCTATTGCGGCGGCTCCTTCGAGAGGGACGTGGTGCCTTACGAAGTGAAGTATGACCAGGAGAGGCTCAAGAGGTTAATAGAGTCAGATCCACAGTCCACTGTGGTCTTCTACGGTGGGGAACCCCTAGCCAACTGGAGGTTCGTAGCCAAATTCGTGGAGAGGGTTAAGGCCCGTAGATATGGCGTGCAGACCAATGGGACACTGGTGAAGCTCCTCCCGGAGAAGTATTGGAGGAGGATGGACTTCGCGCTCCTCTCCATAGACGGCAGACGCCACACTACCGACTTGAGTAGGGGTAAGGGAGTCCACGATAGGGTGATAGGGAACGCCTATTACCTGAAAGAGCTGGGTTTAGAGCTCATAGCTAGGATGACTGTGACCCAGAGATCCGACCTATACGAGGAAGTGAAGTACCTATTGGACCTAGGTCTCTTCGATAAGGTACACTGGCAATTGAACGTGGTCTGGACTGAGAAGTGGGACGTGAGGGAGTGGGCCGATCGCTCGTATCTACCAGGCGTGAGGAAGCTGGCCTCCATGTTCTTGGATTCGCTAAGGCGCGGCAAGGTACTAAGGATAGTACCCTTCCTGGGAGTCCTGAGTTCCCACTTCTTCGGTGGTTACAGGGGATCGCCCTGTGGAGCAGGCTACGCAGCGATCTCGGTGAGCACCGACGGTAGGATCCTTTCCTGCCCCATAGCGGTCAGGGAGGATTGGGCAGTGCTAGGCACTGTGGAAGGCTTCAGCTTAATGCAGGATCCACTCCCTGAACCATGTAGGACTTGTGAACTGGTGAGTTATTGTGGGGGGAGGTGCCTCTACTCCATGAAGGAGATGTATTGGGGATGGGAGGGGTTCATGGAAGTGGATTACGTGACCAAGGAGTTCATCAGGGAGGTCCTGAAGATAGTGCCGGAGGTAGAGGACCTAGCCGAGCGAGGGGTCATACGGTTGGAGGAGCTCAAGTATGATCCCACCATGGATTCCACAGAGGTAATACCGTAGTAGAACGGGTGGAACAGTGGAACCCTTTTAAGGAGATGTCCAGTTATACCCGCTTATATGAATGCGATAAGATGGACTTTACTCGCGGTCTCCCTTTTGGGAATATTCAATTTCTTTAATATTGCTACTGGCGCCCCAGAGGCTGTTTCGGTAGTTTATTCTTTACACTCTTTCGCCTTCTACAATGCCTCCTCCAAGCCCATACCAGCCCTTGCTTTGTCCACTTCATCTTCGATCCTCGTGGTGGAGAACGCCACGGTCAACTCCACCGTTGGAGCGGGGAATCCGATACAGGTGACTGAGTATAGGACGACCTACGTGGTAGCAGCCAGTGGAAGCAGGGCAGTGAAAGGGGAGGCCCAGGTGACCATTACCCCCACTTGGGTGAAGGTCATCTCACCCCCACAGTTAGTAGCAGTCGAGGTACATCAACAGGGTAGATCTGAAGTCGCCTGGTCGGGTGACCTCAACTCCACCGCCACGGTCTACGGCCTGGTTTACCTGAACGGAACCTCCAACGTTACGGTTTCCCTGTTCTACCTAAACGGGAGTAGCCTAACGGTCTACAACGCCACCTCTAACTCCACTCTCAACGTGGACTTGATCCCAGTTACTGTCTCAGTGAAGTCCTCTGAGTCCCTTAGGCTTCAGGTTCAGGATCAGTTCCCCAGGCGATACTCGCCTCTCGTCCAGGAGGACGAGGAGTCCAATTTATCCTCAGAGAGTAATTACAACCTAACTATCGCCTACTTCAACGGCACCTACGTTCCTGCCCTCGTGTGGAAGGGCGAAGGCTACGGCGGAGTTATGCTCTCGCTGGGAATAGGAGGGCTGGACTTCAGGGCGGAGGTGAGTGGGCATTTCACTACCATAGAGTTCTTCGGTATCAATGGAACAGCGTTAGGTTATGTACACGTGTCCTACGTTACGGTGCACAAGGAATCATTGCCGTCCACCCTAGTTTACCATAGGTCTGAGATCAAGGAGGTCCTAGGGAAGGGAGCCACACTGGGTAACCCTGAGTGGGAGGTGACGGTCTACGTGGGAGGTCGCCGAGTGCTCCTCTTAACCAGTGGAGGGAATGTAGAGAGCACCGCTGAGGTGGAAATGTCGCATCAGGTATTCATCCACTCTAAGGGGATCCTCCTGAGCCTCAAGGTTAACTCCAGTGAAGCATTCATGGTTGTCTTCATTAAGGGAGGCCAGGCTAATTCATCGAACGTCAGTTTAGTGACTCCCTCTTCGGTAAGGGTGGTCAACTTCAAGGCAGGCGATCGCTCATACGAGGCGCAAGAGGTTCAGGTCAACGAGTCAGGATATATACTCTTCAATGTGACTATCCTGAGCAATGCATCGCTTAGCGTTTACAAGGAGACGCCTCAAGGGAATGTGACACTGAACTCCACCAACTACTTTGTATTGGGGAATAGACTCTACGTCTTCGACGATCCCTCCACCAACTACTACGTGGTTTATGGCGCTCCTCAGACCTCCTCCACTACCTCCCCTTCAACGCAGTCCTCTCCCACCTCAACGTCAGCCACCTCTGGAGCATCGGTGTACTATATATCAGCCGCAGTGATCGCAGTAGTTGTGGTGGTTATACTCGTCCTCGTCACGAAGAGACACAAATAATTGTCTTTACTTTATTTCTATATTCTTTTATTACTACTTCCCCAAGGTCACTATATCTGTGTCAGCCACGATCTCCTGAGCTTCTCCAGGTACTTCCAGTCCTGGTAGTACTCCGCTCGGAGGAACTCCTCAGGTAGTTCGGTTATGGCGATGAAGTCTTCCTCCTTCACTGCCTCTGTCTTACTCTTGGGCTTCTGCTTAAGCAAACCTCTATTCATATCAAACCAACCCTGTTATACTTATACCTCGTGCTTCCTATTTAAGATTTCCTATTTCGATTTAAATGGACTGAGTCACATTAATTTATATGGCTCCCTCCTAAGGGTAAAAAGGGTAGGGATCCCGTGTATGCAGACCTAAAGGGGAAGGTTGTTGTAGTAACGGGAGGTTCCTCCGGGATTGGGGAGGCCATTTCCAAGAGGTTCGTTGAGGAGGGATGCGTTGTGTATAACTTCGACCTTAAGGAGAAGCCAATGAAGGGGGTCGAGTTCATTCGCGTCGACGTTAGCAATAGGGATAGCGTAGTCCAAGGCGTGAGGTCAGTTGTAGGTGAGGTAGGGAAGTTACACGTAGTAGTGAACAACGCAGGGGTAGAGAGCTACGGCACGGTAACTGAGACTTCCGAGGAAGAATGGGACAGGATCATTAACGTCAACCTCAGAGGAGCCTTCTTGGTCACCAAGTACAGTATACCCGAGATCCTGAGGAGCGGAGGAGGAGTGATAATATACATGGCTTCGGTCCAGTCCTTTTCCATTCAGAACAGGGTCGCTGCTTACGCCACCTCTAAACACGCCCTAGTGGGTCTAGCCAAGAGCGTGGCTCTGGACTACGCTCCTCAAGTGAGGGCAGTGGCTGTTGCGCCTGGATCGGTTAGGACTCCCCTACTGGAGTGGGCTGCTAGGTCTGAGGTGGGCGAAGATCCGCAAGCCATAGAGGAGAAGATTAAGGAGTGGGGCAATCTGCATCCCATGGGTAGGGTAGCCTCTCCTGAGGAGATAGCCAATGTGGTGGTCTTCCTTTCATCGAATCAGGCGTCCTTCATAACTGGTACTACTGTTGTCGTAGACGGCGGGTTAGTAGCGAAGTTACCGCAGAGTGTGCCCAAGGGCGAGAAGAGGTTCTAAGGTCCATGGACTCTCTCTTTTAACCTCAAGCACCAAACCTAGATTCAGGAAACCCAAAACCTCAGATCTCTCAACACTCCCTGCTTAAGGTCGCTACAACCGCTAGCTCCTTATCCGGAATAAGGATCTCGAAGTGATTTGAGCTGATATATATTTACCCCCACTCACTCAAGACAACCTATGCCTCTAGTGGGTTTAATAATGGGTAGTTCGACGGATTGGGATTACATGAAGGAGGCAACGGAGATCTTGCAGAAACTGGGAGTGGACTTCGAAGCCAAGGTAGTATCAGCCCATAGGACGCCTGAGCTCATGTTTCAATACGCTAAATCAGCTGAAGAGAGGGGAATTGAGGTGATCATCGCAGGGGCAGGCGGCGCAGCCCACCTACCGGGTATGGTGGCCTCGCTTACGGTCCTTCCGGTCATAGGAGTTCCCATCCCCAGCAAGAACCTCAACGGTCTAGACTCTCTTCTCTCCATAGTTCAAATGCCCTTCGGAGTTCCCGTAGCCACCGTAGCCATAGGGAACGCCAGGAATGCAGCCCTTCTGGCAGCTAGAATGTTGGGAATTAAGCACCCAGAGATAAGGGAGAGGGTGAGGAAATTCATGGAAGAGCAGAGGGATCAAGTCCTTGATACCAAGCTCGCTTAGGTTGGGGATCCTCGGCGGAGGACAGCTGGGTTGGATGATGATCCTAGAGGGTAGGAAACTGGGCTTGAAGTTCAACGTGCTTGGGGAAGCCTCAGATCCAGCGTGTCAGATAGCCGATTCATGCTTTCCCGAGGTTAGGTATAAAGAAATGGTGGACTCATCCGATGTGGTAACATTCGAGTTCGAGCACGTTAATGAGCGAGCCCTAGAGTATGCAGAGGGGAAGGGAAAGCTGATCCCGAACTTGAGATCGGTGGAACTCAAGAGGCACAGGCATAGGGAGAGGGAGCATCTGCAAAAACTGGGCGTTCCCCAGCCCAGGTTCGTCATAGCTCAAGGGGGAAGGGAGGCGCTAAGGGTGCTGAGGGATCAATTCAACGGTGTCGGAGTCATAAAGAAGTCCGAAGGCGGTTACGATGGGAAGAACCAGTATTACGTCAAGGGGAACCCGAGTGACTTCTCTTTCCTAGAGGCAGATCCAGGCTATTTCGTAGTGGAGGAACTAGTCCATTTCGATTATGAGGCATCGATCGTGGCATCGAGGGGGGAGAAGGCCGAATTCTATCCACTCACAGTGAATAGGAACCAGAAAGGTATACTAGTATTCAACTACGGTCCCTTAGATCACGAAGGTGTGAGGGAGATCGCCTCCAAGATCATGGACTCCCTTGATTACAGGGGAGTTCTAGCGGTGGAGTTCTTTGTGAAGGGAAGGGAGGTCATGGTCAATGAGATAGCTCCTAGGGTTCACAACACTGGCCATTACTCCTTGGACTTCGCCGAGACATCGCAGTTCGAGAACCACATTAGAGCCATAACCGGAGTCCCTCTAGGTTCCGCAAGGCCTCTAACGTTCTTCGGCATGGTGAACCTCCTAGGGGTAAGCAGGGTGAGCGAGGAAGTACTCGGGCTCGGAAAGGTCTATTGGTACGGTAAAGGGGAGGTTAGGAGGAGGAGGAAGATGGGTCACGTCAATCTAAGTGGAGGGGATCTGGGCGAAGTGAGAGAGAAAATAGAAAAGGTGATGCAGCTAGTTTACGGAGAGGGCGGTGTGGACAATTATATATAGGGCCTTGACTCCTCTCACATGGGGTTCTGTTAAGCTTGATAGTGGCACTGGCAGCCTCAGGTTCTCCCGTAGATCCGCTTTCCTCCTATTGGCCTCTACTGACCTTAGCCTCTATGTCACCGTTAATAGTGGCGATAGCATTAGAGCTGAAATGGGGAATCCAGGAGAGGCGCGCCTCAACTAGACTCAGGCCTACTTCGAAGCGCAAGAGGAGGAAATGAGGAGGGCTCGACTAGTGGGAAAATGTTTCCCCGTTTCTTCCCTAGATCTCCCTCTCGTAGTATTGGTTGTATGGGTTGAGCTTTATGCAGTAGATCTTCTTCCTCAGATCCTGAATGCAAGGTTTCACCGAGACCAGATCTCTCTCCCTTAGGATCCTTATTGCCTCCCTCAGGGTCCTAGTGGGGAGCATGGTTTCAGCCTGTAGTACCTCAAACTCCGCTTGGCCGAGCATGGTCAATACCTTCAACACTAGTTTAGCTGAAGGCGGTAACTTTACTATCTCCTCTGTCATGGGTCACCATGTTGATCGCACCTTTTAATACATTTTTACTTAACTCATTACCCCTAATTTGGGGAATATTCCACTCGTCCTAGATCCTTGGGATCAAGGTTAAAGTCGAATGGGGAGGAGTTATTAGTATGATGGAGGAACTTGAGGAACTCCTACGCCTTTCCTCTGAGAGCGGTCTGCAGTTCGAGGAGGTCGGGGCAGCCCTATACTTCGCCTACTTAAACAGCTCAGCCAAACGCGATGATCGGGTTTTCCCTGCCCTATTCAGGGGGGGATTCGTGGAGCCTCATGGCAAGCTGACCCACAAGGGTTTCGCAGCCGCCTCTTCTTTAGCCTATATCCTAGTGGAGGGGAACTCGTCCAAGCTAATGGAACTGATTAAGGGATTCGGCGAGAGGTTAGTGAGGGTCATAGCCTTGGGCTTCAAAGACCATAGGGGCTTCCTACTTGTTGACGGCGGAAAGCCTCAGGATTGGGAATTGATCTCCCCACTCAAAGGAGGGGAGGAACAGTTGTTAGCTGACCTGCTCTCGATGCAGCCCCCCATAAGGAAGAGGGCTCTCAGGTTCATGGAGGTTCTGAATAGATCTGGGCTGACTCTGAGGAAGGTTCAAGAGGGGGAGATCGTCATCATAGGCCCCCCTGAACTCAGGGGATACCTGATCTCTGCCACATCGAAGTCCAGAATGGATGAGATAGCACTTCGATTCTTTCAACGTCCTGATCCGTCGCTTATGGAGAGGATAGCCTTGGAAATAGTGGGTGAAGAAAAGACTGTGTAGGTTCAAAGTGTGTTTACCCGTGGCCATGTTCACCCATAGCGTAGAGTGATCGAAAGTTTACAGGTTAACTGGAACTGTTGGTGACGGCTGCGAACTCCCTAAACGGTTTACGGGTTATTTTATCGGGGGTTAAGGGGGCGTAAGACCCCTCCCTAGGGGATGGACGGTTCCCTGAAGGATTTCAAAACGAGTTTTGAGTCCGTATATTAATGACAGTCACGACGGGGTAAGTGCCACCGAGGTGCCCCAGTTAAGGCGAGGATCCATGAGTTTCGCCTCTGCCCCATCAGCCTCATGCGTGTAACGCACTTCATGGTGTAGGGTGGGGACCACCCTTAGAGCCTATGGAGCTTCCTACCCTTGGGTGAGGCGGGGCAATGAAGCGGGAAGCCCCGCCCGCAACGGTAGACCCAAAAACTCCTGTACTTAAATGCAATCGATTACGCTGAACTACGGGAATTTTGGGTCTACCGGCAAGGCGGGGTAGTTCACTTGGCTGAGGTATGCGAGTTCTCCACCTACACGTCGTTAACAGTTTCACTCAAGCTATGAACTTTCCATAATTTGACATTATTTAGCGTTATAGCAGGGAGTGAAATTCATGAACTCAGCGCCAGCATTTCGTCAGAGGGTGACGCAGTGAAGTCCTTGAGCAATGTGGGGTTGAGGAAGGAAGGGCGTTCCACGGAACTCCCACGTCATGGCTTAGGGTCTGCCCCCAACCCAGGCGTGGGGAGCCGGGGTATGAGGACGAGGGGTTGAATACAGCCATGAAACCTCAATGAACGTCCGACCCCCCAGTAGTAAGTTTGGATCCGCTAATGGGCACAGGGGAAGGGATAGAGAAACGTCTAACGACCCAGGTGAAGCTCAAGAGTTGGGAAATTGACATAAATGAAAATTCGATGAAAACCTGAAACCCTTGGAACACAGGGGAGTAATGTCCTAGAACTAGGGGCAGTGAGTATCCTTAGTCCCAGGTTCCATACTATGCAGGGGACTCGATCCCTAGACTCGAACATGAGGGAAGCGAGGGAAGAGGTTTGAGGAAAATTAAGATGGGGCTAAAATTGTTTCTCCACGAGTCCAATTATGGGGTTATCATTATCCTGCCGTCCCTTCTCTCACTCATCACCTCCTCGATTGCAGTACGCGCTTGATCTAGAGGATAATCCTTACCCACTTTCACCTTGAGCTTCTTGGACATCTTGACTAGGTCATGGAGTTCCCTCCTAGTTCCCCCTGTAGTACCCAGTAGCTTCAAGTGCCTTCCGTATAGAACGCTCACGTTCAGCTTCACTTCCCCTCCAGTTAGTGCGCCAAAGGTCACCCACCTTCCCCCTGCGCTTAACACGCTGAAGCTCTTCCCCCACGTCTTCTCCCCAAGCGGATCCAGGACAACTTCAGCCATTCTCCCCTCAGTGATCTTCTTCACCTCTTCCTCCACACTGTCCATGGTGACCACGTAATCGGCCCCCAAGTCCCTTACCCAGGACTTCCTGCTCACTGCGATCACCGTGGCACCAAAGATCTTCCCCAACTGTACTGCGAACTGCCCCGTATTTCCCGAGGCGCCGAACACCACGAGAGTCTCTCCAGACTTGAGTCCAGCTTCGAGGAGCCCGTGATAGGAGGTAAGGGCTGAGACTGACATGCTCGCAGCCATTTCCCAGGATATCTCGTCCGGGATCTTCACGAAGTTCCTCTCCGGGAGGACTGCATACTCTGCGAACCCCCCGTTAGTCACTATGCCCACTATTCCCCCGTTCCTGCACAACATTTCCCTTCCTGAAATACACATGTCACAGCTTCCGTCGAAAACCCTTCCATATGCAATCACTCTGTCCCCCTTGGAGAATCCCTTCACGTGATCTCCTATCCTCTCGACTGTTCCCGCGAACTCTGCACCAGGGATATGGGGCATGGGGGTTACACTCCGTATGTTCACTGTGAAGTAATCCACTGGGTTCACGCCCGCCTTTTGAACTCTTATGAGCACGTCGTGGGGACCCACCTGTGGGTCCTGCACCTCCTCCACGTTTAAGTTGTTCAACCCTTGAGCCCTAAATAACGCGGCTCTCATGCTGTAGATTTGACGGCAGTTCAGAAAAAAAGTTATCCTAAAAGGATATGACTTGGTAGCCTTGGTTTACGTAGTGTGAGATCCTCTCTCCCGCCGGGGCTAACCGCAGTCCTAAGTTAGTGAGGTCTAGCTTTATGTTGTCTCTCTCCGCTATACCTATGCAAGCTGAGTCCACTGCTCCACTCTTCAGCAACTCTTGGAAGAGATCCCTCGTATCCCCCTCGAGCTTCGTCAACCTTTTCTGGCTAGGCCCGAAGAATATCACCTTTAGATCTTCATACCTCTTAGCCCTTACAGCTCCAGCCGCTAATCTGATCGCCATATCGAACTTCTCATCCGCTGACATGATGAGGACAACTACTTTGGCCATAGTATGAGGAATATCTCTCTCCTATTTAATCTTCGCGTTTTAAAAGCCCATGTGTATGTATAGTGTAACTGCGTGAGACAGACCTTAGCATGAGTCCTCTCGCATAGGGTCAGCAAGGACTTGACCACCTGACTCTGGTTGATAGGTGTTCCGAGTCAGGGGTCGGACGTTCATTGAGGTTTCATGACTGTATTCAACCCCTCGTCCTCATACCCCGGCTCCCCACGCCTGGGTTGGGGGCAGACCCTAAGCCATGACGTGGGAGTTCCGTGGAACGCCCTTCCTTCCTCAACCCCACATTGCTCAAGGACTTCACTGCGTCACCCTCTGAGCTAACATTAGACCACAAAACTTATGAATTTTGCATATTAATAGAAAGAAATGATGAATAATAACAAATCATGAACTTCACGATTTATCGGAAACTGTTGACTACGGCGGTAGCGAACGTGGTCCCTGCCTTAAACAGCTGTCTCCCCTTAACCCTCCGTTCTCAACCACGACAGTTTCAGAAGGGATAGCCTGATCATCTTATCCGCCCCCTGCCCATGGTCATACCTTCTCTCCGTCTAACGAGTTCACCTCATAATATGGCCCTGTATGCACACCCGAAATCTCACTAGCGGAAGACTTTAATACAGCTTATAGATATATCTATTTCCCATGTCCTTCAGCTGGATTCCGCTAGTAGCTCTACTCCTTATGGGATCAGGTCTTTCATTGATCCCTGAATCCACTCCGCCTTTACTAGTCCAGGGTTTCGCTAAACCCCTGTTTCAATTAACTCCAGGAGAGGAGGGGGTCCCTGTGACCTTTGTTTTCGTCAACTTGGGGCCTGCTTTAGAAGAGGTCAACATATCCCCAACCTTCTCCCCACCTCTGTCACTTTACAGGTACCAACAGAAGCCCTATTTGGAAGTCCCATACTGGGGACAAGGGGAGGCACTCAACTTCACTGTTTTCGTAGACGTGAATCCTTACGCCGTTGATGGAGTATACCAGGAGAACTTCACTGTCTCCTCCCCAACCTCCTCCCTCATTGCCTCAGTTGAGGTACCCATTACGGGTTACGTTGAGTTCTCAGCTCAGGCGTTCTGGGGTTCCGCCTCCTCCCCTTTGGTAGTGGCCCCTGGGGAGAGGATACAGCCTCTTACGATCCTTTTGCTCAATGATGGCAACTCCCCAGCCACTCAAGTCTACATCACGGTGAACTCAAGCTATCCCCTCAGGTTCTACTCCAGTGAGGTGGAAGTGGGTAATATCCCGCCTGGCCAACCAGTGCCCGTGACCCTCTATGCAGACGTTTACCCCAACGCTTCCCCCGGGGTCTACCAAGTCCCAATCAACGTTCACTACTTCGGTGACTCTCTGGAGAGAGTTGAGGTCCAGGTACCAATAGTGGGTTACGTCAATGTCTCGGCTAGGAGCTACTGGGGTTCCCCCACTTCCCCAATATATGTTTCAGCGGGGGAGACCTCAGTTCCCCTGACTTTCCTCGTCACCAATGATGGTCCCGTAGAGCTCAGCAATGTTAGCCTGGAGGCTTATTCCTCTTTCCCCGTGAGGTTCACAGTGCGAAGCACGGTGATCGGCTTCCTCCCGCCTGGCCAACCAGTGCCCGTGACCCTCTATGCAGACGTTTACCCCAACGCTTCCCCCGGGGTCTACGATGTGAACCTGAAGTTGAGGTACTTCAGCGGTGATTCCATGACACTGTCCTCCCCTGTGATCATAGGAGGCCCAAACTTAACCATTAATTACGCGTTGCTTCCGCCTCAGGTCTTTCCTGGCTTCCAGGACGTCCAGCTCAGAGTGATCCTAGCTAACACAGGTCTAGCGCCAGCTGTTGGGCTCAATGTCTCCATTTCCTCTCCCTTCCAGGTTGTGTCTCCAAGTCTAGTATCCTTCGGGATCCTGGCTCCTGGCGGAACAGTCGATCCCACTTTCCTCCTGAACTTTCCCAGGACTACTGAGCCAGGAGTTTACCACCTCAACCTCACGCTCAGGTTCGACGGAGGGCTGGTTCATTACTCGATCCCCTTGAGGGTCTACCCCGAGGCCAACTTCACTATCTTGAAGGTGGTCTACCCCTCGCTGGCTTCAGGTAAGTCCCAAGTCCCATTGACCTTCGAGCTCAAGAACACGGGCAACGTCTCGGCGGAGAATTTGTTGGTCAGGCTCAATCCGTCAGACGTGATATACCCCTACGTGAGCTCATCCAATCCCTTGGGGGCCTTAAGCGCGTCCCTAAACGGTCTGGGAGAAGTTGGGCCTGGTCAGGAGATCAACGTAACTTTCGTGGTCGATGTGAGCAGCGGGATCTCCCCTGGCACCTATCCCGTTTCTCTGACGCTGGTCTGGAACCAGTCTGGTTCCCCTTACCCTATTTTCCAGTCCCGCACCGTCAACCTCAACGTTTCAGAGCCCTTCACCGTACAGGTCCTGAAGGAACTGACCACTATCAACCTAGTCTCGGTGGCGGTCTACGACCTAATCCTGGTGGCGATCATAGTGGGTATAGTGGTAGCTGTAGTCAGGTCCAGGAGGACTGGTTGAGGACCGAGCTCCGTCCCTTTCCTCAGTCACCATGACATCCAGATGTTGAAGCTCGAGCGATCGACTCTTGGTTCAAGTGTCGCACATGGAGTCAAAAAGTATAAGTCATACCGTATCCATATTAATTTATGGGTTTATCAGTAAACCTAGAGGGAAGCCACAAGTTCTCCTTCAACTCTCCCCTGAAGTTCATGTTCAGGCTCCTCATAAGGCCTGAGAACCTAGTGGAGGTAAGCGGTTTTCACTACCTGATCCTTCTGGACGTAAGTCTCTCTATGTCCGGGGAAAAGATAGAGGTCGCCAAGGCTGGCCTAAGGGAGGCGATCTCCAAGATCCCTCCAGGTAACAGGGTGACATTGATTACATTCTCCAACACGGTTGACGTGAAGGTTAAGGCCTCTGACCCCGCCTCTGTTCAGGCAGCGATAGAGGATATTAAGGTAGAGGGAAGAACTGCGCTCTACACTGCCCTCAAGGAAGCCCTGAGGGTCTACGAGGAGCTTAAACTCCCTGGCAAACTGGTCCTAGTTACTGACGGCATGCCCACTGACGTAACAGAGACCGCGTTGTACTCCTCTTTACATTTTCCACCAGATCTGAAATTCATCGCCATAGGTGTGGGCAATGACTACAATGGTCCCCTTTTGACAGCGTTAGCTCAGGCCTCCAACGGCCTCTTTCAACACGTGGAGAACGCAGGGCAACTAATGGACCTCATGCCCACCACCCTGGAGACAGCCGTGGGGGCCAAGAGGGTCTCAGTGGACTTCCACTCCCCCGGAAAGGTCACCTTAGTGAACTATAGCGGACCTCCTCTTACCATGGGCACACTGGAGGGAGTGGACAGGGTCTTCGGATGGGTTGAAGTTCAGCCTAACTTCTCTGGGGAGGTATTGAAGGTCAGGGTGGAATATGAGGAACCCCTCACGGGGGAGAGGAGGAGCCAAGGAGCCTCACTGAGACTGGAACCCGCTCCAGACCCTCAGACCTTCCTCTCAGGCTTGAACAGAGATCTCATAGCTGAGTTCAGGTATTACGAGGTGTTAAGGGATCTACAGCAGGCTACCCTCTCGCAGGACTGGCTCCAAGTGACCAGGAGAGTGGATCAGCTCAGAGAGGCTGCCGAGGCCACCAGGAGGATCGACCTCATAGAGGCCACCAGGAGGATCGAGGAGTTCCAGCAGACCAGGAGGTCTGATAAGGAGATCCTGAGCGAGACCACCAGGAGGCTACGGGGTAAAGAGGGTACTACGGCTTCCTCACCTGAGTAACTATATATAGCCAATCCGCGATCGAGGAGTGAAATGAGGGACCCACTCGCTAGCGGGTTCATCTCCTTCCTCCTCCTGATAACTGGCATAGCCTACTGGTGGGTGGTAACTCCCTCACCCTTTGCCTTCCTGAGCTTCCTCATATGCCTCTCCTCCTTTCCCGTGGCGGTTTTCAGACTCCCTAAGCTCAGGACCATTTACCCCATCATTAGGCCCGCCTCCTACGCGGCCATGGCTGGGATGATAGTTGCCTCCTCGATCCTCTCTAAGCCCTTGCTACTCATCTTCCTTTTGCCTCTCCTGTTCTCCTGGTTCGCAGGGAAAAGAGGTGACTTGGCCGCTTCCTTCTCCACGATCGCTGCCCAGTCAGTGGGACTTACCTATGGGAATAAGTTCACGGACGAAGTGATGATACTCTACTATTCAGCCCTGACCTCTATTCACGGAGGAGATCCCTACGTAAGGCTCACTGGCTTCAGACCTTGGGACATTTACTTACCTTACACTACTCCCACGATATACGGCACATTGGTGAGCAGCCTCCAATATCCTCCCATCTCCTTCCTCCCTTACCTGCCCTTGGCTTTGCTTCATGCGTCCCCAGTCTGGGGGTTGATGCTATATGGTCTTATAGCCCTGGCTGCAGCATATAAGGTGGCGGAGCACTACGATCCTCGAGTCCTCCCGGGTTTCCTGGCTATAATGGCGGTTTTCCCGGTGGGACCAGACTACGCCTGGATCGGAACCCTAGCCCTCTCCTATTACCTTCTCTCCAGGAGCAAGTTCGCCTCAGCCGGTCTCCTCTACGGTCTCTCACTGGGCTTCAAGCAGTTCCCACTATATGTCCTCCCTGTCATAGCATACAGGGTCTACAGATCGGGAGGTAGGCGATCCCTCGATCTCTTCCTCTCCTCCTCTTTTGGTCTCTTCGGTCTGATCAGCCTTCCCTTCCTCCTAAGGGCCCCAATTTCTTACGTCTTAGGCCTAGCTGCGCCAGAGGTGACCCCGCTCCTAGGGGTGGGATTCGGACTCTCCCAGATCTCCTACACAGGCCTTTACTACCTCCCTCCCCTCTTCTTCACGATCAGTGAGGCCATAGCCCTCCTATCCATGTGGGTGATCTACTTCCTTTATTACCCCAAGGTGCCCGACGCGACAGTCCCACTGGTTCCTCTGCTCCTGAATTACAGGGTTCTCTTCTACCCAGTCTACTGGATGCAGCTCTACTTCTTATCTCCCTCTACTTGGAGCTATGTCCAGGAGATCAGGACAGTGGAACTCAAGGGAACGGTTAAGGCCGGAGTGGTGTTGGCCTTGATGCTGCCAACCCTCTTCGCTCCTGTTATGCACTCCGACATACAGGGTCAACCACTCAGGATCCAGGTTATGGGTCTTCAAGTGCAGAAGGGGGAAATCACTGATGTTGGAGTCCTGATCACATACCTCGGAGGACAGAAGATGCCCTACGAGATCAGGCCCCAGTTCAGGGCCCTTTACCCTATGATGGACAACGTCAACGGCGTGATCCTGAATCCCACGACTAACGTGACCTTGGCGGCGGGTAGCTTCACCTTCACCGAGCTCAAGCCAGCGCCTGAGTTTAACTTACCCGCCAGGTACCCCATAGAGATCATAGCCTATTACGGTCAAGTTCAGGCTTCAGTCTGGATTCTGAACTCCACTTACTATACCTCGAACTATAAGATCGGAGGTCACATGTCTTTATCCAGCTTAGATCTCGGTGAATAGCCGTTGTCGATATTCAAAGGTTGTGACGACATAATTCTATGCATTACTGCTCCAGATGTGACCTGCACCGGCTGTTGATTCCCAAAGGGTTTGGGCCAAGGAGTCAAAGGTGTGAAGCCCCCCGAGCTAGTGCAGGTGGGTTTAGTATCAGCTGAGGGGGCGGAGGAGGATTGACAGTTAACCTGCGACTCTATGAAGCTCAAGGCTGAGGTTTTGGATACAGTGTTTGCTTGTGGCGTAACTTCTCGCTACTTTCACCCTTCCAATTCCGCCACGGCCTCTTGAGAGATCACTCAGGTAACACTCGAATCATTGGAGCTAGTCGAGGGGAATACAATATTCTCCCATTCATCTCCCTCACCCTCCTGGGTAGAGCTTATCATCAGCAGGGAGATCATGGGGGGGGGGGAATGGGAAAGTCCCAGCCCTAAGGACGTGTTCACGCCCATAGGGTTTGGGGAAGGGGTGCACCTCACTGACCTCAATCCAACAGCTCAGTGACTGTCACCCGTTCGTGACTGTTTGGCAGAGTGTTTTGGAGTTCTTAAACTTTGGGGAATCCCTACCCTCACGCAAGGGGTCTTCCGTCCCCAAACTCCCAGGAAGGTAACTCCCGTTGAGGTGGTATTAGGAGCGATAATATCTGAATTTAAAGTTACGTAAGAATGCTACACTTACGTAACTTTAGATTCAGATGTGTCTAAAACACTCTGAAACTCAAAACACTATCTAGCATAAGTCGTCCAATAACTCCTCCACGTATTTGCTGACCATAGAACTCAGATATTCCTCCAAACCTTCCCTGATCATCGAAGGCACCTTCCCCTTCACGGTAAGGGACACCCGATCTCCTCTCCTCTCGACCCTTACGAGCTCGGCGGAGAGCATTCTCTTTAACGTCTTCCTGAGCGCTGAGAGAGCTGCTTCAGCCCCTCTCTCCCTCTCAGCCTTGAGGTAGGCATAGAGTGCTTTCCCCCTGAGCTCTACGGTGACTCCTCCTTCCTCCTGTCCATTGGGGGAGTTCAGGGAGATGAACCTAAGCACGCCTGGGAAATCTACGTAAGAGGAGAGCTCTATGAAGTTCCCTATCTTGTCCATCACTTCCCTTAGTCTCACTTCCCCCACTCTCCCCTCCACGGAGTCCGCTATCATACCGCTCACCTTGGACAGGGTCTCCTCTCTTGTGTCCCCCTCAGAGTAGATGAGGGCATAGGAGTCGTCGGCTCTTATTAAGAATAGACCGCAGTATAGAGGCATGATCTGCCCTTTGCAGGAGTTTTTATCTCGCCTGGATAGATCACTTCCATCGTCACAGCGTTCCCGTTGCAGCCGACCCTCATATGTTCTCACCCATAGAGGTTACATATAAACATATTCTGAGATCCTCGGAGAGAAAACCTTGGGGATGTGAGTTCCGGCTCTCACGATATTCCTGCGGCAGGAGCCGAGCGATCTACTCCGCCTGGGATCCCCCTTGCTTCATTACACGCCTCACCGTTTGTCCCTACGCTTTCATTCCGTTCATTCACGATCAAGCGTAGGGACTCAGCCCTCAGCCGCCCAACCTAAGGGTGGGTCGTGGGACCTTAGCCCAATGTCAGGAGGCTCGCATCCCCGTGATCCCACCCCTTTTGGGCAGAGCCCACATGGGTGTGGGGAGATCACCTCTCCATCGTTAAAAAATCCAGAGTAAACAATACAAAAATATTCCTATTAACATGAAAAAGGATCCACCCATCAATCTCGGCCAAGAGTAGTGGACAGAGCTCCACAGGCATTACAGGCTGCTCTGACTCAGAGGAGCTCTTGGTGCATAGCCGTTGCGAACTTGGATTGAGAAAGTGTATAGCATGAACCAACACCTTGACTAAGGTGAAGAATTCCTTTGTGTTTTAGGTTTTAGGGGTCGACCTTCATTGAGGTTTCACGACTGCATTCACCTATCCTCCTCATTCCCCCTGTCCTGCTCCCCACGCCTGGGTTAGGGACAGACCCTAAGCCATAACATGGGGGAACCTCACCTAACCCATCCCCCCACATCGGTCCTAGGGCTCACGGTGGGGTTCCCTTCTACACCATGATATAAGCGGGGAAATTCGTAGGTTTTCTTGATACCCACATCATTGTGAATGTTAAATGATATCAAGACGAAAACTTCAGGCGTATCGGAAACTGTTGGCAATGACACTTAACCAGAGTCGCCGACCGAACGAGCTTTGTTGGAGCGCCTTGAAGGACGAGTTTCCGCTGATTACCTCTTCTACTAAGTCCACGTCAATAGGAGCATGGTTCCCCTGCAAGGCATCGGATGAAGTCCTCGGGGTGCGAGGGTCTCCTAAGAATGGGTTGGGCCTATTGGGAGAACGGGTTTGGGGCAATCCTAGCTCCTGGGGTCCGAGGGATGAAGTAGAGTGTTACAGACGTGATGAGGTCCAGTCTTACACAGTCGAGGAGTCATGCGAGAGGAGGTTGTGGAATTTTAGACTAACGAAAACGTCATGCACTTATCTTCCTGTGGGTTTGAGGGCGTAAGCCCGTGGGGGAAGAGATGACCCCCAATTCGGATAGCAGTTCAAGACAGTATCCACGGCAGTCACTGATGGGGTGAACTTCGCTGAGGTGCCCCGGTTGAGTCCAGTGAGGTGCGCCTCTGCCCTATCAACGGCCCCATGGGTAACGTTGTCGTGTCCCTGTCTTCAGGGCTGGGACGGTTGAGCCTGTGGGATCCCATCCTTGGCTAAGGGGGCGAGGTGGGCCAGGAAGCAGGAAATAGGGAGGAGGTATCCGGAGGACGGTAAAGTTCACTCACCCCAAACTATAATAGGTGTAAAATATCCACGAAATTGTGAAGGCCGCTTACGTAGGAATAGCTCTAATTGTATTAGCCATACTGGCGTTCCTGATCCCGGTCCTTCTCACTTCAAGGGAGGTAGCCAGCTACTCCTCATTCGCAGGCTCCGTTACTGCATCCCTTCAACCTGGCCAACGGGTTGACCTCAGGGGCAATGGCTCACTATTCGCTTTGAGGTATAACGATAGTTCTAACAACTTGTCCAATTTGCCCTTGAAGATCTCATCAAACGCTTCCTCCCAACTGGTTCAGACGACCAGGTCAGGGTACCTAGTTCTATTCCAGGTCAAGGGCGGCCAACTCTACCTCTCCATTATCAACAACTACTCTTCCCCGATCGATCTCAGTTATAAACTGGTGGAGGTGAACTCCCCTTTGGTTTATGCCAGCGGTATAGGGGTCCTCATCTCGGTTTTCCTCTTCATAGCTGGTGCCGTGATACTGGGCTTTTCCCTAATGAGGAGGAGGGTCCTCAGTCCAGATCGGCGTTAGCAGGACACTGTTCCTCCAAAACCCTTATTATCCACGTCCACTGAACTTACGCATGCCGACCCCTTACAAGGTAGTGTCGTCTCTACTGGAGAATGGAACCTCTGTAATGGATCAATTCACGATCCTCTGGAGGTACCCTGACGCCTCAATATTCTCCGGATCCTATTTGACGGTGGAGAGCAATGAGATCGCGGTAGTGAAGTCCAGGGGCGCTGTCCTCGCTGTTTATCCCCAAGGTCAGTATCAATTGCAGACTCCGGATAAGCCGGTGATCGGTTTCCTGAAAAGAGAGCTATATGGTGGGACTGCCCCGTGGCTTTACGAGATCTTATTCGTAAATTTAGCTAAAATGCTCTCCGCAACTCAGGGCATCGCCTACACCAGGGAACTGGCAGAAGTGCATTACGATGTGACCTACTACTTCCATGTCTCCCCCAACCAGGACGACGTTCTGAGGCTGATCCAGAGCGTTATGCTAAAGGAGCACAAGTTCACTGTCCACGACCTCAAGGTCTTCGTGGATCCCATAGTGGATCAGGCGATAAACCAGGTGATCCAGCAGGTCTCACTCAAGGAGGTCAATGCTACTGCAGATAAGTTGACTGAGGTCGTAAAAGCGGCCGTGTCCCAAGAACTGAGGGAGTTCGGCATGGTCTTGGACAAAATAAGGGTCATAGTGAAGGTGAGGGACGAGGTCATAAAGAGGATCCTCTCCCTGATCGCCCTGGGCTTTGAGCCGGAGAAGGCCATGCTCTACGAGATCTCCAGGGTCCTGGCAGAGAAGGGTGTCATAACCACTGCCAACGTACTCGCTAAACAACCGGTTAACTTCGTAATAGGACCCTACTCTCAACTCCCCCCTTCTCAACTCCCTTCTGAGGAGAAGAAGGAAGGGAGCAAGTGATGGGCGCCCTCCCCAACCTCCTGGACTACCTCCAGAGGGTGCTCCCTGGTTACAGGGGTTATTTCCAGAGGGACTCAGCCTCAAGGGACGACGTCCTTGTCAGGAACGCGGTGGCGCAGTTCCTCTCCGAGGCCGTGGCCCTTTTAGAAAGAGAGAGGGATAGGATAGGATCGGCCGCCGGTCTCGACTTGAGCAAGTTCGACTTCGAGGGTTACAGGAAGCTCGAGAGGAGGATATCCGATCTCAGGGACCTCCACAACGAGGTATTGAGCTCCCCCTCAGGGCTCAGGTCCTTACCCAGGGACTCCCAGGTCATAGGGAAACTCCTGGAGCTGGACTACGAGCTGATCACCCTGGCAAAGGAGATCTCCTCCAATCCTTCCGAGGAGTTAGTCGGGAAGTTGAGGGAGACCTTGAGGAAGAGGAGGGAGCTGATCTACTCCTCACCATTCCGTTGAGGGAAGAGATGAGGCTTATGTCCCTTTCCCTCCTCTTAGCATCTCTGGCTTCCTTGATCATTTACTTGCCTTCTCCCTTCATCGCCCTAGCTGGATACGGTGCCATGGAGAGGAGCTATTCCTCAGTCAGGGATTCAGAGTGTGGGAATTGGGACTTCGACTCCAACTACGCTAGGTACTATATGACCATCTCCGCCTCCCTGAGCCTTACCTCCTTGGCGATCCTATTGGCCCACGGTCTCTTCACGGGGATCTACCCTGGACTCTTGGGGGTTTCAGACGTCCTAGTCCTCCTGGGTTCGGCCTTGGGTATGTATCCCCTAATCACATGTAATCCCCCAGCCTTCCTGACGCTCTTCAGGTTCAGGTACACCGTGATGGCGTCCATTCTGTTGCTCTTCCTTGTCCTCCTCTACTACTTCGTGGTTAACGTTTGACCACGAGGATTAAAGTCAGGTGAGCGTTAGGGTGTTGAAGAGTTAATGTAAAAGTAAAGTAAAAGTAATAATGAGATCTATTACAGGTAAATTTAAAGGAATGATGTCCCAAATCCTCTACTCGTTATGCGCGAGTTAGACGACTTCCTGAAGGGAGTTGAGGAGTACAAGAAACTGGGCGTGAACCCCCTATCGCTGGCCACAGGGTGTGCGGTTAAAGTGGATCTGGTGGACGTGGTTTACCCGGCCATTTCATCCGTGAGGGACAGGCTGAGGGAAATAGGGGTGGAGATCTGGCCCAGGGAGGACGCGGACGTCTTCGTCACCCGTAAGCTCAGCGTTAAGAGACTCATAGACGGCGGATCCTTCAGGGCTCAAAGGGCGGTTTCCTTGGTGCAAGTGAACCAGAGGACTGCCTCAGATCCGAAACTCTTCGGGGACTTCCTCTATCACGTCTACTCCTCTGTGAGGGCTGGAGGGAAACTGGTGGTGGGGAAGGGTCACTCAATAGTTACGGCCAAGCCCCAGGGAGAGGTGGCGATATTGGACATGATGAGGCTTGAGGGTTCCCCAGAGAAGTCTTACACCCTGGCCAACAACGACACCATTCAGATCATTGATCCAGCGGAGCCTCCTGACTCGAAGCTCCACACTAAAGTGGCACTCTCTAACTCCCTCAACGACCTCTTCGTGAAGGGAGTTTGGCAGAACATAAGGGTTATCCCTGTGGTGGACTCCCCATCCCCTGAGTTGAGGCAGAGGATCGAGACGAACTTCCAGGAATTCTCTGGGGAGATAGGTGCTGAGCTGATCCCTGAGGTTCAACCCGAGAAGGGGACTTTCATGGTAGGTGCCACGGTGATAGGGGAAACAGATCATGAGCTGCCCTCGTTTTACGGAGAAGTTAGGGAGGGAATGCAGGTCCTAGTAACGCGACCCATGGGTGAGTTAACCCCCATAAACCTCTATATGTGGGTTATGATAAACCCAGAGATGCTTGAGGACATGGAGAAGGCTGGAATAGATCTAAGCAGACTCAAGAGGGCCAAGGCCGAGGCGCTTAGGCTCATGGCTAAACCCAACTTGGATGTGGCCAAGGTCCTCTATGATCACCTCCCCGAGTTCGGGAAGTCCTTTGATCCCTCCGTCCACGTAGCCATGACCACGGACGTCTCGGGGCCTGGACTCATGGTGGTCAAGGAGTTCGCGGAGAGAGCTGGGGTGAACGTTGAAATCCACGAGGTGCCGGTTATAGACCACGAGATCTGCAAGTTCGCCACGGAGAACTTCGTGATCCCCAACTCCACCGCCTCTACCAATGGTGCTACCGTGATCTTCGCGGAGAAGAGGGTGATCGATGACGTGGCTCAGGAACTGAGGAGGCTAGGGCACTCGCCTCAGGTAATAGGGGAAGTCAAGGGGCGGGGAGCTTCGAAGGTGAGAGTCTCCAGAAAAGTTTATGAACTCATACACAGGACCTCTATACTGAATCAATTCGAGGTGGTAGGGTGAAGGTCCTGGATCTAACTAACGAGGAGTGCCCCATCCCCTTCATGAGGGCCATGGCGCAATTGACCAAGCTGAAGGCTGGGGAGGAAATGACCGTAATAACCTCGGATCAGAAGTGTTACGACATGCTTCTAGAGGGCGCTAAAACCTTGGAGCAGCAGGTGCTCGAGGCTAAGAAGGAGGACGGAAAGTACTACGTCGTAATAAGGAAAGTGGAAGCCAGGGGTAGGAAATTAACCTCCACGTGCTGAGAATTCCTCCTTATTGTTTCACACTCATTCGTTTATCTTCACGGGGGTTAGAGGGTAGAGGCCAGTAAGGGAGAGGATGGATAATCCCTCAAGGATTTTTGAATACGCTTCCTTTTACTCGGGTGGGACTCTACAGGCTTAACAGTCCAAGCCCTGAAGATACGCCTAAGTTGCCCACACTGGCCCATGATGGGGTAGGGCGCACCTCATTAACCCTCGCTTCAACCTAGGCGCCTCGGTGGCGATTACTCCGTCCGTAACTGCAATTAAGATACGCCTGCCCAAGGGGACAAGGTGGGCCAGGAAGTAGGAAATCGCGAGGAGAAAGCCCTGCCCGCGAGGGCGGGGTAAAGTTCACCTTAAGATCCTGGAGGTAGGGGACAACTATGTGGAAAGTTTAAATTGGAGTTAGTAGAACTAAACAGTGATGCTAGGCAACATACAGGATTGGATAATAGTTGGGGTCGTGGCACTACTCCTCTTCGGGGGCGCAGGCAAAATCCCTGAGTTGTTCAGGAACCTGGGCCGGGCCCTGGGAGAGTTCAGGAGGGGCCAAGTGGAAATACAGAAGGAGTTGGAGAAGGAATTCAACACTTCAAAGCAAGAGCTTGCCAGTAAACCTACGCTAGCTGAATCTAATGGCCAGTCTAAACCCTCGGCGGAGGAGATAGAGGCCAAGATAAGGGAACTCCAGGCCCAACTCGATCAGCTCAAGAGGGAGCAGGGCAAGAGTAATAGCTGATCGAGAGGGTTCTAATTTTTCCTGGAAGGCAGTGAGGAGACTAGTAGTCATTTTAACTACTGAACTAGGGCAGTTCTAGTCACAGAGAGGGGGTTAAGGGGGCATAACTCCCCTTCCTACAGGATTCCCCCAGTCTCGAGGGTATAGACCGTGACGTTTTGCGTAACGATTAGTTCTGTTAATCACTTCTAAATGTCCTTGGCATGAGTTATATTTTATACGGTATCACCAGGAATTTCCTGTTGACGATCTCCAAACTGATGACGGCTCTGCTTACGGGGGCGAGGTAAGAGAGGTGGATGGGAGGGTAGCAATATCTCCCTCAACTGGCCCGAATGGGTTGAGGGTGAAGGCATTCGATCCCTCAAGAGGGTCAGGGGGAAGTGATTAAAGGAAAAGTCATGCCACAGGTAAGCACTAATCCGAGATGTGATATTTCATTTAAAATTTTCATAAATTCACAACTTTCCTGAAGAAATAGTAGAGTATGACTATTAGTACCACATTCATGATGCCGATCATCACTACTCCGACTGCGAAGAACTGCTGCGGGACGTATGGGGAAAAGGGGATCTCCTCCTTAGAGTAGATCGGCGAGGAGATCAAGAAGAGCACGCTCAGAGCGGTGTCAGAGGCCATCCATAGGACCAGTAGGGAGACCTTGAGTTTATCCCTCATCCACCTCACAGAGGCCCCAATCAGTAGCCCACCCAGGAACATTGTGGATAAGTCGACCACAGTGAAGAAGGGTGTAGAGCCGCTTAACGCGAAAGCCTCGGGCAAGTGCCAGAGGATCGCCGGTAGGACTCCTGCTAAGCCCTCAGCTTTACCCTTTCTAATCCTCGTATATCCCAGAACTCCACCCGCGGAGAATAGGGAGTAGTGGGAGAGCATGAGAGGTAAGGGACTTTGCCTGATCCAATTGAACACCCACGGGTTGGCGAAGGACAGAGTCATGAGCAACACTAGGATCAGATCCACATGTCGTTTGGGTCGATCCATTGCGTAACGATCAAGGATCGGGTTAAAAAAGAGCTATCCATTACAAAACGACGAAGACTCGCCGGCGGGGATGATCCGAATACCCCTCTTTCTCAACCCGATTTGATGGCTGGGAGGAACGCAATCAAAGCAATTGTTTCCATGGAGATCGCCCCCTCTGAACCCCTTCCTAGTCCTTTCGAATGACTACGTGAAGGTTCTACGTTTAGTCCTATTCTGGTTGAATGAGAGGGACATTAACCCGAATGAGGAGGGAGTCCTAGGGACTGGAGGACTACTCGATGTGGAGGATGAGGGAAGCTAGGCTGGTGATCAGGGACGGTAAGGCTTTCCTTAAGGTCTCTTTCGAGAAAGGAGAAGAGAAGGTAGCGCTCAAGGGTAGTGTTGCCGTAGACGTGAACATGCTGGAGTATAGCTGGTAAGGACGACTAGGATTACGTTGGGATACCAACTAGGTTGGAGGATGTTGGCCACTGGAAGTCCTCAGCCGAGAACCTTCAGGGGAAGTATAAGAGGTGTAGGTCGAACAGTCACATAAAGGCAAGGATTAGGAGTTTTCGTCTGAAGGCTGAATACGGTCGTGGAGGACTTCGCCAGGAAGGTCGGGAAATGGGTTGTTGAAGAAGCTAAGAGGATGAGTGCTAATGTGATAAATAGAGAACTTGGAATACGATTAGGCACGTTGAGAAGCTACCAGCAGAGTCAGGGATGAGCTATACCTGATGCAGTACCGCAGTATTCAATACCAGGTTGAGTAGCAGACCAAGAAGCACGGTCTTCTTGTCCAGTATGTTAACCCTAAGTACTCTTCCGTGTCCTGCCCAAAATGCGGTCAAAAGATGGTTGAGGTCTCACACAGGCGGTTCAAATGCACCTGTGGTTACGAGAACGACCGCGACGTTATCGCCGTGGTGAACCTCAACGGGAGGGTATCCCTGACCCCCTCGATCGCCCCTCAGAGATGTAAACCCGGATCCATGAGGGGAAACCTCGCCATTTGGGGCGGAGAGGAAGTCAGATCATGAGCACTGCACGCTTTACATTGAATATGCCTTAAACATGTGAAAGAGTCCGTGTTTTAACACAAGACAACACTTTTATAGTATTAAGTTGATATTCATACTGCGTGAGATTTTGGATCTATCCCTCCACGGCCTCATATGCCTCATGAGGATCCAGGGAGGTAAACTAGTGGAGGTAAGCGGAAGCTCGCCGGTGGATAAGGGGAAATTGGTGAGGCTCGTTGAGATCCTGGAGAACGGCTCCGCACGAGGGAGCGAGAGGATTAGGTCTCTGGGGAGACCTGTGGGCATGTCTGTGATATTAGACGACTTAGGAGTGTTAGTGATCGGGGATTACGTAGCCTTGGTCCATGCCAGGGAAGTGAATTGGAGCGAATTGGTGAAGCAAATGAGGAGGGTTGTAGTAAATGGTTAGGCTCAGGGGATTAGTGGGGAGAGTGAAGTTCCAGGGCCTGAAGGTCATTAGCTCGGACTTACAGGAAGGAGAGGAAATAGTGAAATTCATCAATCAGGAAATCGAAGAGCTTCAGGACGCAGCCAGGGAACTAGGCTTCGGAAAGTTAAATGGCTTCTCCATCTTCGGGGAGGAGAGGAGCCTGTCAGTGATGAAAGGCGAAGCCCTCCTCGTGGATACGGACAGGGCTGACTGGCAGCAGCTCTTCGGTCACTTCACATACTGGAAGGGTTACTGTGTATTAGGAGTGATCTTGATATTTTTGGCCTCTATCCTCTCCTACATAGCCTTCTTCACCGGGCTCTTGGACTACTTTGCTCCGGAGCCGAGGGCTTACCTACCTGCTCTCCTCTACCTAATAGGGGCTGGGCTCCTAACTGTAGCCAAGAGTAGGTGGGCCTACCGCCTTTGAACTCCTCAGCTGAACGGCTTACTTCTCCCGCCTTGCGAGAGTCCCAGGTTTACTGCATTCCTATGGGGTTTTACGAAATAATGAAAGCCTCACCCTTCGGAGTGTGTCCCACAATTTCACTTGCTTGTATAATATTTAAGGTGGGCGGTGGGTCTCCGTTTGTGAGCATCCATGACTTCCAAGCTACGGAGGCTCACCGCCCTGATCGTTGACGTCGTGTTCCCTC